>JGI24920J38491_100446_pt1 | contig 41782 bp, 44 predicted proteins | sample LinPFosmplate8_FD_38491 | JGI IMG/M metagenome (IMG submission 38491)
TGCAGGTCGACTCTAGAGGATCCCACATCGATAGTTCTTCAAATGCAATAATTTCAGCATCAAGTACGTTTTCAATTCTTCGTTCAACACAATAACTTCTCAAATTAAAAAATCATGTTTAGAGGTGCTGTGCCCATTTTTAAGGCGAATGGTCTGTTTCTTGCAATAATTAACTAGAATAAATAGAAATTTTTTATAAAATGATAACTTATTGTAATTATTAATAAAAATACAAAATAATAAATAACAACGAGAATTAATGGGTGATAAATGCACTAATACAGTGCAACATTGAATACAATTATGGATCATACAGAAGAAAAAGCTGTGCAAATTATTGACCATCTAGCAACGTCGGTACTGTTGTTTGATGAGAACCTACATTTGGTATCAATAAATAGCGCTGGCGAAAGCCTGTTATCGATGAGTAGCAAAAGGATTTTAGGGCTGACCCCTGAAAAAATTTGGCCAAATACTATGTTTTTTTCAGACATGATTAGAAAGTCTTTTCAATTTGTCAGAACACGTATAGAGCGAGGCGTTGAAATGGGTCTTATTAACCGAGACTCAGTCAAAGTGGATTGCATATTTACTCCAATCGTTATCAATGATGAAACAAAAGAAATTATTGTTGAACTAGTTGGTGTTGATACATTTGTTCGCGAGATGCAAGAATATAATCATCAAACTGTACAGAAGGTAGCCAATGAGTCAGTACAAGGCATGGCTCATGAAATTAAAAATCCTTTAGGCGGAATACGCGGCGCGGCACAATTAATGGAAAAAGAATTAGATGATGAAAGTTTACTCGAATATACGAAGATTATTATTAATGAATCAGATCGCTTAAGAAATTTTTTAGATCGCATGATGGCCGCTAATACACATCCTGTAAGATCTGATACAAATATTCATGAAATTATTGAATATGTTATTTCAATTATTCGTGTTGAAAGTTCTCGAAACTTATATATTGAGAAAGATTATGATCCAAGTATCCCAACTATTAATGCAGATCGAGAGCAACTTATTCAGGCAGTATTAAATTTATTACGAAATGCAGTTCAGGCAACTACCGACGATGAAAGAATTCTGTTAAAAACGAGGATTCAACGACAGATAACCATTCAAAATAAGCTCAATAAATTAGCAATTCAGCTTGATATTATTGATAACGGACCCGGTATACCAGCTGAGATTGAATCAGGGGCATTTTACCCAATGGTCACAGGTCATGCGGAAGGTACAGGACTTGGGCTATCAATTGCGCAACAATTAATTCAGTCGCATGGCGGGATAATTAATTACGAAAGGAAAGAAAACAATACCTACTTCTCAATATTATTCCCTATCGAGCAAGGCAATGCGTAGTAATAAAAAAGTATGGATTGTAGATGATGATAAGTCCATTCGTTGGGTTTTAGAAAAGGCTTTAAAATCGGCGGATGTTGATATAACAAGTTTTTCACACCCTGATGATGTTTTAGAAAGGATAAATAAGGAAGAACCAGATGTAATTATTACTGATATTCGTATGCCAGGCATGGACGGGATTTCATTATTAGATCGTATTAAACAGCATTCTCCAAATATTCCAGTGATTATAATGACCGCATACTCTGATCTTGATAGAGCTGTATCAGCATTTCAAGGGGGAGCATATGAATATCTTTCTAAACCTTTTGATGTTGATGAAGTTATTAGTTTAGTTAGGCGTGCCATAGCAGATAGACAAACTGATAATGTATTACCTTTCTCTGAATCTGAAACTGAAGGCAATCCAATTATTGGTTCTGCTCCGGCAATGCAGGAGATATTTAAAGCGATCGGTCGACTGTCAAATTCGAATTTTACTGTTTTAATTACTGGTGAATCTGGTACAGGTAAGGAATTGGTGGCTGCTGCATTACATGGTAATAGCCCTAAATCGAAGAGTCGATTTATTGCGATAAATACTGCTGCTATTCCTAAAGATTTACTTGAATCAGAATTATTTGGACATGAAAAAGGTGCTTTTACCGGAGCAACCGCGCAACGACAGGGTCGTTTCGAACAAGCTAATGGGGGCACACTTTTTCTTGATGAAATTGGCGATATGCCCGCAGACCTACAAACACGATTACTTCGAATACTCGCAGAAGGAGAGTTTTACCGAGTTGGCGGACATGTGCCGATCAAAGTAGATGTGCGTGTTATTGCCGCTACACATCAGAATTTAGAAGAACTGGTAAAGGAAGGTAGATTTCGTGAAGACTTATTACACAGACTGAATGTTATAAGGGTTCATGTTCCATCATTACGAGATAGAAAAATAGATATTACTGAGCTTTCAAAACATTTTCTTAACTCAGCAGCAAAAGAATTAGGAGAAGAGAAAAAACAATTATTACCAGAGACAGAAAATTATCTAACAACTTTACCGTGGCCTGGCAATGTTAGACAGCTTAAGAATTTTTGTCGCTGGGTAACGGTGATGGCTTCTAGTGTAGAAATTCATATTGATGACCTTCCCCCTGAATTAAAAAAAGATATTGTTGTAAATGACGAAAGTGATTCATGGGAGAGTACTTTTAGAAAATGGGTAGAATCTAGTTTATCAAATGGCGATATTGAATTATTAAAAAATGCGGTTCCATTATTTGAAACTATTCTAATTGAGGAGGCACTAAAAAAGACAAATGGGCATCGACAGGATGCAGCAAAGTTGCTTGGTTGGGGGAGGAATACTCTGACAAGAAAAATAAAAGAGTTAAATATTAATTTGTAATTTTTATTTGATTTTTAACCATTCTGCAATTTGTTTGGCATAATAAGTCAAGATTCCATCAGCGCCAGCACGTTTAAATGCCAATACTGATTCCATCACCGTGTCTTTTTCATCTAACCAACCATTATTTGCTGCTGCTTTAACCATCGCGTATTCACCGCTGACGTGATACACGAAAGTTGGGCGACCAAAAGTTTCTTTAACTCGATATACAATATCAAGATAAGGCAGACCAGGTTTTATCATTACCATATCGGCACCTTCATTTAGATCAAGTTCAACCTCAGTTATAGCTTCATCAGTATTTGCTGGGTTCATTTGATAGGTATATTTATTTCCACTACCTAAGTTTTCTTCGGAGCCAATTGCGTCACGAAAAGGCCCATAAAAGCTTGATGCATATTTGGCTGAATAGGCAAGAATTTTAGTATTTATATAGTTGGTGGACTCAAGTGCTTTCCTAATATGTCCAATACGGCCATCCATCATATCGGATGGCGCAATCACATCAGCGCCGGCTTCAGCATGTGATAAAGCTTGTTTAACCAATACTTCGACAGTTTCATCATTCATGACTTCATTATTTTTATTAGTTAAACCATCTTGTCCAGATAGAGTATAAGGATCGAGGGCAACGTCTGTAATTACACCTAATTCAGGAAAATGTTGCTTTAACTCCATAACAGTTTTTTGTATTAGTCCATCCGGGTTCCATGCTTCAGATGCGCCCTCACTTTTTTTGTCTTTTGAAACTACAGGAAATAGCGCAATTGCAGGAATTTTAAGATCAACTAATTTTTTGGCTTCTTTCAATAGTTGATCGATACTTAATCTTTCTATACCTGGCATAGACTTAATTGGAATTCGTTTATTATCTCCGTCAACTACGAACATAGGATAAATGAGATCATCTGTTGTCAAAACAGATTCACGCATCAGTCGACGAGAAAAATCATCACTTCGCATTCTTCTTGGCCTTGTTAATGGGAATTTACTTTTTTGAGAATTATTTTTCATTTAACCAGGTAGCTCTCCGACTTCTTTTTCGATCCAGTTTTCCACTTCATCAGTTATCTCTTTAGCGCTTTTATTTTCAGATTCTATTACTGGGCCGATCTTTATTGTAATTAATCCAGGTTTTTTAATCATGCTATTTCGTGACCATAAACGCCCAGCATTATGAGCAACCGGAATAACTTGGGCGCCTGATTTTTCCGCAAGCATCCCCCCGCCTGGCAGGTATTTTTTCTTTTTATTTGGAGTAACACGAGTGCCTTCTGGGAAAATAATCACCCAATATCCTTTTTGTAAACGTTCACAGCCTTGGTCAGCAATTTGTCTAAATGATTTAATCGTTGAGTCTCGATCTATTGCAATGGGTTGCATGGAAGCAAGCCCCCAGCCATAAATTGGAATTTGTAATAACTCTTTTTTTAGTATCCAGACCTGAGGAATAAATATTTGTTGTAAAGCTAAAGTCTCGAATGCAGATTGATGTTTAGACATAACAATACAGGGTTTTCCGGGGATATTATCTTTACCTTTGATTTCATATGTAACATTGCAACAGATTTTAAGCCACCAGAGATTAAAAACTGCCCAGCGTGTTATGAGGTAATAGCGCTTTTTGAAATCTAAAGGAAAAGCAATTATACCAATTGGAGCAATTAATATTGTGCTGATGATTTGACCTATATAAAAGAGCAGAGATCTTAAAATTAGCATTATTTTTTTTCAGCGATTATCTCGTTTACAAAAGATGCAAGATCATCATAAATTGGAATATGTTTAGGAATTATCCCTTGATCAATTTCATCTTTCCCTTTTCCGGTTCGAACAAGTATGGGCTTACCCCCCGCATTTTCTGCTGCTTGCACATCAGTAATTTTGTCACCTACACAAAAAACATTTTCTAGTTTTATTTGAAATCTTTCTGATACATCATTGTACAATCCTGGTTTTGGTTTTCTGCAATTACAATTTTCCTCAGGTATGCATGGACAAAAGAAAATTCCATCAATAACACCGCCGTATTGCGCAAGATGTATGTTCATTTTCTTATGGATTGCATGGAGCATTTCAATAGAAAAAAGTTTTCTACCAATTCCAGATTGATTAGTAATAATAATTACTTGGTAATTATTTTGAGAAAGTTTCCCTATTGATTCCAAACTCCCAGGAATTGGAATCCATTCATCAGGGGACTTTATGTAATCATCAGAATCTTCATTGATGACACCATCTCGATCTAAAATAATAAGTTTCATTTACTAATCCTGTAGCTTAGAGATATCAGCAGTTTCTAAAAATAGAGAATTTAGGTTACTCAACAATGCAAGTCTATTTTTTTTAAGATCAGGTTCGTCACATATCACCATCACGTTGTCGAAAAAATTGTCGATAACTTTTCTTAACCCAGCTAGTTCAGTAAGTGCAGATTTATAATTATGATTATCAATCATTGGGGCAATTATTTTTTTATAATCTTCAAGTCTTCTTGCTAATTTTATTTCTGATTTTTCTACCAAAAGATCATCTTTTATTTTAATGGAACCAATTTCCTCAGACTTTTTTAATAGATTGCTAATTCGCTTATTTGCAGCTGCTAAGCTTTTGGCTTCGCTGAGTTTTCTAAATTCTGCAACCGCAACCAAGCGATGGTGAAAATCAAGAGGCCTGGAGATATTAATAGCAAAAACAGATTCAAATACATCCGCACTAAACCCTTCATCACGGTAATAATGACGTAATCGTTCCATTAGAAACGTGTAAACATCATTAATACAATTTAACGATTGATTTTTGTTAGAAAAAGTTGACGCTGCTGTCGAAAGTAAATCTTTTAAATCAATATCAATTTCGCACTCAATAATAATACGCAAAAGCCCTATTGCTGAACGCCGTAACGCAAAAGGATCTTTATCTCCAGTAGGAGCCTTTCCAATTGAAAATATACCAATCAAGCTATCAATCTTTTCACTTATTGCTAAACATTGACCAGGCAAAGTTTTTGGTAGTTTGTCTCCAGCAAAACGAGGCTGATAAAGCTCTTCTAGTGCGATTGCTATATCATTATTTTCACCCTCCGCTTTTGCATAATAGCGCCCCATTGTTCCTTGTAGTTTAGGAAATTCAGAGACCATTTTTGTAAGTAAATCACAGAGACAGAGCGCAGCTGCGGTTTTAGCCGAGTCAATATCTAAATTTATTTTCTCTCCTATTAATGAGAGAGTTTTAACTAGGCGTTCAGATTTATCATAGAGTGTCCCCAAGTCTTTTTGGTAGACCACCTCTTTTAGTGATTGACGATGATTTTTTAAACCATATTTTAAATCCCATTCCCAGAAAAAAACCGCATCACTTAGTCTCGGGCGTATCACTCTTTCATTACCTCTTTTAATCAATTCAAGATTATTACTTTCAATATTTGACACACAAATAAATAAAGGCATCAATTCTTTTTTGTCATTAGTAACTGGAAAGTATTTTTGATTATCTTGCATTGTCGCAATGAGTACTTCTTTTGGTAATTTAAGAAATTCTGGATCGAAGTTTCCAATAAAACTGACTGGCCATTCGACTAAGGATGTGACCTCATCAAGTAATCCAGGATCAATAATAGCATTTCCCTTGCTATTTTTTGCTATCGAAGAAATTTGCGATCGAATTAATGAAAGGCGTTCATTGTAATCAACAATAACATGTCCTTTCTTTCTTAATATATTGCTGTACTCACTTGGCGATTTTATTTCTAAAGCATCTGGATGGTGATAACGGTGCCCAAAACTAGTTGCTACAGATTTTATTCCAAGAATTTCACAATTAAGTGTCTTATTGCCAAATAAAATAAGTATCCATTTTATAGGCCTAACAAACTCAATATTATAATTCCCCCAACGCATGCGCTTTGCAATTGGCAAACGCTCTAAACTTTTTTCAACTAGCCCAGGAATAATTTCATTAGTCTTTTTACCTTTTAAGATAGCATTAAATACTAACCAAGCCCCCTTTCCAGATTCTAGTTTTTCTAATTCTTTAACTTCAACACCACAGGATTTAGCGAATCCTACAGTTGCTTGTGTTGGGTTTTCGTTCTTGTCGAATGCTACAGATAAAGATGGGCCTCGACGTTGATGTTCTTTATCCTTTTGAGTTATATCTAGATCAGTAATTAATAATGATAGTCTGCGAGGAGTTGCATACCAACTGGTGTCGTTAAAATCTAATTCTACCTCATTTAAAGCCAGACACATTTGTTCACTGAAAGCTGTTGCAAGACTTTTTAGTGATTTTGGCGGTAATTCTTCTGTACCAATTTCAATCAATAAATCTCGTGTTTTAAGCATTTCTATATTATTTAATTTTTTACTAATGGAAAGCCTAGTTTTTCACGACTTTCAAAATAGGACCGAGCAACTTCACGTGAAAGTGATCTAATGCGTAGAATATAACGTTGACGTTCTGTTACTGAAATAGCGCCGCGTGCGTCAAGTAAATTAAATGAATGTGACGCTTTCATCGTCATTTCGTATGCGGGTATTGACAACCCTTCTTCGATTAATTTTTGTGATTCTTTTTCACATACATCAAACCAATTAAATAGTGCATCCGTGTTTGCTAAATCGAAATTATAGCGAGACATTTCAACTTCATTTTGATGATATATATCACCATAAGTTACTTTAGCTTTTCTTGTTCTTGACCAGGCGAGTTCGAATAAATCACTACAATCTTGTAAACACATTGCAATTCGCTCTAATCCATAAGTAATTTCACCGGTGACTGGTTTGCAATCAAGCCCACCAACTTGTTGAAAATAAGTAAATTGACTAATTTCCATTCCATCCAACCAAACTTCCCAACCAAGCCCCCATGCCCCAAGGGTGGGCGATTCCCAGTTATCCTCAACAAAACGAATATCATGTTTTTTTGTATCAACACCAATTGCTTTTAGTGAAATTAAATAGAGTTCTTGGATGTTATCTGGTGATGGTTTAAGAACAACTTGGAATTGATAGTAATGTTGTAATCTATTGGGGTTTTCGCCAAATCGTCCGTCAGTTGGCCTACGCGATGCTTGTACATATGCGGCGCGCCAAGGTTCTGGACCGATTGTCCGAAGAAACGTGGCAGGATGAAATGTCCCGGCACCCATTTCCATATCATAGGGCTGCACAATTACGCATTCTTGATTTGCCCAGTATTTTTGTAGCTCGAAGATTAGTTCCTGAAAGCTCAGTCCAGAGCCATCAGTTGAATTTTGTTTTTTCTCTTGTGCCATTTTGTTTGGTCGTTTTTAGTAATAGAAATTATACCGCATTGAGGGAGAATAATATCCAACTTCCCGAAGTTAAAATAGAAAAAAGTACGGGGGCACCCAACAAAAATGGCACAACTTACATTAAGGAGGTTGTTACTTTAAATTTATTCTATTATTTCTTCAGGAGTGATGTTTTGAATATCACGAGTGATTTTATTTAAGCGCGTTTTAATTATATCATATTTAAATTCTGGTATTTCGAACCACCAATTTTCAATATTTGAATTAAGATTGGCAGTAAAGGTTTTGATGTCTTCATTTTTTACTTCTTCTTCATTATTATTTTTTACTTCTTCTTCATCGTAGGAAAATTTAAAAGATGCATAGGCTACATCGTTATATTTGAGAGCAATAACATTTCCAATAATGCCTTCAAAGGTTATAATTTTTACTTGTATGTTATTTTTTTCTCCATTTAATGTTTCTTTTGATTTCGCCCCGCTGATTTGTAAATCCTGAAGAATAGTTCCAAATCTATTAATAATTAATTCAGAAGCAAGTTCTTTGCCGATAGGCATATTTTTTAGTTCGAATTTCTCCTGACCTTTTTCGTTTTTAAATAATACATACATATCTTCATCAGCATGAGTAACGCTTACTGATTTTACTGCCTCTGCTGGAATATCAAAAAGGCTACGTTTAATCCAATCTGTTTTTATTGCCGATATATCGAGTATGCCATCTACTAGGTAAGATTTTTCTTTTTCAGGCTCACGAACATAAAGACCAGAAGTATTCTTTGCTGAACTACTCAGTCTTGGTTTACCGACAATTACTTCAATAATTTTGTTTTGATTGGAATCACTCAAAGTAAGTAATAGTGAAGCTGTATCTTCAACCTCGGGTCCTTCAACACCAAGTCTATGATAAAGTCTAGGTAGAGCTGTCTTAGGGGCATTAATTTTAAGATCAGCAGCTCCGAGCACAGCACTTTTTATTTTTTCCGGTAATGCAGGATATCCGTCAAATTCATCTATACCCCAGATATCATTTTTACGAGTAAGATTAATCGAATCATTATAGCCTTTGATTGAGATATAATTCACAGATTCAATTTGTTTTGTTAGTTCAGGGAAAAAAGAAGCTTTTTGTTTGTCTGACTGTGGCGCACGTAAATTTGAAAATATTGTCGCAGCAACAATAACGGTAATTGTAATCAAAGATAATGCAATAAGTTTATTGTTAATCATTAGTAATAATTTATACTTTTTTACTAGCCCGATAGATTCCAATTATTAGTGCTAGCAAAGTAATTAATAACGGGATTAGTCCAATGTTAATGAATCGAAGTTGTGCCCCAAGTTTTTCAATATTCTTCCTCAGATCATGTTGAACACTACGCAGTTCTTTTCTTGTTGCTAGACGCTCATTTCTAAATTTTTCAATTTCCGTAGTTAATTTATTATTTAGCAAATATGATTTTTCATTACCTTGTTCTTGTTGTAGCTTTCGTATTTTATTTTCGGTTTCTTCAAGCGTGACTTGCAACTTTTTTTCACGATCACGAAATTTCGATTCTGCTTGTTTGCGTATAGTTTCAACTCTCTCGAATGGGCGTGAATATTTACCACGGCCACGTAAGCTAATTAAATCAGTATTTCCAGAGAGATTTTCAATACTGTTGATTACAAAATCACCATTATTAGAGATAGGTTGTGGGACCGATACACCAAGCATATCTTGCTTACGAATCCAAAAATGATCAGCAAGAATATCCGTGTCAGATATTAAAATGACATTGATATCTCCTTCACTAATAAAATTATCATCTATTAATTGTTTATTATCCTTTTCTACAGGTAAACCGTCTGGAAATACTGTTTTTGCTTTACCTTTTATACGCGCCGCAATAAGAATTTCTTTTTCATCTGATTTAAAATTACTCAAAATAACGGTCGGGTCGCGTTGAAAAAGAATCAAATCGCGTTCTAACTTTGTTGATTGTTTTGAAGTTTGAATTAGTGGCGTTATTTCTATTTCTTTTTCTTCAATAACTTCAATTGCTCCAACAGTACCCATATGTAATAAATTTAATTCGCTGGTAGAAAAATCTTCGGCATTAAAGTTTTTTTCCGTCAGCCTTAACCATGGCAGGTAATCAATTTCTTGTGGGCCTCGAGGGCTACTTGCTTGAACACGCATTGCGGCATTGATGTCTGCAACAATCTTCCCTTTACTTATCTCGAGCCCCCATTTTTCAAGTATCTCATCTAAGTAAGAATAAAGAATGGGCATAACATTTGGCGTGGATACATCGGGCTGTGTTCTGTCTTGTTCAGCAAGAGGGTCTAGAAAAATAATAGCTTTACCACCTCTTAGCAGATATTGATCAATCGCATATAAAGTTTCTGTATTTAATTTTTTTGGATGAACTAACATTAACACATCGATCTTTTTATCGAGCGCTTCAATGTTTTCATTAAGGTTCACTACCTTAAAGAATTCTTTCATTGCATTAATCATGGTCCATGTTGGCGCAGTGGTATCGCCTTTTTTGCCAATAATCGGCAGTTGTGAATAAACACCAATAACACGTTTGTCAGGATAGGCGAGATTATAAATTAGTTTAGTTAAATCATATTCAAGCGCGGATTCACGATTAGTTTGAAAGAAGGGGATAACTTTCTCATCATCAGTTGAATTCGCGCCGACTAATCCGAAATAAACTCTATCACTATTAGCATTGACAGAAACAGTTCTAAGGCCGCTGGCCACAGCCTGATCTTCTGCTTCGGAAAACGTTTCTGGTTCTATTATATTGAGTATTAGCTTGCCTTGAGCATGTGTTGCAAATTCTTCCAACATGTCTCTTACGCGAATTCCATAATTAACTAGTAGTGGAAAATCATTCATCGCTTTTTGAGAGAAATAAAGATCGAGTTGGATAGGTTCTTCTAAATTGTTAAGGATATTTATTGCACCATTTGACAGAGTAAATAATTTATTTTGAGTTAAATCGATACGCCACGTTGTAAGTGTAGTATTTGCAAGAATTATCGTGGCAATAAATAAAGATGCTGCAAGCACTAAACCTGTTCCTGAAATTACGCCACTTTTGACTGCATGTTTCATTATTTAATCCGCTTTCTTATTTTCAATAATTATGATGTTGACGTATAACCAAAAAGTGATTAATGCGGCAAAATAAATAAGATCACGTATATCGATAACGCCTTTCTTTATAGATGTAAAATGAGTTAGAAAGCTAAAAGACGCAACTGCATCTACAACAGCTTGCGGAGCCCAGCTTTCAAATAAATCTAGCACCATCGGGAAACCGCTTAATATAAACATGAAACAAATTACAACGCTTATCACAAAGGAAATAACCTGACTTTTAGTTAAGGCAGATATACAAGATCCAATTGCCAGAAAACCACCCGCCATAATTAGACTCCCAATATAACTTGCCAGGACAACAGTGTTGTCAGGGTTACCCAGATAGTTAACCGTAATCCACATCGGGAAAGTTAGACTAAGAGCAATAGCTGTGAAACTCCATGCGGCAAGATATTTAGCAACCACCGTATCTGTGATTGATACTGGCAAAGTCATTAATAATTCGATAGTTCCGCTTTTTCGTTCATCTGACCAAAGACGCATTGATATAGCAGGAATCAAAAATAAATATAACCAGGGGTGGAATCGAAAAAAAGGCTCTAAATCAGCTTGATTACTTTCATAAAAAGCGCCAAGGTAAAATGTAAAGACACCAGTCATAAATAGAAATATTACGATAAAGACATATGCCACAGGTGTTACAAAATAACTAGTGAATTCGCGTTTATATATAGCAAGTAATCCGTTCATGACTTGGTAGAATTTGAAGTTGTTATGTTACGAAAAGCATGATCAATATCACTTTGATCTGATTTTGCGATAAGCTGTGTTGGTGTTCCATCAAAAAGTAATTCACCAGATGAAATGATGATTGCACGCGTACATACGGCATCAACTTCTTCAAGAATATGGGTTGATATAATAATTGCTTTTTCTTTTGACATTTTTTTGATCAAGTTTCTAACTTCATGTTTCTGATTAGGGTCAAGTCCATCAGTTGGCTCATCAAGAATTAATATATTTGGATCATGTAGTATCGCTTGAGCTAATCCGACTCGACGTTTAAAGCCTTTTGATAAAGTTTCTATACTTTGATCGATAACAGTCCCGATATTGATAGTTTCAATAACTTCATCGAGACGTTTTTTACGAATTGCCCCATTTAATTGTCGAATATCTGCGATAAAATTAAGAAAGTTTTTAACAGTCATTTCACCATAAGCTGGGGCACCTTCCGGGAGATAACCAATAGAGCGTTTAACAGATAAAGGATTTTCTAAAACATCGTGACCATTAACTTCAACAGTGCCACTTGTAGGCTCAAGAAAGCCAGTTATCATTTTCATGGTCGTTGATTTTCCCGCGCCATTTGGCCCAAGGAAACCAAGAACTTCGCCGTGACTGACATTAAATGAAACATTACGCACCGCATGAATTGCCCCAAAGGACTTCGTCAGTGACTTTATTTTGATCGCTTGTGACATTATTTATATTAATTTATAGATTTAAAAAATATTTATTATGTTAATGAACTGATTGTTCTTAAATTGTACATAGTTTCTAACCACGTCTTAGATTTATGACCGCACTATTTTCCACAAAATAAGCGCGCCGTCAATTTCTCATATAGACGTAATATGTCTATAACAGTTCCGATTTATTAATAAAATAGTTTAATTAGCGTAGATTTTTCTGTTTCAGACGAAATAATGCTGAAATATCTTCATCGCCATAACCCTCATCTATTAATTGTTTATAGTGGATTAATGTCATTTCGATGATTGGTAATGCGTTCTCACTTATAGAACGTATCATTGATTGGCAAATTGAGAGATCTTTTTGATGTAAACCTAGTTTAAATCCGGGTTTAAATTCACCTGATAACATCGTTTTCCCGCGATGCTCTAGGAACCAGTTACTGGCAGCGCCAGTTGAAGCAATGTCTATAACCTTGTCCATGGGCAAACCCATTGCCTCACCAAATGCTAAAGCCTCTGTTACAGCCTGATTTATTCCCGCCGCCATGATTTGATTAACTGCTTTAGTTGCTTGCCCCGAACCGTTAGTACCGATATGAACAATATTCTTAGCAATGACATTTAAAATGGGACGTACTTTGTCTAGAATTTTTGCATCACCACCCACCATCATCGCTAGCGTTGCATTTTTGGCACCTTCAACACCACCGGAGACAGGCCCATCAAGAAAATTTGAATTTACATTGCGCAATAAGTTTGCTGCCTCTTTTGCCGTATTCGCACTAACAGTTGATGTATCGATAACAATACTATTAGCATTTATGCTAGTCTTCATGTCATTAACTATTTCAAGAACATCAGTGTCACGCGATACACTAATAATAATAAGCTCACACTGCTTAGCTAATTCACTAGGCGAAATCGATACCGAACAAGCAAATTCTTTTCTAAACAATTCTGATTTTGTTAAAGTCCGATTAAAAACAGTTTCTAATAAACCAGCCTTGGCAAGATTTCTTGCCATATGCGTACCCATTGCCCCAAGCCCAATAAAACCAGTTTTCATTTTTCGTACCCCAAATTATTTTTTGTTTAATAGTCTAAAAGATTATGTATATGTCAAATAATGTTTAGCAATAACTTCAGCCACACAACATGTAATCTTTTTTGCAGCAGGAATATGTAAAAATTCATTTGGGCCATGCGCATTAGAACCTGGACCAAGTACTCCAGTAATTAAAAATTGTGCATCAGGAAATTTTTCACCGAGCATACCCATAAAAGGAATTGACCAACCTTCACCCATATGGATTGCTGGTTTATTAAAATAATTTTTTGATGCATCATTTAAAGCTTTCTCTAACCATGGGGATATTTCAGGCGCCATCCAGCCATTAACGGCCCAATCAAGTTTAAAAGAAATCTTTGCTCCATTAGGAGGGTTATTTAATAACAGTTCTTCAAGTTGTTTGCTGACACGTTTAGCATTACATGTGGGCGGTAGTCGCATTGATAATTTAATTGATGTGAATGGACGAAGTACATTACCCGCATCATTAATTTCGGGTAAACCGTCGGCACCAAGATAAGATAAAGCTGGTCGCCAACTTCGGTTTAGGATTAATTCTACCAGGTCATCAGTGACAGGCCGCATGTTGTCTTTCATTGGAAAGCGTTCGTATATGTTCTTGTTTAGCACATTAGCCGCATGTTCTGCCTGCTGAATACGTTTGCTCGGAATATCAACATAAAAATCCTTAGCAAGTATTTGCCCGGAAATTGGGTCTTCAATACGGTCAATTAATTGCCTTAGTATTCGGAAACTAGAAGGGACAATACCGCTAATATCACCAGAATGAATGCCCTCATCAAGCACTTCCACCTTTAGTTCTCCTCCGACCAGGCCGCGCAATGATGTAGTTGACCAGAGTTGGTCATAATTACCACACCCCGAGTCTAAACAAATAACCAATTCAGGTTTTCCAAGTTGATCACTTAAATAATCAATATAGAAAGGAAGATCATAGCTACCACTTTCTTCGCATGCTTCTATAATCACAACACAACGAGCATGAGGAATATTTTGATCGCGTAGTATTTTGATTGCCAATAAGGAAGTAAATAGCGCATAACCATCATCTGCACCCCCACGGCCATAGAGCTTATTTTCTTTCAAAACCGGCTCCCAAGGACCAAACCCTTCCTTCCAGCCTTTCATTTCTGGTTGTTTATCAAGATGTCCGTACAGCAGTATTGTATTTTCAATATCACCGGGGATATCTATATAAATGAGGGGAGTACGTTTAGGTAGACGAACTACATCGAGCTTCATTCCTTCGATATTTTGACGTTGACTCCATGCAGCAAATTGCTCAACAACTTGATCCATGTATCCGTTTTTTTGCCAATCAGGATCAAAAGCAGGGGATTTATTTGGGATGCGAATGTATTCCACTAGTTCGGGAATTATTGAGTTTCCCCATTCTTCGTTAGTCAATGAGACTGCTAAATCTTTATTTATATCTTGCATGGCAATTTAATTAATTTGAGTTTCATGTATTTCATCTTTCCAATACAATTTAACTAATTCATTATAATTTAAATAGTATATTTTTTTTCAGATTTACTTAATTTTTTATGATTCGAGAATTTAAAAATAAATTTCCCAATATTCATCCAACAGTATATATCGATGATTCCGCTGTTATTATTGGAGATGTTATCGTTGGTAAAGATAGCTCACTTTGGCCAATGACAGTTGTTCGTGGAGATGTTCAAGCAATTAAGATTGGAAAATATACTAATATTCAGGACGCTTGTGTATTACACGTTACGCATGATGGAGAATTTTCTCCTGGGGGCGAGCCTTTATTGGTAGGTGATAGTGTCACAGTGGGACATCGAGCAACATTACACGCATGTACCGTCGGTAATTTATGTTTAATTGGGATGTCAGCTACTATAATGGACGGCGCGGTTTTGGAAGACAAGATTATTATAGGTGCGGGCAGTCTTGTTCCAGCAGGGAAGCAGCTTGAGTCAGGTCACTTATATGTGGGCAGCCCAGTAAAAAAGATAAGACCAGTAAATCAAAACGAAATGGCTTTTTTGAAATATTCAGCCGAGCATTACGTTAAGCTAAAAGAATTGCATAAAAACTCATAAAATATCACTATTTTTATAAATGACTTGCTCCAATTATTATGTGTATCTAAAATTTTTTAATGATTTCACCTTACATTCTTATGGGTAATGGCTAGAATATGCCGCGTTATGCCTAAACATTCCGAAACATTTGATGTGATTGTTGTTGGCGGCGGTCATGCCGGCACCGAGGCTGCGCTTGCGTCCTCAAGAATGGGACTAAAAACATTATTATTGACTCATAGCATTGATACTTTGGGGCAGATGTCTTGTAATCCGGCAATTGGTGGTATTGGCAAAGGACATCTCGTTAAGGAGATTGATGCAATGGGAGGTTTAATGGCCCATGCCGCAGATTTGAGCGGTATACAGTTCCGCATTCTTAATTCTCGTAAGGGTCCGGCAGTTCGCGCAACACGAGCACAAATTGATCGCTCTCTTTATAAAGAGGCTGTTCGTCCTATCTTGGAACACCAAAAGAATTTATTTATTTTCCAGCAATCTGTCGATGATCTATTGGTTGAAGGGGAGCAGGTCAGAGGGGTGGTGACAAAAATCGGATTAAAGTTTTTTGCCCCATCAGTTATTTTGACTGTAGGTACGTTTTTAGGCGGCAAGATTTTTATTGGCGATAACCAACATCAAGGAGGGAGGGCTGGTGAAAAACCTTCAATCGCATTAGCTAAGCGTCTAAGAGAATTACCGTTTAATGTCGGTAGATTAAAAACTGGGACTCCTCCACGTATTGATGGGGGCACCATTGATTATAAAAGATGTGGCATCCAATTTGGCGATAACCCAATTCCCGTATTTTCTTTTATTGGCGATATCGCCGAGCATCCAAAACAGATACCTTGCCATATAACTTTTACCAATGAATCCACCCACGAAATTATTCGTGATGCATTAGAACGTTCTCCAATGTATAACGGAACAATCGAAAGTAAGGGCCCGCGCTATTGTCCCTCTATAGAAGACAAGGTTGTTCGTTTTTCCAGTAAGAATTCGCATCAAATTTTTATAGAGCCGGAAGGATTGAATACCAGAGAAGTTTATCCGAATGGCATTTCAACCTCATTGCCCTACGATGTGCAGCTTAAGTTAATACGTTCAATTAAAGGTTTTGAAAATTCTCATATTACACGCCCAGGTTACGCAATTGAGTATGATTTTTTTGATCCTCGGGATTTGTATCCATGGCTTGAAACTAAATTTATTAAAGGGTTATTTTTTGCGGGTCAAATAAATGGAACAACTGGTTATGAAGAGGCCGCTTCACAAGGATTATTAGCTGGTTTAAATGCAGGACTTAGAAATAATGAAAAAGATCCTTGGTATCCTCGTCGAGATGAAGCTTATCTTGGTGTGTTGGTCGATGATTTAATTACTATGGGGGCGACTGAGCCTTATAGAATGTTTACTAGCCGTGCTGAATATCGTTTGATGCTACGTGAAGACAACGCTGACCTTCGTTTAACCGAACACGCTAATAAATTAGGTTTGATCAATGAAAAACATTGGAGATTATTTAATAAAAAACGCGATGCCATTGAAAAAGAATCTAACCGTTTAGAAAAGATATGGGTAGGATCTAAGTCGTTTCCTATTGAAGTTGCCGAAAAATTTCTCGGCAAAACAATACGAAAAGATACAAATCTTTTAGGATTATTAAAACGCCCAGATTTCAATTATTACGATATTTCAAAATTACCCAATATTGGTATACCAGAGATTGATCCAAAGGTAGCTGAGCAAGTCGAAGTACAGGCCAAGTACTCAGGATATATTAAACGTCAAGAGGAAGAAGTTGAACGCAATCTGCAACATGAAGAAACTATAATGCCGGAAAATATTGATTACACAAAGGTGAGAGGTTTATCTGCTGAAGTCATCGAAAAACTTTCTAAGCATCGTCCTGTTAGTCTCGGGCAGGCATCGCGTATTCAAGGAGTAACGCCAGCAGCAATATCTTTATTACGAATTCATTTAAAGAGACAATTATTACTACTTAAGCAAAGCGCCTAACGCTATAGAGAAAATTTATGCAAGACCTTCTAGAGGATGAGCTCAATAATTTGGGTCTTATCCCCGAACAATGCCCTTGTGATGAATATTTAATTTATATTCAATTATTAGAAGAGTGGAATCAAGCCTATAACCTAACAGCTATAAAAGAACCCAAGCAAATAATCACGCGCCATATTATTAATTCCTTATCAGTTTTACCGTATATCAAAGGTATGCATTGTTTAGATGTCGGGACGGGAGCTGGTTTACCGGGGATTGTTTTGGCATTAGCGCAACCAGATAAAAAATGGGTATTACTCGATAATTCTCAAAAGAAAGTTCGGTTTCTTCGGCATGTAAAACATCAGCTTTGCATAGATAATATTGAGATTATTCAATCGCGTATAGAGGAATATGTGCCAACCATCAGTTTTGATACGGTGATTTGCCGAGCTTTTGCGCCATTGAAACGACTGTTGCAACAGACAGGACATCTAGTTACGTCTAGTAATCAATTGTTAGCAATGAAGGGGGAAGCAGCCGACGATGAAATTCAAGAATTAGCTGAGCATAATTTTCAAATCAAGATTTTTGACCTGCCTTCATCAGATTTGGGAGCGAAATCGAAACTTGTGAAAATTCAGAAATTGAATTGAAATCTCTTGCGCATGGCAGTTCAGGTTCAATATGATAGAGTGTATCTTTGAATTTTGGTATCAAAATCACGGTAATTTAATGGGTAGAATTATTGCAGTTGCCAATCAAAAAGGCGGCGTAGGGAAGACAACAACAAGTGTGAATCTCGCTGCATCATTAGCAGCGACAAAACGACGTGTTTTGTTGGTTGATCTAGACCCGCAAGGTAATGCAACGATGGGTAGTGGTATTGATAAACAACACCTTGAAATTTCAAGTTATGATTTGCTAATGAGTGATAAGCACGTAAACGAAGTTATTGTCGATTCCCCAGAAGGAAAATATGATTTAATACCAAGTAATTCTGATTTAACTGGCGCAGAAGTGGGCCTTTTGGATGAAATAGCAAGAGAACTTAGATTAAGAAATGCTCTAGAGACAGTCAAAGATACTTATGATTTTATTCTTATAGATTGTCCGCCTTCTCTAAATATGTTGACAGTAAATGCGCTAGTAGCGGCAAATTCAGTTATGATTCCGATGCAGTGCGAATATTATGCTTTGGAAGGTTTAACAGGATTATTAGAAACTATTGAGAAGATACGCAAACATTTGAATTCAAATCTCAAAATAGAAGGTTTATTAAGAACAATGTATGACCCTCGAAATAATCTAGCTATCCAGGTATCTGCCCAATTAATTGAGCATTTTGGAGAAAAAGTTTATCGCACAATCATTCCTAGAAATGTCAGATTGGCTGAAGCGCCGAGCCATGGCCTGACAGCTTTAACATATGAAAAATCTTCAAGTGGCGCAGTTGCTTATTTAGCTTTAGCCGGAGAGATACTAAGACGACAAGGCTTAGCCGCATAGAACGAAGATAACTAAATTAATAACGAATATGACTGCAAAAAAACGTGGATTAGGCAAAGGTCTCGATGCTCTATTAGGGGCAAGCAGTGATGTAAACTTGGCATCTTCCAGTGAGAGCAGCGCACTGAAAATGCTAGCGATAGATCTTGTAAAGAGGAGTCAACACCAACCAAGACAAGATTTTAATCAAGATGCTTTAAATACTCTTGCTGATTCTATTCAAACTCAAGGTGTAGTGCAGCCAATTTTGGTACGGCCTGTGGCTGATGGAAATTCCTACGAAATTGTTGCTGGCGAACGTCGTTGGCGCGCAGCACAAATAGCTGGTCTTCATGATATCCCCGTTATCATTAAAGACGTTACAGATCATGAGGCGATGTGCTTGGCGTTAGTCGAGAATATTCAGCGGCAGGATCTAAACCCATTGGAAGAAGCGGGAGCCCTTGAGCGTTTAATTAATGAATTTGAAATGACTCATGATGCGGTAGCAGAAGCAGTTGGACGTTCACGACCAACGGTGACCAATTTATTAAGGTTATTAGAATTAGATAACAATGTTAAAAAGATGTTGGAAGGACGTAAACTCGATATGGGGCACGCAAGAGCACTACTTCCATTAACGTTAGCCCAGCAATCAGAGGTAGCATCAAAAATAGTAAAACAGGGCCTTTCAGTTAGAGCAACAGAGAATTTGGTTAAACAATATTTGGCTGGATACAAGAAAAATAATTCTAAAAATAGTCCCAAAGATCCGAATATTAGTAGGCTAGAGAATGATCTATCCCAACGATTAGCTGCTAAGGTTTCAATTGCACATCAATCCACTGGTCGAGGAAAATTACAGATTAATTATAATTCGCTAGCAGAGCTTGAAGGAATACTCAAACGATTAGATTAAATAAATTAGCCACACGGTCATTGATCATTGTAAGGTAGATATTTATACTTTCTCTCCCTTTAATAATGTACGAGGGCAGTTTGTGTCCCACTGGTACTCCCTTACCAGAGGCGTAGTAGTTTATTTTGAGGTAGTGCGAAATATGGGGACGGATGAAATAATAAGAAATCGCGCTATTGTTAGTAAGTTGTTGGTATTCGAGACGATCACAGTGATGTTGACTGGGTTTATTGTATTTATACTTTCCAGTCTTGAGTTTACATACTCTGTTATTTTAGGTGGCTTTGCTTACATTTTTCCAAATGCAGTTTTTGCTAAGCTCTCACTAAAAATATCAGCAACAAATTCGAGCAATATCTTGATTTGGTTTTATGTTGGTGAGGCAATTAAGATTGTCACAACAATTGTTTTTTTTATGCTCTCCTTTTTGTTGGTTGAGATGTTAAATTTTGGGTTAATGATTCTTACTTATGGGTTAGTGTTGTTGGTAAATTTAATTGGATTGTCAATTTTTGTGAATAATAAATAAATAATTTTGGAGCAATGAATTAATGACGGGCGAAGCAACAATAACATCAAAATCGTATATTACGCATCATTTGCAAAATTTGGTCTATGGAAAATTACCTGCAGGCTATGAAAGAGATGGTCAAATTTTGGATGAGGCTACATGGACTTTTGCTCATACCCATGAGGAAGCCGTAGAAATGGGATTTTGGTCGCTCAATGTTGATAGTTTAGGTTGGTCAATTTTTCTTGGGGTAATATTTAGCTTTTTGTTTTATCGTGTTGCTAAGAATGTAAGCGAAGGGACTCCAACTGGCTTTTCTAATTTTGTTGAAATGATATTTGAATTTGTTGATAACAGCGTGAAAGACATATTTCATAGCAGTAATAAACTTATCGCGCCAATGGCATTAACTGTTTTTGTTTGGGTTTTTTTGATGAATACAATGGATTTGGTGCCAGTAGATTGGCTACCTGTGTTTGCCCAGTGGGTAACAGGAGACCCACATCTTTATTTCAAGGTTGTGGCAACCACTGATCCGAATATAACCTTCGGTTTATCGTTGACTGTTTTCGCAATGATTATATTTTACAGTATCAAGATGAAGGGTTTGGGAGGTTTCGTATCGGAGCTTACATTGCACCCATTCTCATCAAAAAATATATTTGTTCAAATTTTATTTATACCAGCAAATTTTTTATTGGAATTTGTTGGCCTGATAGCAAAGCCAGTATCGCTGGCGTTGCGTTTGTTTGGTAATATGTACGCGGGTGAAATGATATTTATTTTGATTGCATTATTACCATTTTGGATACAGTGGAGTCTGTCCCTTCCATGGGCAATATTTCATATTTTAATCGTGTTATTACAGGCTTTTATTTTTATGATTTTGGTAATCGTTTATATGGATATGGCTCACCAAAAGGACCATTAATAAAAAACTTTAGGGGTACTAGAAATGAATGAAGCAACATCAATGTTATATTTGGCTGGATCCGTTTTAATGGGTTTGGGCGCACTTGGCGCGGCAGTTGGTATTGGTATTCTGGGGGGGCGTTTTTTAGAAGGTGCCGCTAGACAACCAGAACTTATACCCATGTTAAGAACGCAAATGTTTATCGTAATGGGTCTTGTGGATGCGGTACCAATGATTGCTGTTGGTATCTCAATGTACATCTTGTTTGCTGTCGCGTAATTTTATAAATACAGCGTCTAAACAAAAGGTATATTTAAGTTATGAGCATAAATGCAACCCTGATTGGTCAGAGCATCGCTTTTATTATGTTTATTTGGTTCACGATGAAATTCGTATGGCCACTTTTACTAAAAGCAATGCAAGATCGTGAAGCTCGTATTGCTGATGGTCTGGCTGCAGCAGAGCAAGGTCAAAAAGATTTTGCAGAAGCGCAAGAGAAATCTAGCATTGAAGTCAATAAGGGCAAAGAGCAGGCAGTCACAATCATTTCGCAAGCACAGAAACGTGGCGACGAGATAGTGGAAGAAGCAAGAGATCTTGCAAAAAAAGAAGGTGAGCGGATAAAAGAAAGCGCATTAAGCGAAATTGAACAAGAAAAAGAGAAAGCGAGACAAGATTTGAGAAATCAAGTCGCGGCTCTAGCGATAACTGGTGCTGAGCAAATATTAATGCGGGAAGTTGATCACGCAGCTCATAACGAAGTCTTGACTAAAATCAGCCAGAAACTATAAGTTTTAATCGAAAAGAGATCATATTAGATGTTAGAAAAAGCAACAATTATCAGACCTTACGCTGAGGCTGCCTTTGCCTATGCACTAGAAGAAAAACAATTAAGTGATTGGTCGGCGATGTTGAAGTTACTCGGCATGATCGTTTGTGATGACAGTATGCAGAGGATTATTAGTAGTCCAAAATTAAGCGCCGAAGAACTTTATAACTTCATAATTGATATATGTGGCAACAAATTTAGTCAAGCTGGTAAAAACTTTGTAAAAATTTTGATTGATGCTAGACGTATTGGTTTAGCTGCTGAAATATCAGTTATATTTGAACAAAAACGTTCTGCAGCAGAAGGTGTTAGTGAAGTTAATGTAATTACGGCCTATCCATTGGATGAAAGTCAAATAAAAATAATTACTGAGTCGCTAGGTAAGCGTACTGGTAACAAAATTGATATTAACATCAAAGAAGATGAAGATTTAATTGGTGGCGTGATAATTCGAGCTGGCGATTCCGTGGTTGATGCGTCTCTACGCGGCCGTTTAAAAGAATTAAATAATATAATTGCCCAATAGCTATTAAATAAGGAAGGATGTATGTCTATCAGTGCAACTGAAATTAGCGATCTAATAAAAAAGAAAATTAAAGAACTAGATCTGGATACCGAAGCACGTACCGAAGGTACCGTCGTTAGTCTTGCTGACGGTGTTGCCAGAATTCATGGCTTAAGTGATGTCATGCAGGGAGAAATGATCGAATTTCCAGGCAATACTTATGGTTTAGCGCTTAATTTAGAACGTGACTCTGTTGGCGCTGTTATTATGGGTAGTTACGAACATATTTCAGAAGGCGATGTTGTAAAATGCACCAAGCGTATTCTTGAGGTCCCCGTTGGCGAAGCATTGCTGGGGCGCGTTGTTAATGCACTTGGTAATCCGATTGATGGTAAGGGCGAAATTAATGCAAAACATAGTTCGCCGATTGAAAAGATTGCCCCAGGCGTTATCGCGAGAAAGTCAGTAAGTCAACCCGTTCAGACAGGCTTGAAATCAATAGATTCTATGGTGCCCATCGGGCGCGGCCAACGTGAGTTGATAATTGGCGACCGTCAAACTGGTAAAACCGCAGTTGCAATCGATACGATCATTAATCAAAAAGGTACAGGTGTGAAATGTGTCTATGTTGCAGTTGGTCAAAAGGCTTCTTCAATTAATGTCGTCATAAAAAAACTTGAAGAACATGGCGCAATGGAGCATACAATTGTTGTTGCAGCAACCGCATCAGAATCAGCAGCACTGCAGTACATTGCCCCATACGGTGGCTGTGCTATGGGCGAGTATTTTCGTGATCTTGGTGAAGATGCGTTAATTATTTATGATGATTTAACAAAGCAGGCCTGGGCTTACCGTCAGGTTTCATTGCTGTTGAAACGACCCCCAGGACGTGAGGCATACCCGGGAGACGTATTTTATTTGCATTCCCGTTTATTAGAGCGGGCCTCACGTATTAATGAGGAGTATGTTGAGAAAATAACTAACGGCAAAGTAAAAGGTAAGACAGGCTCATTAACTGCATTACCAATTATCGAAACACAAGCGGGCGACGTGTCTGCTTTCGTACCAACTAATGTTATTTCAATAACCGATGGTCAGATATTTTTAGAATCAGACCTTTTTAACGCGGGTTTTAGACCTGCTATTAACGCAGGTTTATCAGTGTCTCGAGTAGGCGGTGCAGCTCAAACTAAGATTATTAAAAAATTAGGCGGCGGTATTCGGTTAGCACTTGCTCAGTATCGTGAGTTAGCAGCGTTTGCACAGTTTGCATCTGATCTCGATGAAGCAACTAGAAAACAGCTAGAACGCGGTCAACGTGTTATGGAATTGATGAAACAGAAACAATATTCCCCGCTAAATGTTGCTGAAATGGGAGTGAGTTTATTCGCCGTTGAAAATGGTTTTCTCGACGATATTGAATTAGAAAAAATTGGTGCTTTTGAAGCAGCCTTGCATGATTACATGAAGAGCGAACAATCTGCACTTATAGATAAAATCGGTGTTGAAGGTAATTATGATGACAAGATTGAAACCGAATTGAATAGTGCAATTGATAATTTCAAAAAAAATAATACCTGGTAACAATTTAAAATAGATTGGTAAATATATGGCTGGCGGAAAAGAAATAAGAACAAAGATCGCAAGTGTAAAAAATACGCAAAAGATTACTAAAGCTATGGAGATGGTAGCAGCAAGTAAGATGCGAAAAGCCCAAGATCGGATGCTTGCAGCTCGCCCCTATGCAGAAAAGATTCGTAACGTTATATCTCATCTCTCGCATGCTAATCCTGAATACAAGCACCCTTATCTTGTTACACGCGAAGAAATTAAACGAATCGGTTTAATTATTGTTTCAACTGATCGCGGTTTATGCGGAGGCTTGAATGCGAATATGTTTCGTATGTTGTTAAAAAAAATACAATCATGGGAACAAGAAGGTAAAGAAGTTGATCTTTGCGTTATCGGGACCAAGGCAGCTGGCTTTTTTGGATCGATTGGCGCAAATATTATTGGCCAAGTAACTCATATAGGCGATAAACCAAATATCGAAGAGTTACTTGGTACTATAATGATCATGTTAAATGCTTTTAAAGAAGGCAGCATCGACGAACTATATTTAGTTTCAAATCAATTTGTAAATTCAATGGTTCAAACACCTACTATTGAGCAGCTAGTTCCTGGCGAACCAGATGAAAAAGAAAGTTATGCAAATCATTGGGATTATATTTATGAACCAGATGCCGAAGAAGTCTTAGATGGTTTTTTGTCCCGTTACATAGAGTCTCAAGTTTATGCTGGTGTCATTGAAAATATTTCATGTGAAATGGCAGCACGCATGGTTGCTATGAAGAGTGCAACAGAAAATGCAGGCACGCTCATTGATGAGTTACAACTTATATACAATAAAGCAAGACAGGCAGCAATTACCCAAGAATTATCTGAAATTGTTGCGGGCGCAGCTGCTGTTTAGTTGAAGATTAATTTTTGTTAAAGAATAAAAACGGGGAACAAAAAAGATGAGTTCTGGAAAGATCGTACAAATTATTGGGGCAGTATTGGACGTCGAGTTTCCAAGCGACGCAATACCAAGTATCTATGATGCATTGATTGTCGAAGGAGAAAGCATTAATACTACCCTTGAAGTACAACAACAGTTAGGCGATGGTGTTGTTAGGACAATTGCCTTAGGTTCTACCGATGGATTACAGCGCGGATTATCTGTTCGAAATACAGGTGAAGCGATTTCTATTCCAGTAGGAACTAAAACCCTTGGCCGTATTATGAATGTTTTGGGCGAAGCTATTGACGAGGTTGGGCCTATTGATACTGATGAACGCATGGTTATTCATCGCGAAGCACCAAAATTTACAGAACTTAGCCCCTCGACTGAATTACTTGAAACCGGTGTTAAAGTTATTGATTTAATTATTCCTTTTGCAAAGGGCGGTAAAGTTGGTTTATTTGGCGGTGCTGGTGTTGGTAAGACTGTCAATATGATGGAGCTTATTAATAATATTGCGACACAACACTCTGGTTTGTCAGTTTTTGCCGGTGTGGGGGAACGTACTCGCGAAGGAAATGATTTCTATCACGAAATGCAAGAATCTGGCGTTGTCAATATTGATGATTTTGAAAAATCAAAAGTATCCATGGTTTATGGGCAGATGAATGAACCACCAGGCAACCGTTTACGTGTTGCGTTAAGTGGATTGACATTGGCTGAAAAATTTCGTGATGAGGGACGCGATGTATTGTTGTTCATTGATAATATTTATCGCTTCACTCTTGCCGGCGTTGAGTGTTCAGCATTATTAGGTCGTATGCCATCTGCTGTAGGCTATCAACCAACGCTTGCAGAAGAAATGGGTAGGCTACAAGAACGAATTACATCGACCAAAACAGGTTCGATTACTTCAATTCAAGCTGTTTATGTTCCTGCTGATGATTTGACAGACCCGTCACCTGCAACGACCTTTTCCCACTTAGATTCGACTGTTGTATTATCGCGTCAGATTGCAGAACTCGGCCTATATCCCGCTATTGATCCTCTAGATTCAACCAGTCGTCAGTTGGATCCTTTGGTTGTTGGTCAAGAACATTATGATATTGCGCGAGGGGTACAAAATACACTACAAAAGTATAAGGAATTAAGAGACATTATTGCGATTTTAGGTATGGATGAATTATCTGAAGAGGATAAATTGGCTGTTGCAAGGGCACGAAAAATTCAACGTTTTCTAACCCAACCTTATTTTGTTGCAAAAGTTTTTACTGGTTTGGATGGTGAGTTTGTCCCTTTAAAAGAAACATTACGTGGTTTCAAAGGCATTATCGAAGGTCAGTACGATGATATTCCCGAGCAGGCTTTTTATAACGTCGGAACTATTGATCAAGCGCTTGAAAAAGCAAAAGGCCTATAACCATAGAGATATTTATGAGTAATACAATTCAGGTTGATATTGTAAGTGCTGAAAAAGAAATATTTTCAGGTGAAGCCCAAATGGTATTTGCTCCTGCGGTAATGGGTGAAGTAGGGATTTCTCCAGGCCATGCGCCTTTAGTGACAAAAATGACTCCCGGAGAGGTGCGAGTAAAAGATAGTAATGGCAATGAATTGGCTTTTTATGTTTCAGGAGGGTTGCTTGAGGTTCAACCAAGAATTATTACTGTGCTTTCTGATACGGCCGAACGCGCAGAAGATTTGGACGAAGCAGCTATACTTAAAGCAAAGGAAGAAGCTGAACAAGCATTACATGAGAAAGATTCGAAAATTGATTATGCTAAGGCACAGATTGCGCTTGCAGAAGCTGCAGCTCAATTACAGACTTTACAGCGTTTAAGGAAACGTTCGGGTCGTTAAGAAAATGAACTTCAAATACCAGCGTATTTCCTTCAAATAAAATCAATCATATATCTCTGCTACTGGCACAGATATAATCTTGTTAAAAATTTCAGGTTTTATAACAAATGGGGAAGATTTTAAATTGAGTCTCAGTATTATTATATTAGCCGCAGGCCAGGGTAAGCGAATGAACTCTGACAAGTCTAAGGTATTAAATCTTCTAGCTGGGAAACCATTGCTTACACATGTTTGTGAAACAGCTATAAAAATAGAACATCGAGAGATTTATATAGTTTATGGTTGTGGCGGAGAACAGGTTCGTGATTCATTAAAGAATTTTCAAGTCACCTGGGTTAAGCAAGATGAGCAACTAGGTACTGGGCATGCGGTACGGCAAGTTCTTCCTAGCATACCTAAGACCGATGATATCTTGATACTCTATGGCGATGTCCCATTAATTAACGAAACATCACTTACAAAACTAGTTAAAGCCGCAGCTGATACTGGTTTTTCTCTTTTAACCGCTTATTTTGATGAACCTTATGGCTATGGACGTATAGTACGCGATAGTGGTGATAATATTGTTGCCATCATAGAGGAAAAAGACGCAACAGAAGAAGAACAGAGTATTTGTGAAGTTAATGCTGGATTTATGGTTATTAAGTCTGAAACCTTGAATGGTTGGATAAATTCTCTTAATAATAAAAATAAACAAAACGAATATTATTTGACTGACATTGTTGCGATGGCGGTGAAAGATAATATTAAAGTTTCTCCTGTTTTGGCTGAATCAATAATTGAGGTGCAGGGAATTAATACACGCGCTCAACTTTCCGAGGCAGAACGCTATTACCAAATAGTGCAAGCATATCATTTGATGGATGAAGGAGTTGGAATTGCTGATCCTTCAAGATTTGATTTACGAGGAGAGTTGGAGATTGGCAGTGATAATGAAATTGACGTTAATGTTGTGATGGAAGGGAGGTTGAAACTAGGCAATAACATCAGCATTGCGCCAAATTGCCTCATAAAAGATACAATCATTGGAGACAATGTAAAAATTTTTGCAAATTCTGTTATTGAAAATTCAATTATTGGTAATGACTGCCGCATTGGTCCGTTTGCACGGATTCGTCCAGATTCTATACTAGATGATCATGTACACGTAGGTAATTTTGTTGAAATTAAAAAAAGTTCACTTGGGAAGAGAACAAAAGCAAATCATTTGAGCTATATTGGCGATGCCGAGATTGGTAACGATACAAATATTGGTGCGGGCGTGATTACATGTAATTATGATGGCGCAAATAAACATAAAACAACAATTGGTGATAATGTTTTTGTAGGGTCAGATGCCCAATTAATTGCACCAGTCAGGATTGATGATGGTTCGACGATTGCCGCAGGCGCAACGATAACAAAAAACGTAGACAGCAATAGTTTAGCGATTAGTAGAGCTGAACAGAAGTCAGTCCCATCCTGGGAAAGACCAAAGAAAAAATAATATCTAAATATATATGAAAGTTGGCTTCTATCAATTTCGTCCGCAGTTTGGGAAAATAGTTGCGAATACAAAAAAAATAATTAAAGCTCTTGATAAGCTTGATGCAGATTTAATCGTGTTACCAGAATTAGCGTTATCAGGCTATTACTTTAAAGATGCCAAGGAAGCACTTTCGTTGGCCGAAGATCCAAATCATTCGACGAATATAGACAGTATAATAAATTTATGTCGAGACAATCATATTCATATCGTAATTGGTTTTGCAGAGAAGGCTAAAGACAAATGTTTTAATAGCTCAGCGTTGATCGGGCCACAAGGTATCATTCATATCTACCGAAAATTACATCTTTTTAATGAAGAAAAGTTTTGTATGAGCCCGGGCGATGTACCTTTGAAAGTTAATGAAGTAAATGGAGTTAAGTTAGGTATGATGGTGTGTTTCGATTGGGCTTTTCCAGAAGTTACACGAACACTTGCCATGAATGATGCAGAGATTATTTGTCATCCTTCTAATTTAGTACTTAATTTCTGCCAGCAAACAATGCTAGCTCGTTGTCTTGAAAATAGGGTGTTTGCTATTACAGCAAATCGTTTTGGTTCCGATAATAGACCACAAGGTAGTTTACGTTTTACTGGTAAGAGTCAAATCGTCACTCCTAAAGGCGAGCTTATTTTTCAGGCGGCTTCACAGAGAGAAGCTTGTTATATTACTGAGATTAACCCAACTGAGAGCCATGATAAATTCATTACAAAACATAATAATTTATTTTCTGATAGACGTCCCGATTTCTATGAACTTTAATTTAACACAGGTTTGCAAATGACTTTTACGACGGCTGATTTATATGATAAGTATGGAGACGACCTTAAGGTCGCATTACCCATATTCAAAGACTATGGCGCTAAAAGAATATTTCACGGACCAATATCAACAGTTAAAGCATACGAAGATAACAGTTTAGTGAGAACAGCCCTAGAGGAGCCAGGTGAAGGTCGTATTCTTATTGTTGATGGAGATGAATCTTTACGTTGTGCCATGCTGGGTGACATGCTTGCAAAATTGGGCATGGAAAATGGTTGGTCTGGGATAATAGTTTTTGGTTGTATTCGTGATTCCGATGTAATTGCAACAATTAATATCGGGGTTAAAGCATTAAATACTAATCCAAGAAAAAGCCTTAAGCGGGGATTAGGAGATAGAGATATTCCTGTTTCATTTGCCGGTATCACATTTAATATTGGTGAATATGTTTATGCAGATACTGATGGCGTAATAGTTTCAGAAAAGAAGATAGGTATGAATTAATAATAATTCTTAAAGAATTTATTTATTAGTACGAATTAGAAGACAGTCAAACTCGAGTATTTCCATAGTATTTTTATCTTGAGAGGCTGGGAATATACCTGTTATACTGAACCCAAGATTTAAAAGTTCTTCTAATCGTTGAGGAACAGAAGACGTATCCGTTTTATTCGAGTAAATTTACATCCGAAGTAAGCAGCTATTTTTTTATGTAGTGTAATTTTCATGACTAAGATTAATTAATCATATAAATGTCAAATTTATAAGCATACGTTTCTAATTAATTTTTTTGAAAATCTTTTCAGCAGTATCAATTGTTAATTTTATATCATCATCAGAATGCGACGATGAAACAAAACCAGCTTCATATGAAGATGGCGCTAAGTAGATTCCTTCTTCTAGCATGCCATGGAAAAAAATATTGTAGTGTTCTTTATTGCAATTGGTTACTTTTTTAAAAGAATCAATCGTTTTCTCATTGGTAAAGAATAATCCAAACATACCGCCAACATAATTCATTGCTAACGGGACACCTATTTTTTCTGCTGACTTAGTAATTCCATCGACCAATATTTTTGTTTTATGCTCAAGCAAATTAAAAAAGTCTTCAGAAGATATTAAGTTAAGTGTTGTCAGCCCAGCGCTCATCGCGACGGGATTTCCCGATAATGTCCCTGCCTGATATATTGGTCCGTCCGGCGCAATATGATTCATAATATTTTCTTTTCCACCAAAAGCACCAACGGGCATTCCACCGCCAATAATTTTCCCCAAAATAGTTATGTCTGGAGTGATATTAAATATAGATTGTGCCCCACCTAAGGCGACACGAAAACCCGTCATAACCTCATCAAATATTAATACTGATTGATGTTTGTTACAAAGTTCTCGGAGTGTATTTAAGAATTCCTGATTCCCAGGGACGAGGCTCATATTTCCTGCTATGGGTTCAATGATAACTGCTGCAACTTTATTCCCAATTTTTTCGAATGTGTCTTGAATCTGATGGATGTCATTATAGGTAAGCGTTACTGTATACTTTGCAAGGTCTGTAGGAACGCCAGGGGAGGTTGGGACACCAAATGTTAAGGCACCTGATCCTGCTTTAACGAGTAATGAATCAGTATGGCCATGGTAGCATCCTTCAAATTTAATAATAATATCTCGCCCTGTATAACCCCTTGCTAATCTGATGGCACTCATCGCAGCTTCCGTGCCTGAATTTACCATGCGTATTTTTTCAATTGACGGCATTAAATCACAAATTTTATTAGCCATCTGCGTTTCAATTTCAGTTGGCGCACCAAAGCTAAGCCCACATTTTGCCGCATCATTAACTGCTTTGACTATCTCGGGGTGAGCATGCCCTAATATCATAGGTCCCCAAGATCCAACATAGTCGAGATATTTTTTGTCTTCACTATCATATAAATAAGAGCCCGATGCCTTATTGATAAAAAGTGGCGTACCTGATACAGCTTTAAAAGCACGCACGGGTGAATTTACACCACCGGGGATACGTTTTTTTGCTTCATCAAATAGTTTTTTTGTCATTTTAGTAATTAATAAAATAAATTTTTATAGGCTTTTACACTATTAATAATATCAGTTGATGCATAAATTCCACTTATAATCGCTAGAAAATCAACTTTATTATCAACGAGCTGTTTTCCATTCTCTGGTGTTATTCCTCCAATAGCAACCACTGGAATATTTAATTTTGATTTTGCTATTGGCAGTAGATCGATAGCGATCTTTCTAGCTTCAGGTTTTGTAGGCGAATTAAAGAATGAACCTAATGCAATATAATCAGCCCCCATAATTTCTGCAGTAATTGCATCTTTAAGATTGTTATAACAGGAAAACCCGATTATTTTATCGCCAAGAATTTTTCTAGCCATTTCGATATCCATATCATCTCTACCTAAATGAACTCCATCTGCTGATATTTCTTTTGCCAGCACCACATCATCATTAATAATAAATAGAGTGTTATATTTTTTACAAAGTGTTTGTAGTTTTAGCGCAGTTGATTTTTTAATTTCATACTTTGAATTTTTATCACGAAATTGAAAAAGTGATATCCCAACGTCTAGTATTTTTTCTGTTTTATCTAGCAAATCATCGATCGCAAGATTTTTAGAATCACTAATTAGGTAAATCCCACCAGATTTTGGCATATCCATAATTTTATGATGAAAAAAATTTGGGGATGAGTGAATTATAAAACATTATTTTTTTAATAAAAAAAACGGTTAGGATAAATTTGTCCTTTCCCCAGATGCAAACCATTTTTTAAAGTTTCCCATGTGTATTTTTGTGCATCTTTTACTGCTTTTTCTAAATTATCTCCAAGCGCCAGATTTGCTGCAATTCTCGATGATAATGTACAACCCGAACCATGGAATGTGTTAGACAGTCTTTCCCACGTATAATTAATTGGAACACTATCTTTCGTATAGAATGTATTTATCACATCATTTGTTGCTTCATGTGTACCCGTTATCAATACAGCTTTTGTGCCGTAGTTTAATAGTTTATTAGCAGCAAACTTCAGATCTTCACAATTAGTAAGTATTTTTGCTTCAACAGTATTCGGAGTAATGATTGTTGTTAATGGCAATAATGAAGATATTATTTTTTCATACGTTTTTTCAGAGGAAAGATTTTTTCCAGTTTCTGAATTTATTACTGGGTCTAAAACAATAGGAATTTCAGTATTTGATAATGCGTCATGTATTGTATCAACCAGTTCAGGACTACCAATCATCCCAATTTTACATGCGAGAATATCCATATCATCTAGTAGAAGTTTAATTTGTTCTCTAAAAAAGATAGAATCCTGTGGGGTGATATTTGTAATTGTATTAGTATTCTGTGCTGTTAATGACGTGATGACTGTCGTTGCATGACACCCAGCATTAGCGATGCTTTCGATATCTGCCTGGATTCCAGCTCCACCCGATGGGTCATGACCTGCGATGACCAGCACAATTGGTTTTTTATTTTTTTCATTGACCATAATGAGGGTATTTTACATAGTCATTCACGGCTAAGAAATTAAAAAATATAAGGAAAGGCAACAATGAGAAGATACATGTGTGCTATTTGTGGTTTTGTTTATGATGAAGAAAAAGGGCTCCCCGAAGAGGGTATAGCACCAAAGACAAAATGGGATGAAATACCTCAAGACTGGGTTTGTCCTGAATGCGGAGCAAGAAAAGAGGATTTTGAAATGATAGTGGTATAGCAAAAAACATCATTTATTGTTTAACTGCAATCCTTTTAATTTAAAAAGGTTTGATGACAGCAAGTAGAATAATACCAACCAGAATTAAGACAGGTACTTCATTAAACCAGCGATACCAAATATGGGTGTGTTTATTTCGGTCATATTTAAAGTCTTGTAATAGGGAGAAACAATAAATGTGATATAAAACTAGAACAGCTATTAAGATCATTTTTAGCGATAACCATAACTGACCGCTATAGCTAGTCATTCCATTACTTACTAATAAACAAAACCCAAAAATAATAGTCAGCAGCCCCCCTGGTGTTGCTATTCCATAAAAAAGTTTTTTTTCCATTACTTTAAATCTGTCAATACTTATTTTGTCATCACTCATTGCATGATATACAAATAAACGAGGCAAATAAAACAGGCCTGAAAACCATGTCACCATAAATATAAGATGTAAAGCTTTATACCAGAGCATTTTTAAAGTTTATATTATTTATGTTTGTAGTAATTTTTTTATTTTAGAACGTAGACTATCGATATCCATTATTCCGACAAAACGTTGAATTATTTTTCCATCGGCATTAATTAAAAAATTTGTTGGCGTTGCTTTTATTTTTCCAAATGCCATCTCAGCATCTGCGCTAATATCTAGTGCAATTGGGTATGGGATTTTTTTCTTTTCAGATAACGCAATTACCCTGTTTGGCGGGTCGTAGGACATGGCAATACCAATAATCTCGAAACCATCCTTATTTAGTTCGTCATATAGTTTAGTGAGACGAGGAATTTCCCCTAAACATATGGAGCATGTTGTAGACCAAAACGTAACCAACAATGGCTTACCTTTGAATGAATCTATATCAACCGTTTGACCGTCAATAAAATTTAAACTTATATCTGGGGCTTTAGTTGGGATTAAATAAAATAGCAGACTTAACAAAAATGCCAGATAAACGGAAATTTTTAGTATTTTTCTCATTAGGCGATGAATCTCATATTTAGACTATATTATCTAGTATTTTCTTGGTTCTATAAGAAAATTAAATCTCATTTGTTACCCTTTTCGCTAATTATCTTTTGGACTGAAACTATATTTTACATAAAAATCAATAAGTTAACCACTATCTTGATGCCCAAGAATCCAAGAATTGATTTCTTGACACTTTTACCATCTAGCATTAACCTCGTTCAGGAATTAGTTGTTTATACAGCTAATTCTTAAAAATAATAATTATAAAACTTTGAATTCAAAGCGGCCTCGGCCGCTTTTTTATTTGCCCATGACTACGTATTATTAATTTATAATTTAGATGGTTTGGGTTACTGAGGAGTGGTTGGAAATAAAATGATCCGTATAGGTATTGTTGGAGCTACTGGTTACACTGGCACTGAATTGCTCCGATTATTATCATTTCATGATGCCGCTGAAGTTGTTATTGCTACTTCAAATGAAAGAAAAGGAGAACTCATAACAGATGTTTTCCCATCGTTGAAACAGTTTGATCTTCGATTTGTTGGTCATGATAGTAAAGAACTGTATTCATGTGACCTTATTTTTTTTGCCACACCAAATGCAACTGCAATGAATTATGTTCCCACGATGCTTGATCAAGGCTGTAGGGTTATCGACTTGTCAGCAGATTTTAGAATTCAATCTTCGAAAACTTGGGAGTATTGGTATAAGCAAAAACATGCTTGCCCAGAGCTTTTAGAAACTGCGGTATATGGACTGCCCGAACTCAATCGTGATCAAATAAGTAAAGCAAATTTGGTTGCAAATCCTGGTTGCTACCCAACCGCTGTGACACTTGGTTTATTGCCAGCCATCAAAAATGGGTTGATTGAGACAAAAGGCATTATCGCGAATGCGGTATCCGGGGTAAGTGGCGCGGGTCGGAAAGCAGTACTTTCAAAAGAATTTTCTGATTTTACTGAATCGTTTAAAGCCTATGGTGTATTTACGCACAGACACCTGCCAGAGATTACACAAATCCTGAATGATGTTAAGCCAGCAAGTGATATTAGTCTCACATTTACCCCGCATCTAGTTTCAATACATCGGGGTATTCACACAACTTTATATACGAAGTTAAAGGCCAGTCCTGATGAAATACGAGACCATTATGCTAATTTTTATTCACATGAAAAATTTGTTGATGTTTTATCAGAAGGATCATACCCAGAGACAAAAACTGTAAAAATGACGAATATGTGTAATATTGCACTTCATTTTAATAATGATAAACCTGAGCGACTTATAATTTTATCGGTTATAGATAATCTAGTAAAAGGCGCAGCCGGACAGGCGATACAAAACATGAATCTCATGTTTGGTTTAGATGAAGAAACGGGACTAGTATCCTCTGAATTAAATGTTTAAATATATATTCCATCTCTATGCCTAAGCATGTTATAAAAAAAGATAGTCGTTTTTTGCCAGCGCATTACATTACTTTTTTTCTTTTAGTCTTTGTTGTTGTTGGATGGTTTTTATATGAGAGCCCTCGTTTAAAAATAATTAGAGCACAATTATCACAAGCACATGATATAAGCGAACTTTTGAGTTCTAATAAAGAGTTAGAAAAACAGAATCAAGAATTAGACAAACAGATTCTAAAACTTGAACGTTTGGCAGATATTGATAACGGAACATCAATAAGACTACAGAATGAAATTAAGTTATTACAGGATCAAGTTTTCAGTTTAAGGAGAGAATTGACATTTTATAAAGGAATCATAACCGCAAGCTCATATGCTAGAGGGTTGAATATTCAGGGGTTACATATAGGAACTACGCGAAAGCAAACTTTTTTTAAGTATAAATTAGTGTTAACCAATATTGGTAATAGTGATAGTATTACAGAAGTTACGATAGATATGTCAGTGGAGGGAAACGATAAATCTGGTTTTCGTACCCTATCATCTGGAGATATGATTCTAGGGGCAGAACTTAAACGTAAAATAAAGGTCAGAAACTTTGAACGTATTGAGGGGAACTTTAATTTTCCAAATGGATTTGAACCTTTAAGAGTACTGGTTGATCTGCAACAGCACGATAAAGAAAAATTGAGACTTCATAGAGTATTTGAGTGGCATGTTGGTGAAAACTAAATAAGAGAAAGTTAATGTTAGGAAATTTATTAAAAAAGTATAAAAACAAAAAAACTACTCGTATTGATAGTTTGATTGGGCAGAATACAGAAATTCAGGGTGAAATTCGATTTTCTGGTGGAGTTCATATTGACGGGAAAATTAAAGGTAAGTTGATTGGTGAAAATGACGGCAGTTCACTTTTATCGCAGAGTGAACATGGAGAAATTGAGGGTGAAGTGCGATCACCCTACATTGTGATTAATGGTATTGTGAATGGTGATGTACATGCAAGCAGACATATTGAATTATTATCTAACGCAAAAATTAAAGGTAACGTTTACTATAATTTGGTAGAGCTATCTATTGGTGCTGAAGTGAATGGAAAGCTTGTTCATACACCCGCGAAACCAGAAGAAGAAGAAGAAGTAGAGTTGGGATTAAACTATAACGAAGTTGGCGATTAACGCAGAAAACAGATAATAATTATTTTTATGAGTTTAGCTAGAGAAATAACATCCCCATTAATCTTCAGTGTAGCTGCAGCCAGCAAAGTAAAAGAACTCATCGAGGATGAAGGTAACGATGCGCTTATGTTACGTGTATTTATCTCAGGTGGCGGGTGTTCAGGATTTCAATACGGATTTACTTTTGATGAGGAAGTCGGAGAAGGTGATACCGTTGTTGAAAATGAAGGCGTTAAATTATTAGTTGATCCAATGAGTTTTCAGTATTTATCCGGGGCTGAAATTGATTACTCAGAAGGCATGGAAGGTGCACAATTTGTAATACGTAATCCTAATGCGTCTACAACCTGCGGTTGCGGTTCATCATTTTCTGTTTAATAATTTTTATTATCAATTCTCTTGTTTAGTTGGTGAGTATACACCACCCAATATTACATTTTTATTTGCTCCAGTAACGCTTGGTATATTTGCTGGCTTATTCTCCAAACGTTTTTTAGCAAGCCATCCGAAAGTGACCGCTTCAATACAATCAGGAGATAGACCGTAATCAGATGTAGTTGTTACTTTAAAATCAACTAGTAGATCTTCAATAGTTTTCATAAGCAACAGATTATAAGCTCCACCACCGCAAACAATCACTTCGGAAAATCCAGCGGCATACTTTTTAATGGCATTTGTGATTGTGACTCCAGATAATTTTAATAAAGTCGCTTGAATATTTTCAGCCGATAATTCTTTATTCAATTTTTTTAAATTAATTTTTAACCATTCTAGATTAAAATATTCTCTACCTGTACTTTTTGGTATTGGCGATGAGAAATAATCATCTTTAAGTAACTGTTGGAGTAGTTCATTATTTTCTTTACCTGAACTTGCCCAAAGACCATCTTTATCATATTCTTTATTTTTATTTCGTTTGATCCAGCAATCCAGTAACGTATTACCAGGACCTGTATCAAAACCAATAATTTCATTTTTATCACATGGCAATAATGTAATATTTGCAAAACCACCAATATTCAATATCACAGTCGATTTATTATTATTTTTGAATTGATATTCATGAAACGCGCTTGCAAGCGGCGCACCTTGACCACCAAAAGCCATATCCATTCGTCTAAAATCAGCTACAACGGTAATCCCAGTTTCGGCGCATATGATATTTGGATCTGAAATCTGAATTGATGTTTTTTCTGCAATTGTTGGTACATGCAAGATTGTTTGGCCGTGACTTCCTATAGCCGCTACTTGATTTGAATTAATATCTGCTTTCTTAATAAGGTCATTAGCGGCATTTGCAAAAATATAACCTAATTTGTTGTCTAGCATTGCTACATCAATCAGATTACTTTTCTCATTGATTTGACGTATTTGATTTTTTGCAGAAATCTCTAAAGGGTATTCGTTATAAAATTTAAGCGTCGCTTTTTTATCAAATTCAACTAGTGCCGCATCCACTGCATCCATACTAGTGCCCGACATTAGTCCTATATAATACATATTGGTATCACATTTTTATTTATAAAAGAATGAAAATTTTTAACCGTCATCTACTTTTAAGCCGAGCTCATCAGTAGATAAATTTGATTGTTGTGCAGATAAAACGATTTTTCCTGTAATGCGATCGAGCTCCGCAAGTATCGGCATTATTGTTTTCTTAAATTCTGGCAAGTTTTCTTTAGCAATTGCTTTGACTTTTGGTAATTTAACCGTCAGTGGATTGCGATGGACACCATGGATTTGAAACTCATAGTGAAGATGCGGTCCCGTAGCTAACCCACTCTGACCAACATAGCCGATGATTTGTCCTTGCTTAACTTTTTTTCCTCTACGTATATTTTTAGCGATACGGCGTAAGTGAGCATAAACAGTGCTGTATACACCGCCATGTTTTAATTTTATTGTCCTTCCAAAACCACCGTTTTTACCTGTAAAAGCAATAACTCCATCACCAGTTGCTCTGACAGGCGTACCCGTTGGGGCAGCATAATCTACGCCTTTGTGAGCTCTGATTTTATTTAGTACCGGATGTTTTCTTCCGAGACCAAATCTGGAGCTAATTCGGGAGAAAAAATCAACAGGTGTTCTAAGAAACGCTTTTCTCATTGCATCACCATTTTCAGCATAATAATCATTGCGTTCGTTATTTTCCGAGTAGCGGATAGCTCTAATAGCTTTTCCTTGGTTAATAAACTCAGCGGCAATAATCGGCCCCTCAGCAACTTTTACTCCGTTTTTATATTGCTCTTCGTAAAGAATAGTAAATGAATCACCCTTACGTATATCTAATGCAAAATCGATATCCCAGCCAAAGATAGTAACAAGTCGCATGATTAAATTGTCAGAAAGACCAGCTTTTTGGCCCGACAGGAATAGCGAATCATTTATAATTCCATTTGCGTTTTTAACAACGCTATCTAATTTTATGTTTATTTTTTCAGTAATAAATTTATTATCTTTTTTCGAAACTTTTAAGATTTTCGTCAAGCCCATTTCATACTTAAGCGCTAATAGCTGATTATCTACGATGTGAAATTTTAATTTATCCCCTGGAATGAGTGTTTTTAATATTGATGTTTCTTTACCGAGTGACATTATTTGAAAAAGTGAATTAGAACTCAAACCAAGCCTCGAAAAAATTAATGCAAGACTGTCGCCTGGTTTTACGACTACAGATTGCCAGGATATTTTTCTGTTAATTTTTGGGTTTTTTCCCAATTTTTTATCATTTAATTTAGAATTATTCGTAGTGGTTAAATTTTCAGTATTTCTTAAAACTAATTTGACAGGATCTGGTTCTCTTACGAAAGAGTCTAACTCTCTATCCGCAAACGGCGTAACTGACATAACTGTTGAAGGCAATTCTGTCTTGGATATATTCGGGGTAAATAGAAAATAATAGCCTGACATTAATAAGGAGGCACAACATACCGCCCAAAAAAAGAACGAAGGGATGGGGCGATACCTAGCCAATCGAACTTCAGGTCTACAGTTATTCTTTAAGTATATTCTGTAAGTCACGGTTTATCCTATATAAAATTGGCTACCATAACCTTTGAAATCATCATCGTCAATAAATGAATTACACACTGCGTATCGTTTTTTGACTGTGATAAGCTATCTTTATCTGATTTAATCAACTGGAAAAATATGACATCCACGAAAAAGGCCATCGAGTTAATCTCCAGAGGGACAGAAGAAGTCTTAATTGAAGAAGAGTTAAAAAAGAAACTCGACTCAGGCAAGAGGCTTAATATAAAAGCAGGATTTGATCCAACCGCACCAGATTTACATCTTGGCCATACTGTACTGATAAATAAATTACGCCAATTCCAGACGCTTGGCCATCAAATTATTTTCTTAATTGGCGATTATACAGGAATGATTGGGGACCCCTCCGGGAAGAGTGCAACGCGACCTCCACTTAGCACCGAAGAAGTACAGGAAAACGCGAAAACATATCAGGAACAGATTTTTAAAATACTCGATCCAGATTTAACCAAAGTAGTATTTAATTCATCATGGATGGATAAAATGGATGCTGCAGATTTAATTCGATTGGCTTCACATCACACTGTTGCGCGAATGCTTGAACGAGATGATTTTGATAAAAGATATAAATCAAACCAGCCCATTTCAATACATGAATTTCTTTATCCTTTAATACAAGGCTATGATTCAGTTGTGCTGGATGCTGATGTTGAGCTTGGAGGTACAGACCAGAAATTTAATCTACTTGTAGGACGTCAATTGCAGGAGGTACACGGAAAGTCACCACAAGTCGTTATTACAATGCCAATACTCGAAGGTTTAGATGGCAATCAGAAGATGTCTAAATCATTAGGCAATTATATTGGGATTGATGAACCTGCAAAAGAAATATTTGGAAAGATTATGTCAATATCCGATACTTTAATGTGGCGTTATTTTGAATTGTTAAGTTTTAAGGATCTCGGTGAAATCGAACAATATAAAAAACAAGTTGAGACAGGAACAAATCCCAGAGACATAAAATTTGACTTGGCTGAAGAAATTATTACTCGCTTTCATAATTCTAAATCAGCACAAGATGCAAAAAATGATTTTGTAAAACGTTTTAGTAATAACGCAATCCCAGATGTTATTGATGAAATAGAAATTAAGGTGAGCGACAAAGGGGTAGTTGTTGCGAATCTTTTAAAGGAAATAAAGTTAGTCAGCAGTACATCCGATGCACATCGAATGATTAAACAAGCTGCAGTAAAGATTGATGGCGAACGAGTTGATGATGGGAAACAAATACTACAAGAAGGGTTTTCTGCAGTTATTCAGGTCGGCAAACGAAAATTTGCGAGAGTGAAATTAATTGCATAGAACATTTATCTATTTAACATGGATAAAAATTGTAGTGCCTTTCGTGAAATAGGCGATGATTTAATCAAACAAACACTTGAACAAACCAGCCAAAATTTATTATTAACGGCAAGAATTTTAAGCATAGATCGTTCAACTATTTATCGTCGCCGTCGCAAGCATAATTGCTAATTTTTCAGCATCATTCTTAACCAAAAAATAGTAAAAAATCGCGGCATAATATTTTTAAAATATTCATGTAGATCAAAATGTTATGTGCGTCAAAAAACGTAATAAAGATGTGTTGACCATGATTAACCAGCCTGTATAATGCCGCCTCCCGGTTAGGGGTATCTAACCTCTCGTTCTTTAACAATTTCTGATCAAGTAATTTGTGTGGGCGCTTACGTTGATGGCTTGTATCACCATAAATTTTCGGTGGAAGCTTTATTAATGTAACGTCTAAACACGTCAATTAATACAGTGACTATCGAGCCAAAGATTTGCTGCCATAAGCAGCTAACATGATTGAACTGAAGAGTTTGATCCTGGCTCAGAT
>JGI24920J38491_100055_pt1 | contig 41747 bp, 55 predicted proteins | sample LinPFosmplate8_FD_38491 | JGI IMG/M metagenome (IMG submission 38491)
TCGAGCTCGGTACCCGGGGATCCCACCGAGTAATTCAACGAGAATAGGAACTGTGAGTACAGATTTAGCGAGTAATTCGACAAGAATAGGAACTATAAGTACAGATTTGGCAAGTAATTCAACGAGAATAGGTACTGTAAGTACGGATTTGGCAAGTAATTCTGGAAGAATAACTACGGTAGAAACAGACTTGGTAAGTAATTCAACAAGAATAGGAACTGTAAGTACGGACTTGGTAAGTAATTCGACGAGAATAGGAACTGTGAATACAAACTTGACAAGTAATGCTGGAAGAATAACTACGGTAGAAACAGATTTGGCAAGTAATTCTGGAAGAATAACTACGGTAGAAACAGACTTGGTAAGTAATTCAACAAGAATAGGAACTGTGAGTACAGACTTGGCAAGTAATGCTGGAAGAATAACTACGGTAGAAACAGACTTGGCAAGTAATGCTGGAAGAATAACTACGGTAGAAACAGATTTGGCAGATAATTCTACAAGAATAAATACTGTGAGTACAAACTTGGCAAGTAATGCTGGAAGAATAACTACGGTAGAAACAGATTTGGCAGATAATTCTACAAGAATAAATACTGTGAGTACAAACTTGGCAGATAATTCTACGAGAATAAATACTGTGAGTACAGACTTGGCAGATAATTCTACAAGGATAAATACTGTGAGTACAGATTTAGCAGATAATTCTACGAGAATAAGTACTGTGAGTACAGACTTATCTAGTAATGTGTTACGAATTGGTGTTTTGGAAAGTGAAGTACAACCCGTAAATAGAGGTGGGACGGGACAGACATCTTATAACGTCGGTGAGATACTTGTGGCTAACGATCCAAACAATACTGGAACGCCCACTTTACATAAACTTCCAGCTGGTTCATCTGGGTACTTTTTAAAATCGACGGGTAATGGTAGTTTTCCCACATGGGGTGATGTATCCAGTGTAGGTTCCGCGACACCTGGTCAACTCTTTACAGGTGTTGGTTTAACGGGTGCAAATGCAACTGGTAATCCTCCAACCGGTGGTCACACCGGTGCGGGTAATACAACAATTTCAGTAGATTCCGCCACGGGAAACGTAGCGAGTAAATTGGTGATGAGAGACGCTTCGGGTGATATATTTGTTTCGAATGTAAACGCAATAAGAATATATGGGGATGGTACATTTCTCACGGGTGTCGCTTTAAGTGCAGACTTGACAGATAATTCTACAAGAATAAATACTGTGAGTACAGATTTGGCAGATAATTCTACGAGAATAAATACTGTGAGTACAGACTTGGCAGATAATTCTACAAGAATAAATACTGTGAGTACAGATTTAGCAGATAATTCTACACGAATAGATAACTTAGAATCGAATTTGGCAGCTAATGTTACACGAATAGGTAATTTAGAATCGAATTTGGCAGCTAATGTTATACGAATTGGTGTTTTGGAATCGAATTTGGTATCTAATGTTACACGAATAGGTAATTTAGAATCGAATTTGGCAGCTAATGTTACACGAATAGGTAATTTAGAATCGAATTTGGCAGCTAATGTTATACGAATTGGTGTTTTGGAATCGAATTTGGTATCTAATGTTACACGAATAGGTAATTTAGAATCGAATTTGGTAGCTAATTCGGCGAGAATCACGAACTTACAAAATTCAACCATAATAAGTAATAGTTCAGGTATAACAGATGCATTTGAAACGGGTGATTTGATATATGCATCGGGTCAAAATACACTTTCAAATTTAAGTATAGGTTCTACTAATCAATTACTTACAGTTTCTGGTGGTATTCCAACGTGGGTTACTCCCAGTGGTGGGGGAGGTGGTGGTTACTGGACACAAGATGCGTCTAGTAACGATATATACTATAATACTGGTAATGTTGGTATTGGAACATCATCTCCGGCGTACCCATTGGATATTACAGGTAATATGAATGTAACGGGTGGTTTACGTGCAAATGGTTCCACGGGGTCGAGTGGACAGGTACTCACATCGAGTGGTGGGGGTGCAATGTCTTGGTCAACCGTAACTAGTAGTGGTTTGAGTCCTTGGTCAACGTCAGGATCAAACATTTATAAGAGTGGTGGTAATGTTGGTATTGGAACTACAAACCCAGCGTATCCATTAGATGTTAATGGTACAGTAAATGCAACTTCATTTAGAGGTGATGGTACGAATTTGTCAAATATTACAGCAGGGAGTATAACATCCGAAGCATCCAGAACTATACAAATTTCAACAATTCAAGTTCAAGGTGGTAGTTGGGACGTCAGATAAGTATAAAATTAATATAACTAAACTATAGTATAATGTCAGCGCCTGGTTCTGGTAAAAATAGTAATACAAATAATACAAAAGTCACTGATGCACTATATATATCTCAAGTAACTGACGGGGAGATTTTAAGATTGTGGGTACCTACCGCCTCCAAATTGTCGAGGGGTAAAAAGGGTATAATTCAGAGAATGTTTACAGGTGAACCATTAAATAATTTGTGTAACGTATACGTTTATAACGAAACAACAAAAAATTGGTACCATGAACACACAATTCAAGGTGATCCAAACCGTTCTGGATCCCAGTTTTATCCATCGGGTGGTACATTAAATAGCTCCAGTCAAACACTTGGTGGTATAACGTATACAACATCTGCATCTATAAATAATGGGCAAGCATTTCAAGGATTTACCGCTGGTAGTGCTTGGTCAACTGAAGATAATTCAGGTTTAACAAACTATTATCCACATTATCAACCTAGTGGTTATAGTGGTACATGGGTTGCTGGTACATACGTTGGTTCTAGTAGTCTGGGGGGTGTATCCGGTGAATGGATAAAACTGGAGTTATCAACTTCAGCTCAACCCGCTGAATTCACAATGACTACTGGTGGTCTTGAATTCATGGAACCTGATAATTTCACTATATTAGGAAGTAATGACGATTCTATTTGGACGAATTTAGGTAATTTTACAAATAATGTCGTATTTCCCTCTGATCCTATTACAGGTACTCTTACAATAAATACCACGTATACATATTTTGCGATTGTATTTACAAAAAGACGAACCGATTACTGGAATATAGGAGAATTTGAATACATTGAAATGGAGGGGTTCAGTTTTTTTAGTAACACACCAAGTGAAGATTTTGGTAGATCACTCGACGGAACGGATAATGCAGATATGGTGGCTATAGGTGCACCCGGGACATGGTTTGGATCCGTATCGAATATATCAGGTTACGTGAAAGTATTCACTAAAAATAGTTCTGGTAATGGGTGGACACAGAGAGGTTCCGAAGTATCGCAACAAGGTGGGTTTGGACACTCCGTCGCTTTATCCCAATACGATGGTAACATATTAGTTGTTGGTGCACCTTTCTATAATACACTAGTACCAAACTCGGGTGGTAATACTGATTTTAACAATGTACCCGTATCTGAAGGTAAAGTTTATATATACAGATGGGATGGTGTTAATTATACTTTACTAAAAACCTTAAATTCACCTTCGGGAACTTTATCAACTTCCACACCCGCATCATGGAAAAATTTCTATTTTGGGTATTCCTTAGGTATAACAGATATAGGTGATAAGATAATCGTAGGCGAACCATCAATAAGAAATATTTGGTATGAACCAGATCAGTTACAGGGTGAATTAGGTAGTGTTGATTCATTTCCATATACAGGTAATGCACACGTTTACGATAATGTTACCGTTTTATCCGGTGGTTCGTCTTGGAGTAGTAACGTTTCTATGACATCTGTTATAGGTACAACTGGTATAGGTACAACATATGATACAAGTCCTTTAAAAGTTAGATGGTTAGATGCACTTGGCACATCTGTAGATATAAACAGGGCGGGTACACGTATATTAGCAGGTGGACCCGGAAGTTATGGTACGTCAAACACGGCTCCACATGCCATGTCAGGGAGAATATACACACTCGATTGGGATCCGATTGATGCCGAATGGAAAGAAATGGGGGAAGTTGCTAAACATATAGTTGCACCCCAAGGTAATATGTTACTTGGAAAGACTGCGCGTTTTGACGGTTCAGGTAGGCGTATAGTTTCTGGTGCCACGGGATACGTAGATCATATAACATATGATAAAGGTAATGTTCTCATATTCGATTTTAATGGTGATCAGTGGGTAAGTTTCCCAAATGAAATGGTTGATATATCTTTTTCATCGGGTTCATTCTTTAGCTGGTATGAACATCAGCATAAGTTAGGTGAATCTATATCTATTGATGGTGAAGGTGAAATGGTATCTATAGGAAAAAATGAACACCATTATGACCCTTATAATACGACGGCAGCGACGAGACCAACTGGTTTTACTGTTGATAATATAACATACATTGGAGGTGCAACTACATCTGTAAGTGGTTCGAATAGTCAAATTAGTACAGGTAAATCAAATATTTGGGTATACAATATCAATCAGTCTATGGTTATTAAAGGTAACGTAACGATAGGTGGATATATTCAAGGAACTGGTATATCAATAGGTACAAATGACGATTCAAGTACAAGTAATAAAAGTATATACTTTGGTGGTTCAAAATCAGATAATGCGTATGAACTCACAGTTATAGAAAACCGCGTTTATGAAGCTGAGGAAAAAGCCGAACTATTACTTTTTAAAGGTAACGATAACGCGGATGCATCTGGTGGTGGTACATTTGGACCAGATAGAATACGGTTAAAAGGTGGTCAAATAGTGTTTGATTTAAATGCGGGGTACGATAGAACACAAGAAGATATACGTGCTGTCATGCACAGAAACGCAGGTGGGGCTGGTATGTTAGGTATAAATGTTACTTCACCAACCGAAGTTATACACGTAGATGGAAAAATTAAGGCTACACAGGGATTTATAGGTAGAGGTACAGAACTAACAGGTTTAAACTTTGATTATGTAAATAACAGAAGTGATTTAAAATTTGGTCAAGCTGGAGCAACGCAATCATCTACAAACTGGGGAGAAATAACATTGGGTTCTTCGATAGTGTATCCTACGCTTGCACTAAATAGTAACACCGTATCCGGATATACAGTGACTGCATCAAAGGATGTAATAAATGCATACAAGGCGTTTGACGATAATACCTCAACCTATTGGGATTTTACCGCTTATTCTAACGGGGCAAATCGTGGAGGATATACTGGTTCAACAGAAAGAATTCCTGGGTATAAAGGTGAATGGATAGAAATTCAATTACCAAACCCTGTTTTCGTCGATCGATTAGATGTAAACACTTCTTCTGCATTCTACCAACCAAGAATATTATATATGTTCGGTAGTAACGATGGTGTAACATACGATCTTATACAGGGTTCTGGTGATTTAGGTTATTTATGGTCCAGTGGTGGTAATAACACAATATTCAATAGGACTCCCGATGTTATTAACGAAGATCCGTATAATAGAATTTTGATTATTGTGAATATGGTTTCTGGGGGGAATGCGCAGAGATGGGCGAATGTTGATATTTATGGTAAAATTGGTACATTCACTCCAAATGTGAAACTCGATTATACGGGTAAAATTGGTATATTAAAAACTAATCCATCTTATCCGTTAGACGTAAGTGGTGATATTAACTTAACGGGTAGTTTAAGAGTTGGTGCTAGTGCGTCTACAGGTACATCTGGACAGGTACTCACATCGAGTGGTGGGGGTGCAATGTCTTGGTCAACCGTAACTAGTAGTGGTTTGAGTCCTTGGTCAACGTCAGGATCAAACATTTATAAGAGTGGTGGTAATGTTGGTATAAATACTAGTACACCCCAGTATAAGTTGGATGTTAACGGTGATATTAACATGTCTACTGGTAGTAGTTTCAGGATTAACGGGGTCGCACAAACGTTTGGAGGTGGGGGTGGAGGTTCGAGTCCTTGGACAACGTCGGGATCGAACATTTATAGGAATAGTGGTAATGTCGGTATAGGAACATCATCACCCTCGTACAATTTAGATGTTACTGGTACTATAAACGCAACGAATGCTATATACGCAAATGGACTCTCTGGACAGAGTGGACAAGTACTTACATCGAGTGGTGGGGGTCCAAATTTTTGGTCGGCACAAAGTGGTTCGAGTCCTTGGACAACGTCTGGGTCTAACATTTATAGAAGCTCGGGTCAAGTAAATATAGGTGGAAGTACATTCACACGGGCCAAATTAGAAGTTAATGGGTCGTATGGCAGTTCTCTAAGTTTTACGTACTACGCGTATAATACACACGGTGGAAATTCATCTGGAACTAACACTTATTCTATATACGCGAATCAAAGAATTGCGTGTGCAGAGTTTAATGCATTTTCAGATAGTCGAATAAAAAAGAATGTGGTCGATATAAACGATAGTTCTGCACTCGACAAAATTCGTCTTCTCGAACCCAAAATATACAATTATATCGATGAAAAACAAAGGGGGGCGAGTAACGTATATGGTTTCATCGCCCAAGAAGTCGCAACCGTTTTACCGTACGCGGTTACGGTAAGTGAAGGTGATATTCCAAATATACTTACAAACTCAAATGTAAGTGTTACGAGTGATAGTAACGTACTCGAACTTCGTTTAGATACCACGGTTGAAGGTTTAACTTTATCAAATACATCTGTTATAAACATTATTACAGATGAGGATAAAGAATTAAAGTGTAATGTACTTTCGTTTTCGGAAAGTAATGTTATAACAATAGAAAATACAGGTGATTTTAGTAATGTCACGAACGCTTTTATAAAGGGTGAACAAATAAGTGATTTTCATCATTTAAATAAAGATGCTATATGGGCAGTTTCAACTGCGGCTTTACAGGAAGTAGATAGACAATTACAGGCCGAAAAGGTGAAAGTTTCGACGTTAGAAACGCAAGTCGCTAATATATTAGCGCGTGTTACCGCACTCGAAAACAATTAATTTACCATTCTGGAAAATGTCAGAATGGTAGAAAGTTTTGTTTACTTACTTTCGTGATGGGAGTGTGTCCATGATTGCTAAGGCGATAACACCCGCAATAAAGAACAAAACAACATAATTACACTCCGTATCTTCTCCTCTACCAGTAGAATTTTTACCTTTCTCCTGGACTGGGACTGATACTTCTCGTGAAGGTCTCGGCCTTTCGATAGGATCTTCGTCTAATGGACAATACCCTATCATATACTATATTTTACAAATTAATTTCGACTGTTTTTTTCTTTCGACCACGTTTAGCCTTGGTCTGGGTAACTTTAACTTCACGCAATTCTCCATCACCCCCTTCAACATCACCTAATATTGGTGCCTCGGCAATATCCGAAATATCATCATATTCGTCATCGTCTACGATAATTGGTTCCTGTGCTGGAATACTTGTCGTGTTCATGGGTGGTGTTGGTGGCATCATAATGTTACCCATGAGACTGGAAATATCAAACCCAGGACCTTGCATTTCGTGTTTACCATCACTCGAAGGTTCGGAACCTTGTTGTGATTTTGGAACCGTGTTTTGAACCGCGGACATCATATTTTGAACCAGTCCTGGATTTTGTTTAATCACATCATTCATGTTTGGCATGACCGATTTGAACATACTATTCGTCAAATGGAACATCATCGCTGAGCCCCCAAGCATCATAATCAATTTGATTTCTGGGGCGACGTGCATTTTAGTTCTATACTTGACGTATAATTCTTCGAATACTTCATCGTAATCGTCGACGTTTTCCATAACGTTTTCGGACCACCCTTCGAGTTGAATTTCGAATGGGTTATACTTCTTATTCATAAACTCAAGGCCTGTCGTACACGCGATAAGCATACGTCTTGCAAATTTAACCGATTTGTCTACATCTATACTATATGTTATTCGTTTTACTTCATTTCTAAGTTCGTCTATAGGGGAATAGGCATTCAAGCGCTTGTTCACAGTAAAACCCTTTTTTTCCAAGCGTCCAAGTTTATTAACAAGATCCGCTTTCTCTTCATCTATCGTCTTAAAACCGGGTGATGGTTTTTCTTCCTCTTCTTCCATCATATATCCACCACCACCTCCCCCACCATAATCCATATCGGGTTCGTCGTCATATTCGTGATAATCAAGAGGTGCTTCTGGTGGAGGTACAGATGGTTGTGCTTGTTTATTTGGGTTAGCAAACGAGTCAATATCTTCCTGGAAAACTTGTTGTTGTGGCGGTGTAAATTGTGTTTTCATCTGAGCAATTTGTTTTTTTACAGGCTGACGTCGAGGAACATCAATTTCAATTTCGTTCATCAGGGCCTGTTCATTATCATCAAGTTTCATAACATTCGTATTTTTACGATCAAGGATAATTTCACCGTCCATTACTATTACTCTTTATATTGAAACTATTCTAATCTCTTTAACGCACTTTATAAAAAATGTTGATTCAATATAAATGAAACTTAACAACACCAACAGAAATACGATCAGAGCTATCTTCATCGTCATCGCATTATTGTGTGTTCTCACAATGTTCCGTACCAGCGGGTACCAGGGTAAAGATGTCGAAATCGAAACCGTCAATACGGGTTCGCTCTTCGATATCCCATCGACTCAAGAATGTTTGGGTGATGCATACTATTCCGACAGTAAAGGTGGTGTATGCAACGGTCAAAAACTTGTTCAGGAACAAGCGGGGTATAAGATGAAGTAAAATCTCCAGTATATATAAATGGCTTTAGTGACTAGTCAATCCACTTTACCCGATTTCGAATATGAACACCATACCGTCATTCTTGATAACTTGGATCATGGTGCAGATAACACAGAATTCACACTTCATTTACCAAAAGCCTTAGAAAATGTTGTCCAGGTACAATTACTTGCTGCGAGTATTAACACGAGTGGTGATGCCCAAAGGTGTATCCACATCGGTATAGAACAACTTAAAACGAATTTTTCACAACGTGGAAAAAAAGACCTCGAAGACGCTGATGATAATCATCTTAATGGTGTTTTTGGTACCATTATGTGTGAACATGTAATGCATGGCCCAGATGAAGCAACTACTGGAAGGAAAGTAGGTACCCAAAAAACTGTATTCTTTAGAAACGAGTACCCAATTATTCAACAATATTATAACCCAATTCGTAAACTCGATAGATTAACTTTTAATTTAGATAAACAAGATGGCGCCACAGCCGCATGTGGGGATGTAATTTTTATTTTTAAATTTGTGTGTAAGAGGAGAAACATGTCCTATTAATTATGTCAGGGCGTCGCTAACTTGTATTTTTAACCTTTTCTTATTATAAATGTCATCTGGTATTGTTCAACTTATAGCAATTGGTGCTCAAGACGAATACATTATGGGCGAACCAGAAATATCTTTTTTTACGTCAACGTTTAAACGACATTCTAACTTTTCACAATCCGTTGAAAAACAAACTATTCAGGGAGATGTGAAAGCGAATTCTATGTCATCTATTCGTTTTGATCGAACAGGTGATATGTTAGGGTATACATACCTAACAATTGATAATAATACACAGGCGCTTGATATCCAGAGGTGGGATACACTCATAGATAAAGTTGAACTTCTTATTGGTGGACAGGTTATCGACACACAAGATGCTGTTTTTACAGAAAAAATAGCGATCGATACGTTTGCAACAAATGTTTCAAAGAGTGCGAATGGTACACACCCAGGTATAAGTGCGCGCTCTTATTTCTATCCATTTAGATTCTTCTTTTGTGAAGGTGCACAATGTGCTTTACCCATAGTGGCTTTACATTACCATAACGTCGAGTTACGTATACACTGGGGACCAAATGCGGGTAACTATAATTTCGAGTGTTACTCAAACTATTATTACCTCGATAACGAAGAACGTGGTAACCTTGTTTCGCGTAACCATAATTTAATTATTACACAAGTTCAAAAAAGTATCCCTTCAAATGAACTTTCACAAGAACTCACGTTTAATCATCCAGTCAAGTATCTTGCATCTTCGGATACAACGACCGAAGGGGCATTAACATCAACAACCAATAAAATAAAGATTGAAATAAACGGTTTAGATATAGGTAATTTTAGATGGGCTAAACCACACTTTATAGACGTTATGAACTATTACCATACAAACTTTGTTACGTCACCCGATTTTTTCTTATACTGTTTTTGCTTATCGACGAGTTCACTCCAGCCGACAGGAACACTCAATTTTAGTCGATTAGATTCTGCAAAGGTAGTCAGTCAATCCATGATCATTAGTGATCCTATATACGCAGTCAACTACAACATACTTCGTATCGAAAATGGTATGGCTGGTCTTATCTATGCAAATTAAAATACATACTTATATTAAATGGTTAAAAACATACCGACCATCGAGCGGTCTACCAAAATCCGGTTTGGTAAACATGCTACGGATGACCAGGCTGAAAACACGATTGTTTTTAATGCCTCTAATGTTGCCATAGACGCTTCAACTGCAGGGGGTGTTTATGTAACACCTATGCGAACAGTCGATCCATCTTCACCGGAAATAACAGTTTTGAGTTACAACACCGTCACGAAAGAAATAGTCAACTCGGATACAAAAAGTGCTGATTTATTTAACTCAAATTTACATTTCGTGAGTCAGAGAGGTAATGTTACGTCTAATACTTTACAATTCACAAACCCAACGACCGCTTTTATAACAACCGGGGGTGTTTCTATAGGTTCTTCCATTTTAATAGACCCTAATGCGGACAATAAAATTCAAGTTTCGGGAACTACTAAGACGGGTGCACTTCATGTAGATAATATAGGTATATCAAATACTGCGCCCACGCATGCATTAAGTTTAGGTAACGAAGGACAACTTCGTTTGAATGTACCAACAGAATCTATATTTGCACTCGAAACGGTCGGTAATGTTAGTGCACAAAACTATATAGGGGACGGTGGTCTTCTTTCAAATGTAACTTTACAAACTGTTACGGATAAAAGTAATATTACATCAAATACACTCCTCCTTACAAATCCAACAACATCACTCAAGGCATATAGTAATATAGTTGTCGATGGTAGAATTTCGGCAGGTACAGTTATCACGACTTCACCTATAGAAACGACTAGTGGTGGTACGGGTCATAGTAATTACGCACCAGGTACAATACTTTATGGTACAGATACAGGGCAAACACTCGGACGACTCTTTCCTGCAGGTTCTAATCAAGATGCCGGTAAATTTCTTCGACTTGATGATTCTGATACACCCGAATGGGCAGAAGTTCCCCTAACTCTTGATGCCGTTCTCGGGGATACAACCGCGGTTTCAGATGGGTCTATGAATTTAACAGGTACAGATACAACAATAACGACCGCTGGTAAAATAAAGGCCGTCATGTTTGAAGGACTTGGTTCTGAACTTGATGGTATTAACGCGGCTAATGTAGCACCACTTTCCGGGACATTCACAACCACCGTTTTACCCGTCGTACCCGTAACAAAAGGTGGTACGAGTTTAAGTTCGGTCGCGGCCGGTGATATACTATACGCACCAGCGACTAATCAGATTGCGAGTCTTGCTAAGGGTGCCGCAAATACAGTTTTACAAATGAATTCGGGTACAGATATACCTGAATGGACATCGACAATAACGGGTGCTACACTCAGTGGTCCAACACTAACCGGGGCAATTACAATCCCCGGATTAAGTAATAACAAGATTCCGTTTACGAATGGGTTAGGAGAATTAGTATCGGATACAAAGCTCCAATTCGATGGTGTTGATACAATGACCATTGGGTCTAACCTTACCATTTCAGGTAACTTACTCGTACAGGGAAACACGACGTTTCAACATACACAGAATCATACTATTTCCGATCCACTCATTGAGTTAGGTAACGCGAACGCGAGTGATACTATAGATTTGGGTGTTATAATGACACGCCCAACCGCGAATGTAGTTGCGGGATACATGGGTGATGAGAAAAAATACGTTATCGCGTATACGCTAAGTGATCCACTTAGTCCTCACATCGTTCCTACGAACGCGACGTCCGATCAATTAATGACTTTGAGTGTTGAAGGTGGTAATGTTTTGGCGGGTAACGTTATCACGACTTCACCTATAGAAATGTCTAGTGGTGGTACGGGTTTAAATACAGTAGCAGAAAACGATCTGTTATTAGGTCCAGCGTCTGGAACTGCTTTGACTAAACTTACACCTTACACGGGTCCAGCAGTTGTTACAGTTCCACCAAGTGGAATGTCGAGTACTACACAAACCATTGGTGGTATTCAGTATACATCATCCGCTTCTTCTACCTCAAGTGGTCTGGCAACCAACAACGCTTTTGATCATAATAATGCTACCATATGGCGAAGCGCGTTGTTGTTTGATTATGATTCTAGCAATGGTACTTATTACGGGGCTGACACCACTGGATCTTATTCTGGTGAATGGATACAGTTATATAGAGCAACTGCAATAGCACCCACATCCATTCAAATAATTCCAGCGCAAACAACCTATGCCGGGCCAAGTGTATGGAAAGTATTCGGAAGTACCAACGGTTCATCTTGGACTGAAATACATAGCTCAACTACTATAGTCCCATGGAATAGTGGAAATGGTAGCACAGAGACAATAACAGGGTCTGCGGCATACAATTATTTGAGACTTGCTATTAATAAGTCGTCAGTTCCAAATTCCATGGGTATGGTCGCTGTTTCTGAAGTTAGATTTTCAGCTGCTGGATCGGGACCATCTGAAAAATTCCTTAGAAGTTCAGCTGCGGGTATAGTGTGGGATGAAGTTTCTTCGACTTTACAGACTATTACAGATGGGGGTGCAACGACAACACAAACAGTCGCGTTTAATAATGCGACCACAGGTTTAACGTCCGCGGGTGATATTGACATTGCAGCTACAAAACAAATTGATTACGCCGGTGATGTTTTACTTAAATCTTCGGCGGGTGCAGTAGCATCTTTGAAAGTAACGAACGCGATAAAACTTGATCCGGCTCCATTTGCATCAGCTACGGTTCCAGTAGCTATGACCGCTAATTCATCGGGTGGAAATACCGCATCCGCGGGTTATGGTTCCACAAACGCGTGGAAGGCATTTGATGGAAGTGATAGTACAACATACACCGGTGAAACGTGGGCGTATAATCCTTCGACCGATTCTTACTCGTCAGGTCAATCGTTGGGTGGTATAAGTGGTGACTGGTTAAAAATTCAACTCGCGAGTCCTATCATACCAATATCGGTATTTTTAAAGTCGGTTTCCATTCCAAACTCCGACGCGTCAGGTCGTCCGGATGAATGGCGTATTTTGGGAAGTAATGACGATACAAATTGGACACAAATACACTCTTCTACAACAGAAGTAACTAATACAGGTACTACAGAGTCTTTTATCAATACAACAGCCTATTCATACATTGCTATTGTTGTTACTAGTCTAACACAACCTGGTATGGGGGGTTACCACTGGGCATTGTCACGTCTTTCATTCACAGCATCACCACCACCTTCGAATAACGTTTTATCGTTCAACACAACGACCGGTGAAATCTACGATTCGGGGGGACAGGGTGGGTCTAGTTTAGATAACATACACGAAGAAGGTGCAAATGTAGCAATTGGTCCATCAGCGGCATCTGCAAATCTTACAGTAAACACGTACGGGTCTAATGTACTCACAGTTTCAGGTAATGTTTCAGCGGATAACATTACCATAGGGGGTTTAAATATTGCTGCTTCACCATTTGGTTTAGATGATACGGTAAGTTCTGCAGTTGGTTCAAATGTAACTTCAAATGTGATCACAGTTGGAGGTCTCGTTACATCAGGGAATGTTGATGCGAGTAACATTACAATATCAGGGAACACGACTTCCCAAAACATAAAGTTAACAAATACGGATATTTCTGCAACTATCTCTTCCGGGACAATAACAATTGATGCAAGAGAAAAGTCATATGGTACAGCACCACTCGTCGTTTCAACAACTGATGTTTCAAATCTTGTATTCTCAAATCTTATAACGGGTGCACAAATTGTCGTACCTATACTCGCGAGTGGAGGTGATATAAACATTTCAAAAGAGCTGACGAATGTAAATTTTTATGCAATGACAACCGATGTTTCAATTACCCAAGACAAACATGCACTCATGACACTATCGAATTTATATGGAAATATTTATATGAATGCGATTGGATTTGCCTAGGTTAAAAAAATAAAACCTTAGTATAATATAAAATATGTCTGGAGGTATTGCCCAACTCGTTGCCGTAGGTGCCCAAGATGCGCATCTCGTCGGCCAACCTGAAGTTTCCTTTTTCAGGTCCAACTATAAACGTCACACAAATTTCGCCCAAACTGTTGAAAAACAGGTTATCCAGGGCAACCCATCCTCGAACGGTATGTCGACCATTAGGTTTGAAAGAAAAGGGGATATGGTCGGGTACGTGTATATCGCTAACAGAGGTGTTAACATTACTGACTGGAGCGATAAAATTTCCAAAGTTGAACTTCTCATTGGTGGACAAGTCATTGATGAACAAGATTATGAGTTTTCTTCGAAACTCGCACCAACTGTTATGAACCAAACGTACTCTAAATCTACTTACTCCGGTGAAGCGTTCTACCCACTCAGATTTTCGTTTTGTGAAAATGCCCAATCGGCGATCCCATTGATTGCCCTTCAATACCACGATGTTGAATTGAGAATCACATGGGGTGCTACAGTCACAGCTGACGCGGAAGTCTATGTTCAATTCATTCACCTCGATACCGATGAGCGTGCCGCTTTGTCTTCCACACCACAAAACATGCTTATTACACAAACACAAAAAGCTGTTGCCTCTGCTTCCAAGACCCAGGAACTCAACTTCAACCACCCAATGAAATATTTGGTTGCTGTAAATGCTATGACCGCCGCCACCGATAAATTGAAGCTTCAAATTAACGGTACGGATGTTACTGATGCGAAGAAAGTTATCCCACACTTTACTTCCACCCCAATCTATTACCATACAACTGCTGGTGACTGTACTGCCGATAACTTGACATTGATTCCATTCTGTCTCGACACGGCTAAGGTTCAACCAACGGGTTCGCTCAACTTTAGTAGACTCGATTCCGCGAGACTTGTTTCCGATGGTGCATCATTCACTAATACCATCTACGCCGTCAACTACAACATCCTCCGTATTGAAAATGGTATGGGTGGTTTGATGTATTCCAATTAAGTAATTTAATTTAGCCGCTTATTATAAATGTTTTGGCAATTAATTTTTCTCGTAGCATTTGTCTTTGTTATAACGTATGACCCAAAATCAGGTACTTTAGATCATTTAGTTGGTAAAAAACCAGAAAAGCCTCCTCAGAATGCAGAGTGTAAAGAAGGACATTACCAGGAAATACAATTTGGAAAAATGGGGTACCCGTGTCCAACCGAAAAGAAAACGCACATGGGTGCGATTATAGGAACTTAAAAAATTAGCTCGTAATTTTATATATAAAATGTTTACATTCGATCGCGATACCGCGACTATAGTTGCCGTGCTCATGTGTATTGTTGCCACAATGTACATGTACAGAGAACTTAACAAAACGAAATCAGAAATGGATAATGTTAAAGGATTTTACGGAAACCTCATGACACATTTATCCAGACCACCACCAAAAGTGAAATCTGTGCCAGTTGTAGAAACAGAAAAAGAGGAAGTTTTAGAAACCCAAGTTGATGATGATGAAGAAGAATCTTCAGAATAATCATCTTATTCAATTATAACTTGCAAATAAGCAATGAAAAAATATAAAGCAATTGCAGTACCCGTCACTTTTATAGGTGATAAACCACGATTTCTCACTGTCCGGGATCGAAGATTCAAAGATTGGATTTTCGTCACCGGAGGGTGCAGGCGAAGGGAGATTCCAAATCCCATTAGATGTGCTTTGAGAGAACTTGAAGAAGAAACCAGAGGAGTTATTTCTTTGAAAAAAGGTGAATATACAGAGTTTAAGTTTGTAGTAACGGAAAGTCCAGGAGTGGAACTTGAATATAACGTTTACGTGTTTTTCGTAAACTATACCATACAGGAACAGGCTGAACTTATACGTAAGTTTAACGATGAAAAACAGAAAATGAATCTTCGTAAGATTCAGAAACAGCCCATCAAGAGAACACATGATGAAAATGATTTCATGAATTTTGAAACACTCTCAGAGTTCAGTACTAAAAAACAATGGGATCGTATTGTTAAGAATGTACTTAACAACCCAGAATTTTACGCGTGTGTAACTTCTCTCGATAGAAAAACCTTCTCTATTAAATAATGAAGTCTAAGAACTACATTTTATCTCAAATACGTGAGCTTCTCATTGAAAGGCATGCATATACACCGGAAAGAGCGGAAAGGTACGTTGAATTACATAAAGAGGATAAAGTCTATGAACTCCTCGTTTTAAAGAAAAGTTTATCAGAAGAAGAAAATTATCCGGAAGTCTCATACCGACGCTCCATTTGGCGTCACGAGTATGATGACGAATAAACAATATAAAAAAATAAATAGATTAATAGGTAAGTATGTTTAAACGTTGGTGTAAAGACCAAGGTTTTGCTAACAACTCCGATTTATCACATGTGCTCATGGACGGTGGTGTCCTCTCCGTGCCATTTGATAAATTGAATGACTTTTACGAAAAATGTGTAGAAGTGTATAACTCTGGTGAAAAAATATTTGTCGTCGAACAGAAAACGGAAAATTACAATTTTTTTATGGATCTTGATTATAAAGATGATGAAGAAATGTCATTTGAACAGATTAAGAGTGTATGTAAAGTCATATGTGACAAGGTCTCAAAATTTGGTGGTAAAGACGCTTTGATATCTGTCGCTGAACCTAAACCCATAGACACACTCATAAAAACAGGTATACATATAAATTGGCCAGGTTTTGTTGTAAACAGGTCATCTGCATTGGGTATTAGAGATCATGTTATAAATACGTTAAACTTAGCGTACGGATCACGTGATTGGAAGGATATTGTTGATATTTCGGTATATGGTAATAATTCACGTAATACGAAAGGAAGTGGGTTCCGTATGCCTTGGTCACATAAAAAGGGAAAACATGAGGCGTGTGCCGGTCAGGGGTGTGTGTTATGTAATAACACAGGTAAAGAAACACAAAGTGAATATTTACCCATATTTATATACAAACATGGTCCTTCATCCACACTAGAAAAGACTGAACAAAAACCATCCGTTGATATATTACATATGGCAACGTTACGTACACAAAGTATGGAACCGGTTATCATAGAAGGAACTCATAAAGAAGTTACATTTACAACATTACAAACTAAAAATGAGTTCAAGGACCAAGAGGCTCTTTTACTCGTTGAAGCATTCGTTCGTAAAAATGTAGAAGGACAAACTACCGCATCAATCACTAAAATGTTTAAATATAACAAACAGTTTCTTGTCTCAACAAATTCTAAATATTGTGAAAATAAAAAATGTAATCATAATTCCAATCATGTATGGTTTCATATAGTAGGTGATACTATAGCCCAAAAGTGTTTTTCTACTACGAACGTACTAAGACAGTATGGGTTTTGTAAGGATTTTTCGGGAAGACGACACCAACTCTCTAAAAAAATAACGGACATTCTTTATGAAGATGGTAAAGTTGAAACGTATACACCGAAAAAGAAAGTCATCGTAGAACCAGAACAGAACTTACTCGAAAAATTTATAAAAAAGTATATCGTCAAGAAAGAAACGTTCATCATAGAATCACTCAAACGCGAAGGTGTTAAGAAATATACAGTTACGACGAAGGAATCGTGTGATACATGTAAAGAAACAATTACATTCAGTATACTTAAAAGTCAAATACAGCAGGTGTGTAAATGTAAATGTCGCGCACATAATCTTACAGATAAAATTGTTAGTACTTTATAGAATGTTAGCTGTAATATTAATTGCACTCGTTGTATATTTGGCATCAACTTTAATAAAAAAGGATACAGGTACAAAACATATAACTAAACTCATACGTGAAACTTTACCGTATTCAGGATTAAATGAAGTTTTATACAAGGAGTTTTTAGCGAATATAAACATGGCTATAGAATATAAATCACATACAGAAGTTTCTGAAAAATTATTAAACCGTGCACTCGAAAACTTAAGAGAACTCGCATTATATACAGTTTCTACGGATACAAGTGTTATAGAAGAGTTAGACACGTTAGCGAACAGTATAAACGCTGAATTTAGCCTTGTTTTAATAAACGAATCAATTAATAGTGCGTAATGTATTTAAAAGAATAAACATACTTTACTTTATAATGACAAAAACAATTGTTTCTACACGTACACGTTCGGGGAGAGTCTCAAAAGTTCCAGAACGATTAGACCCACTTGAAGATCTCCCAGAAGATGATTTTTCTGACGATGATTATGAAACTGAATCCGAATCGGAAATAGAAAGTGAAATTGATCTCCTTCAAACAGATGACGAGGATGATTTTGAAGAGGATGATAGTGATATGGACGAAAATGGTAATTTAAAAGGGTTTGTTGTCGACGAAGAAGAGGAAGAAGCTGAGTAATATAGAGCTTAAAAAAATAGGTTTACATTTTATAAATGGAAGCTGAAGTTGGTACACCTATAAACTATAATCCAAATGATTTTATGAGTAAAGAAGAAGATCATCAACCGGATGAACAAAAACAAGAACCGGAAAATAACGAGCAGTATTATTTTCCGCCACCACAACCGTATTACGAACCGTATCCGCAACAAACACAAAAGGAAGATATATTTACAAATTTAGATAAAACAGCGTATATCATTATATTCGTATCATTTATTTTAGGTTTTTTTATGGGTAAGACCATGCAACCAGTCATTCTTAGACACGGATAGGTTTACCACCTATCCATAAATATTCAGAGGATGTTTGTTGTCCTTTGAAATTACCAATAGGACCAGTTTTAGATCCCGTGAAATATGCGCGACTTACAACGAGTGGGTCTTTTAGTATATCTTGTGCGACATCAGACGCACTTACATTTTCAGTACCCGATTTACTTTTTCGATCTTCATACAATCGTAAAAATAAACCGACCATGGCTAAAACAATAATTATGGTGATTATATTTAGTATAATACTCAACATTCTTACATTTATATAACAAATTTATTTAGATTCTACCTCTTCGCCTTCCTCAACTTCTCCTTCACCCTTCGTATCCTGAGCTTCCGTAGACGATTCAGTCTTTTCGTTGTTGAACTTTTCCATTGCTTCAACCGAATTAAACCCTTTATCAACCGCCTCTTTTTCGAGAGCCACTTTAGCCTCGGCTTCACGCTTTTCCTTTCTTTCTTCAATTTCCTTGGCAACGGTTTCATCCGCTTCCTTAACAAGTTCTTCCATTGATGTATCTGGTTTTTCCTTTTGGAGACGTTCGAGAACTTCGGCTGGGTGACTGATCGGTGGTTCATCTGGTTTCGTATAATACTTCGAATTTTCATCACCCGGTTTTGCAAACGACGATGCACTTTCTATCATGTCACGTTTACGTTCCGCAAACATGTGTGCCGCTTGTGATTGATTTTCTTTGTATCCCGACATGAGTTCTTCGAGCTTTTCGTTCGTATAATGAACGTCTTCGATCTTTGTCGGATCGGGTGGGATTAACAACCATTTATACATATCAACAACGTAAATATCAAATGTCGCATCTTCTTTTTGGAGACGCTTGGCGTGCGATGCAGCCTCATCTCTGGAATTAAATGCACCCCTGATCTTAATTCCAAACTTATCGTTCTTTTGGGGTGCTTCCGGTCCTATGACGGAAAGACACGCGTATAATTGACCGGGAACGGTCGTGTAATCTTGTTCAAGAGTTGACATTGTTTTATATGATTAAATAGTATCTTCTGTTTAAGCCTGTTATACTTAGGCTTTACATTTACTATATTTTTTATTAATGTATATTGATTGTTTTTCAACCTTAGTAACCACATTTAAAAAAGAAAAACGAATATAAATAAATGGAGGAGATACGTAAGTACCATAACGAGTCTAAGCGTCTCCTCATCCAATCGGCTACCCGCGAAGGCGACAGTATTTTGGATGTAGGATGTGGATTCGGTGGTGATCTCCAAAAGTGGCGACACGCCGGCGCAAATATAAGCATGTGTGAACCAAACCCAGACTCACTTAAGGAGGCTAAGTCGCGTGCTAAAAACATGAAAATACGCGTCAACTTTTACGAAGGTGATATATTCGCGTGTCCACAAAGAAAATATGATGTCGTATGTTATAACTTTGCGTTACACTATATATTCGAATCACCAAAGTTATTCGAGACGTCTTTATTAGCAATTAAGAATAGATTAAAACCTGGTGGTCAATTCATAGGAATTATACCGAATTCCGATAAGATTATCATGAATACACCCGTAAAAGATGAGTTAGGAAACTATTTTCTAATGAAACATACGAGTTCGGGAAACTTTGGGGAAAAGTTATACGTCCACTTAGCCGATACACCATATTATGCCGACGGCCCAAAAGTCGAACCTATAGCGCACAAGGACATGTTGTTTACACGCATGGAAGATTTGGGGTTTACTTTAACACTGTGGGAAGATCTTAAAGGGAACCCGGTTTCGGATTTGTATAGTAAATTTAGGTTTGTGTATAAGAAATGATTTTCATGTCATGAAAGATTCCCCGCACCCACACGTCATTTTTGCGTTTGGATTTTCGAATATAAATTCGGATCGAATAGTATTACACGTGTAATTCATTTTTGTTCCTACAATAGATAATAACGCCTTTGAATCTATGATAACTTTTACGTTATCTTTTTCAACTATATCATCGTATTTTCCTATATCTTTTTCGTCTGCGTAGTTCATAGTATATGTCTTACCGTTACACCCACGTTTTCTAATACCAATCTTAAGGTAGGTTTTCGAATTCGTTTCTAATAGTTCTCGAATACGCGGTACGGCAGAATCCGTGATTTCAAGAATTGGTATTTTTGTAAAAAACCGAACAAGTTTACGCATATCTCTACTTTTTATTATTCAAGTTTTTTATTTTTTATCAGTTTTAATATATTCGTCAGCCTTTTTGGGTTGATGGCATATTACGTCACCACAATGGTCGCGGTTCTGATAGACAGAGTTTATAGACGTGAGTAGTTCACTACACGATTTTACCGCCCACCGTCCAAGAACAGGTCGTGGTTCAGGTTTCGTTAAAAAATCGATAAATTTACGTATCATTTCTACTATTTTTTAAGGTTCAATTTTTATGTATGTTTATGATAAGATGATACTCGCCATACTTCTACTTATCATAAACGTGTTATTGTTCATAAACACGAGGCAACCGCGGGAATTAACAGATGTTCGTGAAAAATACAGGACACTCAGGGAACATCTTAAGGAAACAAATAATCAGGAATTCAAAATGTTATACAATGAAATTCCACTTACCGCACATCGATATACAAATGGGTATATAGGATATAATGTTAATAAGGGTAAAAGTATAGGTATATGTATCGATGGTGAAGCTAATGAAATATTCCACGTTTTGTTACACGAACTCGCACATTGTACAGTTGATGAATATTCGCATAGTAAAGAATTCTGGAAAAAATTTAGTAAACTTAAAACCATATGCGTTTCTTTAGATATATACCAGGAAATACCACAAAGAACTGAATTTTGTGGTAAACACGTCCAGGATAAATAATGTTTAGTATTAATAAAATGCAATCGTTCGGCGATTTAATGAAAGCGTATTTGTTACTGAACACTTTACTCGCGTCTTCGAGTGCTCCCTTACTTTTAAACGATAAATGGTTAAACATGTTTATAATCATGGTCGTTACACCATTAGTCATCACTATATTACCACGTGGTGGTAATTTAATTGGTCGTTTGGCTATAGATGCACCATTTTTAATAATATCAACGTTATTGGGTATGGGTATGGTTGCGGGTATTTCCCAAATAAACAAAAGGTTTGAAAAGGATTTTAAAGATTATGGTAAAACTACGAAGAGTACTAGTACTGTTTTAGGACTTCGCGCAGTTGGTTTACTGTTCGGATTTCTCGTTTCTTATTTCATTTTTGGAAAGAGAATGTATAAACATTATAATGCTATTTAAGCGTATTTTCTTGCAAGGTAAAAGGCGACCGCCGCGACCATACCGGTCGACGCTAAACCGATTGCACTTCGGTGTCCCTGGTCGTTCAAAAACGATGGGACGAAGTTTGCGAGTTTTTCTTGAACTGGCTTACTAATTGCCACCGCAGCACACACAGCTACAATGAGTGCTTGGAACTGGTCATCAGTAAGGTTGAATGGATTTTTAGATTCGGATTTTTTTTCAGTCGTTTTTTGTGCTACTGGTTGTTGTTGTTGTGCCATCATTATTGGAGCTTGCATATGCATTTGTGACATTCTTGGGTCAGCGCTCATCATTGGTGGTTCGAGTGGTTCCTCGGCTTGGCCCATAATATCGGAAATCGAAGTAGAGTCCATTGTCTGTTTATTTTCACTCACATTTTTTTCAGGGGGAATATTCGGCACGAAGGATGTCCCTTGATTATTATTTAGAGATACCATACCGTCGCCATTGTCTGAAAGATTCATCGTTCTAACGTCTGTCGCCATTTATATGTACATAGTTTTTTGGTTTTAAATGATTACGCATTATTGTCCTGAAGAGTGTAGTTTGGATACAAACACCCGAATGTTTTTACGATCCTGGGTAAATCATTTAATTTATCGTAATCACACATATCGTTATCTATATAAACAGTTTTTGTATGATGACATACATCAATTAATATTCTATACCCATCGTCACTATCATCTGGTTTAGATTCATTATAAGCTGGATACACCACAGTCATATTTTTAGGTGTATGTAAATTTAAAGTTGTATACATTCGTTTAGCAATTGATCTTATCATTTTCTTTTCGTAACTTTAAATGGTGTGTTCTTTTTAACTGAATTTGGGTCTCCCACTTTCATGTTTCCGTGTTTTGGGTTAAACATTTTTTTATGTGTCTGCCAGTACTCTGGTGCACCGACTCTGAAATTTTTACGAAGTGTTGCTTTATACCAAAAGACACAATCTTCTATTTTATTACTTTTAGACGTATTATCCAATACTAAACATTCGTAATTTTCCGTACACGAATCCATAACTTTATTAAACATCTCAAAAGATGGAAAAATACCAAAAAAGTTTTTAAATAATTTTTCTCTATTCTGAATAATATTTTCACGTAAAATGAAAATGTAATCTATATTTGCCCTGAGTGCAGGTGGTAGATCCATACAGTACTGCATGGTTAACATGAAAAATATCTTCCAGTGTCTCCCATTCATAAAGCATTGTCGAATACACGTATCTTTCATAAACTTAGAATCATACATACAGTCATCTAAAAGAAGAAATGCTCCACAATTTTTTTTACCCGCACCAACTAATCTTTTTTGTCTATCCATTACACGTTCAATAGCTTCTCTATCGTAATCACCGTATATGAATAAATCTGGTATATACTGCTGATAATAATGATTACCTTCTTCCGTTGCTGATAAAACTATACCCGCTGGTAAATGTTTTTTATGGTACAGAATATCAGTAACCAAGGTTGATTTACCCGTATTACGTTTACCTATAAAAACACATACTTTGTCATCTGCCATGTTTTCAGGTTTAAATTTTCTCAACTGAAGATTCATCTATAATATCGTGTCGTTTTATTTAATAAAATTTTACTCACGTAAAGTAAGAATGGCTGGTCGATTAAACCTTGCTATCACGGGTATCCAGGACCAATGGCTTACTGGGGAACCCGAGTTTTCATATTTCCTGATGAATTTTAAGAGACATACTAAATTTTCAATTGAATCTATCGAAACACCTTTTGATGGTGATATTGATTATGATACATTGATAGAATGTCGTATTCCAAAAAACAAAGGGGATCTTATTCGAAGTACGATGCTTAAATTTACTTTACCTAAACCAACAACACCTGATAAAACATTTAATGTAACGGTTCAATCTGTAAGTGGTAGGAATAAATACTTTATAGACGGTGTTCAACAGGCAACACTTACACTGTATGAAGGCGCAACGTATACTTTTAATGTTACCGCATCTAGTCACCCTTTCTACCTATCTGAAACGATTAATGGAACCCGTAATGGTGGTTCTGTGTATGATACTGGTGTGATTGGTGATGGAACAGACAATGGCACTGTTACATTCGTCGTACCAGAGGGTGCACCATCAACTTTATACTATTACTGTCACAATCACCCTGATATGGGTGCTCAGATAAACGTGAAAACGATTCGGTACCGTGAATCTATAGGTGCACAATTAATAGACTATGCTGATCTCATTATTGGTGGTCAAACCATAGAGAGAATAACGGGTGATTATATTTACATGTATGACCAAATACATAGTAATAAAGATGATATTGATCAAACACTCTACTTCTTAACGGGACACGGTAATTATATAGACGTGACGTACGATTGGGATTATAGTGTATTTTTACCATTTTATTTCTTTAGAAACCCGAGTTTAGCTATACCCGTGTGTGCTTTAACAAAACAACTTGTTGAAGTACACATAAAGTTTAAAGAACTCGCAGACGTCACATTATCATACACGAGAACAGGTGGTGGTGTATCTGATCCACCGTCGAGTGTTTTGTCTTCTATTAAAAAGGTTTCACTTGTAACGGATTTCTTTTTTATTACTGAAGATGAAAAGAATTTCTTACTTACACGCCCCATAGAATACGTTATAACCCAACTCCAAATGTCTCAATTCAATTTTAAACCAGGTGAATCTAAAAAATCTGGTATGCTTAACTTTAAAAATCCGGTCAAGGAAATGTTCTTTTTGGCTGTAAGTGATGATGTATACAAATACGAACCAATAAAACAAGTTACTATGAAATTTAACAATAACATAATCATAGACGCTGATAATTTAATGCTCAGTTACGAACAACCATTAAAGTATTATACGGGGGTAACAGGCAATAAATTTGGTGTCTATAGTTTTTCTTTGAAACCGGAAACGTATTACCCTACTGGTCAAGTTAACATGAGTAGAATAGCACATAATTTGATAGATATTGAACTCGATACACCAGACGCGAGTTTCGGACACAAAGTTTACGTATACGCTGTAAACTATAACGTTTTACGTATAAGCAGCGGACTCGGGGGTTTAAAATTTTAGTCAGTTATACTAGTAATGGCTGGTCGTGTTCAATTAGAAACATCTGGTCCACAGGACGCTTTTTTTACAGACGACCCAGAGTATACATATTTCATAAAGAATTTTCAAAAACACACCAATTTTGCACCATTCTTTGTTGATTTAGACGTTCAAGGTGAAGTAGAATTTGGAAATACCATTCGGTGTACCATCCCACAAAACCAAGGTGATCTTCTTAAAACTGTAAGTATGAAAGTTGAATTATCTAGTATACAACAAAATTTAGTAAACAATATCGAAGGTATAGGATATGTCGAATCTATAGGTCATGCCATGATTGAGTATGTTGAAATTCTGATAGGTGGGCAGGTTATTCAACGTATACCAAGTGATTTTCTAGCTATATATTCTGATAATTACGTTACACAAACAAAACAGCATAACTTAGCGAAACTTATTGGTAAACCACCTTTAGAACTTTCAGGTACTAATGTATCTACAGTTCAAATTGCAGGGTATCTAGGTCTAGCAACTTCTGATACTAAATATTTTGTTGATATACCATTTTATTTTTATAATAATCCCGAACTCGCTGTACCACTTTGTGCGATAACAGGTCAGGAAATAGAAATTGTTATAAAACTTAGAGATCTAAAAGATTGTATTTGGGGGTTTGATACAACCGACCCTGCAAATAGTAATTCAATTTTTTATTTAGGTGATTCCGTACAAACAAAAGGACTTATAAAAAGTTTAAAATTAACAACTGAAATGGTTTCTCTAGATGAAGAAGAAAAACAAATGTTAATAAGTAAAAAAATAGATTATATAATCACACAGGTACAAGAGAGTAAATCTATAATACCACAGGATTCAAATGTAAATTCTATAGTTGATGTTAAACATAAACTTAAATTTAAAAATCCAGTAAAGGAACTTTTTTTTATAATTCAAAGACTTAGAAAGGTTGTAGGTGGTCACTTTGTTACAAATTTTGATTATGATTCAAATTACCAATTGTATAACAGTGAATATGTAAATTACGAACATTTACAAAACCTTGAAATTCAATTAGACGATTCTGTTATTTTAAATAAAGTTACAGGTAATGTCATAAACTTACGCGCAATACAGAGTGGTATACATCATTCAAGAACACAATTATTTAGAAGATACTATTCATATAGTTTTGCACTTGAACCGGAACGGTGGTATCCAACAGGTCAAAGAAATTTTAGTTTAATTAAAGAACAGGTTGTAAAACTCAAGATATTACCAGACAACTTGGCTAAAAGAGAACTTAGAGTTTTAGGCCTAAGTTATAACATACTCCGTGTAGAAAACGGAATTGCTAAAACACTGTTTAATTTATAATGAATCAACAAGAAAAAGACGCAACCGAAAACTTAATTGAGCAGGTCCAAGACTCTGCTATTAACATTATTCAGCCCGTACTCGAAAGAACTATGGTTCTCGCAGCTGAATACGCCAAGGCTTCCGGTAGAGATATGGTACTCGGCGAAGATTTGGAATACGCTATGAAATATTGTGCCATGAATGAAGTTGGTAGGAAAATGGGATCACATTTCCCAGAAATATACGAAGAATCTTCCGATGAAGAAGATGAAGAAGATGAAGAAGACGACATTGAATTTGAAGATGAAGAAATTCCTTTTACGCGGTACACAGGACGCGAATATAAGTTTGTCAAAATGAATATGGCGTATGATAATTGGGATGCATGGGAACCAAAAAACCCGTCAGAATTAATGTTAAAAAATGCTATAGATAGTAATGAACATATCGGAACCTGAAGGATATGAAGGAACGTCTAAACATTTTAAGATATATGATAACGATGATAGTTCCGATACTGAAAGTGATTCCGATACAGAAACAGATTCGGGATCTGATTCAGGGATAGAACGCATAAATGTTGGTATGTTAAAAGGATATATGAAACCAAAACATTATAAAAAAATTTTAATAGAAGAAGATTTACTCCCCGATTAAAATCTCAGGATACTATATATAAAAATGTCTACTGCTGCTGAAACTGTTACGCTCGTCGCTCGTGAACTCGAGTCCCAATCCCTCAACGCCGTCGTTGCCGGCTTCTCCTTCGCCGCCGCCCTCTCGTGGATGGACTTGGTCAGGTGGACTGTCAACCAAGTTGTTAAGGTCAACAAGAACGGTGGTATGAACTACACGCTCACGGCCTTGTTCACAACGCTCTTGTCCATCTTGGTCTACGTCGGTATGTCTCGTGTCTCTACACGTGTGCAAAAGCCAACCCAACCACTCTTCGCGGTTACTCGATAAGTTTAGGCTTACGCATAATCAATAATAAAAATAAACCGGTTGCGACTACCATAAATATAGATATAAACGCATCCCATCTACGCGGATCCTCCATTTCGGGGATACTCATAGGTGGTGGAAGAGAAAAGTCTCGTTCCACTTTAGCAATATTCTCAAGTTTATCAGTAGAACACGTCACTGCGAGTTTAAGTATATGATTCGCATTTCTAAAATCGTATGGTATTAATCGATTATTACTACTGTAATAAAACTGAACACGTAAACTCGATATCGTTTTTTGTGATCCAGAATCAAAATTGTGTTCAACTGTATCGTCAACACCCGAAAAGTTAATCACATCCCCACATAGAAGTATACGCCCTGTATAAAAAGGGGTTTCAGAAAATACAGTTTTGTTAAATTCGTCGGAACCACTACTCAATTTAACAATAATTGCATCTGTACCCTGTAAATTGACGCTACCAGTATGCAATTTATAAGGAGAGATAGATGTAGAGAATACGTTGGCAGCAATTACACCCAATATATCATGTGGTGTTGTTTTACCAGTGACATTCGATTTATACCCATTTGTACCGTTATAGAAATCAAAACTAAATTGTGTTGGACCTTCAAACGTTATAGAATTTGTATCTTTATCATACGAAAATCCAGATAACCTACCACCCGAATTTACAACGACATTTGAAGCTAGATCTGTACCGTCGTAGTTTCCGTTTGGTATTGTTATATCGTAGTTATTGGACATATTGTTTATTGTGAACGTATTGTTAAGATCGTGTATAAGGAACTGACTATTATGTATACGTGCTGATATAAGTGAAATTTTAGTCACGTCATAAATAGGGTTTTTTAGGTAGACAACATAATCACCTGGATTTGAATACAAAACTGGGTCTCGTTCACCACTGTCTATATCTAAGGTATGTACCTTCATTAAAATATATGAACAATATTTTAATGAGTGTATGTCTCAATTTATATTTATTTAAGAAAGACTATGAACTAATGGGTTACTTGAAAGTTGTCTTCTAGCTGTATCCAGACTCATATTTGTAGCATTTGGATTTTCGTGACCTTTATAAGCATTGAATTTATGATAATCGTTATTTCTATATTGTTGTGTCCAAGCACCATTCGCGGCGTTTACTCTACCATCAATTCTCGTTGTATCGGAACGAACACTTGTAACCATACCACCCTGGTTAAGTGCATCGGCACGAACATTCATTCGCCCTGGACCCGCAGCTCTATTTGGTTTACCACGGCGATCGTCTGGTCTGAAACCATATTTCGAAAGCTCATCGGCTGTGTATGCGGAACCATATGTTCTCTTTTCACCGATCTTAGTCGCTGGTGTATTCAGGTATCCACCTATAAAACTCGATATACCTGGGGCTGGCTGATTGTTGTATTGATATTGTTCTATAGCACCATCAGCTTTGTTTCGTGTTGGTTCCTGAGCACGTGTAAGTGCGGAGACCGTTCTCTTCGCAGATGCAAAATTTAATGTATCAGTTCTGGAACCAGTTTCCGATCTATTTGTTGTTCTCTTTGTGCGTTCATGTTCTGCTCTTGGCGTTCTACCAGTCATACCCTGTGCCCTACCTGCAACTGGAGGAAGACGACCATGTAAAAATGCAGTCTTTTCTGGTCTATTGTGTGCAACTTCACCGACAATACCACGTCTACCGCCCTTAGAATCAAAGGCTGGACCCGACCTACCAGGTAAAGTCGTTAAGCGGTACGCACCAACATTCTCTGGATTAACACGGAACAATTGTTGATTACCCCCAAACGCTGGAACTTCTGGTCCAACGCCCAAACCTGGTCCGACAAGTTGTTTTTCAACTGGTGAAATATTATTCATTCGCCCTGCGTCATACATCCTATCTCTCATAGATAATACTTCGCCCCCCGAAGATCGTCGTTGTGGTGCAACTTCAGCGAATGAACCCATTTCTTTTTTTGTGTTGTATGATGGTTCTATTAATGGTGATAAAGGACCCAAATATTCCGATTGTATAGAAACGTCTCTATCCGAAAATTCCGAAACGATTTCAGGTTCTTCTATTTCATTACCTTCCATTGCTATTGTATATTTTTCGTCTGGTTGACTTAATTTTCTACCGGCATAAACTAAGCCGGCTATAGCCATTATAGATATAGGATCAGCCATTCTTATTTCTTAGCGAGATTTTTATTGAGATATCTTTGCTGAAACAATCCATTTTGCATTTCAGCTCTGGTACTCGATGGTTCATAGGTTTGTGTTCTAAGTGGTAACTTACACTCAACATTTTGGAGTGGGTGAAAGTTTCTTTCGTAAGTCTTCGCTAAAACTTTATTGAAACGAGATGTACTTTGTGGTCTGAGTTGATCTGATGTATCAATAAATTGTGCTGGGGAACCTTTACCCGCCATGTATGGTGAGGTACCATATAACATAGTGTTTGGTCTACCTGACCCATAGTTAAGGGTACTGGGCTGAGGATATACAAAGACTTCTTCGGTCGCGCAAACGGCGGGAACCGCGTGATCTTGAACCACTTTCATTCCTGGTTGGAGTTGATACGCCATTTATTATTACAAAAGATTTTGTTTATGGAAATCGAGTATCTACTACTTTATTATTAAATTGTTTAAAATTACGAACTATGTCCGGCGGATAATCCCGAACCTCTATGCATACCCACTTCTTTTATCGCCATTTGGATCAAGTCCCGCAAACGCCTCAAGTTGAACACCCCTTGCGTCTGGATTACACAATCGTGGGTCTTGGCGACACGTATTACCCCTTTTACCATGGATAAATTCATGATGTTGTGAATCACCTATAGACGTGTTTGGCATACTTACAAATTGTCTTGATAATGCATTTCTTTGGTATTCGGGTATAGCCGAACGCGAACGGGCTGGACCATATATGATGTCACCTGTAAGGAATCTGTTTACTGGTGTTTTTACTGTTGGGTAATGACACGATTGAGGTCTATCTGGTCTATCTGTATAATCCGTCATGAGAACATTTCCCATAGGGTTATCCTTTGTTGGCATAGAACATGATTTATCTACACTATTGTATACGTTTGTTGGTCGTATAACACCCTCCTTCACCATATTAGATTTTTCCATTATATAAAGAACGCCGAGTGCAGTTGCACCCAAAACGAATATACGTGGATCACGTCTTATGAGATAAATTATACATGTCGCATAAATAATAAAACGAGCTGATGCATTAACACGGTCTGCTGAAGATTGTGTCTTTGACGGCCAAAATTCATGAACTTTTTCTACTCGAACCAATTGTTTTGGATCTTCAAACCAAGATGTCATTTATATATAGTGAGTTTATTTTTTCATCATACCACCCAACATACCCTGCATGGTTTTCATCAACGCGGCTTCATCGAGCTCACTTCCATCTTCACCCATTTTATCTGCACACTGTTTTGCAACTGTCTCAATCATAGAAAGTGTGTCTTCTGGGATAGAACTAATGGTTGTACCGAGCATATATAGCGTCTGAACATATTGCCAAATTGCACCCTTTGTATTCTCGGAAGCAGTCCCCCAATGTTTTTCGAGGTTTACACCTTTCATAAAATCTAAATTCTTAGATTCTTCAATGAAAAATGATTCGTCTTTGGACGAAATCTTATCGGCATACGGAGCAACACCCTGCATAAACCCGTCTACAACTAAACGTGGGTTAGAAGCTTTCATTAAATCGAAAGCCGATAAACACTTTTTCAAGCCTTTTTCTTCTGGAAATGTCTTGTGTAATTCCACAAGAAATTGACCCATCATATCATTGAATGCGGTCACGGAAGTCATATTATATTGTAAATACGTATATTATCTTTAAGTCAGAAAATTAAAATGGTTCCGTTGATATGGTCTCTTTCTTACCTAGTCCGTTAGTAACAATAAAAAATACTAAAATTGCTATAAGTGCAGCTGGTTTAGTGTACGCACTTACTGGAAGCTTACCTTCGTTGTTAATCTTTGCTTTAAAGTGTATGTATCCTGCGGTTATAAAACCGGCGATTATTCCGGCCCATGCGGGGTCTCTTAAATAGTCTTCAAACTCCATTTAATAGTACCCAACTTTTTTTGCACGAGTTTCGGATGCGTCTGGAAACAAAACTCCTTCGTCGTCTTCTGGATGTTGTTGCTGTGGCTGTTGTTGTTGCTGATATGACTGCTGTTGCTTCGTATCAATAGTTCGAAATTCGTTTTCGAATGGTGAAGTTTGTTCTGGTTCCATAGATGGTTGTTCCATAGATGGTTCCATAGATGGTTCCATAGATGGTTCCATAGATGGTTCCATAGATTGTTCGGCATCAAATGGCTCTTCTGACGTTTCCTCTTCATACCCATCAATGAGGTCGGGGTCTTCAGAGTCACCAACTTCAGCTTGATCGAGATCTAAATCCTGTCCCTCTTGTGTTTGAGACATATACGTTTGTAAAATCTGTTGTACAGGTATGAGTTCTTTTACGGATGTTTCGATACATACACAAAAACGCTCGTATAATTTATCGTTTCTCGCGTGTTCGTTTTGCGTTTCGTGATAAATGTATGGGTCTCTATACAGATCTTTGGCTGCGTTGTTATAACACGTTTGAATGAAAACTTCATTCGTTGGAAGTTTCAATGAGATTTTCTTATTATCTTTATTCAATCGAACCGCGGATAAAATTTTAACACAACTTACAAAAACAGCAGCTAACAGGTCGTTAAACCATGCACATCTATTTGATATATTATCCGTGTGTTGTTTAGACATGGCATCACTCCAATTCGGGACTTCTTTCAGAAGTTTTTGATACATTACGAGTACCTTTCTACCCTTTGTAAGTTTGTATGCTTCCTCATACATGGTTTCGTACGTTTCTATCATAACTGGACACATAAGTAAACATAATTGACCTATGTATTCACGTTTTGCCTCAACGAGTATATTTAAAGGGTCGCTCATATTTGTAGTATATTTACATATTTAAACTTTAAGTCTCACGCATAAGTTATTTTCCCCTGTATTTATTTGCTGCCTTTTTAAGGTTTACGAGTGTGGGAAAATCCTCTGTGTCTTCTGGATCTTCGTGTTGTTTATTTTTTCGTGATTTTTTATTCGGTTTCCATGAAATACATAATTCGTATTCACCTATAATCTGGACTATAAATCCACCTATTTCAAATTGTCGTTTTATATACTGTAGCGCTTTTGCTCTGTTAAAATGAGGGTATCCCATAACAAAAGAAGGTATTTGACAAAACAAATATTTATGGCCTAAATCTACCGACTGGCGTATTTTTTTTGAAATCTGTTCGTAAATTTTAGTATACGTTTCCTTTTTCAAATGATTTCTCTTTTCAGTTATACGTGTTATTTCATCAATACTGATCATTATAATTATTTTAGAGTTTTAAATGCTATCTTTACCGTACATGGCTTGTGAATCAGGTATAACCTTATCTATTATCATTGTATTTTTAACTATATCAAGTTCACTCTGTCTAACTTCAGTATAATCTTCAAATTCTTTACCCTTTATTGATTTTTGGTAAATACTTGGGTCTGTTGGGGGTTTAACATCTATAGGTTGTGTATTAATATTTAACACAATAGCTTTTCCCTCAATGATTCGTAAATCAGACGTAACCGAAAACCCGAATGAAAATCCTTTATGTTTCACTGTCATAAACATACATCTGTATATTTCTTGTTTACTCTTCGTATTTATATATTTTTTTACTGATAATGTTTCAATAATATACGTACAGAGGCCGGTTTTTTTGGATACTTCTTTGTTTGTTGCGAGAACCATTTCCTGCATGAGATCATTCGATACTTCAATTTCTTCACCTGATTCTTCATATTCAGATAAATCCGTGTCAGTACCATTCAATAACACGGGTTCTATTGGTTTAGTATACCCAGAGAATCCAAATTGTTCTGTAAACATTTCCGTCCTGGACATGGTCATGAGTACAATGAGTATTAATAATATCAATAGTATAGTATTCATTATTTAATATTAATAATTATTTTTATTTATACTATTAATCTTTAAAATCTTTGTCAATAAAAGTGATTAGTAAAAAGAAAAATTATATTTGAAATCGAACATCCTTCTCAAGGAGATACTTTGTATATATTAAAAGTTTTTTTTCTTAGTAATCACTAAAAGTGACAAAGATTTTAAATATTCCCTATATCTTACGTGTATAAAAAAATGTATAAAAATGTGTTTTTTTCGATAAAAAAAAGTAAACTCTATTTTAAGATATGTCCCTTCTAATTTATAGTCCACAGTGTAATCATAGTTTGGATATAATTGATTATATTAATAAACATGAACAACTCAAACAAATTGTTAAATATCATAATATCAATAAAATGGGTATACCACCCCAATATAAAAATAAAATTACACGTGTTCCAACCATGCTTACCAAAAATGGTAAGCTTTTAGTCGGGAATGAAATACGAAATTGGCTAGAATCACTTTTACCTGTAAAAGAATTAGAGACGTGTAACTTTGGTGGCTGTTCAACAACATCTTTAGAAGGAGATGGAGAAGGTTCAGGAGACTTGTTTGGTTTAGATGATTATGGTAGAACTTTACAACCGGCCATGACCAAAGAACTCGAAGATAAGATTAGTCAGAGTGTATCAGATGCATATAATAAGAATATAAAGAATTAAAACTTGTATATTTTAGATATGAAATTGGCAACAATTCAGGCGAGTGCCATAAAATCAACCTTTGAAGTACTCAAAGATATACTCAATGACGTAAATATATACTTTAAACCTGATGGTATATATATCGTAACTCTTGATACAGCTCGTACATCCCTGGTTGACATGTATCTCTCATCAGATAATTTTGAAGAATATACATGTGAAACCGATATAATTGCGGGTATAAATGTCGCGAACACATTCAAACTTCTTAAATCCATTACAAATAACGATGTTCTTGTAATGAGTATAAATTGTAAAGAGTTTATGAATATTGAAATTCATAATGAATCAAAGAAAACGTGTACTAAATTTGCTTTGAAATTACTCGATATAAATGAAAATCAAATTGAAGTACCAGATATGACCATGACAACAATTACACCAATGGCATCCATGGATTTTCAGAGAATATGCAGAGATATGCATAATATTGGTAATATTATAGAGATAACCAGGGAAGGTACACACCTCAAACTACAGTGTATGGGTGATTTTGCAAACCAGGAAACGAATATTGAATGTACGGAAGAGAGTCCCAAAATTTCGGGTGAATATTCCCTTCGATACATGAATATATTTACAAAAGCTACGAGTATGTGTTCTACAGTACAAATTATGCAGGAAGAACAGAATAGATTTTTGATATTAAAGTATAACGTTGCTAATCTGGGTGAATTGAAATTTTACTTGGCAACTAAGGTACCCGAAGATCAGTAATATACCCGTCGACTGTGCTTACAATTTTAGTCATACCAATTACATTTTTTAATTTTATTTTTGGGAATTCATTTTCAAGTGTATATGTATCATAATATAACATATCCTTTATTTTAACTTTTTCGTTATGGAAATCTTTACGTGGACCCGCGTATCGCTGAATCTTGTTTAAAATATCCCTAACTGGTTTATCATCCGAATCGAGCAAAACAGCTGAAATGATTGGCATGTTAAATACAACCCCACTTTTACGTGGTGGTGGCCACGGGTGGTCCATATCATACGTTAAATATTTGTACATCATATTATTGTACCAATATTTAACACGAACCACCGTTTTAGTAACATTTTCAGGAATTGTCGTCTCTTTATAATTTGAATAATTTAATGTTTTGAAAACACTTTCTGTCTCATCATCCCATTCGTTACGCTCTTTGTACCAGAATTCATCGAGTTCTTCCGGTAAAGGTGTTTTTGTGTAATCTAAAAAATATTCCATAGACGTATCCGCAATTCTATAGTCCGGACTAGAAAATAGTGATTGTAATGTCGAGTACACCCATAAAATAACGTTAGTTAAAAGATTACCGAGCATTATATTTAATTATTATGGAAGGTAATTTTTTAAGTAGATATACCAATAAAGTAGAAACATGGGAAAAGTCTATTCGAGACGACCCCATTAATAAATCGAAATATGAATACGAAATGTCACAGTACATAATTCAGTGTATGCCTTATCTGGAATTATATACAGATGAACTTAAAAAAGAAGTAAGTACCAATAATGTTTTCAACTGTAAAGAAACATCAGGACTACAGAGGAAAGATATATTTAATGATTACCTAATAGACGTAGAAAAGTTAAATATAGATAGACCCATAGAAAAGAAGCGTGAAGTGTGCTCCGTGTGCCCCGAGAGTAACGTGTTTCATTTTACAGATACAAGTGACCTCGTGTGTGATAATTGTGGTGCAATTTTAGCAACACTTATAAGTGAAGAGTTGACATATAGAGAAGAACAGGAAACGTCGGAAAAGATAGTCAATTATTCGTATAAACGTGAAAACCATTTTAATGAATGGTTATCACAATTTCAAGCTCAAGAGACAACAACTATACCCCCCGAGGTAATAGAACAACTACGTAACGAACTCAAAAAAATAAAGGTAAAAGTTTTAGATGAGATTACACACGCACGTGTCCGTACACTCTTGAAAAAATTGAAACTAAATAAGTTTTATGAACACGTCCCTTATATAACCAATATCATAAGTGGAGTAAAACCACCTTCCATGCCTCAAGAGCTCGAAGAACGTCTGCGTATAATGTTCAAGGATATTCAAAAACCGTTTGATGATAACTGTCCACCAGAAAGAAAAAACTTTTTGAGTTATTCGTATGTACTCTATAAATTTTGTGAACTTTTGAGTGAAGATAAGTACTTGAAATATTTTCCACTTTTGAAATCGAAGGAAAAGTTATACCAACAGGACGTTATATGGAAAAAGATATGCGAGGTCCTTCATTGGGAATATATACCAACGATTTAAAATCTAGATATATACTAAAATGGCCTTCCCAGTGCGTAATAACAATTCTAAAAAGTTACAAAAGGAAACGAATAATAAATTCCCAAACTCTCCAAAACCAAAATCTAAAACAAAATCGAATGCGAAAAGGAACCCATTGCGTCAAGGTGTTGTATATAACAGTTTGAGTAACATGCTCAAAAACTTTGCAGTAAAAAAGAGAAACACGCCAGAACTCTTTAAAAATTACTTGAAACAAGGTTAAAAAATAAAGATTTAATATAGGTAATGAACAACGATCCATATTACAATTTCTGTTTAGAAGAAATCAAGTTCTACACAGAAAAGATAAACGAAATTATAAAAGAAGGGCTTAAAGACCCTAAAAAGTATTACGAAGAATCCAAGGGTGAATGGAAAAAGATCTACCAAATGATTCCAGTTATGTACATGATGAATCAGATTGAAGATCCAGAGTCACATACCTAACTTCTAAATCGGTGTTAAGTGATGTAGGGAAGTTAATAAGGTACCCTTCTGTAAACCCCGTCAAGCGTAGATAGTTTTGTGCTTGTGTGACCATGACGTCATTCATGGTTTTAACTGATTTCAGTTCGACCACGGTTTTGTTATTTAAAATTAAATCGGCGCGAAGATTCCCTATTGTGTGTCCTTCAAATACAATAGGAACTATTCTCTCCGTTTCGTAATGTATCCCATTTTTCCGTAAGACAACTTCCATTGCATTGTGATATACACGCTCACTATAACCGGGGCCAAGTATTTTATATACGTGTTGTGCATATTGTTGTATCATTTATTTAAGTATTACTTATATTTTTAAGTAAATGCTTCGTACATATTGAGGTAAGTTGCAAAGCTTGTCCATAAAGCTAATGGAATCATGGCATTTCTCGATTTTTTAGGTAAAATTCTTACTAAGTGCCACGACAATAATGCGGTGGATAAAAGTATAAAAGATGCAGATTTTTTATTTTTTTTACATGAATAAATATATAACCATAAACAACACAAAGCTGTTATCATTGAAAATAAATAATCCTTTTTACTAGAAGACCATGCCAACCCCGTTGTAAAATAAAGTATAGGCCATACGACACCAAAAACCCACCCGGGTGGTCTAAAAGGTACGTTTGTTCCTGAACTAACTAAAGATCCACATTGTTTTGTTATTAATAAGTTTGACAATATTATAAAAAATGCAGGTGTGTATAGTCTAAAATTATACATATTTGTATTATAGTAACATTTTATTCTAAAATTGTTTCTAAACCATTTTTTTCATTCTCTAAAACCTCACCCCCTTTAAAATCTTTTACAAATTCCGTATATTGTTTATTATATCTTACAAGACTTTGAGAAAGTTTCATCATAATTTTACCCATTTTATCGAAATGTCCAATTTCCATTGATACAGAAATATGTTCTTGGTATTTTCTAGAAATATCTTCAATCATATCCATGAATTCATTTGAAAAGTGTATACCTTCCTGTATATATTTTTTTACGTCTTCACCCATTTTTATATTATTATACTATTATTTTTAAATAGGAAACATATAGTATAATATAAAAATCTTTGTCAATAAAAGTGATTAGTAAAAAGAAAAATTATATTTGAAATCGAACATCCTTCTCAAGGAGATACTTTGTATATATTAAAAGTTTTTTTTCTTGGTAATCACTAAAAGTGACAAAGATTTTAAATATTTACTTATATAAAATGTGGATGCTCTTATGTCGACCCATTACAATACCAGTAACTAAAGTTTCTGACCAAACTATGATCAGTACCGATAAGTGTCGAATCGTAACAGTATCTCCCACGGATAATGAAAGTAGATATGTTATAGATATAGTTGATGATGCACCCGAAATTCTTATAAAACCGGATAAGGAATAAATGTAAGTATATATAAATGCCGTCAACACCTTTCGTCAATAGTAGTATACGGTCAACTATACCTAACCCGTGTGAAGGTATTCAACAAATACTTATCAAGGTAATATACGAAAACGATCGTGGGCGGGGTCCCGTTCAAAGTATAGAAGCATACGCGTCTCCTATATTTTCGTTCAATTATAACGCATCGTACCTTAACCGTAACGATACGTTACCTACACCTGAGGATGGTACTATCCGACCAATATCCCTGTTTAATTATAATCAAGGATTATGGAGTGATACTCAAAACGTACTCGTCATTAAAGATTATATTTTTAGACACGACTCGGTCTGTTCACCAACAACTTATTACACGCGGTTACGGGATTTCTTAACACACATTCGTGAAATATACAATTATGACGGGGCGATTACGGGAACGGATTGGTTATGTCGACCCCCATTATTACCGGAACCTACGTACGATAGAGATATAACATTACGAAATGTTTCTAGAACTGTAATGGAACTTGTCGATAAAAACTCGGAAAATTTACCCGAAGGTGATTATTTGAAAATATGCGATGAACTTAAAAGGATACGTGATTTATAGAGTAGTATGATATGTCGGCTCTCAATAGTCTTAAGAAATATCTAAAAGATAAGGGACAGGAAATAAACGATGAATGGTATGTCAAAATAGAAACACGAAAATCAGGTAAATCCGTGGGTATGACCGATAACTATTACTTTTCACCGGAAGGTAAGCGATTTCGATCCATGATTGAAGTCTATAGATTTCTAACGACGGGTGATAAATTTGAACGTGATGAAAAAACAAAATGTTTGAAAATTAATAAAGAAAATAACGATGAAATAATGGATGATTTATGTGAACTTGTATCGGATATGTACATAAATGATAACATTAAAAATTTACACGATACGAATTCGGGTATGTTTCGAAAATTGAAAAAAGATTCGATTAACTTTATAGATTGTAAATTACAAAAAACAAGAATTCAAAATATGAGTGAGAAATACAGTATTACAATTCCAAAGGATACACCTGAAGAGAATATAATACACTATTCGAAAGCGAATGCCGCCAATTTAGTAAAAAACTTTTTTAGAAGTGCACCCTCGTGCTTGGGGTGTGGTGCGAAGAAAAATGAAATACAAAGTGGAGGTAAAAAATGCATTTTAACACATGCGCACACTATCAAATCTCGACCCGAAATTTTAAAAATGGCCGTCTCGGAATCACGAAGTGAAGAAGGATATAAAACACATATAATATTGAGGAAGTTTATAGAATTACATAAACAGTACCCCGTGGCAACGTTGTGTTGGGAATGTCATCACATTCTTGGTTAAAGATTAATTTATTAAACTATATATAATGACTACCTATAACCAAAAACCATGTGAATTTAAATACAAAATCGACTCGTGTTCGAAAGTCGTTGACGGTGATACCGTTGACGTTCTTATCGATTTGGGGTTCGATGTACTCATCCGCCAACGCGTACGATTGCTCGGTATCGATACCGAAGAATCGCGAACGCGTGATTTGACCGAAAAGGTTTATGGGAAACATGCCAAGAAGAAACTTGCCGGGTGGGTAACGAAAGCCGTCGAGTGTGATAAGGACGATATCGAGATTGAATTGAGATGTCCCGAACGCGACTCGGTCGGTAAATACGGACGCGCACTCGGTGAACTTTGGGTTCACGAGGATGGGATTTGGACGAACGTGAACAAATGGATGTGTGAACAAGGCTACGCCGTACCATACGTCGGACAAAACAAAGACGATGTTAAACAACACCACATGTTACACCGAAAAATGTTATCTGATCGAGGTGAACTCATCATTGATGAAACTGGGAAGTTTTTGTCGTCTTAAACTAAATTAATTATATAAAGTATACTATATGGAAAAGTATCTGAGACGCATTTTAAACATAATTGATGATAATAAACATAAAATGCGGGATGGTGATTATATCGAGATGTGCAATAATTTAAATAAAATAAGAAAAATTAATGCGCGTGAACGGAGTCAAAAGTGTTTTCATACGATTATTAAATTAGTGAAGTGTACCATTATTACAAAAATTGGTTTAAAAATATTATTCAATAAAAGAAGAGGAAATGACGACGAATGAATATTATAACGTCATTATAAACCCGGGTGATATACCCGTAATAGGTATAGATAATACGGTTGAACGACCTCCACCATTACCAGAACCGGAACCGGAACCGGAACGAACTCATACGAGAAATATAGATATAAGAAGTGTTCAAATACGTAGTGTGTATAAATTTATACACTTTATTATGCTTTTTATAACAATAATGGGTACTATTATGATATCGGATAATTATCGATCACTTATGGATACATTTATGTCTGCAATATCATACGTTTCAATCCTAGAAAATAATATTTATATTTTAAAAATGCATATATTTTATCTTTCGGTGTGTTTTACTTTGGCATCATATAATTTTTATTTCGAATATATTATATATTATTTCGTATATAATCTTTTAAATGTATGTACACTTGTACATCTAGCATTCGATCGACGCGATTATTATATAAGTCAATTAATATCTGTATTTCCGAATCCATAAATTACATACCCATTTTTCACCTGATTTAACGGGTGCGCCACCATGTAACGCTTTTTTAGTTATACATTCGTAATTGTTTAACGTATTAAAGAACAACGCATCACCCTTTTCCAAACGGTACCGTCTCTTTATATTTGGAAATTCTGTTTCACCACCTTCATACTCGTCATTCAAGGCAATTATGAATGTATACATACGTTTATTTTTATCATCTTCAAAACAATCTTGATGTGGTTTATAAAAACCACCTGGTTTATATTTAAGAACTTGTAAATCTTCACAATTACGTAAAGGTCGATCCGTCATTGATACACACTTACGTATAAGTTTATCAACAATGGGATCTTCAGATGCTTTTAGCCACGCTGTTTCACTCTTTCGGACAGATTCGTCTGTATCACGATCCATAGATACTGTAGATGTCTGTAACTTTTTAGATGCAATGTCTCGTATATGTTTACACTCATCTTCACTTAATACACTTTTTAGTACTCTGGGGTTTTCATATATGGGTATGAAAAACCATATAAGTGGGATCCTCTAGAGTCGACCTGCA
>JGI24920J38491_100096_pt1 | contig 41669 bp, 37 predicted proteins | sample LinPFosmplate8_FD_38491 | JGI IMG/M metagenome (IMG submission 38491)
CGAGCTCGGTACCCGGGGATCCCACCTTAGTTTTTGAAGATAATTATCCGTAGATATAAATGCTTTCGCTAATTGATAAAGAGAAGTAGGTAAAAGTTTTGTATTTGTATCGATACAGTATAACCAATATTGTTCTTCGTCCAATTCTGCAACCATCGCATCACGACAATATCTTTCAACAAATTCTAGGATGTCGCGCTGTTTTTGCACAAAGTCGCTTTGTCCTAATATACGTCCACAGTGCTGCAAATGGGGTGACCGAATACCCTCATTATCTTTCGCGAATTTTCCCATTTCGAATGCGAAATTATTTGCCTTATAGCGTTGTATTTCATTAAATCGTGTAGTGCGTTTTATTTGACGTACCGCTTTCTTCACTAATTCATTTAATTCTTCTTCAAGTGTCTCAAATGATATAGCAAATCGTTCATCAAATTCGTTAACAAGTTGTTTGCGTGAAATTCCACGCATACGTTTTTCTGCATCATCCAAATTTTCACACACATTCTTTTTAGAATCTCGAAAACATATTTTACTCATATTACAAAATAGTTCATTGCTATTAATAAAGGCATTTTCATCGATTCCTTCTTCGTGAACCCATTGTTCACCGATGCGTTTGTAATAAGCCATTTTTTTGCGAATGTCTGATTCCGACTCTATATTGCTACGTTCTTCTTCACTTAATAATGTATCGTCGATAGCTGTTACTAATTGAGGACGAATCTCTAGTAAAGCATATTCGCCTTCTTGAATCAGTTTTTTTCCTTCGATTAAATTAATAGCCATTTCATTCGCCATTTTTGGAGGGCAATCGTGCTTTTGAATCAGTGCCTCCTCTAAAAATTCTATAAACTCTTCCTTAGAATATTTTTTTTCTTCGTCTTTGTATAACTTTATTATTTCATATGGAGTATCATCTAATTTACTATCACAATACAAATCGTCCTTACCATTATCTTTTTGTAAGTCTTTCATAGAGGTGTATTTTTTAACCAAAATACGGCGCGCACAATCAGTTGGTTTTATTTTCTCAATCTTAGACATATCTTCTGATTCATCAGCTCTTATATTATTTGGTTTTAATGCTTCTGATAAATTCTCAGGTGTGATTAGAGATATCATCGCCAAACGTAGCATATCATAAAACATTTTGGCGTCATCTGCTGAATATATTTTTGCTAACCATTCTGATGAACTTGTCCACGATGTATTCTTCTTGTTTTCTGAATGAATCTTATACAATTCGGTAGTAAGGTCAAGTAAATTACGATTTTCCGATAAAATAGATTCCATGCGTGGTGGAAGAGGTGTAGAGTGAGAATATTGTGCATCTTTTATTTGTCGCATCTCATCACTTTTTTCTGCAATTTTCAACTTGTAGTCTTTTGATTGTGTTTTCACAAAAAAACGAATCGCATTGTATTGCGTATAATTTAAATCATCTGTATATACTAAAAAAGGTTCTAATGAATCGGTTGCACGTTTTAAAGATAATAAATTCGCCAACTTAGTAATTGGATACAATAATGGTAATAATTTCTGTACAATATTTGTTGTGTCTGGTATCATACTTTGCAAAAACCTGGAAAATCGTTCAGGTTTATGTTCCAAATTTTCTGCAAGTAAAAAATCCTGGATTGTCTTATCAAATGCTCCATCATTCATCGCATCTTCCCAAAAAGGTTTGTCCATATCTTTATTAAAATCATCAATTACTCGTGGCGTAACCTCCGCATGTTTCGTAAGAAGGCGGAATAAATATAAATAATTTTGAGACAAATATGATTTTGTCATAATGGAAGAACCGGGTAATCTAACATTAGAAAAATGTAACACAGATTTGGGCAAAACTATCATTGATTTCAATGTTAATTTATCATCAGGAGTCATTTGCTCACGTAGATATATTTTTTTTCCAGTTGTAGATATTCCGGAAGCTAGGTGCGATTCACCCAAATTATAACGTTGGATTATATATTGTCTACGAATATATGCATCTTTATCATTACCTGCTAATAAAGCAGTGCTAGAATAGTCGTCCAGATTATTTACAATCGTTTCCAATGCAGTAGACACCGGTGTATTGGTTAACAAAAAATCATCAACAGAAAAAAAGCCGTGTGTATCAATCATCGCTGGCGCATCAAATGGAGTTTGAGATGAATAAATCGATTCATAATATCTATCATATGCTCCTTTATCACCACCGCGCAAACGATTGTATAAATAGTTGTCTAGCTCACGCATGTCTGCACCTATAACTTCACCTGAATCTAATTGTATTGTGTCTTCTGCTCCAGGAAGAATATCACTAGAATATATTTTACGTTTCATAGCGACTACTGGTAAAATCCACTTTAATTTTGTATCTAATCGTTCAATATGTTTTGCTAATGGTTTATGTAATTTACCCAGTGAACGAACATCGTATACATTTCCATTTGCATCAAACTGTGAATATAAATTGCGCAATTCACGAAATCTTTCAATCAGTAAATGAATATTAGCATCAGTTTGTTCAGTTCGCCTTTCGTCTGGAATTTCAGATTTCATTACATCTAACATATCATTTGCTTGAGCTTCAATACCATGTCGCATTTGTTTCTCTGTTAATTCGACTGCATGCTCAAGTTCACCTAATTGTTCACCATATTCGAACTCATTTGCGTCTGTATATAATTGATGTAATTCATCGCGAACAGACATATCGGGTTGAGCATCGTCCTCTATCTCAATTATTGCTTGACCAACCTCATTATAAGTAATCGACGCTTTTGTCTCAGCATATAATTCAGGATCAAATACTTCACCTTCCTCAACATTGTCTCTTACATCCAATAATGAGGCTATTTTATCGAGCGCTGCTGGTTTTGTGCGGATAATAATTTTATCAAGAGGCATTTTTTTAGGTATTCCTTTGTATTCGAAGTCAATGTAAATAACATCTAAATCAGGATAGGTTGTAATTTCAATCATGTCTTCTTCTAAATTTGTAATTTCGCCAGTAATACTAGCCGATACTGTGCCCTCGAAATGCACATCAACCCATGTTTTTGGTAATAATAAGTGTTGTCTGGCGTATCCACGTACTTCGCTACGGCTTGTTAGTAAAAGTTTTTCTATACTTTCGTCTGTTAATTGCCCATATTCATTTAAATTTAACGAATAGGGTAAAAAAGTAACTACGTTTGTTAAATCAATCTGATTATCATCAATATAATTAATATAAAATGACTGTAAATGTAAATCTTTATTTCTAGTTGCATGTATTTCAATAGTATCGCCTAATTCTACAGTAATTGCCTTCGGTTTTTTTTCAATTATTTCGTCTTCAAAACTATTACTATTATATAATTCCGACTCAGACATTATATATTAGCTACATAAAATTAGCACAGATTCAACCGATAAATTACAAACTACATTAAAATATTGTTTGACTCATTCATTTGAGACTTTATAATGTGAAATAAATGATTTAGATGTAAGATATTATATACAATACAATGTCTAATTGTAATAATGTTAATTTTATTTCATATAATTGTAACTCAACTGTATCTTCCAAAATAAAAAAAAAGGTTTATCAAACAAAATCGGGTGGAACTTATAATATATCAAATTACGATAAAGATTTCATTTGTTTCGATGAAAGTGATGAAATTACACAATGTAGATCAGTTGTATATTCACACCCAGAACATTTTTTACTTTCATATTCACCCGGAAGTTCAATTACAAATAATCGTTTTATTGAACAATTCGACAATACATGGTCAGATATTTATGTAAACGAATATATCGAAGGTTTAATGATTAATTTATTTTACGATTATCGATATAAAAAATGGGAAATCGCTACAAAAGGAGCAGTGGGTGGAGAATACGGATTTTTTTCCACACATATACCCAAAAAAAAACATAATAAAACAATTTTATCTATGTTTATGGATGCGTTTCGCACAGAAGGTAATAAATTATTGGAAATAGAAGCACTTACCTATTTCCCGAAGCAATACTCATATTCATTTGTAATAAAACACCCGCAAAATCCGATTATATACCCTATCGAATTCGCATCATTGTATCTAGTAGCAGTATACGATATAAATCGAAAGGATAAATGCGCTACATATATACCTCCTAATATTTTTCAATCGTGGGCATTTTTGCAAAATACACCAATCTTATTCGCAACACGTTTATATGTATTAGAATATAATGATTTACATAAACATCTTTCTGTATTAGACGACACTACTAAAACCACCGCTGGTTATGTAGCTACACATTTAGAAACCGGTAAGAGAAGTGTATTTTATCATCCTACATACACATCAATGTTAAAACTGTTTAAATTAGATCCTCATTTTATATATCATTATTTATGTTTACAACGAATGGACCTGGTAAAAGAATATGTGCAAGCTGTTCCTATGTTTCGAAAAATGTTTTTTAAATTCAAAGAACATTGTGACGAATTTATTGATAATTTACATACCGCGTATTTAGTAAAATTTGTATGGCGTAGAGCAAAACAATTATCAGAAAAATATAACAAACACGCAGATGCAATACATCGTGAAATATATATCCCGTCTATTTCGAAAACACGGGTAACAATCACTCGTAAAATAGTTCGTAATTATGTAATGTCTAAGCCACCGGGCGAAATATTGTATTCCTTATTTTACGAAAAACGTTTTATTCTGCGTCCAAAAGAATGAAAATAATCTTTATCTATATTGTGTAATTACACATATGCTCCTTTAGCTCAGAGGTAGAGCGCTACCCTCGTAAGGTAGTGGTCGTGAGTTCGATTCTCACAGGGAGCTTTTTCATAGCATTTTTTATGAATGAATTCATACAAAATACAATATTTTACCAATATTATTTTCTATTGGATTTCTTTGTTTTGCGTTTCTTGGTTTTGCGTTTCTTGGTTTTTCTTTTTCCACCTAGCCACTCGGAAATCTGAGGTCCCTGACCCTCTTCCCAACTTAAAACTTGTCTCGCCCTCGGGTGCATTTCAGTTTCACCACGTTTAGATAATGCAGATGGGACAGACTCCCTCAACCCCAACTCCTCCATGACGCGATGGTCCGGGAGGGAATTCCTAGCAGCTATTTGAACACCTCTCAAATGCTGTCTATCTCTATTACGTTGTTTTGAACGTTCAATATCGGGTTTTGGATGTCTGTATCCACTATATTTAAACATAGTTTCCATATCATTTGTCCCGTTGTATTGGGCTTGGGATATTTTTGAAACGTCCCATTCTTCTATCGACTTATTAAAGGATTTAGCAGACCAGAACATACTTCCCACATGGGTCACATTTGAGACATTCCAAGCACTTATATCTTGGTTAAAGGCATCAGTATAAGCGAACATACGTCCCATATCGGTCACCTTCGAGACTTTCCATTTGCCTATATCTTGGTTAAAGGTTGTAGCTGATTCGAACATACGTTTCATATCGGTCACCTCCGAGACGTCCCAAGCACTTATATCTTGGTTAAAGGAATGAGCACCCCAGAACATACCATTCATAATGGTCACCTCCGAGACGTTCCAATTTAACGGAGTATTTGATACACCTGGTTCATCTCCATTATTAAAGGCTTTAGCATCATGGAACATGTTAAACATACTGGTTACCTTTGAGACATTCCAATAACCTATAGGTTGGTTAAAGGCTTGAGCATTAGAGAACATTTCTTGCATATTGGTCACATTTGATACGTTCCAATTACTAATATCACCATTAAATTTATGTTTATCCTTAAATAATTTGCTCATATCCGTTATTTCTGAAGTATCCCATGTCGAAATGTCGCCGTACTTTTCTGTAACAGCTTCATGTTTACCATCTGCCCATTCTTTTGCCGCTGTTTTAAATTCTTTAAACTTTTTTCCTTTTTTTGTTGGCCTAAATACACCGTCATTGTCCATCGTTAGTTATATACTACTTAGATTAATTAAATAGTATATAAAGATTTTGACGTTTGTAATACAATATGCCCGTCAAATTAATCAGTTATACAAAAACCGCCGACGAATCGCAATCATTGCTTGATGTAATTGCCTACTGTGCTCGCGTGTCGAATCCGGCAAACCAAACTAATACACAAACCAATGAAAAATTGGTTCGTTATTTGATAAAGAACAATCATTGGTCTCCTCTTGAAATGGTGAACGTATGTCTCGAAATCGAAACAACCCGAGATATAGCACGACAAATACTTCGACATCGTTCGTTTTCATTTCAAGAATTTTCGCAACGATATGCCGTCGCTGATTTGGGATTCGAATGTAAAGAGGCAAGGATGCAGGATAAGAAAAATAGACAAAATAGTATTAAAACAAACAATGCCGACTTGGAACAAGAATGGACTAAGCAACAAAATGATCTTGCCAAACATGCTCAAACTGCATATAACTGGGCATTGGAGAATGGTATCGCGAAGGAACAAGCACGGGCAGTTTTACCCGAAGGAATGACTACAACGAAAATGTATATGAATGGGACATTGCGCTCGTGGGTTCATTATATATCGTTGCGTCATGCAAATGGGACTCAAAAGGAACATAGTGATATCGCATTTGCATGTGCGAAGGCAATCGAACCAATATTTCCAATGATATCTGAATTCGTATCAGAGCCTTCAACAATATCAAATAATCAAGTGAAAGACGAAATTGTATCAAGTTCACGCTAATTTTAGTTTACAAATACTGTATTTAATATTTGTAAATTATGCATTTGAATATAACTCGGATAACTTACTTAAAACTTGTATATATTTAATTGTGTGACCCTTATTCACGTCATCCATTGAACGAATCGGTTCACGTATAGTATCAATCATTTTCATTACATCTTGCACATTAGATATATGATTTAGGTCTGTTCCATAGTCTTTATTAATAAAATACTCAACATCTCCATCATTAATCGATTCACGATATGGTGTATATACATGACTCAACCAAACCTTTATAAGGATTGTAGGGTTCGCACGTTTAATTGTTTCAAATGATTTGCGTCCCGTAGCAATATCGATATTATCTGGAAAAATAAGCAACAAATCATCTAAAAGTGCAAAAAATTGAGTATTAAATGTTTTCAATAATGTAGATTTGTCTGCCGACATTAAAATAAGTTAACCTTATATTTTTATATATATTGCATTAATATATATAATACGCATAACCAATGATACATTCAGATAAAATATCCTATATAGTAATTTTAGTGATAATTATCATAATATTGTTTATTGTGAATAAACAAACTTTGTTTCCGATATATGAAGGTATTACAACACCAGGAACTGCACCTGCACCTGCAATTTCAGAAGCTGACCAGACAATATCTAATAAAAATTTGACCGGTACTGTGAACCAGATGACGTTTAATGCACAATTACAAGCCGTTCAATCAAAGATTAATACGTGTAATAATTTGGTTGAGGCAATCAATGCAAAAATACCGGCTAGTATAAACGATATTAAAATCGGGGAAGTCTCTCAGACAGAGACTGTTGATGATGTGGGTGTTACAATTAATGGAGGAACAATGACGACAACAAGTCCTATTACGAATCTACCAATACAAACTGGAGAGTGGACACTAAATGTAGTTTTACCGGCAGGTCAAACCGGAGCGACGGGTATACAAGGTAAACAAGGACCTCCTGGTAAAAATGGTGACCCAGGGCCTATCGGAACTCAAGGTAAACAAGGATCATGGGGGGAATGTAGCGCATAAGGGGATGAATGCCTATATTACAAAACTTTAATCGTATGAATATGTATATCAATGTATACATATTCAATTATTGTATTGTGTATAATTGTAATTGTAATAGTAAGTGTAATGTGTAATAATATAGAAGGGTTAACTACAATAAACGACAATAATAATTCACCTGCTCCAATACAATCAACAACTTATTCACAAATACCGACATCATCTCCTTTAGCGCAATCTTTGAATAACGCTTCTACCAATACACAATTTTATACTGCGAATAATATCAATTATAAACTATTAGACGCGAAGATTCAATTTGCGGAACGTAATAATGATATGCTTAATGCACTGTATGATAATTTAAAATTTACGATTGGGTCTGTTTCTACATCGGGTTCATCGGCAGATAAACCGTCTTGTATTATTGGTGGTAATTATCCAACAAATATACAATTAAATTTTAAATTACTACCACCGAAACCCGGAAACACTGGTAAAAGAGGTGAACAGGGCGATCAGGGAACAACGGGGGTCAAAGGCAAATTGGGGGAACAAGGACCTATAGGAGGTAATTCATACAGTTAAAAAACTATCTAATGTATATATAATGTCGTTTATTGTCGACGCTTGTAAACCCAACAAAGCATGTGATCCATCCGATAAGAATAAAATTTGTCCAAAGGGAGTAACTAACACAACGACTGGAGGGACTACGGATAATTCCTATCAATGTTCGGCATTTTCCTTTGGAGCGCCATTAACGTGGTGGTCACTGAGGCCTGGTGGTACGGTTAATGGTGCTGCTACTTATGATAAAGATTGTAACGGTGCACAAAATACTATGTCATGTTCTGGTTCTGCAATAGGTTCGGTTTGTCCAAAGGGCAATAATAGTCAGGCGCTTGATAGTTCTTATGTATGTCAACCATTCGGATTAACAAGCGGCGCAGCGTCGATAACTGGAGGGAATTGGACAAAATTTACTCCGGTTGGTCAAACTACTCCTACTACCAATAATACAACTACTCCGACTACCAATAATACAACTACTGCTCCTGCTCCTGCATTTGCATTTGCCAACTTGGCTATACCGACTACGATGCCGAATAGTGAAAAAGTGCGTCTTAAAAATTTACAATGTCCTCCACCATTTAAGCCATCGCAAGCAAACGCTACAATTCGTGCATTGAACTCATCCATTCAAGCCCAACAGACACAGATAGAAATTTTAGAAAAAGTAATTAGTGATTTAGAGAAACGTTATAAAATTATATTTACGTGTGATAATGCACCAACATTTTTTTTATCAAATAATGATTCTATAACGAATACAATTGTAGATTTAAGTGGTACTATAACGAATCCAAATATAAGTATTCAAATGATTCCCGGTAGTAAAGGAAATATAGGAAACCCTGGATTTGGTGGACCTCAAGGTCCAAGTGGTAAAGCTTCTATATCAGGACCACAAGGTCAACCTGGATATTATGGAATGCGCGGTGATATTAGTAAATAAAACATATATACAATATAAATGAGTTATTTCACAAAAAGTAGTGGAACAATAGCCAGTTATAGAGCAGTTCAAAATAACGTTTATCATTCATTTAACGCGGCAAGTGCTGTGGTATTAACTTCATTAACAAGACGTAAAAATTATATGCCGGCGGAAGATTTTGCTAATTACACACGCCAAATCAATACTTTAGCTACGGGCTTCCCTACTTATATAAACAATGTGAATAATAAATATTATTGGATTTACAAAAATTGGTATACGGGTGATGTGCGTCGCACTGGATTTACATACGATTTAAGTAGCACTTTTTATAATCTGATGAATCAACGGTCACAAGCTTTAAGAAATATTCAAACTAGTATAAACAATTTCACAGAAAATAATTGCAACAACCCTAATACAATGACAAGTACCAGCGAATATGAATGTGGATTACTAAACGCTACTCTTGATTATCAATCCAACCTACTACCTACTAAAAATATCTCAAATGACGTGGTTGCTAGTTTACTACCAACTGCTCCGCAATATAAGACTGCGAATACGTTAAATGATACAATAAATAATACATATAACTGGGATTATAAAAGCGAGCCGAGTGAATATTACCCAGGATTAACTAAATTAAGTAAAAGTTCAATTGAGCAAACGTATGCTTTATCCGAACAGTACGTTTCTACATTGTATAATGATTGTAATAATAATAATACTTTAATTAGTTTATCACCGGCGACTGGAATACCTTATTGTATATCTGATAAATATAATACAGCATCAAAAACATGCAATACAGCAATATCTATGTCGGGACCGACAATGTATAATTATCCCACAGGATATGAACAATTAAATAAATTATGGACTAATGTTTCTGATGCTATTCCAGGAAATACGACAACCGCGGGTAGTTCTATATTGGATAGTGCGCAAACTTCATGCAATAAATGGGTAGAAATGTTCAATGTATGGCAGATAGCGGAAGAAAAAGCAGCAGCTACACCATGTACACCGGAAAGAACAATTCAAACCACATATGACCCCGTAATGTTAAAAATGGCTGAAGATTGGAGTGCCTCTGCTACATCATATATTGAATCATTAATGCAACGTCTCGCAATAATAGAGAAATATATTGAAACGTATCCAAATATATTACAATTAGATACACAAGATGTTACATTTGGTCCGTCATCGTTAGGTGCATCAATGTTATTAAAATATAAAGTAAATCAACTCACACCTGGCGTTGCACCGGTTCAATACTTAGAAATGTTAATCCCCAATGGTCAAGATGGTGACCAAGGGGAAGGCGGAACATCCGGTTTAGACGGCAAAACAGGAAATCCTGGACCTCAGGGACAAGTTGGTTCTACAGGCAATCCAGAATTACCAAATGTATTTCAGAACAAATGTAAGTGAATAAAATGAAATAGTTTTGTGTGTTATCTATATACAAAACTATTATAAATGGTATATACATCAAATGTTATTGATATTATTATATTATGCTTCGTATTTACGATAATATTTTATGCATTATCTATTTATGAATATAACTCAACTGTTTCTATTATTGAAGGTAACACCCCCTCGTCTTCTCCCTCTGTAACTGGTCCCACTCTAGTATACCCAATAGCGAATAAAGTAGATGCTTCAAAAATTCAATCAAGAATGAATAAATTGGACAATATAATCGAAAAGTTGACGGCGATGCAAAAAGATTTAGTAAATTACCCTAACAATATTATAGGATTTACATACGAATATAAGGAGCCAGATACACCAGAGTCAACCACATATGATATTTCAATATCGGATGAACCCTCCAATCAAATAATTAATATACAAGTTCCTGTAGGTGAAACAGGGATTCAAGGGATTCAAGGGATTCAAGGCGAACAAGGAGATACAGGAGAAAAGGGAGAGATTGGTAATGAAGGTAATCCCGGTATTTGTCTCTAATAAGATTACTTTCCTTACTTTTGCATTTGTATTTCATCTAATCGTTTTTGTTGTAATGTACCGACGTTTACTTCACCAGCGATTTTGTCCGGTTGATATGTATCAGGAGGTGTATTAATACAGATAATTTCATCATTAGCTGAAACGTAATTATATAATTGTCTGCGATTACTAGTTCCCTTTGCACTAAGTTCATCTGATGTTAAATTATATTGTGTGTATGGTTCAGATACAATATTCATCCCCCCCGTAGATTGCATTAAACTTGAACCGACTGGCTCAATGGTTTCACGTTGAATACGTTTTTTTGTTTCATGACTTGCTGCAGATTGAAAATATTGAACGATATCATCGCCTAAAACAACACGGTAACTCTGTTTCACTAAAAGTAGTGCAGGAACACTGTGAACATTAGGAGGCATAATAACTCTCTGTCCGTTTTCCAAATAAATATACATTTGATTGTTATTCGAGTCGCGACGACGTTTGTCTATACATAAAAAATTTAACTTATCTGCTAAATTTCCTTTGACTAGAAATTGTAATACTCTCTGAGAATGTTTACAATGATTACTATAATACAACGTATCCATATTTTGTATTATAGGTAGACATATACGCTTATACATTTACGCAATAAGCCTTCAAATTAGTTTGTCTCGTTTTTTCTGTTCGATTAGTGCAACTTATTTCACACACATTGTGTAAAGCAGACGATTCTGGAAATAAAATACAGCATAGGTAGCTGAAGTCCACAGAAGAGCAAAAACATATTCACTCTTTATTTTGTGCATTAACATACCATATAGACCACTTACAATGGTAAGGGACATAAAGATAAAAGAAATTACTGATAACCAGTAAAACCATTCGCAGTATTTGCGACTAATCGGGCCAAAAAGGGCTTGAGTTGTTGAAGAATCCATTATATAGTTTAGTTATATTTTTAATTTTATGTATAAAAATCAATACATTGTATATACAATGGAATTGATATACAAATTATTGACTAAATACTATGATGAAGAAAAAACGAATATCATTATTTTAATCATAGTCAGTATGTTATTAAATACTATTCAAACCAATGGCGTCTCTCACTTCAATGCACAAATTATTACATTTATACAAAAGGGGGACTTTACTAACACGTTAGTATTTTTTAAATGGTTTATGTTAATATGGTTCGCATATATTACCACTAAACGCATATACAAATATTTTCAAAATAAATTGTTGACTAAATTACGTCAATGGATACGATTCAAATTAACAGAAATGTTACTGGTATCTAATAATGAATCACTTAGTAATATGAATTTTACAAAACTATCCTCCCCAATTTCGCGAACTGCTTCAACGTGTTTCAATATTGTATCTGATGTACTTACCTATATCATCCCAAGTGTTGTTTTCATACTAATTAATTTAGGATTCCTTCTTTATTATGATTCGTACTTGGGTTTAATGTTTATACTTGGAAATATAAGTTGGATGGGGGTAATTTATATGTATTGGGAAACTCTTAGAGATCTTAGTCGAGATTATGAGTCAAGTTCAGTGCAAACCGATTCATACTTGATCGAAATATTAAACAATCTGGACAAGGTAATCGTTCGTGGACAATATAGAAATGAAAGCGGCGAATTTAATAAATTAAAGGAAACGACTATATCTAAGGCGTATACCTATTATAACGTGGTTGCGAATGTTGTATTCATAACCGACATAATTATTCTCACTACCATATTTTCTTGCATAGGTTACAGTATGTATAAGGTAAAAACGAAACAAATGTCTGTTATGTTATTTATAACTATATTTACTTTATTCATTTTATTTCGAGAAAAAGTCACAGGCATTGCGTTGCAACTCGCAGACATGGTCGAATTATACGGACGGTCTGAAGCGGTTCTACCATGGTTTAAAGACTTTAGTCATATCATTGAAAAAGATAAGGTTGATGAACCCGACCAATACCCTGATATAACAACAGCATTTCATAAAATAACATTTAATAATATTACGTTTAAGTATCCAGATACAGAAGACTATGTTTTACAAAATAAATCATTAGTATTAAATACAAACGGTAATAATATTATTGGTATAACCGGACCTTCTGGTAACGGAAAAAGCACGATTATGAAAATCGCATTGAAATTATATCCTTTAACTGAAGGAGAAGTAATGATTGATGATATTGATATTCAATCTATAAATCCTTATTATATTCGACAAAATATTACTTATATTAATCAAAATTCTCGTTTATTTGATAAAACAATTATTGATAATATCATGTATGGGTGCAAAAATGATGATGTATGCAAAACACATTTTGACCATATAATGACTTATCCACGCATCGTAGAATTATTTAAAGAACTTGATGTTGAAAATGATACCGTCGGTTATTCTGGAGAAAAAATATCAGGAGGTCAGCGTCAAATTGTAAATTTAATCAGTGGGCTAATCAACCCATCCAAAATTTTAGTATTAGATGAACCAACAAATGCACTTGATAAAGATCTTAAAAAGGAGTTGTTAAGTATTATTAAATATTTCAAAGCGCACAAACAATGTATTATCATCATTACACATGACCAAGACGTGCATTCTTTATTTGATGAACATATTGAAATATAAACACGGTTCTACGAAAATGTAGAGTATTGTTCGTAAATCATTAACAAATATATATATAGACATTTTATAAGACGTTTCTATATATATAGACGATGGATAACGCAACTATATGGAACATAATCGATACGTATTTCCAAGATAATCCGCAAGCTTTAGTCAGACATCATATTGATTCTTATAACGACTTTTTCAAAAATGGAATATTCCGTATTTTTAAAGAAACTAAGCCAATAACATTATATTCACGATTAGACTCAGTTACCAATGAGTATATGTCTCAATGTAAACTTTACATGGGTGGGAAAGATGGTTCTAAAATATATTTTGGAAAACCAGTTATTCATGATGACGAACAAAAACAAAAAAATATTGTAATTAAAGAAAAAAATGTGCACTTTATGTTTCCAAATGAGGCACGTATGCGAAATATGAATTACAGTATGACTATTCATTATGATATTGAAGTCGAATTTATAGATAAATTAATGCCCGGTCAAGCACCTACCGTTATTGGTCCAGAGTTATTGAAAGAATCTCGCGGTGGTGGGATTACACTTGATATTGATGGGGAAAGTTACAAAGAAAAAAAAGATAGAGGAAGTATATCTGATGCGGTTAATGATGATTTTAAACTTGAACAGACAAACCCTGATAAAACGAATCCAGATGAACCGGTAACCGGCGGAGGTCCAAAGAAAACAGTTTCTAAAAAAAAAACTGATTCAGACCAAATCCGTCTGGCTATGACTACGAATGCTGCTCAAAAATTACGCGAGGCTTCTGAAAATAGCACCGATGGTAATACTCAAACACGTATGCATACATTAGAACGCATATTCCTTGGTAAATTTCCTATTATGGTACAATCCGACTTTTGCATTTTACAAGGTCTACCTAGAGATATTCGTCATAGCATGGGTGAATGTAAAAATGATATGGGTGGATATTTTATCATTGATGGTAAAGAGAAAACTGTTATCGCTCAGGAAAAGTTTGCAGATAATATGTTATACATTCGTAAAGTAGACGATGAAAAATATTTCTGTTCCGCAGAAATTCGTTCTGTTTCAGAAAATGTATCCAAGCCAGTCCGAACATTGTCGGTGAAAATATGCAAACCGGTTGGAACAGGTGAATCATTCTCTAAAAGTAAATACACAAATAAGCAATTGATTGTGAAAATACCAAATGTTCGTGCTCCGGTTCCTCTTTTTATTGTTTTTCGTGCATTAGGCATTATTTCGGATAAAGACATTATTTCTTATTGTCTCTTGGACATGGATAAATATGAATCTATGATAGATCTATTTAGACCATGCGTTCATGATGCATCTACTATTATGACGCAACAAAATGCATTAAAATATATCGCATTATTGACCAAAGGCAAGGGTATTTCTCATGCATTAGAAATTTTAACAGATTATTTTTTACCACATGTCGGCGAAACCAACTACATAACCAAGGCATACACATTAGGCGATATGGTATTCCGGCTATTATCTGTATATACTGGTTTAGAACCTACTACCGACCGTGATAATTTTAAATTCAAACGTATTGAATTAGTAGGCACATTATTATACGACTTATTTCGCGAATATTTTAATATTCAACAACGTCAAATACACCTTGAATTCGAAAAAAAACTTTATTACAATCAAGAAATGTATGAAAATGATTTATTTGGTCTTATTACACAAAATTATACAGACGTGTTTCGTGAACGTGTAGTTGATACTGGTTTTAAAAAGGCGTTTAAAGGAAATTGGGGTGCACAGACCCATACCAAACGAATCGGTGTTGTCCAAGATTTAAATCGCTTATCTTTCAATTCTGCATTAAATCATTTACGCAAGACAAGTTTACCATTGGATAGTGGATTGAAAATTGTTGGACCGCGATTGTTGCACAATTCACAATGGGGGTTTATAGACCCAATAGATACTCCAGATGGCGGAAGTATCGGACTTCATAAACATTTATCACTAGCTACTTATATTTCACGAGGAATATCTAGAGAACCTATGATTGAATGGGTGCGTGAAAAATGGGGTATGAAATTGGTTGAAGAATATACACCCATTGCTCTAGCACAAACAACCAAGGTTATGATAAATGGTTTCTTGGTTGGTGCTGTTGATGAACCAATTAATTGTATCAAAACATTTCGTCTATATCGCCGTAATGCATTATTACCTATTTATTCAAGTGCAGCATTCGATATTCGTTTGAATACTATTTTCATATACACCGATGCCGGACGTCTATGTCGCCCCATTTTTTATAGAGATGACTCAACGAATAAATTATCTTATCAAAGTAAAAGCATATTATCCAAACTACAGGATAATAAATTTTCGTGGGATGAATTAATTACTGGTTTCAATAAAAAACGTGATGGTATTCATTTTAATCCTGCTGAAATGCAATTTTACAAATTATATGAATTGTATGAAGGAATTGAAAGCGAAACAAATCCAGCCAAATTAGAACGATTTTTAAAAGATAAGGCTGTCTTGGATTATATTGATAATAGTGAGAGTGAACATGCATTAATTGCATTAGATACTGATACATTTGAGTCAACTTCAGATAAAAAAAACCGATATACACATTGTGAAATACACAATGCCCTTATGTATGGTGTGATGTGTAATATGATCGTTTTTCCTGAAAATAATCCGGCAACACGTGACTTGTTTTCAACCGGTCAGAGTAAACAGGCATGTTCTGTTTATCATACGAATTATCAATCACGTATGGACAAAACCGCTACTGTACTTAATTATGGACAAACGCCATTAGTTAAATCCCGATTTCTCGACTATATCACAAAAGAAGAGAATCCATACGGAGAAAATGCTATTGTAGCTATCGCATGTTATACCGGATATAATGTAGAAGATGCTATGTTGGTTAATGAAGGTTCGCTTAAAAGAGGACTTTTCAGAACATCCTATTTTACATGTTACGAATCACATGAAGAAATGTCCAAGGAAGGTGACTCCATCAACGAGAAGAAATTCACAAATATTGCAGACAACCTTTCTATTGTTGGAACCAAACCTGGTTATGATTATAGTAAACTTGATAAATATGGTATTGTTAAAGAAGGCACTATTGTTGATGATAAAACAGCATTAATTGGACTTGTATCAATTGATTCTGCTCCTCAGGGACTTCTTGTTGAAACTGAGCCTAGAATGGTTGACGGGTCTACAATGCCGAAAAAAGGTCAGACTGGGACAGTTGACCGCGTATTTATGACTGATGACGAAGATGGAAAACGTATTGCGAAGGTGCGATTATTAGAGCAACGTATACCAACATTGGGCGACAAAATGGCTTCGAGAGCGGGACAAAAGGGAACTATTGGTATGGTTGTTCCTGAATGTGATATGCCTTTTACTGCCGATGGTTTACGTCCAGACATTATTATTAATCCGCATGCACTCCCATCGCGCATGACCGTTGGACAATTTGTTGAGACTATTACCGGTAAAGCTTGCGCTATGTATGGCGGCTTTGGTGATTGCACTGCGTTTAATAATAAAGGTTCCAAGATTGGTGTTTTCGGTGAAATGTTAACCAAAGAAGGATTTCATTCTAATGGTAATGAACTTATGTATAATGGAATGACTGGTGAACAGCTTGAAACTGAAATCTTTATAGGTCCGACCTATTATATGCGTTTGAAACATATGGTGAAAGATAAAGTCAACTCTAGAGCACTTGGACCCAGAACGGCACTTACAAAACAACCGGTTAGTGGACGTGCAAATGATGGTGGATTGCGTATTGGTGAAATGGAACGTGATACTGTTATTTCTCATGGTATGACCGATTTCTTACGCGAATCCATGATGGAACGTGGAGATAAATCATATTTGGCTGTATGTAATCATACAGGAATGATTTCAATATATAATCCCGCAAAAGAACTTTTTATGAGTCCTATGGCTGATGGTCCTCTCAAATTTATTGGTTCATTAGAAAATGACGACCTTCGTTTGGAACATATTACCAGATTTGGTCGTAAGTTTAGTATCGTTTGCATTCCTTATTCTTTCAAATTGTTAATACAAGAGTTGCAAACAATCAATGCGCAAATACGTATTATTACGGAAGATAACATTGACCAACTCGAAAGCATGTCGTTTTCTCAAAATATACAAACGTTACTTGGTGATAAAGAAGCAACGCCCAAAAGTTTAATTTTTTCTATCCAAAAACGAATAACAGAAAAATATATTCAGCGGTCTCAGCAGCAGGAGTGGGTCCACCAGATTGAAAGAACAGATACTCCAACCCCCGAAACTCCTCCATATGCGCCATTTTCTCCTGCTTATGTTCCCGGAAGTCCTGCCTATGACCCCAATTCTCCTGCCGTTGACCCCAATTCTCCTGCCTATAACCCCAATTCTCCTGCCTATAACCCCAATTCTCCTGCCTATAACCCCAATTCTCCCGGAACACCTGCTGATGACCCCAATTCTCCTCCATATGCGCCAACTAGTCCTGCATATGACCCAAATTCACCAGGAACACCTGATAATGATAAACAAGTTGGTGGTGGTAATGGACCATCCGATTATAAAATCGGAGACAGAGTATGTATGCGTAAATGCAAAGATAATAATCCAAAACGACCATGGGAAATTACACATATGGGATCCAAGTTTATTACTATACGCGCAATAGATAATGAAGGGTTATCTGAACTGGATCAAGTAAATGTTGTGTCTAGTCACGATATTTTCCCCGAAGCACATGCACATATGTTTATTCCCAAAGTTCAGCCCCCTCCATTTGAAGGAGGAATGCATCAACTTCAACCTATACCAACAAATTCGTCAACACAACCAACGGTCATAATCGCGCCTAAATTCTTCAATGGTAATGGCAGCGACAATTCTACATCAGAACTTCCAAGCGAAGCGAGTGATGGAAACCGCAATATTATGTCCGAACCATCCATGGTTATAAAATCCAATGTTGATACAACTAATTCCAAAACGGAGGAAAACGATGTGAATAATATTGACTTTTCAAAAGGTTTAGTTATAAAAAAACAAGGACAATAAAATTGATTTAAACGAATTACTATATTAACGTATATTATAACGCATCATGTCCGCAAATAGTTCACGTATTAACAAAATTTACAAATCTCGCAACGTTTTATTAGAACAACTCGAGTTACTTGGATACAACACAGATGACTATGTTCGATTTAGTGTTAATGAAATAGATGCGATGTTGGCAAATTCCCAACTCGATATGTTATTAACACATGAGGAGGATGGCCGCAAAATATACGTGAAATACTATTTCACATTAAAACAAACAACCAAGCAAATTAAAAAGGAAGTTTTGGATTTGGTTATTGAAGACCTTTATGTTATTGATGAAGTTCTTACTAAGAAGGACACTCTTATGGTAATTATAGACGATGAACCAAATGATACAATTGTAACTCGTCTTCGCTACTTATATGAACATGACGATATTTTCGTGGTTATTCATAATATTCATCGCATTCAATCCAATATTTTAAATCACACTTTAGTTCCTAATATGGAAATATTAAATAATAAGGAAGAAGTAGCTTTCATGAAAAAATATCAAATTCAGACAAAATCCCAGTTACCAGAAATTTCTCGGTTTGACCCTCAAGCACTCGTAAATGTGATTCGTCCGGGCGAAATATGTAAAATTCAACGCCCGAGTTCTACTGCTTTAACAACCGAGTATTACCGCGTATGTGTATAATAAAAAATAGAATATATTACAAATACTTATTATAACCAGTATTTGTATAGATGAACGAAATATCAAATAGTCAATATAATTTTGAATTAGAATTCAACCCATATAATTTTTATTCTGCGACAAACAAATCTGATTTACCTGGAGTAATTCAATGTAAAGTTTTAGCAGAAGAATCATCGACAATTGATTGTTCCGATGATAAGAATATACAAAAGTGTTATGAATATGAATTATGCAAAAATCAAGATTTAGTGAAAAATATGTATTTACGAAGAAATGATCATTACGGCGCCGATGAAAGTTACACTAATATGGTTTCAAAATATAAATTTTCTGTTTTAAAATCATTTAATTTAGCCACTGGTATTATAGGGTCATTAGTTTTTATTTATTATCACAAATAATTGTATACAACCTTATAAATATAATGCCGAATGAAACAGTATTATCTCCCGCGTCTGCTGAATTTGTATTATCTCCGCCAACAGCTGACCTTGAATCTCCTCAAAATGTATTTAATATGCAAAATCAAATATCGGATAATTTAAACAAATTTCAAATACGATATGCTCGATATTTACGTTGTCAGAATGAAGATACAGCCGAGGATGTAAAAGACCCTCCGTGTGATTTAAACACAATCGACAATTTTAGTGAACTTCAAAGTGCATATAATGCTCTTTATAAATCGATGGATTCAGTAAACAATGTATATACTCAACAATCTACTAAGAATGGAGTTACGAATGATACGTATAATACAAATGAAATACAACTAGAAAAAACATATGAAAATGTTACTGAAATGCAAGACGATTTAGATGCTAAATTAAAGTTTATCCAAGAACAACTTATTAATAAATCTAACAGTCCACAACGAATGTTAGTAAGTCGCCAATTAATCAATACATTATTAATCATCCTTGTATTATGTGTTGTTTATTACGCGATTATTGAGTTATGATTACAACAGTTTAGTAAAATATCCATGTAATATAAATATAGATATTACATGGAATCGAATAAGTTATATACATATGATAGACTTTCTGAATTTGTAAACAGTTATACTGCATTTGTAAAAAAAACAGAAGAAGAACAAAGCAACCCTGCTACTGAAAATTATAAATATTATAATTTTGAAACATCTCCTGATGCTGTTACAAGTAATTCGATAGGTCGATTTGGTTCTTCATTATTTGCAAATATCGATTCTATATGGAAACCTATGTCTGGTTCCAATGGAATAAACGCGTGGAAATTAAATTTAGGTGAAAAAATGATAGCTTTGAAAAATACACACAATGCTGACGTAACCAATGACCTAGATATTGGTTTATCATATAAAATAAAACAATTTAATAATGTTTACAATATAACCGATATTTCCAAATTAAATGTGTTACCATATGATTTATTAGCACAAATCGCCTATGTAGACACAGTATCTAACATATCTGATATTAGATCTAATTCACAATGTCCTAGTGGATATGGAGAAGCAGGATCATCAATACCCGCAGCATGTTTTACACCATATTCATCAATCTTATCAACAATTGTTGAAGGTGTTTCAAATCCAAATGTGAGTGTATATACTCCATCTCGATTCGTCAGTCGGAGCAACTTTACATTGACTCCTAATACCAATACCAATAATATAGTTTCAATTGAATGGACTGGTTATTTTTATCAATCTACTAATGGTATATACACATTTAACGCTACTATTCCTGATAATTGCTTATATTATATTTGGTTTGGTGATAAGTCTATTTGTGAATTTTTATCGACAAATGCAGACATTTCGAATACTAACAATAAACATATACTTATTATTGATAATAAACAACCAATCCGTATCCGCATACAATGTATATTTATAGACCAAATTCAACCTACTTTAAATTTAGATATTTCTCGAATAAAATTAGAAAATCAATCGACAATTGACGAACCTGTAAGTATAACTGATTCATTCTATAATAGTAGCGTCCAACCATTTGCATTTTATACAGCATTTGTGTCTTCAAATCAACAACAATTTTTAAATAATGAATTTACATGTTATTCACTCGTTACAAATAATAATGGTATTCTTACTATAAATAATGAAGGCGACCTCACTCAATTTTACAGGATTTTTAGACAAAATTACCCCGATGTTATAGATTTAAAATATGATTATAATTCTTCAAATCGTTTATCCTATGGAACAATACCTTCTATTAATACGCAATATACAATTCAAGTATCATCAACCACACCTCCATTCGCATATTCTATTTATCGTTTATATACAGACCCTCGTATGGGTAATACATATCAAATAAATACACAAATGAATGACCAAACATTATATTCTATGCATAAATTCAGTGATAACAAATTAAATTATGCTAACGACTTTTCTACAAAAACCGGTTATTATCCAAGTAGTTCATTATTAACAGGCAATAGTATTACAACTAAATCTGGACTTGAATGTAAAGAACAATGCATAAGTGATGCTACGTGTAATAATTATTATACATTTACATCAAATAATGACCCAAAATGTGTAATTAGCACGGGAACACCCGAATTTAATCGTGTTATTCCTGCTAACTCAACTATATCCATTGACCCAAATTCGTCATCATTATATATGCGCAATTACCAATTAGATATAAGTGGTAGTAATAATTGTGGAACGTTGGCGAGACCTTCTAATGTTATACCGGTGAATACTACAAACAATTATTCTACTAATTTCGAATATAGTAACTATAATTTTGACGGAACAAATATAACTACTCCACAGCAAATCGGTATATGCGGAAGTCCCGCATATCAGAAACAATCCAACGACGCATACGAGATTCTTTATAGCCCTGCGACTTATTTTACAGGTGGGACATGGACAGAATCATTTACATCAGATAGTCAAGACAGTTCAAAAACCACTCAGGCAATCGATGATACATCTGATGCTATCCAAACAAACCTTGGAAATGAAGAAATATATGCTAATAAAATGGAATCAATTAATAGCAATAAATCTCAATTAGAACACACTTTAATACCAAATTACAAGCAAACTCGTAAAATAATGGAGGGAAACCCAATATATGATTATAAAGGTGATTCTTTGCTTTATTTTAGAAATAAACCAATTCCACAAGTTCGCGAAAAACGTGTGATGGATAACAATCAACAATATGTTACAAGTCAATTAATGCTTAGTTTAGGAACATTATCTGCTGCAACACTTATTGTATTTGCTATTATGTTAGCGCGTGAATAAGTATGCTATATATTTCTTCAAGAATTTATATTTCTAATATATAAGATTAGTAATATAATGGCGAATGAAGGTAATTTCGATTTGTCTGGAGTATTTAGTGTTCAGCAAAATTATTTAACTGATTTATCAAATTCCTATCCAGATGTAAACAATGCACCTCTTATTGCGAAATATGTTCTTGAGTTGCAAGATAAAACAAAGGAGGTGGATACTAGTTATCAAGATGCAAACACCTCCGCCGATGCAGTTCTTACTCAACAAAATGAGATGATTGATATCGTGAGTAAAGAACAAAAACGCCTTAGCGAGAAAAAATTTCTTATTGACCAGGCTGAAATGGGCGAACAACGTAAAATTTTATTAACAACTACAAATAGCCTCCGCGCTGCAGAATATACCAAAATCGTGTTATGTGCTGTAGCAGGGTTGGTCATTCATGTGGTATTACGGTTAATTAAAAATAAATTTATAGAAGAACCTTCTACACAAAATATTGATGTTCTTTTCATTATACTACATATAGTGAATATTCTTATATGGACAATCGCTATGGGTTATATTTATGTAAACATTCAATCTAGAAGCCAAATTAACTTCAATCAACTTAATTTACCACCGCCATCTATGTCCGGTGATTCTGCTACCCCGGCTGTTGCTAATTATAATAATTTATTTAAAGACCTAGGTGTTTGTGTAGAAGAAAAATGTTGTGGGGCAAATACAGTATGGAACTCTACTTCAGGTGAATGTCTAGAATCTTTTGCAGATTACTCTTCATTAGATACAGACCCAGGATTAATACCAAAACCTCCCTCCGTTCCATCAGAACAACCCCCATACGACAACAACACCGCAACGGACGATGAAAGAACTCAGCATATTAACGCAAAAGTAGCCGCACAGTTCGCAGGTGTTAACTCAGATATAGACTCCGCGGTTGCCCAAGCAGCAGCTTCAGACGATTTATCGGAATATGGGGTATCAGACATTTCTAGTTTGGTAAAAATTCCTACTGCTGATGATATGGCTCCTGATATGCAACTCCAATGTAACTCCCCTTCTGTGAGCAACTTTACAACTATGGACAATTATTTTGCAACCGACAATTCAAAATTAAAGAACATAGGTGATAATAGAATCGCGAACAAAATTGCTCCATATTCTGATAAAGACCAATCTGATTTAAATTATTCAGATTATCCCTGATAACTTCTGGTATTATAATATATAGATTCATGGGAACAGCAGAAGATTCAAATGAAACGGTAAAACAAATAAATCAAAAGACAGCAAAAGATTTATATAATTCAGTAAAATGGCAAAATGAACGAATTGAGTTCGAAACTGATAAAATGCGCAGCGATTTTTCTACTGATAACCAACGTGTGAAATATTTAGACACGGATGTGCAAAGTTGGATCGCAATTAATTATGTTTTATGGTTTATCTATTATGCTATATTTTTCGTAGTCGCATACATCATTTATCAAAATGAAACATACGGATATACGAACAAAAAAAAGGTATACATCGGTATTGCCTTTTTTTTATTTCCTTTTTTAATTACGACTATTGAATTATTCTTATACAAACTTATATTGTTTTTATGGAGTTTAGTTACAACCACACCTTATCCCAAAGAACGTAATGATACACCATCTCTATCATTTATGGATGCTCTTCCTCCGGTGTACTATTAAGTCTTACCCATTGTTGTTTCTTTGTTTTTTCATTCTTGATTTTGTTCTTTAAGGGCTCGATTTTACCCATATCGATCAATAAATATAAATCCTCATTAATCTTATCAATACAACCCATGCATAAAACATAGGTTGTATTATATCTCTCCGGAAAAGTCAAACCGCATGACTCTTTAGCACAAACCCCGTTGCCGCATTTATCGCAAAGATGATTAACGAAGGCGTGTTTACAATGTTCACACACGTCATCTTCACCGAATCGCGAAATATATTTTTCAATTGAACGAATACGACGTTCTCTTGGGAACATATCCACGTTACTAGTCATGGTTAATTGTGATTGTCGTTGATTTGGTAATATCTCAATATTTGTAGGTTACATTGATACATTTCTAAATAAACCTATCAATTTTATACAAGCTTTATTGCTTTAGCAAATCGATACAAATACAAAATACCATTATTATGTATATGACCAAGGATACAATCGATGGATATCTTGGTATTATGGAACTTGATTTAACAAATATTCCTGAAAATTTAAAAAAAGAAACTGTCGAACAACATATAAAAGACATCGATAATTACAAAGCAGAACAATTTAAATTAAAGCCTCATTTGCGATATGAAAACACAGTGGGGCGTATTCAAAAAATACATCAATACTCTTCCATACAACTAAAGAAACAAGGGGAATTAAAATTACAAGAACAAATCGCACGCAATGAAAAATATAATTATCGCGCGAGTTAAAATATTTATCGGATCTCAATTTAAATACATTCATGCAGTCATACTTTATTTTATTTGTCTATTTTTTAATAACTTATATATTATAAAAAACAATGATATTTGATACAACCCTTTCATCGGCATTAGTCGAGTTTTATACGACAGAAAAGGCAACTAGTGTTGTAAATTTTGGAGATGGAATGGGAGATTATGTTAAAGATTTTAAGAAAAATAATATAACTTCTGATGGTTATGACTTTAATCCAAATACAACACAATTTGATAAACCATATGATTGGGTGATGTCTTTAGATATAGGAGAACATTTGCCGTGCGAATTTGAAGATATTTTTATTAATAATTTGCATAATAATAATAATCATGGTATTGTTTTAAGCTGGGCTATTAAAACACAAGAAGGAGTCGGGCATTTAAATGAACAAAACAACGATTATATTAAATCCAAAATTTGTAAATTAGGTTATATAAATGATATCGATAATGAAAATAAATTAAGAGATAGTTCTTCATTACCCAGGTTCAAAAAAACTATTATGGTTTTTAGAAAATTTAAAAACACATTTCCTAGTATTAATTTTGATTTGAACAATGTCTTTTTACATGGTTGGTTTCAAGAAAATAACATATTAACATTCGATTTTATTATTAATAATTACTCAATTAAAAACATGTGTGAATTAGGAAGTTGGTTTGGACTATCAAGTAAATATTTTTGTTCCGAACTTAATGGTAAATTATATTGCATTGATTTATGGTATAATAATTACATAATTAATAAAGAAGAAAATAAATTTATAGATGACCAATATTGTAATGATGATAAATTATTATTAAAAGATAGAAATTTATATTCAACCTTTTTAAATAACTTATATGAATTTAAAAATACTGTAGTTCCAATTAGAACAAATACAATATCTGGTATTGAACTTTTATATAATCAACAAATACCCATTGATTTATTTTATATCGATGCAAATCATACATACGATTCTGTTAAACAAGAAATACTAATAATAAAAGAAAAATATCCATGTGCCTTAATATTTGGCGATGATTACTCGTTTCCGGGTGTAAAACAGGCGGTTAATGAACTTGCTATAAAATTTAATGATATTGAACTTGTTATAAATTACCCTTGTTGGTTTTATAAACCACGAACTTAATTTGTTATGAACATGGGTTGTTTTTACGACATATTTTTTGCATAATATGCTAACCACGTCATCATAACAATATAATAAGTGTAAACCATATAATAAAATAGCTTTATATTGTATAATTAGTTAGGATGCTTTCTAATATCGTTTTGTTTACTGTTTTTGCCGCCGCATCTTCCCTTCAATTGGGAGATCGTTTCACAAATTGGGTTGAAGAATTTCGTATTGAAATTCAAAACTCCGAACACCGCGAACATGTTTTCGCAAATTGGGTCTATAACGACAAGTATATTGAAGAATCTAAGAATAAAAATTTAACATATGTTTTGGGGCATAATCATTTTTCTGGAATGAATACCGAGGAGTTTAGCGAATCATTGAAATATAGTTCTGGTGATTTTGTTGGTAAAATCAACCGTGATAAAATTAAGTCCACCGTTGAAGAAGTCAAGTGTCTTAGTAAATGTGTTAAACACTATGATACCCATCACAAATTAGACACTATCGGTTGTGTAACAGATTGTTTACAATCTAAATTAACTGGAGTATTGCAGTCCGTCCCCGATTCTGTGAATTGGGTCGACCAAGGAGCTGTTACACCTGTTAAAAACCAAGGTCAATGTGGCTCCTGTTGGAGTTTCTCTACCACAGGTGCACTTGAAGGAGCTTATTATATTACAAACGGTAATCTCGAATCATTCTCCGAGCAGCAACTAGTAGATTGTGATAACCGTAAAAACGGAGGAAAGGATATGGGATGTAATGGTGGTCTTATGGACAGCGCATTCACATGGATTGAGAAAAACGACGGTCTTTGCACCGAATCTTCTTATCCATATACTTCTGGCACAACCAAGACTGCCGGATCATGCACAACAAGCTGCAGTGTGGTTGACGGTAGTGATGTTATGAGTTTTGTGGATGTTGACGCTAGCTCTGATGATGCTATGATGGCTGCATTAGCACAACAACCTGTTTCTATTGCTATCGAGGCTGACCAAAAGGATTTTCAATTGTATGCATCTGGGGTATTTACAGGTAGCTGTGGAACGAATCTAGACCATGGTGTATTAGCTGTCGGATATGGTTCTCTCAATGGACAAGATTATTATTTGGTGAAAAACTCATGGGGAGAGACATGGGGGTCATCTGGATATATTATGCTCGGTCGTGGCGACGAGTTCAATAACGGTAATGGACAATGTGGTATGCTAATGCAAGCCAGTTATCCACTCGTATAAATATTTTTCTCTACCTATAGTGCCGTAGCTGGTTGCGAGTAACTCTAATTGCGAGAGTAAAACTTGAGTTCGATTCTCTTGTTCGGCGTAAAGGATTATTTTACATGAATATATTATAGATTCTATTCATGTATAAGACATTACCCTTGAAATTTTTATTATACATTTTTGTAACATTTATAGCATGCATGTTTTACCTTTTAGGAACATATTATTATGAATTACCTGATGATAGCACCAGTTTTTCAATCGTTTTGATTAACAGTCTACTCTTCGGAGTTATCGCATCTATATTGCGTATATCTAATAACAAGTTTTTAGGCGAAGAATTAAGCGTACTTTACATGGAAATTTTATATCTATGTTTATTGTTTTTAGCAACCATTTTATATACCATATTCCTCACAAAAGAACATGTTCATACACACACTTATCTCATTTTCTCTGCAATCGTTGGTCTATTGATTATAAATAATTTTTTGAATCTTCGAACATAAAAATAAAAATATGTTAAACATATTTTTATTCGTTTTGATTTACGTATACAATTAGATCTCATTCAGTTCAATTTCATCTCCTATGTCGTCTTCTTCTTCATTCACACATTGGAAATCGTCATCGTCATGAAACTTCAATCTTACATTCGACCACACGCCACTAATATTCTTACCATAATGTCTGTCCATATGTTCGTGTAAATTTTTGGGACTTGGATTTTTTGTTCCATAGTTAATGCTATACCACATGCGAAATTCTTCAGATAATTGGGACTTTTTCATCACCGAACCAGGACACTTCGTCACTTTATCACGCACAAACTCAGCTAGATAATCTTGACGCTCCTTATATGCATTACTCGCAGACATCACAATCTCACAATCTTGAATGCGACCTTGATTTATATACGCGCGATCCACTAACATCGCTAAGAATGTTTCACGCCACGCTGGAAATTTATTCTTCAATTCCACATCCAGTTTGAATTGGTATGGCTTATCTACATCTCCGTCTACTGGTTTTTCGGTAAATAGTGATTCAAATGGAGTTACACGAAATCTACGCCATGTTCCATGGTCTTGAGTTCTAACCGACATGAATTGATTACAGCATACCACTAAAGCAAATTGGATGATAAATACAACCGACTCAAGCATATAAGGCGCGCGAGCAACAATGGGTTCTATACCACTAACTAGTTCCTTCATTGGACCTTCATGAACAACATCGGTACTTTCAGGCTCCTGCATTACCACATAACGAGCACCCTTTAATGCAACGATTTCAGGTGCAAGCCCACCAATTTTACCACGCCCTTGTGTAATAATAGATATTGGTGCGGCTACCTTATATGACCCTAATGTCTGACTCATCAAGTCGGTTAAGACTGATTTACCATTTTGACCACCACCAATATAATTATGGAAAGTTTGATTCAGTGAAGGCATTCCAATTAACACAGCAGACAAATGATTCCACATATATTCACGTAATTCCGGCTTCACAAATAGTTTCGCCATAAAATCATTCAACTCGGGTATAACCAGTTTATGTTTCGACGATGTAATTGAAGTATACGTAATATCTGTGCATTTTGTTAGATAATCTTCAGGCAATCCTTTCCTGAATTTTCTTTCCTTGAAATCAACAACCCCATTTTTACAACACAATAAATAGGGGTTACTATCCAACCGGTCATAGAATTCCTCATCGTAAAATAAGTCACGGGCTTCCTGCATGATATTTTTCTTATCACTCGTTTGACCTAGGCGAGTCATAATCTTTACAATCGTTTCAATACGCACCTTCGTCTTCTTATATAGATCTTCTTCAGTATCTAAGGTTACCAAATAATTCTGCAATTCCGCAACTCGCAAATCATACAATCCACGCAACTCGTTTGAAATCGCACGACGTAGATAAGTTCCAGAATCAACTTGTTTCCAACGGTGCTGCTGAAATCGATACCACTTACCATTCTTCACATCCGAACAAATATATTCATCTTTGAACATTTGGTGTAAAACTACTGCTATATCATAATCTGTACTCCCTCGGGCATTCGCCGAACTCGCTATCGAAGTTGCATTTATCGTGTTAATAGTCATGTCCAAATAATGACCAATCGTATTTAGCCGCACTGACTCTGCACCACCAATATTCGACTGTCTTGCCCAGTAGATAATAGAACGTTTTGTTACGCCATCTATACCCTTCTTTTCCATATTTGCCCATTGCTCACACATATCAGGTATATCACTACATTTGAATATGGGTGATTTTGCACTAAACGAAATCCATACTATCAGTAGCCGACTAGACGTATTCTTCAAAGCCCAACCTACCCGTAACCATTTTGCATATGAACCATCACCGTAATACTCTTCAGGTAGTATGGTTGTATATTCATATATTTCACGCAATACGTATTCCTTTAATGAGGGAATTATATCTAAAAACCTATTTAGATAGGTCTCTATATCTTCGGTCGTTTTTAGCAATTGACTCAGAATATAGGCTCCTGAGCCTCCTTCCATAATATTCGAAATGTATAAATCATCAGATACATCTGGATCAGGTGTTCTTCGACGAGTTGTAGACATTTCATTCCCCGCACGAAATGTATCTAATTCGGAAAGAAACGATGATTTATAAAAACACTCCTCGTGTTTTTGATACCGAACTGATAACTGTTTAAAACCGTCTTCCGTCAAATATTCTTCTATTTCACCGCGATTGTTTATTAATTCACCATCATCCGGATCGTAAGATATTTTATATACGTTTGTTAACTTATATGCCTCGTGATTTGGCTTACATGAACCATATAATTGCCAATTTGTATATCCTACTGAAATCCCCTCATCGAATACATCTTCCCAACTATTGGTCAATGGAAAATCTCCCCAACTCTCAGCCACCTTATCCTTCACACGTTTTCGTAATATACACTGGGCATCATGTTTCATCTGAATCCCTATGATCATATGGATACCATCTTTGGTAATATTCTTTTCTGCAACATGATTTAAATGTTCTTTTTCAAAAATGAAGACGGGAAATGCAGTGCTTTCGGAAAATTGAAACATATCTGATAATTCGGCTAAATATATATCAACCAAATCATCCAAATGTTCCTGCGAGTATACGCGATTTTCAAAATCTAGAGCAAAATGCAAATCTATATCGACTGCTATTGGGGAGTATTCAGTTATTAATTGTTTCTCAGTTAGATATTCCGACTTATTCTTAGAAATCACATCGCGAAAATATAATTGCATGAATTGGTCATATTCTTCGTCAGGTATATAGTATGCACCACCGTGTATACCAGACCGATCATCACCAATTCGTGTATGAGTTGGTCCGGTTTCACCGTGCACACTTTTATCATACCGGTGCGACCACAGAAAATCAGATAGAGTCCTGTAAGAATCACCGGTGGAAGATGTTACAATCGAATTAGTAATAGAATCTTCAGCAGTCGAACTATTTCCCGCGTCCGAACTAATCATTTCTGGTATATAAATACTGATACATTTATTTCATTTACATAAATCAATTTTGTTATTAGTCCAACAGTCAAACCTATATAACTACATATATTTATTTAGGTTGTTTTACGATAGTAATTAGTATTCTATATTTCATATAAAATTGATTAAACAACATAAAAGTTATCTGTATACACCATATAATCAGCACGCATATATTATGAAGTTCTGTACCAAATGCGACAATATGTATTACATCGGTATCAATGAAAATGATGGTAACCAATTATCTCATTATTGCAGAAATTGTGGACATATCGACGATACCATTTTGGATAATTCATGTCTACTTAATATTCAAATTAAAAAAGGGGAACAAAAATATAACCATATTATTAATGAATATACCAAATTAGACCCTACATTACCACGGGTTTACAATATTAACTGCCCTAGTTCTACATGTAAAACCAATACCGAACCCGATAAACACGAACGCGAAGTTTTATATATTCGCTACGACGAAGATAATTTGAAATATCTCTATATGTGTTCTACATGTGAAACTGTTTGGCGAACCGACGATAACTCAAATTAAGTTATGTTTTATATTACATGAAAAATAGAATATTTAGTGATTTTTTTGATTGTATCATACCGACAACAAAATTGAATTTGATTGTTATAAACCATTTAGAAATATACACCGAATATATATTCAATTGAAATATAATGTCCGACAGCGATGAAGATTTTAAACCTCCACCACCATCATTCCCTGATTCTGCGGAAAATACCCCTATTGTAGATGGGGATAACGACAGTAATATAGACAGCGATAGTGACGATGGTTATGTTCCGCCTCCTCCGCCTCCAGAAGATGACGATGATTATGTTCCGCCTCCAGAAGATGACGATGACGACGATAGTTTAGCAGGTAGTGATGTTGATATCGGTATTGAAAATGTTAACCCTGACCAAACCGCAAATGAGAATGCTTTGGGTCAAAATATACAACATATGGTTTTGTCCGACGATGATGATATTTCTGACGGTGATGATGGCGACGACAGCGACCATGATGAAAAATATTTACAAAAATTTGATGCAAACTTGAAATCAAATACTATTTCTTCATTTCATCCCGAATTACTTCATCATAACAATGAAGAAGTTGAAGCTCTTTCACGCATTGTTCGAAATGAACAAGGCATTATCAGTGATCCTCTACATTTAACTTTCCCATTTATTACCAAATACGAACGAGCTCGTATATTAGGCGAACGGGCAAAACAATTAAGCATGGGCGCTAAGCCTATGATTGAAATTGGCGCGGATGTTATCGATGCATATTTAATTGCCCTTTCCGAATATGAACAAAAAAGTATCCCCTTCATTATTAAACGTCCTTTACCAAACGGTGGTTGCGAATATTGGAAATTCAAAGACTTGGAAACTGTCTAAGCTATTATGTGTATTACCATTTTATGTATTTTTGTTACATAAAATTGATTGGCTTTTTTATGTATTACAGAAGGTAACCCACTCTTAATTTATTAAAAGACACACACACAATATGCAATCTACTTTAAGTAACGTTAATGAACGTTCCGTTCGTGTATTTATTCCCTTTGTTCCGGCGGATACTTCGAAATCGTTTATTACAAAACTATTTTCAGATAGATTACTCGGTAAAATTAACTCCATCCAATTACACGACAAAAAACTAGTCAAACAAAATTCTATAAAATCTGCTAAGCATTTCTACGCATTTATCGAAGTTACTCCCTTCACGACAGAGGCTGGTATCAACTTTCGACGCAATGTCGAATATAACAATACAACCCATGTTATGTATCAACTTAACAATCGCTCCTACTCTCTCGAGGTTAAACCACATCTGACCATTGAAGAACGCGTTGAAAGAGGTTTTAACATCATTCCTTCCAAATCTATTCCTCATTATAAACCTTCACTACCAAACGCCCCATGCGAGAATATTACACCATTTGGAGTGTTCAATAATGACCATGAACGTCAAGATATTCTCAATGATTACATTCGTATTGAAAAGGATATGGCTATTGAACAAGGAGCTTACCAAGAATGGTGCATGTGGACTTCTCCAACATTTGTCTAAAAAATATTACATCAAAAAAAAATAAAAAAGGGGGAAACCTCTTTTTTATTCAAAAAATGTAACTTTCAAATATTATCTATAGATTTATTATAATGGCTCAACGTGACGACGATTTTACAAAACTTGCTACAGCAGTAGAACATATAACAACATCTATATCAGAGTTTGATGCAGCATTAAAATCCGCTTCTCATAACGAACAAAGTTTTGAATTACATAGACAGATATATGACTACGTTACTAAGAATACAGAATTATCCGATGATATTAAAGAAAAAATACATAGTAGGATTGATTCTGTATTACCCGGTCCCACAGGTGGCGGTAGAAAATCTAGAAGATCTAGAAGATCAAACAAATCTAAGAGATCTAGGAAAAGAAAACATTAAAAATACTTGTTTAGTCATTATTTCATTTCTCTATTTCTTCCATGATTACATTATAAATAAAAAAGGAAAAAAATAGCCCCTTTCGTAATAAATGGGTTCGATGGGTTCCACATCATTTTCCTTTCTTTTTTCATTTTCCTTTCTTTTTTTAGTATTAGCAAAACAAGATAAACAACCTAGGAACATTATTTTGTATTTTTCGCATAAAATAAAAAATACAAAAATTATGATGCAGTATCTTGCGTATAAGTTAATTTTCTTTTATTTCTCTGTTTCTTTCTTGTGTTCTTCCTCTGTTTCTTTCTTGTGTTCTTCCTCTGTTTCTTCCTTGTGTTCTTCCTCTGTTTCTTCCACGTGTTCTTCATCTGTTTCCGTTCCTTCCGTGATTTTTTTTATAGGCACTTTATCTGTTTCAGTTAACTCTTCACGAACATCATATAATACTTGTTGAACTACCTTATTTTTTAATTCAGAATATTGATTTTCTACATCCCCTTTATTAACGTCCTCCCCTTTATTAATGTCATAATATAACGAGGCGTCAAATGGTGACTGGTGTGGTGGTTCTAAGGGTGATTCTAAGGGTGATTCTAAGGGTGATTGATGGAAATATGATCCTGTATTCTGTGAGAAATTATACAATTGTAAATTTTCATTATCATTTAATAATTCATTACCAGTTAATGTATCCTTTTGTTTTCCACAACAACCTTTAATATAATCTATCCACGATTCTTTTTTTAAGATAATATGTTTCGAACCATCAGTGTGTGTAACTTCTACAGGCGTTATACCACGTGTTACATCCATATATTTCGGGGGAATGGTTGTTAATAAATCCACTGTTAATTTTCTTTTTAATAAATTCGATGCTTCACATAATTTCGTATAAATACTATATTTCTTATTCAAATAATCCTTCCCTTCTTCTGAACGATTTTCTGGTTTTAATTGTGACATTTTATATAAATCTATCGCAAGAGTGTAAAATTCTTTTGATTGTTTGAGTTCAAGCTCCATACTACTTTGTATACCTAGATACAGTTCGATTGCACCAAGCACACCCATTATCATTCCAATCAAACACGTAAGACCACTAATATAAGCCTGATCTAATATAGGTTGTAAACCCACAGATGCAGTAGAATTAATTGAAGCTAATATTATCAACGGTAATCGAAAATATTTTCCATATGATTTAAAATGATAGTATCTACGTCTATGATATTCACTCAAATTTACACAATTAATACGTAACTTTTCACAAATATCTTCTACCTCTTTCGTCCACCTAGGAATCATTATATATAATATTGATTATATATAATATCGATTATATCATAAACATTCCATATAGCAGTATAATAACCAATATCCAACACCATGAATTGATTGAATAGGATATAAAATCATTTACCTTTACGCTCGCATCATCCATTGAGTATAATGACCCTTGAATAAATTTTCCTATAAATAAAATAAATACAATACCTAACAAACCACCCATCATGGGTCCCATAGTCAGTGACTCTTTCAACTGTGTTATTTTTGATTTTACAATAGCTTGTGTTTTGGGCATTTATTTACTATACTATAACGATGTAAATTGTAGATTTGATTTTATACCCCAAAATGATTGCATTGTATCATTGACTATTTCATGAAAATAAATACTACTAAATGCTTTGTCCGCAATTTCATTCGTTTCATTTAACATTATATCATCTGTTTCTTCATCAACATCCTCTTTTGTTTCCTCATCCTCTTTTGTTTCCTCATCCTCTTTTGTTTCCTCGTCCTCTTTTGTTTCCTCGTCCTCTTTTGTTTCCTCGTCCTCTTTTGTTTCCTCTTCAACATCCTCTTTTGTTTCCTCAACTATATTATCATCGCCATCCTCATTTTCCTTACCCGACAATTTACCTTTTACATATTTTATTGTGATTGGTATAATGTTGCTAAGTCTAAATCCATCGTCATGTTGTATCTGTTTCTTCATTTGTAAAAGATAAAGAGAATCTATACAAAACACTACTTTTCGATGTATTTGGTCTATTTTATCATCAATAACTTTTAATGGACGCGTTGAAAACATATAAATACTTCCGTAATCTGGATCATTTATTCGGTCATCAATAATTGATATGATATCCTCATCGTCATTTTTATCTGATTTATACGTATTTTTATACCCAAGTTCTGTAAATTCACATGAATATAATAATAATGGTATGGTTATTCGTTTACCCCATTTATCTTTAATAATCATCGTATCTGGTGTTTGATAAAACACATTGTATACACTTGGGTCTATTATCATTGAACCACCCAAATGTTTATTTACTATCTCATCAATTATGCATAATCTATATTTACTATTCAATGTAGTATCTATACTAAAATCACTCAAATCAAAAAAGGCGTATAATGTATTTTCTTCCTTATCATTTTTCACATAACCCTTATACATATTAGCGACTCCTTCTTCACCTGACGGTGATGCATATTGAAATATAAATTTACTACATTCATTCTGAAAATATATATGTTTTGGGGGGTATTCCTCGTCTTCTTCAATTTGTATATTCGTAGCACATTTAAATCGCATCGTAGGAAATTTTAAAGCATCTTCTTGGTTATGTAAGACGTATTGCAAAAACGGCAAGGTATCTGTTTGCACAATCTTGTATCCGCAAATATGGATTGTATATTCGCGCAGTATATCTGGTTCATCATCGCATAAGTCAAACACATAATTTAAATTCGATTCATTCGTTTCTAAAAAATGATACGTTTCTTCCTCTTCAGTTTCCTCTAAATCAGAATCAGATTCGGATAACTCGTAATTATTTACGACATTTGTATCTTCGATATCTTGTATATCACTTTTCATACGTATTACATCACCTTTATCGCGGAAAAATTGGTCTGTTATTCGTTGTATTAAATATTGAGATTGTATAAAACGTTCCGACATGGTTTATATTTTATATTGATTTTATTTTTTACTCCATGTCGCATCTCTATAATCATTATTGTAAACAGCTTAAAGTATTAACGCGATATAATATATAAAATCAGTTGCTTACTACTATTTTCACTCGACCCTCGCTATGGACATTGACGAATACTCTCAACCCTCAATGGATGACTTCAATGAAGAACATCCACCTCATTTGTGGGACCTTCCTGTCTCAGACATAGACAGTGTTTCAACTGCAAGTGTTGTTAAAAAAAATAAATATATTGATACAAGAACGAATGACCCCGGATATTTCTGTATTAAAGAACGTATTAATAATCGTAAAGTTCGCATTGAAGGATATAGCTCAACACTCATTCCAGGTGTTGCTATTCGTAATGCTGTTACGGGTTATTATGAAACTGATTATATGGGCAAACCTACCGCACGAGTCGGCACTTCGGATGAAGACCAGTTTTTTAAAATTGTCCTTGCTATCAATGGTATCGGAAAAAATACACGTGCCCTTTTTTATGATAGTCTTTCTCAATATGAACGTCATTTCAAAATGAAAGTATCGCAATCTAATACAGATAAATGGAACAGTAAAATGGATATGATTAACAAACGAGAACAAGAACGCAAATCAAATGCGGCACAAGAATATTATGCATAATTTTTTTCATACACGAATATTTTAGATTTTGAATATCTAAAATATTTACTCTTCAACACACAATTTCTGCACGATTACATCGTATTTAATTCTAATATTTTCTTTTAAATGTTCAGTTGTTATTGTTTTATGCGCTACAAGTAACTTATATATCTTTTTTAAACCGTCCTTATTAAATTTCAATATATCTAATGCACATTTTAAGGCATAATTTACCAACTTTTTTACTTCCTTATCTATCTCACTTTTCGTATGTTCACTCATCTTTGATGACCCATACGACGGCGACACTGCATCCACATCATATAATCCGACCTCCTTTCCTAGTCCAAACAAACTCACAAATTTACGAGCCAACGAATTCGCCTGTTTTAAATCATTTGATGCTCCCGCCGTCACATCTAAATCTATTTCTCCATCAAATATTATATCATCTTCGTATTCATCTACTTGTTTTGTTGTTTTTTTTTGATACAATATAATTTCGGCCGCACGACCTCCCAATGCGACTATTATATTCGCCAACATATAGCGTTTTGACGGTAAATTTATATACTGTTCTTTGGGCGTAAATAATGTATATCCACCTGCGCCACCATTATTCGCATTTATTGTTACACGACGTACGTCGAAAATATCCTGGAAAAACATCGCAACTAATGTATGCCCTCCTTCATGATACGCCACCAATTTAATACTCTCTTTATCTCGATTTTCCTTGGCTTTGGGCAAACCTATTGTTATTTTTTCAAATGCATCTATAAAACATTTATCTGTTATCAATGATGTATTATATCGCACTGATAATATCGCAGATTCATTCGCTAAATTCGCCAACTCTGCACCAGTAAACCCAGTCGTTAATTCATATATCATATCAAAATCAACATCGTTATTCACCTTCTTATTTTTCAAATGAACATCTAATATTTGTTTGCGACCTTCTCTATCCGGCAATCCTACAGTCACCTTTCTATCAAACCGTCCGGGACGCGTTAACGCTTTATCTAATATATCCGCTCGATTCGTTGCCGCCATCACTATGATTCCATCACTTTCATCAAATCCATCCATATTTGTTAATAATTGATTTAATGTCTGATCGCGCTCACTATTTCCACCATACTCTGCTCGCTGTTGTCCAATCGCATCTATTTCATCTATAAATATTATACATGGCTTTTTACTTTCTGCTTCTTCAAATATCTCTCGCACTCGTGATGCTCCTACTCCTACATACATTTCGACAAATTGGGAACCCGTAGCTGATATAAAAGATACGTCTGCTTCTCCAGCCGTAGCCTTTGCTAAAAGAGTTTTTCCTGTTCCGGGTGGTCCTTCTAACAATATACCCGAGGGAACTTTTGCACCAGCTTCCTTATACCGTTTCGGTTGTTTTAAAAAATCTACTACCTCAGTTAATTCATATTTAGCTTCATCACAACCTGCGACATCATCAAATTTTACGTCTGAATTCACACTAGACTCTTTCTCGACTCTCTTTTCTTCGCTATATTTTATATATTCTTTCACTAATCTTCTAAAACGATTTATCTTATTTATGTGAATAACTTGATTGATAATTCTTCGAATCAATGTCATAAAAATATATATGATTAACGATATATAATTCATTGTTAAATACATTCGCCATATATATCGATAATCATAAATCGTCCATGGACGATTTGATGAGATTGAAAACGGTATATTATTTTTTTGCAAAACATCAATTATATTATTCGTTAACGAAGGTATTGTAGTTATTTTATGCAAATTACCCATTTCATATTCTATATCATACACTGCATCTACCACTATTATTTCATCTGAGTTTGTGTATATTGTTGCACAAGTTATATTTTTATTATTCACATCTCTAATTAATTCATGTAATTCCATATTGTTATTCAATAATGTGTTTTCGTATTTATCTAACAATGGTGTTGTTATTGTATCACAATTTATATGTTTTACAGGCGTCGCAAAAAACCATGGCGATACACCCTGAACAAAATATGATAATAATAATAATACTGAATATATTAAATACATGTTGATTATACAGAATATTACGAACTTATTATATCGATTTATCGCTATTGTTTCTTTTTTTTATGTATGGATTATGTAGTAGAACATAGTATGAATACAAATCCTGGAACCGGTGTAAATACAAATATTCCGAATTCTATCAGCAATTTTTTCTCATCCGCTACAGGTGCTGTCACCGATGGTAAAGCTTTAAATAATTCTATACATACAGGCGCTTTTGATATTCCGTATGCTACAATGGGACTTGTTACTATCATCGCAGGCACATTTACATATGTTACGTATACCGATTATAAAAACGATCCAGGTGATGATGAAGACGAAGATAATGACGAAGACGAAGATAATGACGAAGACGAAGACGAAGACGAAAATGATGATTTAGGTATGTTTAATACACTAAATTATAACTCAAATACCAAAGGTGAAGAAGAAGACGAAGACGAAGAAGCTGAGACTAAAGAACCAGAAGAAGCTGAAACTAAAGAACCAGAAGAAGCTGAGACTAAAAAACCTGAAGAAGCTGAGACTAAAAAACCTGAAGAAGCTGAGATTAAAAAACCTGAAGAAGCTGAGAAAAAAGATAAGGAAGCTCCGGGTGAAAAATATACACTCGGTGGTAAGCCTTATTCACGCAAAACAAAACGAACAAAGCGAAAATATACAAAACGTAAATCACCACGATAAAATTGAATATTAGATTCGTTATTATTGTTAATATACAACATGAATTCAATACTCACATTCAAATGCGACAAGACCATCGCATCATTCAAAGAATATATGGCATCGTCGAATGATATTTATCATAGCATTTATACCTCATTTGGTAGCAAACAAAATGAGATATTTATTACTGCGAGTTCTTCTGACTTACCACGGAGACCCAGTAATGCTCCATTCCAAATGATTCCTTCCTTTATGCGTCTACTACCCGACAATACACAAGGACTCGTCATTGTAATTGATGATCTTCACGACGAAGAATCACTTTTACAAAATAAAAGTATATTAACGGAATTATCGAAACAATATACATGTCTAGATATTATCATTATTGATACATATCTAACCAAAGATATATTATATTCGATAACACAAATAATTACCGATTTTGCGAATTCTATTCATATTCAACCAAATAATTACAAACTGTGCAACTTTATTCGATTTCGACAACCGAATTCAATTGAACGATCATTAGAAGTATGGATTCCTAACTTTACACAACGAATTTTAGATTCTTTACATGATGGTAAATACAACCATTCTTATTACCAATGGTTTGGCTATTCCTATTATACATCGGATTATATGTTTTGTTATAAAACGTATAATATTGCCGGCACATTTTATACTAACACTATTTACAATATTTTACAAAATGCATTAGATACCTCATTACTTAACCAATATAACATTGATGATGTTCAATATTATGTTAATATGCGAGACAAACGTTTTCGTGATATATGGGGGCAATTTCAAACGAATTCTATCACATTTGTATTCTGATCAAATATTATCCAGATGCACCAAACATCTTTCAAAAAAAGAATTCGTTTCTTTTTCATCAGAACCCATTGTTATATCATCTGGTATATAATGTTCATTTCCCTGATAATAACACAATATTGCAGGAATCCCCTTCGCTACACGTTTTGTCTTATATAAACCATACAGTTCAAAACATGTATCTACATCTACTATACAACAATACACATTATTCGGCATCTTTTTATACCATTGATTCACTAATGGTTCAATACGTTTACATGGTGCACACCACTCTGCACCTAACTTTATTATAATTAATCCAGGATTCACTTTCAAAAAATCGGATAATGCCTTGGGATTTTTTATATTAGTAATAATCGGCGGACGTTCAGACATAATAACTTATTATTAGAATCTTTTCTACCTATTTTTATCGCAACTAGACTAAACATATATTGTAGAAAAATACGTAAGCAACTCCTATTTCAAATATTACATCATAAGCCAATACACAAAATGTTTCCCAATTATTCGCCGGATAGCTTATATAGTTTTGTATTGTTTCGTTCGTATTATCATTTTCTTCAATCATTTGAGGTTCATACACTTCTATCATTCGGAATCCACGATAGTGGGATCCTCTAGAGTCGACCTG
>JGI24920J38491_100268_pt1 | contig 41433 bp, 35 predicted proteins | sample LinPFosmplate8_FD_38491 | JGI IMG/M metagenome (IMG submission 38491)
TGCAGGTCGACTCTAGAGGATCCCACAAAAATTCCATCGGATGATCAAGGTTCATGGCGTCGAATCCGTGTCGTTGAGTTTACATCGAAATTCACTGCTAATCCTGATCCTAATGACCCGAATCAGTTCATGATTGATACGGATTTGACATCGAAATTGAAAAAATGGGGAAAGCCATTTTTTTGGATTCTGACGCAATATTATAAAGAGTTCAAGAAAAACGGTTATAAAGAGCCAGCGGAGGTGACCGCGGCAACGAATGAATATCAGAAAGAACAAGACGCATACAGTGAATTCGTAACCGATTGCCTCAAACTCGACAAAACTTCTTATGCTGATGTCAAAGAGGTTTATACCGTATTTCAAGAATACGTTCGTTATAATAATGACCAGAAGCCAAGTAAGAAGGCTTTCGAAAAATATATGAATACTCGATTTGGCAAGTTTGGAAGACACAGAGACTCTAAATGCTGGAAAGGTTTCAAAATAGATGAGGCTGCGCTTAATGAAAATTATGGTATATCTGAAAATCCAGAGGACGAGTTGCTGTAGGATATCATATATCAAAATACCAACATCACCAATGAGTATCTACAATGCTTTCCAATATTCAAAGATTCTAAACAAGATTCTCAACATCTTCCATCGAATGGATATGGGTATACGGCAGATTTTGTGTGATATTCTCATTGTCAATGGAATAGAACAAGTAATAGATGTGTATTTTATCCAAATGCTCCAATAAACGTAATTTCTTTGCCAACGCAAGATAAATCTCCAAACGTTCATCTCTATTTTTCTTAATGCCGTTTTCTGGGAAATAGCCATCTGGATTCCAACGCAATACATACATAAACTTTCCTTGAATTCCATCTTCTTCATAGATCTCGGATAAACGACGTTCATCACATGAATAACTACTTCCTCTATGTTGATGCTCATCACATTCACCTATTTCAACGATGCGTTCATCTATATATATCTTATCCGGTCTGTATTTCGTGCAACCTCCTTGACTTCTTAAAGATTTATCACTTGACAAAAGACCAGCCATTCCTAAATATTCGTCCAAATAATCAGACCATATTATTTCAATACGTGAATTCTTACCTGTGGCTTTATTGAAGCATTTGCGGCAAATATTACTTTTGTTGTTGTGTTGATCCACATATTCTATTGAAGAATTACGGTTACACACACAAAAATAGCAGAGATGATCACCAATGTCGTGATTGGTTTCTTTGTGTTGTTTTAAAGAACCTATAGTTTTACTCTTGTATTCACAACCATCTTGGTCGCAATAATGCCAAACGACGTCTATATCATGAATGTTAGCTTTGTGACACCGAATACGAACTGCTTCTTTAGCCTTGAAGTCACATCCTTCTTGATCACAATAATGCCATACAACATCTATGTCATGAATGTTAGCTTTATGACTCCTAATACCCGCTAAATCTTTAGCTTTGTAATCACATCCTTCTTGATCACAATAATGCCATACAACATCTATATCATGAATGTTCGCTTTGTGATGTTTTAGGTTCCCGGCAATTTTGGTTTTAAAATCGCACGCTTCTTGATCACAATAATACCATAAGACGTCTATGTCATGAATATTTCGTTCATGACTCTTCAAAGAACTAGCGTCTTTTGCTTTATATCCACATCCTACTCGATCACAATGATACCATATAAGATTTATTCCATGAATATTTGCTTTGTGACTTTTCAAAGAACTTGTATCTTTTGTTTTGAAATCACATCCTTCTTCATCACAATAATGCCACACAACATTTATATCATGAATTTGTGCTTTATGTTGTTTTAAATTACCTAAATCTTTTGCCTTAAACTCACATCCTTCGTGATCACAGTAATACCAGATAACGTCTATATCATGAATATGTGCTTTGTGACTCTTTAAACTTCTTTCAACTTTACATTTGTAATCACACCCTTCTTGATCACAATGAAACCATGTAACGTCTATATTATGAATATTTGCTTTGTGTGACTTTAAAGAATATCTTTCTTTACATTTGTATTTACATCCTTCTTGATCACAATAATGCCACACAACATTTAAATCATGAATTTGTGATTTGTGTTGTTTTAAACTAGATCCATTTTTACATTTATATTGACAACCTTCTTGGTCACAATAATGCCAGACAACTTCTATGTCATGAATGTTTGCTTTGTGACCCTTTACACTACCTGCGTCCTTAGCCTTGTAATCGCATCCTACTTGATCACAATAAAACCAGACGACACCTATTTCGTGAATATTTGCTTTGTGAATCCTAACATCACCTAATGATTTAGCCTTATATTCACAACCTTCTTGATCACAATAATGCCAGACAACGTCAATGTTATGAATATTTTGTTTGTGTCTCTTCACGTTACTCTTAAAATTACTCGAATAAAAGCATCCATCAAAATCGCACTGATATTTTTGAATATTACCCAACTCCTTTTCAAATGTCGTTCCTTTGATGAATTGAAACTTCATATTTTCAATGATATATTTTCTCTGTTAATTCTTACGCACTGGACTGTTCTAAGATTTTGATAACCATTTCTTAGAATATCAGGTTGGAGTGAGGTTAGACATCCCGTTATATACACCGTTTCTAGTTTCTAGTTGAATACCAAGGAGCAATCTTCTTTATAATATCTGGTTTCATACCATCAAACATACCACGAACATTTGCGTTTTTCGGCAACTTATCTCCCCAGGTGGTTAATTTTTTATTAAACTTAGGTATAGCTATTGATCGTCCATTTCTTGAGTCTGGACTAAACATATATTTCATACAGGTCACATTCGAAACATCCCATTTATTTATAGGACGATTGAAATTCTTGGCATCACGGAACATTTTTTTCATATCAGTCACTTTAGACGTATCCCATGCACCAATAGGTTGATTGAAACTTTCTGCATAATTGAACATTCCAGTCATATTAGTCACACTAGAAGTATTCCAGTTTCCAATATTCTTATTAAATCTAAAAGCTTCAGAAAACATTTCTTCCATATCAGTCACATTAGAAGTATCCCACTTAGAAATATCTTCGTTAAAATAAGATAAACTGAAAAGGTAAGACATATCAGTTACTCTCGAAGTATCCCAATTTTCAATTTTACCATATGTCTCAATGACAGCCTTCTTTTTAGGACCACCTTCAATGTAATCTTTAACCGCTTTACGTATAGACTTATTGTCTAATGCAGGTCTAATGAAACCCATGGAATACTTCATAACATCCTTTGGTAGATCTTTAATAGGTATATTCGTATTTGGTTTTGATTTTGATTTGTACTTGTATGCTGCCCTTGCTCCTCCATTTTTTGAAGATCTCGTTTTGTTTTTCATTGCTTTCATACGTCTCGTTTTGTGAATAAGTGGCATCATATGTATTATATATAGCACACATAAAAACCTTACAGATCATTTTCACATTTATCTTGAAAATCTCGGATCATCTTCGGAAGGTTCTACGTATTCCTTTTCAAATTTTTCATAATCAAATCTGTCATTTACATAATTCTGAACATGAGTTTCGATTGGTTTGTATTCAGGCACATCAAGACCTTTCTCAATGCATTTGGTCTCTTCTTCGTTTCGCCTTTTTTGTTCTCTATCATATTCTAAAACATGTACCAAATACTTAGATTCCGCCATTGCCTTTGCTTTTATAATTCTGCGCTTTCTTTTCACTTTCATTTTGTGTGATTCATCTTGAACAAGCAGATCTATTGTATCTATCTCTTTGCGCATGTTATCTTTGTGCTTTGAATTTTCAGTATCCGTGATGCTTTCAACACGCTGCACCCAAAATTTGTAGAATTGTCGTGATCCATATTTTTCTTTGAAAGATTCTCCATAGTTCTCCTCAAAGTTGGAAAACAGGTTCTCAACAATTTGCTCTAAAACTTTAGTCTTACGATGAGATACCCATTCGCTCCCATTAAACGCTTGCATAATATCACTATTTTTGTTATTCATTCGAACATTTGTATTTTGGGGATGATTCGGGTTAAAATGAACAATCTTTGCCGCATTTCTTGTGAAAACTCCTTGAGACATCATTATCTTTAGCGCCATTTTCTCTGATATATAGTCGAGATCTTCCTGGCCGAGCTTTCTTATTTTCACAACTTCTACCTTCAAATTGCTATCAATCATATTTACCGAATTGTTTCCATTGTATGAGCATATTATGTCGCTTTTTTTTGTTTTTTCGAGCTTCTCGATTTTCTTACGCAAATATTCATTTTCCCGTCTTATTTTTTCAAAGTCTTTGGTTTGATTTCTGTAATTCTTTTCGTGATCTTTCAGTATTCGTTCTTGCTTGTCTTGTTCTTCCTTGAAATCAACTCGCAGGATTTGATTATCGTTTTCAACTTTCTTCAATTTGTTATAGATTGAATTTAACTTCTCAAAAAATCCCTCTCCCTCGTTTTTGTTTGTGTTTGAATTTTTCCTATGTTTTACTGTTTGACAATGGGTATCAAGTTTCTTTTGAGAATTGAACGATACATTACACGCTTGACAATTGTAAGATATCCCCATTGTTACTAGTATGGTTTTAAATAGATTCTTTTTATATTACTTTAGATAATACTCTTTGAAGTTTGAGCTTTGAAGTTTGAGCTTTGAAGTTTGAGCTTTGAAGTTTGAGCTTTGAAGTTTGAAAAGCATATAAAAGGAAAACAATTGTAGTTAATTATAAACCAAAAAAATATGATTTCCTACGCAGAAATCGCAAAAGCAAACGCAGAGGTTCCTGAACAAAGAAGTCTACAACCTCTAAGAAAGAATGAGCTCGATAAAGAAGATCCTTATTTTGAAAATACCAAGGATTCGATGCTTTTGTTGATGATCGAAGAACTGAGAGAGTTATGCGAAGATTTCATTGATAGCACATCATATTTTGACGAACCTTTTTTGACTAATCATAGAATTGGAAAGACCAATTTCATTCATGATATTTTGGATCTTTTCGAGTCGAACGCTACTATAGAATTGGCTGCTGAATATGAAGACCCGGACGAAGATAGCGAAGAAGAACTTTAAAAAAGTCGCACTTGTAAGTTACAAGGCTCATTTTTTCTTGTTTCCTTTTTTATTGATAATGTCTTCAGCCCGCTTCTTAATGAGTTTACGTTGTTCCTCCTTGATTCGCATACGACGCTCTACGTTCAGTTCATCAACAGTAATGTGATACTTTTCGTATACATATTCACGGAGTTTTGAAGGAGAATTGGCAATAAATGCCCTTGACCAATTATCAATGAAATTATTGACACAGATTTGTAAAGAATGCTTCTCATCCTTGTATGTAACCCTCTCAGAATCAGTCCAATCAATCAAATATAATCGCTCATCGTTCTTCATTACATTAAAACGACCCTGTGTTCCTGGATCAAGATGGTTAAGGCTTAGAATACGAACAGCCAATAGAAGAAGTTCAAATATTTCAAACTTTCTTTCATTGAACTCTTGTGCGGTTAATTCTTCCAATTTTTCAAGAACCATAGTCTTAGATTCTTTGTCGAAATTCACAACTTTAGGTGAAATTCCAGCTAGAGAAGCTTTTTCATGAAACTCTAAATCGCTTTCTCCGAAGTCTTTCACAATTGAAAACATAATAAATAATACTCACCTTATTTTACATGTATATTTCAAGTTATTTTGCAAACCATTTTTATATTCTAAGCCTCAATGTGTTCATCCTTAAATATAGTGTCTGGTTGACCATACAACCACTGACCTAGTTCATCAACTTTATTTGGTATGGTTGTGTTTGGCGTCGTGTAAAATTGACGACGCGAGTTGGAGCGTCCAAACATATCATCAGAATCGAGGTATAAATTTGTATTGAAATTCTTCTCTATTTCTTCTTTTGTTTGTTTGTCATATTTTCTAGCCTCTGTGCGTTTACGAGGGTCAGTTATCAATACATTCATGAACGGGTTATCTAGATTTGATTTGACACGTTCTTCCCCATCCTTAGTGATATGTCTTTCATCACGTTTTTTATTGAATACTACGACGGTAAACATCATAAATACAAGAGGTATCGCCAAGAAGTCCTGTTTACCAGATACTATGGTTAGAACAATAGACAATACTATAGTCAATTGAGTCGCAAAGTTTATCTTCTCGGAAACACTTGATTTTTCAGTTGGAGGTATAAGAAAATCATTATATATATTTGTAAAATCTTCGAACCAAAATTTAGTCATTATTATAATGAACATATAAAAAAACGAGAAGACTTGAAGAAAAGAATCTAGTGGCCACACCACTCTCAATTCACATGAAGTTCAGTTCCGTTCAAGTTACAAGTTCAAGTTACAAGCTCAAGATTCGAGTTTTCTCTTTAATTTCTTAGTTCTTTCCAGTTCTTCGACTTTGTTTTTGGATTTTTGATACTTGAAAACAGAATTGACAAGCTTTTTCTTGAGCTCGCTCTTTGTCTCGTGTAAATCGAAGTCAACATCCAATGAGAATATGTACTTACTCAATTCATTCTTATCAAATGTTTCGATAATCTTAGGAGTTAATTTTTCAATTTCACTCTGACTTTTCTTGTTAAGATTCATGTTCTTCTTCCAAAGCTGAAAGTTGTTCTCGTTTAACTGTTTTGCTTGCAGTTTATAACAATCCTTTTCATCACGAGTCATAGAATTCCATTCATTTGCGATAACTCCACGTAATTCGTCCGCGGGAAATTTAGTATAGAGAATAGAGTTTCGTTCTTTGTAAAACAAAGTCCATCCAGTTGCACGCTTAATCTTCAATTCATCCTTATCTTTCTTAGATTCAGCAACAATTTTATAATTGTGCCATTTGTCGATAACTTCCTCATCAATCATAACATTCTTCAAATCGTCTTCGATAATACTCAAGAATTCTGATAATGAATGGACCGTCTGAATCACACTCATTATCCTATAGTCATCTTCTTATTTCGTGTCTAAACAATTCAAGTCCTAGAAAAGTCCATTTTCAAGAAAGTTTTAGTGTTATAAGAACAAAGACTTTCATTTTATATCAAAAAAATGACAAATTTTATATACAATATATCAAAAAAATGACAAATTTTATATACAATATAGTAATATGGAAAATATATTATACAAAAAATTGTCATCTAAAGATGACGACGGAAGCAAATACGATGTTTTCGTCAATTTTTACGATAAAAATTTAGGAATCATGGAAACCGTCGTCGACTTCGAATTGGCTGCGTTTTCAAGATACACGGATGTATCAATACAAAGTGACATTATAACATGCAAGAACACTTTGTCATTCGTAGAAACGTTCACAATAAGCGACGAAGTATATGTCACAGAAGAATTAGTTGAAGATATGAATTATATTGCTATCAAAGAAAACAAAAAAGAGTTATATCAGATCAATGTTAAGGGTGATACTTTTTTGGAATGTTTCAGTCAGGATGAGTTATATCCAAACCTGGAGAATGTTAATATAAGTAATGGTATCGAAAGACAGAATAATTCAGGAGTATTATATTTATCCCGCAATTTTGATGAAGATGAAGATGATGACGATCTCGTGAGTACAGTCGAAGAAGTAACACAAAACGATATTGACTTCTCAAATGCATTATCGAATAATGGTGTTGCCGATTCAGATATTAGATCATTTCAAATCAATGCTGAAAATCATAAGAATATTATGAGTGATTTTGATTTAGGAATGAAAACCCTGCAATCTCGCTTTTTACATATAAAAAATAGCTTTGTATTGAAGAAAAATGATCTTAATCCGTTTGAAGGGACAAACATTTACAAAAGAACGGTAGAAAACAGTTTAAAAAATCTTAGAATTTTTGCTAGCGATAAAGAGTCGAAAATACCTGTTGAGTTAAATACATTTGGATTATCCACATATACTGATAACAAGAATATACAGAGAGATATCGTCGTTGTTTTAAGGCCGGGTTATAGAGATGTGAAGAATACGAGAGATTTGGTAGATGTTATTGAATATCAATTCAAGAAAGACGACAAGACAATAGTCTTTGAGAAGGTGCCCTTTAGGGAATCTTCCCCCACAATGGAAATGTTGAGAAGTATAAAACTCGCGGATCCAACCCTGTCTAATTCAGCCATTTTGGAACTGTTAAACATTTCTCATGACACTCTCCCATTCGACTACAAAAAAGAATTGAATGTGTCAAAAGACAATTCAAACAAATCCCGAATCGAAACGCAATTAAAATACGAATCCGTTGTTGATATCACCCCAAATTTCAATGATATTGAAGGAAATAGCAATAATTTACTTAAAATCGGTAAAGATAAGGTGCGTTTTGAAAAGACTCCCTATGTGTATCCCCCATCCTTAAGAATATGGAATGCGTCGAACAACGATGAACGAATTGATATATTGAATAGCGGTCGATATGTAAGAGAAGCGAAACGAAATGAGAACATCTATTATTTTTACGATAGTAATACAGGTGAAGCTGTGATACCAGTCCATGAAATATTCAAAACTCTTTCGGGTGTGTCAAAAAATGAGTTTTTCAAAAGATCATTATCAAATCAATGGAATGATCGTCGTATTAATGGTAAGTATGAGAGAAGTGTTATTGATAATTCAATAATCGGAGAGAATGACACAAATGAAAGAGACTTTGATACAACAAAAATAGATAAAAAAGACAAAAATAAAAATTTGATAAACAAGCTTACACGTAATCTACCTTTCCTTGGAAGTTCTGAGACAGACTCTGAAGATCTAGAATCCCGTGACATTAATGGTAAGAACAGACTTGAAAAAATATTGGAAACTGTTGATATCAATATTGATGAGATCGAAGATGTTCTAAATATAGAATTATTTATAGATAAACTGAATCTCATAATGATACTTAAGACCGAGATAGATGAATGGAAGAGGGAAGACTATACATATGACATCGAAATAATACGGGAGTTGTTTGAGAAAGTCAACACCATGATGTTCAAAGTTCGTGACATTCATAAGGAATTAGGCGATGAAATGAATACTAAGACAATTCCAAAGCATTCAGATGAATTAACAATGAAAAAACTCGGATTTTTTAAGAATGAATTTAATAGATTATATAAAATGAATAGAAGAAAAAAGAATACTTCTCAGGAAGAGAAAGAACATTGGGTGCTATTTTTTTATATTTTGTTGAATGAATCATATGAGAAAGATTATAACTCTTCAATGATAGATGAATATGGTGAACCAGAGTATATTAACGATAAAATTGATCAAATTACGGAAGATTCGAATGCAAATAAACATTTTCGTAACCAATACCTTGACAAACTTCTCGGGTTTTTGAAAGAAAGTCGTAAGGTTCTCAAAAATAAGCTTGAGTCTAAAGATTTGAAACAGACAGCGCTAAAATTCAATTACGAATACATTCAAACTGTTATAGGGAAACGTAAAACTGATAAAATACAGACATTTGTTCTAAAACTTTCCAATGAAATATTTGAAATGAAACATAATCCAGTGAAAGTGAATGTTACAAGTAAAAATGCTATACTAGTGACCACACAGACAATCACGTCCACAGGTGATTACAATTACACTACAAATAAAACCCTAGAATCTACTATATCAAAAATTGATGAACACATAAGAATTAAGATTGTCAAGAACTTTAAAAGGATACTCAGGAATCCAAAGAAATTGAAATCACAGGAATATAAGATATATGCTGAATATAAGAACACAAAACTGAAGGACAATCAGCCAAAAGTTTTGAATGATTCTATACTCAAAAACAATACATTAAACAATGACTTGTATAAATCAACAGATGAAAATGATATCATACTAGAGAACTCGTATCTCTCAAGTATCAATGACATATTGAATAGTCTTAGAAATGGTAATTCTATAAAGGTATTATCTGAATTGATTACTAAGTATAATTCGACAACAACAAATTCGGAAAAACAGGATAAATTCCTAGAATTCATAACAGTTACGGTTGTAAATTACTATAAAGAAACAGAAATCGACATTTCTGGTAATAAGTTGAATGATATTCAGGCGGAATATGCCGAGGAAGAAGCTCGAAGAATAAAAGACATTTCCCAAAATACTATAGATAGAGAAATGCTTAATCGTAATCAAGGTGCATCCAAAACACGAAATGTTGGAGGGGTCCAAACATTGGTAAATGAAGTCGAAAATGAAGGTAGTGGTAACGCAGACTCAAGTGAATATTTCGACGCTAGAAAACGTGAAACTGATGGGGATTCGAGCACTCCTGAATAAAATTGTAACTGCGTAAAAGTATGAAAAATGTTTAAAATAAATATAACATATACAAGTAAGTGAATAAGAGCAAGATAAGATAAGATAAGATGGGAGGATTCATACAGTTGTTTTTAGTTTGTTGTGTAAACTACGTCAAGTCCTTGAGTGTTCCGAGTAGTGTATTGGATAACGTTTTTCGTCGGAACACGCACACCGAAATCATAAATACATTCAAGGTCCTCAAATTGTTTTCTTTACAGAAGGCAGCTGAAGATAGCCTGTATCAAACAGATCAGGAAATGTTCTCAAATTTTGCGAAACGTTTAGACAAGGGTATTTCGTTTACAAAATCAATGGAAGATAAATGCATGTATTTAGGATGGACTCCGTTAGCACCCTTTTTGGAACATAGTGAGGAATACGACGAGACTGAAATAACCCGTCGAAATGATTGCGAAGGGACCGACTTCAAATTGATACCATTATATTATGTATTTATTATCAATGATGGTAGTCATATCAGCGTCGACCGAATTTATCAGAATCCTGCTATTGAACTCAACATCGATATAAAATTATTGAAAAAACATATTGATGAACTTTCGGAAATATCTGGAATAGAAGTTGTGTTTGATAATCTAAGATATTTTGACGATGGTCGATATCACTTTGAATTCGGTGATACAAGACCGGGTCCTAAGCCAGGCTCTTATAAAAATATAAAAAATGATTGAAAAATGATCATAAGGAACTGATAAGTTATCATATAATATATGCTGCATATGGGAGAAACTTAACATAGATCATGCGTAGTATCATAACATTTCACTTACATAGAGTCTGGAAATTCAAATTGAATCGAACGAGTTATTTTATTGATTTTACAAATCCAGAGTCAAAGACTGTTGCCGACGGATTAAATTTTATCAACAACAGTATTGAAAAGATAGACAGTATCGATTATAATTTGTGCACCAAATCATGCGGGTGTTATAATTGCAAATACATGGTAATAAATGGATATATCAGCAAACCATGCTGCATGAAAGTTGACAAAGTCAACAATGTTTTCATTGACACGCCTTCTCCTCCGAGTTTTGATCAATCAATTCTTATTGGTCATGTATGTGACGAAATCGACGAAAGATCGCAAATAGATGTTTATACTTAATTCTGCTAATTCTGCTGATTCTACTAATTCTGCTCTTCACAACAATGATTTTAAGTGGAATTGCGTGCGACAGACAGGACATTTTAAACTGTCAAGATTTTCCTGTGATTTGATGTATGCGTCTATGCAAAATGTGTGAAGTTTATGGCCACATAGAATTTGTATTTCTTTGTCATTTTCATCAAAATCATCCAAACAAATCGAGCATGTTGTGTCGTCGCTTTTCCTTGACTTTGTATATTTGAACGTTTTCTTTATTGATACTTGCAAAGTAGGAAAGATTTCGTACATTATTGCAAGGTTTTTTGCATTATCTATATGAATAGAGTCTATATGCTTGTCGTCGACAGCGTCTATAAGCTTCGATGAGTTCAAGAACGTTTGAATTGCCAATTTGTAATTTTCTATATGATATTTATGACTGTAGATTGTCAAATCTAATTTACGATCGAGATGGTGGTAAGCAATACTGATCGCTTCGTATGTAGTAAGATCTCCGCTACCTACAACTTGCTTGAATGTTCTCATGAACTCTTTTGTCGTATTCCTGTGTATTTGAAAGAAATGTTTCGTCAAATCAAATATAAAGTTAGGAGGAATTTCATGAAGATCTAATTGTAATTTTCTCATCAGAATTGACACATTCTTGCAAGTCAAGTAGGAAAGCTCAGTCTTAGTTACATTTTTGAGGAAGTTCCAAAAGATCATCTTATCAGTGTTCATAAGAAACTTGACAATCATCTTTTTATCCATACCAGAATCCTTAGTCACTTTTATGAGTTCATGGATTCGTATCTTATCAATTTCAACCTCTTTGTTGTTTAGATATTTCCATTCCGGGGATGAAATATATTTAGCCTCTATAAGATTATCCCGAACGCTATCGCAGCCATGTTTTTTCAAAATTTTTCCATGGGATGATTTCTTGAATATTTGATTATTGAAGATAAATTTAAAAACTTCACTGTTTTTTGTGATTGCACACAATTCGATCACATCACTCATTATTTTATCAAAATATCTGACGTTTCTTATATATATCCACGGTCTACAAATATGTGGATTTTTGATCTTATGAAAAAAGACAAGTGTCAACAGATCATAAGTCCACTTAAATCTAGGAATATCATTGTTCCAAACAAAGTGGGAGAAAATGGTTGTATGAAACTCGTTCAACTCAGAAACGTTTGAAAAGTCTCCTCGTATCTTTTGATTGATATATTCAATATAGAATTTCTTGAAGATCTCATCGTTATTGTGTTTCAACGCTTGAATACAAGCAATTATCTGAATTCTACGAAGAGGTGGATGAACCCACTCAAAGAATAAGCTCGTGTTTCCGTTTAGAACCTCTCTTATGTATCCCTCATCGTCAAAAGCGTATTCAAAAAATTTTTTCATTAGATATTGGTTAATTTCAAGAAGGGGGGTAAAATTACCCCTTTTTAGGTCATTTAACAAAATTTCAAAATACTGATACTGCATATATTAACCCTTTATATTTAAAATTCAAGATAATGAAACGCAAAAGAGACTTAGGTAAACATTGAAGAGTTGAGTTGAGTTGAGTTGAGTTGAGTTGAGTTGAGTTGAGTTGAAACTTTTTTTATCTGGTAATAATAATGCGTATTGAAAAAAACCCCAATGTATGGGGTCCACCGTTGTGGGATATCTTACATTTTTTGACATTTAAATACAATTCTAAGGAAGACAAGGAACTATATTTGAAATTGTTTTCTGAATATGTATTGACTTTGATACCCTGCCCTCCATGTGAGAGACATTATGAACGACGCCTTGTTAAAATCCCCATTGATCTTCGTTCGAGGGAAAAGCTTTCACGTTGGCTCGTGAATCTACACAATGATGTAAATAAAGAGCTGAAAAAACCTACAATGTCTTACGAGAAAGTTGTTGAAAGATACAGGAAAAATGAATCTAATAGAAAAAGAATCATGAAATCTTTCATTACATATAACAACATTTCTCGCGGTTATGTTACAGCAAATTCACAAGTTCAAAAGGCAAACTCTAATCTTATAAGGATTGTTATGAAACATCTTTAGAATTGTGGCTTGCCAGTTTTCATCTTACAAAGTGATTCCGGACTTTTTATATTCGGTATGAGCACAATATCATCATCTGTAATTAAGTAAACAATCGACGCAGCAAGGAAGAAAATCAAAACAAGATTTGTGGTTGGCATATCTTCCTCATCATTTGATTCATCATTAAGAAAGTACATCATGTAAAAGACAGCAGCTATGAATCCAGACACTAACGCATACAAAAATGAAGTAGAACAAGTTAACATTATTAAATATAGCACATAAAAAAAAATGGTGCGTTTAGCAAAACTAAAAAATATAGAATGAATTGTTTAATAGCTATGCCAATTCAAGAAACCGGAATATGGATCGGTAAAAATATGCAAACAAAACATCGACACGATGATAGATTGAGCAAAGCTATTGTAAGTTTCTTTAAAAACGAGGATTGTAAAGAAGTTGTCGATTTTGGCTGTGGAATGGGAATGTATGTTAAGGATATCAATGATTCAGATATCAAGTGTGAAGGTTACGACGGAAATCCAGCAACACATGAAATCACGGATGGAACTTGTGATGTAATCGACTTATCGAAAGACTTTTATTTGGGAAAGAAATTTGATTGGGTGATTTCTTTAGAAGTAGGTGAACATCTCCCCCCAAAATATGAAGACATTTACATAAATAATTTACATAAGCACACATCAAAGGGAATTATAATGAGTTGGGCGGTTCCTCGACAAGGTGGTGATGGATACGTTAATGAAAGGGACAATTCCTACATTCGCTCTAAATTTGAAGCCCTCGGTTACGAAAGCAATATGGAAGCTGAGAAGATATTAAGAAAATCTTCGAGTCTTTGGTGGTTTAAAAAGACTGTGTTTGTTTTCCGCAAAAGGCAAGACGAAATCGATAAAGACGAAATCGATAAAGACGAAATCGATAAAGACGAAATCGATAAAGACGAAATCGATAAACAAATTGATTTGGAACAATTGAATATTGATCGATCAACCCAAACAGAAGAATTCAACCAGTATCCGTGTAATTTTTGCCCTAATTGCGGATTCAATCTTCGCGCCTCGTAAGTTGGTGCATTATCATGCTTTCCAAATTCTTACGTGATTTTTGATATAAACTTCTGTTTCAACTTCTGGAAAAACCTTAAGAATATCGAGGTCAATATTCTTCAGGTAGCACTCTACATAAGGTTCTCCGCTCAACATCGCTTTTGATGGTTTATATGAAGTATCTATGTCGATGATAAGAACTTTGCCATCATCCTTAAGATTGTTTTTGATATTTTCGAGAATCAAAACACGAGCTTCTTGCGGAATTTCATGAAATCCAAAAAGCAACGTAATGAGATCTTGTTTCTCATCTAATTCAACTGATTCAACGTTTTCTTGAAGAAAATTGATATTTTCCGTGAAAAGTTTAGCGACTCTCAACATTTCTTTGGATGTATCTACACCTGTTACCACAGCATCGCTGAATACTTTTTGTAATGCTTCCGTACTTGTACCAGTTCCACAGCAGAAATCCGTAACAAATTTGGGGTTTTCAATTTTCAAAGAACGTATGATGTTTTCTCTTATATTTTCACCATCATAAGCAACCTGATCAATCAATTTAGTAAAAGGTCTTGCCATAAAACTGTGAAAAATCCCACCAATACCTATATTTCCAAAGTTATGAATACGAGGATCAAATTGATAAGGGATTTGAATGATTTTTCCATCAAAATTCAAAGCAGAAGAGAGTGAAAAAATAAGTGCGAAAATGTTATGTTTAAAATTCATCGAAAAAGAAACCTTCTAATATATATGTCATATATATTTATATGTTTGTATCAAATTGAGAAAATGGTTTGATAGGAGACTTGAGATTGAATTTTAACAGGAAAAGAGAACATTTTACACGTATTCTGATGGCTCGAAAAATGCCGGATGGTTCCAAGATTTCTAAGAAGTCGATTGCCAAAGACAAGAAAAACTACAATTCTTACAATCAAAAGACTCTACGACTGAAGCAAGAGTTGATTGAAAAAAGAAAGATGGTGGGAAAAATTGTGTGAAATGGTTTGTCTTTTTTATATATCATAATTGTAATGGTGAATTACGAAGTCGTCGTCTACACAAGCCCTAGGGATAAAACGAGATACCTTTTTTCCAAGACAACGGATAATGATCCAGATATTACAACAATATATAGAATGTTTAGTCAGTTCGATACGTTGCGAGACTTTAGACGCAAGTTGGTCGTACAACTTGATAACGATTCTCTATTGAACTCTTATATTTGGTTTTCTCCAGAAAACTCACCGTTTGACAAACAGTCCTCACGTTTGGAATCAAAAGAGAATCAAACGTTAGTTCAATACAAAAAACATACTATTAACATTATATCATGGGATTTACTAAAAGCTCTGAGTGATCCCATTACATGGGTTAAAGATCACGAAGTTGAAGAAACTAATAATTTGACTAATGAGGATAAAGATATTATTAGAGAAAATATACTGGATACAACCAGAATAGAACATGGGATTCAAAAGATAGTGGATTCTCCACACAAAGAAAATCCGGTTAAAAACAATATAAGAAAAGCCGATTTTTATTTGACAACTGAAAACAGCTTACAACTTCGTGATGAAGATTTGGAAACTATATTCAAAATTTACGAGGTTGATAGTCAAGTTCCCTTAATGAAGTATGGGGGAAAAAATAAAATATTTTCCGAAGCAAATTATGTTGGTAAATCTTGGAATGTTTGGTTAGATACAGACAAGGAAAAAAAGAGTTTGCTCGATGGTTTAAAATCAAGTCGCATAAAAGAAAAACTTAAAAAAGAATTTGCTGTTCCTCAAATATACGAGCAACATAAAAATGAAGTGAAGACCATGTATGACAAATTGGAAATGATTTACACTTATGAAGAAAAACCACATGTAAGCTGCAAAATAACTATCAGTAGTGTTGTTGTCAAAGACTTTTTTGAAGGTGATGATAAAAAGGATTCGAAAATCAAGAAATACAGTAAAATTCATATAGGAATTGGAGTCGCAGATAAGAGTTTACCCTCATGCAATTTTGATGAGAAAGATTTTGAAAAACTCTACCGAGGTTTAAAAAAGGTAGTTGAAAAAATTCAAAAAATCTTCAAAAATATACGATTTGACGTAAAAGAGTTAGAAGATATTTCTTTCATCAATTTGAATGTTTGCTATGAAATCAATAAGTTAAAGTATGGTTTGGGAGTGAAAGATTTCAATTGTGGTTTAAAAAATATGAAAGAATATGGTTTATATGGTATAACTTACCAGACCATAGAGAAAGATAAAGAAAATGTCGAAAAACTAAAGACAAAGTACAGGTTTTTAAAGGCGACCGAACCACCGGAATTCCAGGATTTCAAAAACAAAATCTATTCTATGATAAAAAGCAATGACGACATTGAGACAATCGATTTTCTAGATTTGTATCGTAGAATTCTCAATATGAATGCGAATGACTTGAAAATGTCAAAAAAAGAAGCTAAAAATTATGGCGGTAAAGAAATAGGAAACTCGGGAACACTTTGCTTTGCGGATGAGAAGAGTTATACGATTCAATACTATCCAAAAACGTATTACGAATTCGAATATTTTAATCTTTTTTTACATAGCTATTACAATGCTTATAAACAGAATATTTTGGAATCCAAAAAAATCAAAAACGAGACTAAGTCCAATAAATATGTCAAACAGAAAATTAGACTCACAAAACCTACAGATGACAAAACTGATAGTGAAAAACAAGAAGGTGATGACTCCGAATCCAACGAACCAAAAGATGAAGAAGAGTCTACATCGACTAAATCGCAAGTGAATGAATCCGAATCCAACGAACCAAAAGATGAAGAAGAGTCTACATCGACTAAATCGCAAGTGAATGAATCCGAATCCAACGAACCAGAAGAATTAAATGAACCAGAAGAATTAAATGAACCAGAAGAATTAAATGAACCAGGTGAACCATTAGATAATTTAAATAATCTAAAAGAAGTAAAACCGAATCGATTTTATCATTTCTTTCCATATGCGGTTAGTTGTCCAAATTCACCAAACCCAGAGATAGAAGCCATGTGCGGTTATGTAAAAGAGATAAATTACAATTATCTGCAAGTAATCGCACTTCATGAAAAGGAAAGCAATCTGGTCAAAAAACATGACACTTATTTAAAAAGAAAATTTCAAGAAAATGCCAAAGAAAGAATCCACCAATTGTCAAAATACAAAAATTGCTTTATTTTGTCATGTGATGCGTTTTGTTTTTATTGTAAAACAGCACATTCCATTTACGATTTTGAACAAAAGCATTGGACGACAAAATATGCAACCAATAATGAAGATCTTAAATGTCTAAAATGTAAGAAACCCGTATTTGTCAATTGGAGCACCGAAAAAGGAAAAGACGAACCCAAACAAGGATATGATATCTATTTCAAGAAAAAAACAAAAGGGGGGGATCAAGAACTAAACGACAATTATCCAATCAGGAGGATGGGACGTAAGAAGTTAAGTGAAAGTGAAAGAGAGAAATTAAGATTCATGGATATGAGTGAAATATTTTCGAAACAAATCTCTACAGATACAAAAGAAAGCGATTCAATCCTAAAACATATGAAAGAACTCGGCCGAAACCGATTCTCTTACATATCTGAAAATATGAATTCACCACTGGACAAATTCTTTGATAATAGCCAAGACAACACTATGTTGAGACACTCAGTAGATGGGAAACACGACTACATATCTATAATAAAAAACATATATGACGATCAACAGAAGGCAATTACTAAGAAACCAATTAATATGAAGGACTTTAAGGAGAAGATATCTAAAAATATTCTAGGTTTGAAGAAAGAATTGTCATCAATGCTTTCAATATCTGTTGATTCTTCAACTGACGAACCCGATTCGGACTTCTTCGATTTGATAGTAGATTATATAAATGAATCCAGAGATATAACTCACGATGGGTTGAATGACATAATGTGTTTCCCTGGAGTTCTCGTTCCTAATGGCATAAACATAATAATATTCAAACTATATGAGAACCGTTCTGAATTCGTATGTAATAAGAACTTTTATTTATGTGATAAGAAAAGGAGTAAGACCGTATTTATCTCTCTTATTAAGGATGAAAAGTTTCCTATGATGTATGACCATTTAGTTCTCTATAAGGGTGGGACGTCTAAAGATAAAATCAAAAAAGCAGGGAAGCAGATATCTTTTGATTATGGTGATAATGACGCAAGGGTTATGAAAAATATTCTTATATTGAGACAGAACTGTTCGAAGGTTTTGAATCCTGGTTTCTTCAATTATTATAAGAAGAATAATTTGAATATCACAAGAAGACCTTTCAGCAAATCAATCATGAATGAACAAATGACGATCGAAGATTGGGTAAAAAAAAGTAATCTCACTGTTATCAGTCAGAACAGAAGTTCTTCGAACATAATCACATCTATTTATGTAAAAGAAAAGAGAGAATCGAGAGAAACCGAACAGATCTACTTGATTCCAATAAAATACATCTATGTACCTATCGAAGGCTACCCAATAAAGAACATCTATGACGATACGGAAGATATTGAAAATCAGTCAAGACTTCCAACGTATGTTGAAGCAGTCGACTTTTACAAAAAACATAAGAAGATTATTCCTCAAATAAAAAGTGTGATTACAGACACTAAGAAGACCGAGTTTAAGGGGATTATACTCGATACCGGTGATGTGTTAAAATTAACACCAACGAAATACATTAAGGATGAAGTTCATAAGAATGTATCTCATTCTTTGATGCCGGTGAATCTGAAACAAAATAAAAGCAAAGATCTCAGCAAAGACAGCAAAGATAGTGTGAAATATAGAGAATCGTATTCTGAATTTTGGATAAGATATGAGGAATTTCTAGCAAATATGAGTGACAAATTCCGTAATGGAAAACAGACGGACATACTCAAATTTATCGATGAATATAGCGATAGCGCCAAGGGTCAAGATATAGAGTTGTATAATCTTCTTAAAGAGGAAATGACATACAATAAGGGAACCATACGCCTCCTAACTAAAAGTCAAGTTCCTAAATTTCTGATTGAAAAAATGTTGCATGAAAACAATAAGAAACCAAACTTTTCAATCATTGACACTACCCAGAAGTTCAAATTGATTGAAAGTAATATGTTAAAAAATGAAGTAAAGAACCGTTTGAAAACATTAAGACCAGAAAGTACATTCATAAATGATGAATCCGGACTCAAATTACCTATGAGCATCCAGAACATACTTCATTTAGACTTTAGATATTTCAAACCCAAATCAAAGCTCATTTGTGAATACAATTCTGATCAAAGCGAAAGCACATTGACCCAACTATTCAAGAAAGAATATGATTCAACAACCTTTATAAGAGATATTCGAGATATATTGGGTAAAGTAAACGAAGTAAACGTTGTTGTATTTAACGTCTCAGGGAAGATTGATAGCGAATTCACTGATCTCAAGAACAAGACTGTAATGTTTTACAACAAGAATGGTTTTCCTTTCCCAGTAAAATTACAAGGCATATATATATCTTCAGAAAACTTGTCAAACGAGCTCATCTATCGCGTTTTTGGAATTCCCAAGACTAAATCGAACGACTCTGATGACGCTGATGATTCTGATGATTCTGATGATTCTGATGATTCTGATGATTCTGATGAAGAAGGTGATTTCTCTATACTTGAAGATACAAATTTGAATTCACTTGATCAGGAGAAAAAAAATAGAAAAGAAACACAAGTCGGTCAATATTGTGAATTTAGTTCAGGTAATTTAACCAGACAAAGGAGTCGTTGTAAAAAGACTACAGATGAAAAGAAAAACAGCGAACGGTGTAAAATTGTAAAAGATGCTGCAAATCCAGGTGAATTCAAATGCTACGTAAAGCCAAAAAAATAGAGAACTCATAGTTCACATCGTTCACATATCTCTAATTTCTCTGTAGTATTTTTTCGCCATCATGACTTCATACGCATAGAGTAATATATTCAGTTCAATTTCTGTATACCTCTTACTATTTTTGAGTCGTTCGTGAAGTTTTTCATAAGCTTGTTTCATAGATCTTTCATAATTTGCCTTTGAAATCTTCAAAATATGAGGGCGAAACGTTACGATATCCATTTTTCTATCTTGTCGTATATATTTTCATAGTATATATTTCAAGTCATTTTTCCAATCATTTTCTGGAATTGGACTTCTATCGAATCAGCTTTAAATTAATATTAAAAATCTCACATATATATAAATACAAATACATGTATCAGCCTGGAGTGTATCAGCCTGGCGTGTATCAACCACAACAAACTCAATCAAGTAATACTTTTCTATATGTCTTAGCAATTACTTTAGTGTTGATTATAATTGGTATGATTTATGTTACTTTCTTTTATGAAGGGGAAGATCCATTACCTCCTGCAGATTCAGAAGAACACCAAAAAGAAATTGATGAAATAGGTTGGTTCGCGTATAATCGTGCTCAACATGAAGCCAAACTCAATTCGTCAAATTATGATCAAGACAACGGAGAGATGATAAATATAAATGATATTATGTCGATATCGAAATTGTTAAAAGATTTATGGGATTATGCTGATAGAAAAAGTTTCAACTCAAAAAATAGAGAAACTAAACGTCGGAAGAGAGATGAGTTCAAGAAAAAATTGTTATCATTGAATGTTTCCTGTGAGCCTTACGGAAAGACATACGATCAATTCAAGGCATGTGTACAGTCATATGTATCACAATTGGAAGAATTAGGACTCGCTTTTGACACTGACTATTTTAGAGCTGTTGGTGGTGTGAAATTAAACCAAATCATCAACTTCAAGAATAGCATACCCGGGAACGGAACCAACCCCGGGAACGGATGTCCAGAATCAGGGTATGATCCGAATTCAGATGAAGTCAGATACTTAGGTTGGTTAGCGTATAACCGCTCTCAACATGAATGCAACCTAAGATTGAATACATCTGAAGATGACCGAAACAATGAAAATATGCTAAATACAGATGATATTGTGTCGATTGCGAATTTGTTTAAAGTTTTATGGAACTATGCTGTGAAAGAATCGTTCAAGGGAAATAACAAAAAAGAGAAACGTCGGAGGAGAGAGGAATTCAAGGATACATTGGTCTTATTGAGACGTTCTTGTGAGCCTTACGGAATGACATACGATCAATTCAAGGCATGTGTGCAGTCATATGTATCAAAATTGAACGAATTAGGACCATCTTTTGACGGCGATTGGAAACAAACTGCAAGTAAGTGGACATACGAAAACGACTCTGATAGTATTGGTGATATAAACTTGGATTATCTTGTACGCTTATGAATAACTTGAATCTTTGTAATGTTTTCAAATAGCCTTTTTTCGCGGAAATACTCCTTTCGATTTCTGTGGAGTTTTGTAGTTCACACCATATCTATTCACAAGTTTCGTTTCAGCATGAGAAGGAATGCGCAATTCCGTTGACTGCCATTTATATTTTAAGATTGGATTACAATATGACCAAATTACGTTTTCCCAAGAATCATAATAGTGACCATTGTTATCTACAGATGCCATATAAAAATCAACGGAGCAACATTCATTTGTCTCTTTTGTTTTCAATATATTGCGATTGTCTGCAATACCGAAACCGTATTCGATCTTAAATCCGTTCTCCATGAGAACCTTTTTTAGTCGATCATAGTGAATTCTATCAATTATGATATCGATATCATCGTCTCCGTCTATGCACGAGTTTTCGCGTATGATTCCAAGCAAGGTTCCGTATCCGATAAACCAGTTATCAAAGTCGTTGATGTTCAATAATTTACATACAAATTCGAGTGTGTTGTTTAGAATCTCTTTAGTTGCGTTTTCCTCAGTCATTTTATAATATAATATTAATAAATTTGTATATGAACGCAAACTATTGGAAACGATTTTACGGTTCTACTAACTTGACAGATACTTGTTCTGATTTCTGTTTATTTGTCATCAAAATATTAGCATATAAACAAAGCAAATCATGATTACATTTCTTAAGGATTCTATGAAAACTGTGCAAAGTAAAATGAAATTTAACATTGAAAATATTGATACTTTCCTTGAAAATATGATTTTACATAAGTTTGAAAGTATCAAAATTGATAAGATTTACTATCGGAAAAGTGGCAAGTTGACTATGATCAAGAAGACCGTTTACGAGAACGACAATGACGAAAATGTCAAAACATTCCAAACTGCAATTACTTTTGAATTGATATATGCTGACAAACCCGTGAAACTTCGTATGTTTCACACGAAACCCGAAAAGACGTTTCAGATTTCAAATGGATTTGCGATTGAAGAAATTGAAGATATTCTCACTGAAGTTTCAGATTGGATCAAAATATCGCACAACATTGATTACAAATTGCATTATATTTTATTCAATGGAGTGGCTCAAACGAATCCTCTGTGTCTCATTGAACTATCTAAAAAGCTCGAAGAGAATGGTAAAAAGTTCTTGTATACTCCATCCCGCTCCGCGTCATTGAAGCTCTATAACGATCTTGGAACAGCCTGCATTTTCTCAACTGGAAAGATTCTATACATGGGATCGAAGAATAAAGTTACTTTGATGGGATTGCACATTGAAGTCGATCACTTCTTCAAAAAAATATATTTGTAAATATAATAGTAAATATAATTACAACTACAATGGGATTGATTCGTGCAAGTATTGTGACTGTTGTCGCATTTCTCGTTCTACAGATGTGGTTTATCAAGCAAAATCCTCTAAGACAATATGTAAAAGACGAGAATGAATTGTATGTTGTTCTTGCAGCAATATTTATAATTGAACTGATGCTATAGTCTTTTCCTTGAAAATAATACTGTCCCCGCAATACCAACACCAATAGATAGGGTGAAACCCTTAAATATATTACAATAGAACTTGCGCCTTTGCTTAATATTTTCCTTATCCAATTCTACGTGTTTCTTTCGAAACTCTGTCATCATCAAATTGACGGTCTCGGGAAATTTTGTAATTGAATCCTTGAATTTTTCTATTTCAGTCTCTAAGGTTTTCACGTACTTATTCTTCATGTCGATTTCATCGGTTAACTTCAAAAACATGAATGTATCGTTTTTGCCGATTTTCTTTTCGATTTCGTCTAGTTCTTCTTTCAGTTCGCATATTTTTGTTTTGTTTACTTCAATTTTGGGACCTAGCAATAGAAAATATTGATACTTTTTGTCAAATGAAGTGAAAACTTTTGAAACTTCCATGGTGTAATATAGTATCTTATCGTATAACTCTAAAAGACTTTACTTTTATATGATTATTTGTGACATTGGTAATTTTTAGACATATAAACACATAATCGGTATAGTTTATGATACTATAACTTAAAACTTACAATGAAACTTCTAAAAGCACCCAAAAGAATCACCAATATTATCCAAATTTCCGATGTGCACATAAGGAATGGGAACGAAGTCTTGTGTCGTTACAATGAATATTCTAACGTTTTTGAAAATCTTGTAGAAAGTCTGAAACGCTTCGATTTTTTGTCTACTTCTGTTATAGTTATCACAGGAGACACGTTTCACCATAAATCGAAAGTTGAAACGCCAGGAATCAAACTCTTCAATAAACTTATGAATGAACTAAGTGATCTTTGTTTCACCTACATAATATTGGGTAATCACGATTTTAAGCAGGAAGACGTTACATCATCTATTGATTTCCTTGACGCTTTCAAAAGCAATTTTAACGAAAGAATTGAATTCCTGGAAAATACGGGGCTTTACAAGGCAGCTAACGTGTGTTTTGGTCTGTTTTCTGTAAAAGATTCACTTAAAATTGGAGCTGGTTCAGGGGCAATCGAGAGACTACCTGAGTTTCCTAAACCCGTTTTTAATGATCCTGAAATAGATATCAAAATCGCTCTGTTTCACGGAACTATTATCAACAGTAAAATCACAAACACGCGGTCACTAGAAGATGGATATCCATTCGAATGGCTTGATGTTGGCTATGACTTCGCTCTTTTAGGGGATGTTCACCTCCGCCAACAAATCACGAAAAAGAGCTCAAATCTATTGGCCGCTTACTCGGGATCTCTTATTCAACAAAATTTTGGCGAAGAATTGTTGAATCACGGGTACATCAATTGGATTATTCAAGAGAAGAGATTTGAATTCCACAACGTGAAAAATAACCACGGGTTTTTGAAGCTCGAATACAAAAACGGAATATTCTTCCTCGACGATTCAAATACTTCGATTGAGGACTCTTTGAAAAACGAGGATTTTCCTTCGATTCTGAAGATAAGATTGAATGGTAAGTATGATTCTAACGATATCATAAACTTGAAGGAACGATTCATATGTAGAGAAAAGGTGTGTTATTTTGATGATATTGCAATCAAAAACAAAGAGAGCATCGAAACCGATGTGAACTCATCTGAATTGTTCAATGAGTACTTAAAAGAACATAATATAGAACGATTGAAAATCTTGAATTCAGATGATTTGAAAATAACCACATCTTGTGAAGATTTAAAAGAGATTGTTGAAAAGAAATCTGGTGAAATTGAGAAATTTTACAGTGAATATACTGATACTGATAATTTGAAAAATATTCGCACCTTTTATATAAAGTCTCTAAAGTTTGAGGGTATTTTGTGCTATAAAAATGAATCAAGTATCGATTTCACAAAGTTTGATGAGAAGACGAACCTCATTTCAGCCAAAAACGGCGGAGGTAAATCGAGTTTGTTCGAGATTATTTGTATCGCTATCTTTGGAAAGACAGATAAATCTATTGTGACAAATGATCTACCGAATAAATCTTTCACCGAGATCGATGTTATTTTGAATGGGATTTCTTACAAAATACAGAGAAATTATGATGTAAAAGATTCAAAACCTTTAAAGAAGAATTACGGAATCTTGAAAAGAGTTGATCGCGATTACAAGACGGTCGCTTTAGATAATGCTAAGACCAACGCGTGGGTAAAGGAGAATATAGGGGATATCAATGGCTTCCTTTCAAAATACATGATAACTCAAGCCAATGATCAAAGTTTCCTTTCCATGAGAAATGCAGAACAGAAAGTATTCATTGATAATGCGTTTGGATTAACAACTATCAAAACAAAGATAGATTATCTTGAAAAGTCAAAGAAATCACTCAAGTCAATGTTGAAGGCAGTTGAAGTTTCTAAAAAAATACACGCAAATTCCATGCAGCCTCTCATAGATACCCAATCTATGGTAGTCGATATTGATCGAATCAGTAAGGAATTAGAAGGAATTCAAACTGATGTTCAATTTGATTCAAATGTTGATGATTTGAAACTGTCAATTGAAGATATCGAATGTAATATCGAAAAATTCAAATGCCAAGATTCAAATGATAAAGAGAAAATTGAAAGTAGACACAAAAGCTTACTCGAAAAATTTGTTGTAAGGCAGGAGATGGAGCATTCCCTGATTGCGACTGAAAACAAAATTATAGGAGCCTTGAATGAATTGCGAATGAAATTGCATAAAATTGATACTTCGAAGGAGGTTATTGAAAAGACATTGAAATTCATATACAAATTTGGTAGTCGAACCGAGGAATTCAAAGGGAAAATGAAAGAAATTGAAGAACATGATGATTTGAAAACCGAATTGAAAGAAGTGTCGAAAAGACTCGTATCATTTTCGAATGACTTGAATGTGCCTTTCAATCCAAGCTGCTATGCGTGTATAAAGAATCCAATTAGAATTCAATCTGAAAAACTGAAAGAATGTAAAGGAATCATTGAAGAGAAACTTACACAATTCAAACTTGTGGATGATTACAAAGACAAATATATCAAAATGAAGAGAATCATTGAAGAATATGAACGAATTATCTGTTTTAGAATAGAATATGAATCATACGAAGAACAATACAAAAGTAACGAAGAAACTTCGAGACAAATCGAAAATCATGAAATTGATCTTTCGAGGAACCGATCTGAACTAAACGTGATCCGCGACAAAATGTTCAAAATTAAGACAAAAACAATCCAATATGAACAGATGATCAAGGATTTCTCTGTCAACAAAACAGAATTACAGATGAATTACTGGAAACGTGTATTGATTGAAAAGGAAAGATATGAAATTCATAAGGAAAACCGAATCAGATATAATCAACTCATAACTCAGTCACAAGAATCGAAAACACAACTTGCGATAGTTGAAATGAGGAATAGGGAAAACGAGGCTAAAAACTCAAAATACAAAGAAGTCGAACTTTTGTATGATGTTCTGCAAGGGAAGATGACGGATGTTGAAAAACGACTCATAATTTTCAAGAATTATTCAAAATACTTATATCAAGACTATATTTTACCGAAGATTACAGAAAAGGCCAATAACTTGATACGTTCTGTAACTGAAAGTCTTGAAATGAACTATACATACGATGAAGGAGAATTCGAATTTTACGGGAAAACTCCAAAGTATTCGAATATTTCGGTCAAGAAGCTCTCTGGATTCGAAATATTTATTGCCTCATTGTCTATTCGAATTGCGATTATCCAATTGACATCGAATGAAAAAATACAGTTTCTTATCGACGAGGGATTCACTGCGTGTGATTTAGTGAATATCAGCAAGATTCCTCAATTTTTGAATCAATTAACAAATGTATTCAAATCACTCGTCTTGGTCTCACACATAGACATCATCAAGGATTCTGTTGACTCTGTATACGAAATTCAAAATTACAAGATAAATGTGTAAATGTAAAAAATTGCAATAGTTGAAGTTGAAATCAAAATAACGTTACACTTTGGGTTTCCATTTCAGAAATGTTGGAAACAAGGCTAATATACCGATTAAGATGATCACGTCAATGATCAGAATTAGATTTGCTTTGTTTTTACATAGACTCTCATAGACTATTGATTGTTTTGAATTTTTGGGTTTCGCAAAGTCGTAGAAATGTTTCAAGGGACTCGGACCGAATTCCCCATAACGACAATCATAATGGTAATCATAATAAGCTAAAAAGAGATACGTGAAATACAAAATACCTATGAGTATCCACTTATTTCGTGGTGGAGCATACCAGTAAAATAAGGCGAGAAACAAAGACAAAACAATGCATTTCACATTTCCTGTCAAAGGACCATCGTAACATTTTTCACCTTTCTTCAAACTTTCAAGATCGGTTTTAGTCATTTCAAATTGTTTGACCTTATCCATTTTTTCCATTTGAGCTGTTTTATCCTTATTACAATACATAGATTTTGTTTTGATAGATTTTGTTTTGATTCTTTTCTTGGGATTTCTTTGGTGTCTAGAAGGTTTGATTTCTAGAGGAATCTCTGGATCATAGATGACTTCTTTGGAATTACCCTGTCTAAACCACAAATTAAAGGCATATTTCTTGCCCGATATTACTGGGGTTCCAGCGTGTTCACTCATTGGATGCTTCTTAACGGTTCCATCATATACATTTGAAAAGACTAGTAACTTTCCCTGTTCTGCGGGAACATCAATATTGAGACGAGTAAAACGCGTTGATCCACCTTCATCTGGCGTGTTCAAATAACATAAGGCTGTTAGAATTCTTTGACCTCCCAAAAACATACAGCGTCTAGACTTATCGCTCAAGTCATGGTCCCAACTATCCGTATGATTTTGGTAAAATTGATTGATATCGTAGTGAATTATTTGAAATGCTTCGGCATTTTCAAGGGGTAATCCGACTTCTTTTGAAATCCGCTTTGCAACTCTTAAAGTTGTTGTATCGAAATCGTGTTCAATCCAAGCGGTTTTCCCAGTACGAGCCTTGGAAGTGACACCCCCCTCATCCGAAGACACCAAGGCCTTCTTCAATTTGTCTTTTGAAATTTTGATGAAGTGATTACATGTCCTTGCATTCAAAAAGCTGTTCTGAATTCGAATTTGAGGATCAGTATGTACAGTATCCATTGCTATATAATACATATATAAATATATGACGTGGCATTTGACTTGACTCGTTAATCAGAAAAAAATTTAGCTCTGTGCAAGATTTGATGTATCCTTTTTGCACATTTTCTCATAGTATTCCATTTTCTTGTCGCAGGAGTCTGTCATGTTGTAAACACAATCAAAAAGAAGCTCTGTCAATAGTACATGACAATCTTCTTTCATCTTCCTCGTATACACTTATATTAATAGAAATATAAATAATAGGTTTATTCTCATTTCTTATAGTATATGAAACCTATGAAGAGAAATATAAACGAAATCAGCGATAAGAAAATTGCTCTAGTGATTCCGTCTTGCATGAATGAGTAGCCTGTCTGAAAACGGTGCACATTATCATATGGATCAAAAGATTCCGCAATATCCTTATAATTTACTTTATCACTTTGAAATAATCCAAGATTTACAAAAGTGATACCAAAGATTGCTGCAAGAATGACAAAATTTATGAAAATTCCAATGAGTTCTGTGTATGACAGCTTCAGGCATCCGATCAATGATGTAACCATGAACACACATATCAATAATATTGGTATGAACATCAAGAATGTGGTGCTTTGTAAATTGGATTCGTATGCTATTTTGCCTTCGTTGAAAGTGATATTCGGCAAAATGTTATCTAATCGTTTTAAGTTCAAATACTCATTGAATCCAAGATTTTTGTCAATCACGTAGGACAATTGATTGTATACGTTTTCAACGTTGAAAGTATATATGTAAATAGCTTCAGCAACAGTTAACAGCAAACTTACAAGCATAAGTGAGAACATAACGTTCGAAACTTCTCTAGAAGATCCAGTGCATTCCTTCTTATTCTTGATTCGAAACAAGAGAAACATCACAATTATGGGAATCAGAAATGCAATAAACAATAGAAAATTCTCACGAATATTGTATCGCAAATCAACATAATCGGTTATCTTCTTATGATATTTGTTTCTTTTGTTAATTATCTCGTCTTCTTCTTGCATTTTTTTTATATATATATTATATAAAAAAAAATGATTACTTTTGAAACGTTTGTTAATACTTTGGATGCGGATCAGCCTTATTTGTATGTATTCTTACTTGTTTTGTTGTCTTCTCTTTTCGTTTTGAAACTAAACAAGAAGGATTTGTCATTCATGCTTATAAATATCGTTTTATACACAATCATAACTACCACAATCTTCTATTCATATACAAAATATGAGGAAAAGAAAATCGCAGAAAAGTACATAAAAGATATGATGTCTCTTTTGTATGATACTGATAGAAACTCGTATGAAAATTTCAAGGAACATTTAAAAACAATTACAACCAAATCCAATGACAGTCTATCTTTCGTCAAGAAAAACTGCACATTTATACTACTGACATTATTCATAGCGATATTCTCCATTTTTTACGCTAAAAATAGAAAGGAAATTTCTTTAACTTCCTTAGGTAGAAACGCGTACTATCTAATTATCCTAGGTCTCACAGAAATTTTCCTTACATTCTTTGTAATAACCCGCATACCCTTACCGGACATACTGAATCTTATGGACGCATTCATAAGAAGACGCGAGAAATGTTCAAAGGAAAATGTGAAAAAAATGGTTAATGGTGAAAATGTAAAGGCACGTGATTGTGACAATTTCAAAGAGGATGGAGATACCTGTGTTGTTGACAATACACACAAGTTTTATTGTAATTCCGGTAGAATAAATAGAAGTCGTTACGTGATTAAACCGAAACTTGCTTGATTTTGAAGTCTGTGATTTTAACATTTTGTGTGACCTCAGTTTCGAATTGGAATAAGTCTGGGTTTTCTTTCATATCTTTGTGCGTTTCGATGTCAACAACGAAATGATGAACATTCTTCTTTTTTTGTTTTGATTCGATCGTATAAGTTAATCCATTAACACCATTGCGATTCCAAGTTTCTGTATCTTTTGCGATCTTCTCGTATTTTTGTGTTTCCTTCAGATTATTGGCCTTTAGATTCATCAACTTGTTTTGTATACTAGTATCTTCAAGATCAATTATAGAACCATCCGATGGATAGCCTATTCTTAAACCATTGTAATGAATACGATTACGAAGCATATCGTCTTCTCCGCCCCAACCTAGCGTATTATTTGGAAACCCGTTTACTTTCTTAAAATCTTTCTCAGTAAACGTTACCACACCTCCCAGAAAAGGAGGATTATTCTCGTTGATATTACCATAACTATAACGAGTACCACGAATGGCAAGGGCTGTGGGTACTTCTGGGGTTTTCAAATAATACTTCATCAAACGTGAATCCGGTATCATGTCTATGTCAGTAAAGATAAAATGGCCTTTGAGTTTTTGTTTGATTGCTATATCAAAGCCGATATTCTTAAGTTTCCCGATGTTGAATTTACGACCGTCTTGAGACTGCTCAACAACAATGATATTAACATTTGCGACATCTTCAAATAACTTCGGCATGATAATTAAGAACTTTTCTTTTTGTTCCACTCTTTTTTTCGTTACATCTTCACGAAAAATCGTTATGATGTTTATATTTGGTTTCGTGGTTGGTTTTTCAAAGAAATCACTCGAACGAACGACGGCTATTTCTTTCAATTTTGAATTGAAGTATTTTAAAATGTGTGGTTTGTTGAAAATTTTTTTGTGTAGTTTCTCCGCATTTTCGGAAATTCTTTTACATTTGTCGTCGTTTTCTTTACACCACTCGACTTGTTCTATCAAATTTTCGAGATTTTTATCAATTGGGATATAATGTTTGTAAGCAATTAACTTATCTGAATACCACATTTTGAAGGGAGAATCAGGTAAGAGAACAACTGAACCGGATGCGAGCTCAGAACCTAACCGGAAAGCCGATACGTTTCCATCTAAATTGAGAATGTATTTGAATTTGAGCTTATACGTGTCGTCTATCTTATCTTTGAGTTCGATATCAGAATTCTGGACATCAAAAACTGAGACTGGCTCATTCTTCGCTTTTTTAAGACGAGTATTGAAATTCACCAAACCAACATCGAGTAATTCAGGGAATTCTTGTCCTAATTTTGCTGCCTTGAGACGTATGTTTGTTGTAATCTCTGAGCCACAGCCTGTCAATTTTCCTCTAAAAATTACTTTTTCAATTTTTGAATCCCAATCAGTTTTTATGGAATTACCTGGAGTTTTACACGCTCTTTTGGGATTATATTCAGTATAATACTTTCCACTATACTTTCTCCAGTCGTCTTCTGTGGGCATGAGTACATCCGCAAAATCATCTGTAATCGATGAAGAGAATATAGGACAATATGATTTGTTCCTGTATTGTTCAGGCAATTCTACTTCACCGTCCATCAAATCATCATAAGGGTTGCTCAAGTTCTTTTTCAGAACTGGAAAGTCCTTTTTATTAAGGAAAAAAACTGAGTCGGCAACTTTTTGAGATTCGCAAAGCTGTTCTAGAAAATCTTTATATACATTGAGAGATCTTTCTCCCTCAAGATTTTCCACATTTGCTTTGATAAGGCAGTTATTTTGAGCATTCCAAATTTGACGGTTTATGTTTAGTCTTCCCTTGAATTTAGGTTGGAGTTTCTCAATCACAGTCTTAGCAAGTTTATTCCATAGCAATTTTCGATCATTTGAATCCTTACTTTCAACAAAATTTTTCAAATCATCTTTATCTTCCTCGTTTAGATAGAGTTGCTTCAATACTTCATCGCTATTGCGAAACCTCGCATTTGAAAAAGGTAAAAAAACGTCGAGTTTATTGTCTTTGATCATAACAAAGATTCCTTTCTTGAGGTGATTGAATATGTAATTAAATGTATTCTTGACGGATTGAAAATTGTAGTCCTTATAAAGTTCGGATAGTTCCATCGATTTCTTTGAAGAATAGTTTTTCATTTTTTTGAATCTCAGGGGAAGATAAGCATGTGCTTCAAAATCGGCGACATCGCCGGCGGTGAAATATGTCTGATCAAAGATATTTGGGAACCGTGTAAATTTTGGGTTTGTAATTACGTTCGGTCTTACTGTATTCCTTTTACACTCTTGTTCGTTCGAGTAATAGCCTACATTCGGAGTCATGTCTTTGTTTGATTTCGGTTGCTTTTTTGTTTTGCTTCTGGTTTTGTTTTTGGTTTTGTTCTTCTTTATTATTTTCTTCGTAAACTTGACCATATTAATATACGAAGAGATAAAAATAAAATTTCTCTCATGCAATGGTTAGTAACAACAAAAAACCTGACAAAAAAAACTGATAGAATCAGGCGAAATGTTTATCTCATTTTCTCATTTTAAAACCACAATTTTTGCAATTTACTGTACGGATGTGAACCGGATGCATGCAGTTTAAGCAACTTCGATCACACTTTTTCTTTCTCTCTAGCTTCGGGTCGATATGCTTCAAAGCTATAAGTAACTTTACCATTAAAATATCCTTAGTGTTAACTTTCATTTTAATTTTGCTTTTTAATTTGCTTTTGGTTTAATATATCAAAATAGGATTCAAGGTCCTTTTGATAACATTTTTACTTTTTAATTTAGGAAAATTTAAGAAAATTTAGGAAAATTGAAAAAAAAACCTTGAAACTTCGTCAAAATATGTCTTTTGGACGTATTAACATTAGAACGGTTGATTTACACGAAATACTTCAAATATTCCATATGAATCTGACTGCAAAATTGTTTTCAATTGTTTGAAGCAATCGAGAACTCGAAATTATAGATCGGTCTCTAAGTTACCACACTTAACTCTCCTTATAATTTCTTTAAATTTTACATTAAATTTCAAGTAAACACTTGAATACACATCATGTACTGATAGCTAACCAATACAGGTCATATATATTCAATTGTTTTTGCTCTAAATAGCGTATATCTGTTTCCAAGCCCATTTTAACAACCATTTTTTATTTTTTCCCTCTAAAATATTTGACATAGGAATGTTGATGATTGCATATCGAGTGATTACACCGTATAAAATACAATAGAGAATCTATCCCCCCCACTCCAGTCTTCTGTATGATGTAAGCATTCTTTACCGTTAAATATAAGGAATTTCGTCTTTATATCGTATTTCTTGTCTTCAATTGTCAATTCGCCTCCAGTTACATACGATCCAAAACCAATGATGAGAGACAATGTTCCAGACTTGTTTCTAACATCACGATGTGATTTGAATTTAGCATTCATATTTATTGCGATTGATGTATATCTGAAGGAAGGGTCCACATATTTTGCTATCGATTTCATATTGTAAATAACATCACGGTTAAAAGGATCATTTGTGAAAGATGAGGTATTGTTATATATAGTTTTACCCAGAGTAACACTATATCCGGAATCGATAAACTTCCTTTGATTGTAATCCACGAACTCATGTTTACGCAAAAGTTCTTCCAATATGCACAAGTGATTCATCACAATTTTTGGATACATAGCTTGACAATAATGAGGTGTATTTGTGTGATTTCGTGTATACAATCCATCAGTGGCATAGCAACAACTTTCTTTATCTGGATCTGGATCTTGATCTGGATCTGAACCCGAATCTGAATCTGAACCCGAATCTGAATCTGAAACCATTTGTGTATTAGATTTCAATAGTTCTTGTGATTCAAATGAATTGCAGGCAGGACATCTTTTGACGTGAGTTCTCAAATTTGTCATGGAGCCTCTATGGCGATTCTTCTTTCTCAAATTAAATTCCCTTTTGTCTATTTCATCTTCCACGGTATCAGATTTCTCGTATTCATTGTTCAATTGAAGTTCGATCCATTTTTCAATGAGTTTAGTATGACGTGTGTGATAATTTTTGATAGACAACATCGAATCGTATAGACATCAACTGGAGATAACTAATTTTATCGTTCTAAGTTCTAAATTTTGACATTTTATAAGATTTTTAGTGCATTAAAGAAATCACATATCTTTCACATATACGTATCTAGCATTTCAGTTATAACTACGTGGTTTTGGCTGCAATGTGGGCTTCATTGTGTTTAATTCAGAGCATGTGTTGCAGTCAGGTTTGGACGGCTTGGAAACATCCGCTTCTTTGAGATGTACAAGCTTAGGGTTTTTAAGGAAAGAATTTTTGATGCTTTCACATTCGCTTAATTTGCGTGTGATACCACGAAGATCGGATTCTACATCAGTACGTCCACTTTGTAACTCGGATACGTTATTGCCAGGTGTGAACGCAGAAACATACAAAGGAGCAGTATGTTTAGTCGAGGGTGAGTATAACATGTATTTGGTAATACTCAAATCGTTCTTTTGAAGATTCATGACTATTATTATATAACACATATAAAAATTCCTAAGAGAATCCGTTTTCAATTTCAATCACATCTTTGTATAGCTTGTCAGCTTTCTTAGCAATTTTTACAATAGATTTGACATACTTCTGGTAGTTCTTATCGTCAGTTTTTTTCTTCGTAGATTCAACATTGTGAATGGTTTTCTTCATATTCATGTTGATGCCGTGGATGGTCTTTTTGAGCTTGTGTAATTCCACACATTCCACAACGACTTCAATGTCATCTTTGTCCAATAGGCTTAAATCAATATCGACATACTCGTGTTCTAAATCCCAAATAAAATCCACGAACTTTCCTTGATTTGCGAAGAAATCATGTGGTGACTTGCTTGTCATATATGAAGCGTATCTTTTGGATGTTTTTTCCTCATATGTTGACTTGGGATTCGGCTGCTTGAAAGTTAATAGGGGTTTTTTCGTATTTTTATTCAATACATATTTTAAAGTTTTCTTGATTACATTGTAATCGTATTTTACTTTTTCATTATAATCTTTGAGGAACATTTTTATTTTTCCGTGTTTTACTTATTTGCTTAGTAATATTGCCTATTCTTTTAAATTTTGAGAAACGATGAAGGATGAAGGCTTATGAATAATTTCTTAACATTTTACGCTTTTGAATATATCGTGATAAAGCCCATCTATCAATTGCATTCCACGTATGATCTGGTTTTTGTTGTGAATTGATGGTAAATCGAGTCTTAGATTTCGGCTACACAATAGATGAACACAATTCAAAATTATAGAAAAATTTTTGGCATTCGTCGTAAAATTTGTATTCAAAATATAGAGAGCTCTCCAAGACGCTAACACTTCGTACGTTTCATTAGTCGATTCCTTATCTTCGCTATTGTTTTTGAGAAGTCTATTGTTTATAGAAACGTTTCTCTTTTTAGCGATAGAAACTAACAAATCTAGTAAGAAAAGCTCATATCTATTGTAAAACTTCGTCTTTAATCCCTTCCATGCTCGTGAATGACACACAAAAGCTTTTTTGCACTCTTTCTTCTTTTCAAAATAGAGAAATAAGCCTATTACTTTCATGGCCCCTTGAATGTTATTGTCAACGATTGCTTCTACTAAATAAGACGACAAAGCAAGAACAATGTGTTTATCATTTGACTTTCGTATCAAATTAACGAAAGGATGAATAGATTTAATGTCCAAATCTTGTAAAATTGAATATTCTTCTGATTCGATGACGGTGCTCTTCGGAATTTGTATTTCTAGATCTTTAGGACTAAATAAGACAACTCCGTTTAAAAAACAAATGCCTTGGCGTATTTGTTCATCAATGTCATTTTTGAACACCCCAGGAAAATCTTGCTTGAATTTCAGAAGAAACTTCCCGATTTTCGGATTAGAATGAGTTATATTTTGAGCGCAATATAATATGATATTGGACCACCACTGGCTTGATTTCTTGGATATGTGTAATTCTGCGGACCAATAACTGAGATCGTCATAATTCTTGTTCTTGATTGACTTTTTTATTTGGTTCTGAGCGAATGAGATTTTGAACCCAGAGAAAGTAAGCTTTTTCTCAGTCATTATCATTATATATAGTATGCTTTTTAATGTTGCTTTTAAAACACATCAACGTATTCAAATGATGTCAATGAGGTCTACATTGCATAAGAAGTGACGCTTGCAACACATTCTTGTTATTTTGAGCTGTTTCATTGCTTTGGCAGCCGAGCTTTCCTTTACAGAATCACTTGCTAGATTTTCGAAATCGACGACGTCATCTTTGTTACGGTCATTTTTGATAATCTCCAGGTATTTTGTCCAGTGATTTGCAATGGGCTTCCCACAACTAAAACATCTAATGGGAATCAACATGATATTTTATAATTACTAACTATATATAATACTATATATATTTATCTTTATATATCGTTTGGTTTTGGTTTGTTAAATTTGATGAAGCGTCATTTTTAGTTTTTTTAAAAGTATATAAGCATATATCACTGTCTAATCGTATTGAAATTGGATTTTCATTTGATTTTCATTTGAATTTCATTTCAATTTCATTTCAATTTGAATTTCAATTTCAAAACAATGGAAGCATATCTCAAAGACGCTCTGAATCGTGGCTCGTTCCCAAATTTGTTGCTCATAGGAAAATACGGTAAAGTTCAGGGGTTTATTGATAATATGGAATTGAAAACATACAATACTCTAGAATTAACAACAAGTGATAGAGATCATTACGAGCTTATTCATCAAATAAAGCAGTTTTCTGAGCAGAAATCGCTATTGCTATCAATTAAGATCGTCCTTCTCGAGATTTCAAGTTCAATTAGTGAGTTATTCATTAATTTTCTTGAAGACAAGTTATTTCAAGAATCCGTGAAATTTGTCTTCATAGCATCTTCCGAAGATAACGTCCCTCAAAATATATTGTGTAGAAGCGTAAAGGTATACGTCAAATCAATTGATGATAATAAAGAAGGTATAGATTCATTACTCGATACTGACATCGATGACAAGGATTTGTGTAGAAAGATTTTAGATTTTTAAAATGTCTGTATAGTGTATAGTTCACAGTGTAATGAGATATTATTTCAAATCTAAGAACAAGGAATTTTCTAAATCAATCTGTGATAAAAGGGAATTCAACATAAAATCTACTAATGCGTCTCACCTCAAAAAACACCAAATATGGCTTGCGAACTTCATTAATCCTACGACTCCTTACAAGTCTATTTTTATTTATCATGGTCTGGGAAGTGGAAAGACATGTACAGCCATATCTATAGCTGAAAAGTTTCGCAATGAAGTTAGATATACCGGAAAAAAAATTTACATTGTCTCTTCGGACGCGGTCAAACAGGAGTTCAGAAATAATTTTTATTCTGAAACAAGTTCTTTCAAATGTGCTGGAAGTTTTTATGAGGACACACTTATTAAGAAGAATATAAAAATCGACTCGGACAGTATTATGAAAGAGCTAGAGAACTACTATAGCTTCCATACATATGATTCATTCACTAAAATAGTAGCTGATTTAGAGAAAGTGGAGGATATCAAGAAAGGTTTCGATGATTCAATCGTTATTATTGACGAGGCGCAAAACGTCAGATTGACTGAAAATAAGAAACAGTACAAAAGGATTTCACTATTCATAGAGAAGATAACAGACATTGCAGATATGCGCATGATCTTCATGTCGGCTACACCAATATTCGATAAGACACAAGAGTTTGTTTGGTTTGTAAACATAATGAATAAGTTGGATTTAGATTATGATGAAAGGAAACAGCATAAACCTTTGGAAAGCTCGGAGATATTCAAGGATAATAATTTTAAGAGCAAGTTGTCTCAGGACGAATTCACCGAAGCTTTAAAGGGTAAGATTACATACGTGAAATCTGGGAATCCGGCATTCTTCCCTTTAAAATTGTATGATGAGAGTGCCATAATTCCGGAAAAAAAATTCTATTATGGTAATGACGAAAATACGAATGCACAACAAATTTCAATACAAAAACAACAAATTCCAATACCAGAAAATGACCCATTTCCTAACACAGACAACGTAAAACTTACGTTGACTCTTCTCTCTAAAAACCATGCTAAAAAGATCCATGACGATTTCTTAGGTGCAGAAAAGATACAAGAGTCCTTTTCTTCAGAATCCATCCGAATAAATAACTTAAATTTAACTGAGAACAATTTGTTAACGAAACGGATGAAAAATAAAAAGTCCAATAACTCAAATTCAATACCCGACGATTTTGCACCAAAGTGTAATACAATCTACAACAAAATCTCAAAAAGTAAAGGCGTTTCTTTCGTCTATTCTAGATTTGTTGAAGCTGGTGTGAATCCAATGATATATGTTCTTGAAAAGAATGGATACAAAAAATACTGTAAAAATAATGACAACGGGCAAAATTTGTATAATGAATTCAGCAATGTCCCGGACCCCGAAGATGAAAAAAGACAAAACAAACGATATATTGTGATTACTGGGTCTACAATCGAGGGCTCTAAAATCGATGCCTCTGAAGAAGAGAAAAACATAGCAAGATCGATCGAAAATAAGGACGGTGATCGAATCAGCGTAATAATCGCCAGTGAGAAGGGAGCAGAAGGAATTGATTTGAAATTTGTTAGAAGTATTCACATTCACGAAGCTGACTTCAACATGTCTAAAATAGAACAGGTGATTGGACGTGGAGTTAGAACAAATTCACATAAAGACTTGGATAAAGAAAAAAGAAATGTGACTGTATATTATCATTGCACTGATTTCCCTGTCGTCGTCAATGACGGCAAGGAAGAACTTTATCATAATTATGAAACGATTGACATGAAACTTTATAGACGTGCTCTTAAAAAATATAAAGCCTCCGTTGAAGTTCAAGAGATACTCAAGAAAAACTCGGTTACTTGTGCTTTGTTTCAAGATTTGAATACATTTGACAAAGAAGACTTTATAAAATATTACGGTGAATGCGTGATAGATGCCGAAGGTAACAAAAGAAAAACAAAAGATCATTTACCTGAGAACGACATCAAAAAAATAGAATGTGCTGAAACTTGCGCTTCAAAAACATCTGTAGACGAATACGATTACGAAACGTTTCATCCATTCACACACGAACACTTTACTATTTTAAGAACGATTTCGGAGATACAGAATATTTACAAGGAATATGATGTGAAACTCACATTCGAAAACATAAGAGATATGATTCATTCAAATTACCCATCCATTGAAGACAAGCTCATACAATTTTCTCTGAGCGAAATGATATTGAACAGACTCGAATTTACGAACTGCTATGATTTGAATGGATTCTTAAAATACGAGAAGAATTACTATGTGTTTGTATATATTGATGCAAGGGGCAATGAAACACATTTCGTCGAGAATCTTGTCGCATATTCATCAAATTATGTAGAACTGACTGAAGAAAATATAGTTTCAAACCAACGCCTTGTTGGAGAAATCGAAAATACTCGAATCACAAAAAGATTTTATGAATTGAGAGAAAAAAGTAAGGATTTCATATCGGGTGAAAGTTTATGGAAATCGATTTTATTACAATCCACATACAACGAAGATGCCATTAAAACACACTTGAACAGTCAGAGCTTGAACAATCCGAGCGAAAGTTATGGCAAAGATATAATAGAGTTCATGGATTCATTGAAGAAAGATATTAAAGACATCATAAAAGTATCAAATGAGAATTACTGGATTTTTAATAAATGTAAGCAAGACGACACTTACATTCTATCCAAGGGGAAAACAAAAAAAACTCACAGCATAGATGATTTCAAAACTTATGTGGAAAAGGTTTATACTGATACAAAAGGTGGCGAACTCATAAAAAACATCGATAAGATAGAAAAAATTCAAATTAACAACCCAAATGACGTAATAAGTAAACCAGATATCAAAAAGTTTCTTAGAGTTGCACTGATAATAGATACATATGAAATAAAAGAAGATGCTTGGCCTGTTATATTTCCTTTTCAAAAAAAAACATCTTAGTCTTGCTTTGATTCAAGATCACCTAATGCATTTAACTTTTCGTTTCCAAACTTTACGTAGCTCTCGAATTCTTCTTCTGTAATATTTATAAGATATTGAATTTCATCATAATCCTTATCAAGTGATACCAATACCTCATTTGAGTTTATCATTTCTATACCCGAAAATTCAGTTCGACCTAGGTAATCCATGCCTTTTTTCAAAATAGCAATAAAATATGAACCTTTCACATCATCATCGGATTTTTGCAAAGCGAGCCTCATTGCCTTGTCAGATAACTTGACGTAAATAAACAGGCAAATTTCGTTATCGTCCGTATCTTCGAATATATATATGCCTTTTTCTGTGTCCATCTGTGTGTCCATCTGTGTGTCCATCTGTGTGTCCATCTGTGTTTCCATATTAAAATATCATATCTTATTTTTATACAGTTTCAAACGCAATGATTCAATGATTCAATGATTCAACGATTCAATGATTCAACTATTGAACGATTCATACGAAATATTTCAAATCATCGAGTGACATGAATTCGTCGTGTGTCCTGAATTTGACCTTGAATACATCAATATTTTCAGAATTTGTTACTATTTTCACAATCTTGCCGCTGAAATTACCCTTTGTTCTTGTTACTGGATTTAGCATATACTTCCTGATTGTTTTGCCGATGTAATAGTTCATATCACGTGATTTGGTATTGATGCACTTATTTTCATTGAGCATAACGTTGAGATCGATAATATTGAGGACATCACAAACACTTAGAATGTGAGAGCATACGACAAACGATTTAAAACGACAACAATCACATTGGAACGTGTTTTTGATTTTGTTATGAGTAACCATATGATAGGAAATGATACTCTTTAGATGGTTTAGATCAGCTTCTTCAGTTACTTCTACAATTCCATTTAACGAGTTATTTGACTTTGAAATGCGTTCATTCGTCATTTCAATGCCTCGAAAACTTGAACGATTAACAAGATAAACATCATCATTTTGTTCGTGGGATCCCCGGGTACCGAGCTCGA
>JGI24920J38491_100047_pt1 | contig 41196 bp, 43 predicted proteins | sample LinPFosmplate8_FD_38491 | JGI IMG/M metagenome (IMG submission 38491)
TGCAGGTCGACTCTAGAGGATCCCACTGGTCAATGTATTGGTACTGAATCTAGACAACCTTACTCGTACGGTCATTTCAATTTCCCAGTTGAAATTGATATGGGAGGTTTTTTTAAGACATCCCTTATAATCGCTACAATACTTGTTATTTTTAGTACAATAATTGTATACAGGAAACGTACTTAAAGATATATGTAATATATACAGTATATAAAATGTCCATTGAAACTGTCCTCGAAGAAATTACTGCCTTGCGTTCTGATATCAAATCACTTTCTAAAATCGTTAGAAAGATCAAGACGAAACAAGATGATCCAAATGGTGAAAAGGCCGCCGCTCGTGCCTTGAACAATGGGTTTAATCGTAAACAAGCCATCTCCGAAGAACTTCGTAGTTTTTTGGATCTCCCAGAAGGAGAGCTTGTGTCTCGAAGCACTGTTACTCGTTCTATTAACAAGTACGTAACCGAGAATAATTTGAAACATCCGGATAACGGACGTCTTCTCATGCTCGACGATAAACTTAAGAGTCTTCTCAAACCACCAGACGATGTACAAATCACGTTTTTGAATTTGCAAAAGTATCTGAGTCCACATTACACCCGCGTAGAAAGTGAGAAAAAGTAACTTAAGTCACACAAAAACTAACTTAAAAAATATAAACATATAATATAAAAACATGATTATAGACAGGTTGTCTATAGAAAACCTTGTTGGTACAAAGATATCTAATATAGATTTGTACCAAAAAGCATTTACACATAAATCTGCGTTAAAAGAAAACGAAAATTTAGATGGATCGTTCGAAACTTTAGAGTTTATTGGTGATTCCGTGTTAGGATTTGTTATAACTAAATACCTGTTTGATAGGTATGAGAATAAACAAGAAGGGTTTCTTACAAAAGCTCGTACAAAACTGGTGAGAGGTGAAACACTTGCAAATATTGCAACTAAACTTGAACTTTATAAATGGGTTCAAATGGATGAAAAGGGTATGCGTAATCAATGGAATAAGAATCCTAAGATTCTTGAAGATGTTTTTGAATCAGTTGTTGGTGCCATATACATGGATCTCGGTTTACTTCACGCAAAACAGTTCATATTGAATATATATACTAACCCGGAATATGTTAACTTGAATTCTATAATGGTAGATGACAATTTTAAAGACCATCTTATGAGATATTCTCAAACAAACAACTTTAATTTACCTGAATATAGAGTCGTGTCTCATGAAAATGGTATTTTCTGTATAGACGTGTATGTAAATAATATGTTTTTGGGTAGAGGGCACGCTAAAAATAAAAAACAAGCTGAACAACACGCTGCTAAAAGGTTTTTTTACCCACCACCACCACCACCGGGTCCTCCACCAAAGAGTCCTTCTGTATATATTGGATGCCCTCCGCCTCCACCGGGTCCACCTTTACCTCCACCAATGTAATGGTACTTAAAAAATAAGGTATAATATTATCTATAAAATGTTAAAACCTTGTTTAATTATTGCCGGTGGTTTAGTGGGTATAGTTATTGGTATAAAAATCCTTTTTTGGGTCGATCGATTAGATGATTCGCCACCATCATCACCAACGTGTAACAAATTAAAAGACAATGTTTCTGAATTAAATTCATCTTCGGATGAAGAAACAGTTACTGTAAAAAGAACCCTAACTTCTCGTATGGGTGTTTATGAAAAAAAAGAAGTTATAAATAGACCAAAATTATCACACATGAAAAAGCAAGACCTTATCGATGAATGTATACATAGGAACATTGCGTGCATGGGTACAGTACGTGTTTTACGTGAACGATTGCGTGTTGCACGTGACGAAGAAAAGGCTTAAAAGTTATCAGAGTAAGTAACTTAATAATATGCACCCAAATGTACAAAAATGGTTAGATTTTGAGTATGCGCCTCAAAAATCACAAGAATGGTTAGACCTTCGAATGGGTATGCTTACAGCGAGTGATGCTGCGTCGGCTATAGGTGTTAATAAATATGAAACACCACACCAACTTCTCCTAAAAAAATGCGGTAAAGGACCCGTATTTACAGGTAATGAAGCAACCAGGCATGGTGAAAAATACGAAGACGAGGCACGTATACTTTATGAACAAAGACATAACGAAGTTGTTCATGAATTAGGACTATGTCCTCACCCAAATTATTCGTTTTTAGGCGGAAGTCCGGACGGTGTGAGTGAATCAGGTAAGTTAGTTGAAATAAAGTGTCCAATGATGCGAGCAATAGATGATAGTGTACCCGAACATTACATGCCACAATTACAATTGTGTATGGACATTTTAGACTTAGAGGAGGCTGATTTTATTCAGTATAAACCAGAAGCATTGACTTGGCCAAAACCAAGTGAATTTATAGTAACAAACGTAAAACGCGACCGAGACTGGTTTGCTAAGTACATGCCTATAATGCGTGATTTTTGGGACAAGGTCATATACCACAGGGAACACGGTATCGATGATCCACCACCTAAAAAAACCCGTAAGAAAAAAGAATTAATAAGACCAGAGTGTACTATAGAAACAGATTCGGACGACGATTATTATGATGAGTCATGATAAATGAACAAGACTGTTTTATACAGCACAATATCTGTCACACTTATTATTACATTGGTATATGGTTATATGTACTCTAAAATGAAAGACGATTTTGGGTTTACAGACGATCCTCTCGATCCGTATTATTTTTCACTCATGACGATGAGTACAGTCGGTTACGGTGACTTTTCACCAAAAACACAACGCGCGAAGGCCCTAGTCATGACCCATCATACAGTTATATTAACAGAAATTGCCGCTATAATTAGTCAAGTAATTTCGAAATAAAATACAAATTATTTAATCATTTTAATGTTCAAAATTACAAGATTTTGAAGATTAAAAAAATGTCAGGGTATAATAAATGCAAACATTCGGATCAAGAGCTGAAGTGTTTCACGGAACTGCGCTTAAAACAACTGGTGGTCTCGAAAAGAAGGATCTCATCCAAGATAAATACGGTTCGATCGTTAGTAAAGCAGCGAGAGAATCTGCTCTCAAACGCATGAAAAGAGAGGGTAAAAAGGCACTCGTTAAAGTTTTCAAACCAAAAAAGAAAGGGTTTGGTCTCCAACCAAAAGAGGGTACAAAAAAATATAAAACACTTGTTAAGAAAATGTTGTAATAGAGTAAGTAATAACAATGACACTCGCTAAGTGGAATGAATCCATACGGATCGCTAAAATTAAAATGGGTTTAGACCCAAAATCATACATCATGATAAAAGGCAAACTCCTCAAAGAGGCACAGGCCATTTATCAAATGTTGATACTAAATGAAAAATTATAAAACAAATTGGAACCCCTTAAGTCTCTGTGGCTCATAAACCACGAGCGAGTTAAGTTTCCAAGAAACCCCGAACTTTTTATTCAAGAAGTAGACACTCACCATTTCAACAATAGCCGTCCCTGAATTTCTCGAGTATAGACCGTTTTTAATTTCATCGTACAAAGGTTTCTTTTCTTCATCGTAAACGTGTGGTTTAACCTTATCATCAATAGTAGAATCAACTTTAACGCGAAACTTTGGTTCACGATCGGGTGATTCCTTGATATTGGAGAAAAACATTGGTTTTAATTCATCAACACTCATTTGTTTACCAAAAATGTCTTCACTTTGGTCGGAAACGGTCTGAATAACTTTATTTTCAACTTCACGCATACACTCGTAGAACTTCTTAACAAAGTTTCCATCTTCATCCCATCCTTTCATAGCAAAGTCAATGTTATACTTTGTCGGTCCAACTTCGGGTGTAAACCCAGAAATACCGAACGGCATGTACATGCGTGGAAAAATGATTTTCATTGGTTTATCTTCGTTATTACATAACGAAATCTTTCGACCATCGTAGTTGGCAATTTTCAGGGTATCTTTAGCGTTTATAAACTTTGCCATTATTCTATAAATGTATATGTACTGTAAACTTTAAGTACTATAATAACGAATCTCACTTCTTATTTTTTTAGTTTTATTTTTTATTTTCTTTAATTCTTTCATTAAATTATTAATAGTTTTTTTAACTTCATTACGTTGGTTTTCTAAATCGTTTAACATTTTAGTCGCGTTATTATATCTTTTAGTTCTTTGTTGACTCGTAAGTTTATCAAAATTAGTTTTATTAACTTTTACGGACCTGTATAAATTGGTAAGTTTTTTTTGTATTTTTGCCAATTTACTAATATAACTTTGTATTCTAATTTGTTCAACTATTAAATCCGCTAGTTCACCCTGTTTTTTTGACCGTACGCTTGTTATACCAATATTATTTACATTCACGAAATTACTGATACCCATTTCTATATACTGAGATTACTTATTGGGCGATTTTTTTGGAGTACTTTGTTTTCTGGGTTTTTTAGGTTTAGTATATCCCAATTGTTTCATCATATTGTTTACATTGAAATGTTCATTTATTCTCTTGAAAAAACTGTTTCCATAAGTTTTTGTTTTTTTAGACGTTGCGGTTGATGTTGTATTACTGTTACTATTATTATTTTGTCTCGATCGTTTTAACATTTATATAGTCTGATATTTTATATACCATAAAGTAATGAACTGGTTAAGACTCAAAATCATAGAGATACATGTTTCGTATATGATGATGAGGTACAGGATGAATAAAAAATTATTTACGCAGAACACATAGAACACTCCGCTTCTAAACTAAACTGGATCGGGCGCGATTTTGCTTTACTTCTAAGGTAATACATACCTGTTTTCAAACCCTGTTTCCACGCGTACATGTGCATAGACGAAAGTTTTGAAACCGTCGGACTCTCGACGAATAAGTTCATACTTTGACTTTGGTCTATATATACACCTCTATCCGCCGCCATATCGATAATTGTTTTCTGACTCATTTCCCATACCGTTTTATATAGTTCTTTGAGATCATCGGGAATATCAATAATGTTTTGAACGGACCCGTTTGCCTTAACCATGAGATCTTTCATTTCTTTTGACCAGAGCCCGATTTTCTTTAAATCGTTCACCAAATGTTTGTTTACGACGACGAATTCACCCGCGAGGGTTCTTCTCAAATAAATATTTGTTGTATATGGTTCGAAACACTCGTTGTTCCCTAAAATCTGGGACGTCGAGGCTGTAGGCATAGGTGCGAGTAAGAGACTGTTTCTCGTACCTTTTTTAACGAGTTTACGCATAGCATTCCAATCGTATCGACCACTGAATTGTGGTTCGCGATCCCACATATCGAATTGGAGAATACCTTTACTGAACGGTGACCCCTTAAACGTTTCGTATGTCCCATACATTTCAGCAAGCTCACACGATGATTCGAGAGACGCGTGGTATATTGTTTCAAAAATATCACGGTTCAGTTTTTTAGAATCATCTGACCCAAACGTCATTCTAAGCATTATAAAAACGTCGGCGAGGCCTTGAACACCAATACCGATTGGACGATGACGCATATTTGAACGTTCTCCATTTTCAGTAGGGTAAAAGTTTTTATCGATAACCTTGTTTAAGTTTCGCGTAACCATTTTAGTAACGCGGTGTAACTCTTCATGGTTAAACTCCATTGTCTCTACGTCTACGTATTTTGGTAACGCAATAGAGGCGAGATTACATACTGCCGTTTCTTTATTATCGGTATACTCTAAAATTTCCGTACACAGATTCGACGATTTAATCGTACCAATATGTTTATGGTTTGACTTTTCGTTACACGCGTCTTTGTAAAGCATGTACGGTGTTCCCGTTTCACTTTGTGATTTGATAATAGATTTCCAAACTTCTACCGCAGGCATTGTTTTTGTTGCGAGCCCTTCACTTTCGTACTTTTCATACAGGTCTTCAAATTCTTTACCGTAAACATCCGATAAACCTTTTGCAGTATCTGGGCAAAACAAGGACCAATTACCGTTAGACTCGACTCGTTTCATAAATAGATCAGGTATCCACATAGCTGAGAAGAGATCGCGACACCTGGCTTCCTCATCACCTTGGTTTAATCGTATTTCGAGAAAATCCATAATATCGGCGTGCCATGGTTCGAGATACACTGCTATAGACCCTTTTCGTCTACCCGCTTGATTGACATACCTCGCGGTCGTGTTATAAACACGTAACATGGGGATAATACCATCAGATGTACCGTTCGTACCACGGATATGCGACTTGTTTGAACGAACATCGTGTATATGTAACCCTATACCACCAGCCCACTTACTTATACGCGCACACTCTTTCACTGTATCATAAATACCGTCGATACTGTCTTCTTTGTTTGCAATTAGAAAACACGACGACATTTGCGGCCTGTGTGTACCTGCATTAAACAAAGTGGGTGTTGCGTGAATGAATAACCCACGTGATAAAGCATCATACGTTTCGAGAACATGGTCTATATCGTGACCATGGATACCGATAGCTACACGCATGTATAGGTATTGCGGTGTTTCGATAATATCACCATCAATTTTTTGAAGGTATCCCTTTTCTAAAGTTTTTAGACCAAAATACCCAAAATCGAAGTCACGGTCTGGTAAAATATTTTCCTTAACTTTGGAAGAAACTTCTAAAACCTCGTGTGTAATGATACCTGCTTTATGGAGTTTACGCATGGCGATGTTAAAATTATTTGCTGCACGTTTTTGTATATTACTGGCAACAATACGAGTTGCTAAAATTTCATAGTCTGGATCTACTGTAATCATACCAATACACACTTCAGACGAAAGTGTATCAATTTCATGGGTTTTGATTTCATCGTACATGGACGAGAATACCTGTTGTGCTACCATTGTTACGTCTACATTTTCTGAAAGTTCGTTTGTAAGCTTTGAAATCCTGTTGGTGACCTTGTTAAACTTTACGTCTTCAACACGACCGGATCGTTTTATAACTCTCATCTATTAAATCTATTAATAACTAATTTTTTATATTACTTTTTAGTAATGCACTTAAAATCTTCACTTCTCACAGTTGTTGGTCCTTTAGTTTCGGCTAAACGATTGGGCTGGAGTAAAGAGGAATTTACATAAAATTTACCATTTGGGTCGCCAACTTTGGCAACTGGTGCGTATGAACCCACGAAGCAAGTTGGTGGTTCACATGGGGGCTGTTCATAATTGCATGCTTTTGTATTGTATGCTTGATCAAAATCGGCGGCGACTAACATTTATATTTACCAATAATTTTTTTCCAGGCGTATATTAAATGTGCGACGCTCTTCACATAAATTCCCTGAAACAATGTCCAACACCATTGAACACATTATTCTTTTCTGAATTCAACATGAATCTTCTTCAACGTGGTATCCGTCAGGATTTCAAAAATAAAACTGGTATCTCCATAGATAAACAAAACCAGAACGATTTGTATAGTATAATGCGTGTCGTTTTCATTAACAACTCTGGTGATCATAACACAAATGTACAGGAACAAGTGCGATACATGAACAGTATTGTTATTAAAACAGCTTCTAGCCAAGTTCAAACCGGTGTCTCTCAACTCATGGGTTACTTACGAGACACTGAAAGTAATGCAAAACCAAACGATTTACCAGTAAGTACATCAAATTACGGTAAAAAGTTTGGTAAGAATGATAAAATTGGTTTGTAATTTTATTCACCACCCGTTATAGCTGTATCGATTGGATCCGGTTTCATAACAGGAGTTTTTATATCAGGCGTTTCATTTACGGGTACAGATTTCGTAACCGTGGATTCTGTAACACTGTTTTTGGACGTATAATATTTCCATCCAGCGAAAGCAAGTATGGCAATCAAAGCTATAATAATAATTTTAGTAAACGTTTTCATTATATATAACATTTAGAAATTTTAAATAAATATATTCTTCAATAGTAGTAAATATGAGTCACTTGATGCTCAACGATAAAAATGATATGGATGATATAAATCCATTTACCACACCTGATAATTTTTTTCCACCTGGGACGAGTAAACATACACTCGATTTCAAGAGATATGTAGCGCCTGTACAGGAAGAGCAGGAAGAATATATTAGCCCCGCGTGTGATGTATTGTCTAAAGGTGTTGGTAGACCAGGTTATAGGTCAGACGAATGTAAACTATCTAGACCACTCGTACCAGGGAGGAATATAGATAGAGGTTTCACTATCAAAGAAAAAATTGAAATTAAAAATAGCGTTGAAACTGTTAATGATACAAAAATGTATATGAACTTACTTATTATCGCATTTCTTCTTCTATTAATTGCAGTACTCTAAAAAGGCGTTGGAGTTTATATTGATTAGTCGCATCGTTAACTATAATAGGTAACGTCGTTAAACAAAACTCCCTTACCATACGTTTTTGCCACGAACACGTTACATTTATAATAGGTGGTATAAATGTAGGATCAATTATTTTAACAGTGTTCATAATACGAATAAGTGAATATATATTTCTATTCAAACACATTACATTATCTAATTGGACTAAAACACTTCGTCTTAATGTTTCAGTCGTTTTAATAACCATTGTATCTAGAAACTGTTCGTATCGTATTGATTTTTTGTTACCTTCTATATGATAAATGTTTGAAGAACTTATTAAAGATGTTACAAAACTGTCTTTAAACTTTTCGTATCCAAACCCATCTATATATTTATCGTAATTTATTTCGATTTCACATTGGTTATTCTCTACGTTTATAAACTGACGTGCGCGTTTTAAGAAAGATGTCATGTGTATAGAGTAATATAAAGCAATGTCTTTAATATACAATTATTAAACCATACCAAATTTCTTATCTGGTTTAAACTCAAGTCGTTTATTAAGGTCTTTTATTTCATCTTCCTTTTTTAAGTTTATACCTTTACATTCGTGTATTTCTAGAACTATACATCTAGAACAAAACCCCAAACCACAATATTTACAATCAATAGGAATCCCTTTTTTCTTACACTTAAAACAAGGCATATTAAAGTAAACCTAAGTTAACTTTAAGTAACATTTTTTTAAGAGTAAATGCCGTCTTATAAAGGTGATTTCAATAGAACGTATTCTTATCTACTCACGTTAGATGAGTATAGAAGAAGAATACCCGATGAGTTTAAACCATCTTGGGTAAAACTTACGACTATAACAATGATTTCTAATTTTCAAAAACCTATCGATATGGCTGAAATGAAGAAACAGTTTAATTTGGATACAGAGAATGAAAGATTTCAATTGTCTAGAAAGGGTAACGGTACCGATTCTAAGTTTATAAAGTCTCCATGGGCCGCTAAAATTAAAGCGACAACATTTTATAATCAGGTAACGTTAACGTATAACGACTTGTATAGTACAAAATCGATAAAGATTTTCCCAAACGGGAGTGTACAGGTCGCAGGGTGTTCCGATCTCTTTGATTGTAGACGCGTAATAAAACACGTTGGATGTTATCTTGAAACAATTTTTAAAGATAAAACTTACATTCCACCAATGGAAGGGTATAAAGTGGTAATGATTAATTCAAATTTCAGTTTGAATTATAACATTAATCTTCGACTCGTTTGTAAAGAGTTTAGTAAATACCAGGATACATTTAAAGTTTCATTTGAACCCGATAGATACTCAGCGGTTAAAGTCAAATTCAAACCAGCTGAAGATATGAAAGAAATAACGACAAGTATTTTCGGTACAGGTAAAATTATAATCACTGGTGCACAAACCCTCAGGGAAATCGCGGATGCATATCGTATCATAAATGATACGATAAACGATATACCTAATGTCAGGGTATCACCCTGTCCACAAGATAAAATAGAATTATTCGATGATTTTAACGGACATAAAATTGACAAATGTTTAAAATTTTTAAAATCAAAAGGGTATAATTCTTGGAAATATACAACAATAAATAAACAAATTAATTTCTAATGTAATACTAATATATACAAAATGTCCCAACGACTTGGTATGGCCGATGGCAGATGCTTCACAATCAATAGCTCATCCCAACTCTATAACAATTACGTCATGAAAGAAAATGGTATCTCATACGAAGATAACTATTCTTTCAGAAAACTCCTTCAACAAAAAGGTCCAGAACTTTTGAAACCAACCCAGGCGCAACAAAAAGATCAGTGTGGGTCATGCGACAAAGCACTTCTCAAAATGCCAAACATCTATTAAATTAATTAATTAATCATATTTTCATTTTTTTATATACGTAAACAATATAACATGGCTCTTTCCAAAGGTAAAATGGCGGGTCTTCTCGTATTATGTTTATGTGTAATTATAACATCATTCGTCTTAGCATACGGAAGTGGTAATGTACCAGGTACAACACCCTCATTAAATAAAAAGGCGAAGGCCTTGATACAGGCCATTGTAGACAGTGACGCTAAACCTTCCACGTGTGAAGATTTAGCTAAATTCTTGTCCGAAAACGAAGACGCCGCCGGCAACACCGATCTCGGTGAAATGACGGATAAAGAAAGCAAAATTATTGATATAATATATAAATCGAAAACAAATATCTGTGAAGGACGTGATACGGTCGAAGAAGCTAAGGAAGCTTTTGATAAAATCCTTAACGCCGTCGAAGGGTTCGATATAACGACAGATTGTGATGAATTGAGAACAATGAAAGAAAAAAGAATATCTGAAGATAAACCTTTACCAGATTGGGTTTGGGATAAAGAAAAAGATGAATTTATTGATACAAATGATTATTTGGGTACAGAAGAAGTTGAAACTTCGTGCACAAACGCATCTGTCGAAGAGATCGTAGATGATGCTGAGGAAATAATTGATATTAATGCCCTCGAAACCGAACTTGCAACTGCACAAGCTGATTTGGCAACAGAAGAAGGAAAAGCATCTTCAGACACGGAGAAAATTACGGCGTTGACTGCTACTATAACAGATTTGGAGACCCAAATCACTGACGCAAAAGCCGCAGCCGAAGCCGCAGCCGAAGCCGCAGCCGAAGCCGTAGCCGATACTACAGACGCAGCCGATACCACAGACGCAGCCGATACCACAGACGCAGCCGATACCACAGACGTAGTTGTATAAAAAAATACAAGTCTAATATAAATGGAAATAGCGTTGGCTTTATGTTGCGTGTCTAGCATGTGTTCTGTTTCATCAGCAACTGGTGTCGCGACTGTACCACTTGGATTGGTACCTGGTACAAAACAGTATTTTTTGAAACAGTTTAAATTGGATACGCTTAAACCTATACTCGAAGGAGTCAAGAAGAAAGCTTTTAAAAAAGAGTGTGATGCTCTCAGAGATTGGATTACCGAATACGACGAGTACATGTCGTTCGAAGATTCACCCGAATTTCCAGGTGATGAAGTTAAATTTTGGACTATAAAGGGTCAAAAGACTGTAGAAGAAATATTAAAAGATGAAGGATTGGATAATTGGAAATATATAGTTAAATTCTTTCGTGAAGGTGCAGAGTGTAGAAAAGAAGTTAAACCTGATTTACAAAAAGTTGCTACTGAATTTGGAAAAATGATAAAAGATGAATACCCAGATGATTATGATTTACAAACGAGTTGTGACACTATAGCATCTTTGGTCGGTGGACCAACGATAGAAGGAGCAAACCCAAAACTAGCTAAATATCACTGGGATGAAATAAACGATCGTTTTGAACAAAATGATACTGTTCATAATAAAGAAAAAATATGGGAAGTATGTGGATGGTCGGATTCACCAGATGACGACGACGATACTGGTGATACAGAAGAAAGTACACCAGATTCGTCGGATGATACGGAAGAAAGTACGTAATAAAACGGTTAATAAATTCTTTAAGTCTTCTAGATAATGACTCAATGTGCCATATGTTTGAACGATGTTCGACAAACAAGAAATAGTAAATCTATTAGATGTGGACATGTTTTTCATTCACATTGTATAGAAAACTGGAAAAAAAAGGGAAAAGTAACTTGTCCCGTATGTCGCAAAGTGTTTGATGGATCTAATTTTAGGGTTCAGATCACTGTACACAACGATTACGAAGCTACTTCAAATACGGTATGTCTTGAAAATGAAGTAGTACTCGATGCTCTTGATTTGATATTCAATATAGATCACGAAGATGACCTATCGAGTGTTCTTGATGACTTTGGGATGAGTATGACCGACTTTGATCCCTCTATCCTTAACACAGAATGAGCTACAATACTTCTTGTATGCTAACCCAGGGTAATTTCTAGACGCTTTTCTTGGATCGGTTATAGCTTTACCTTTAGCGTCTACTAGTAAAGGTGCAGTTGCCCAACCACGTTTGTGACTAAAAACGTTTGCTTTAAACTTTAAGAGTTTTCCTGGAACGCATTTACCAGCTTTTTTGATACGACTAATTGGTACACCAAAAAATTTGGATATACTTTCATACGTGTTACCCGTTTTCACTTTATAATTAACAACCCCGTGTTGTTTATAAAAGTGAAAATCACCTTGCCTAAAATAATTTTTTTTATTACCAGGAGCTACAAACATCATTACTTTAAAGTGATTCGGTTTACACTTTGTAGAAGCATCAACTTTATAAACTTTTTTTGGGTTATCAGCAATAACGCGCTGAGGTAATCCTTTACAGTGTGTATACGAATGATTCAAATTACGTATACCCGCTCTTTCACCTGGAATACTTTTTTGCATTCTTAAACTTTCATAATCACCTACGGCATATGCATAACAATTGTTATTTCCTATACCAACAGTTCGCCCCCACAGACGTTGTGTGTACGTAGGTTCGGAACCACTCAGGGGGAGTGTCTTACTATTATTTTTTGCTTTTGTGGTCCTCATTAATAACATGGTAGAAAATAAAATCTTATTAATAAGTAAAATGCTTAGAGATCTTGCCAACGCCAAAAAAATGAACGATGTTTTAACGGAAATTCTCCTTTTCATCCTTGCTATCCTTATAAGTACATTTGTACTTCGATTTGCGTGGAACAAATCACTCGTCAAGCACATCACTGTACTTAAACCAATTGACACGTTCCTTGACGCGTTTATCCTTTCACTTTCAATCGCGGTTGCCCGTGGTATTTAAATTTCTTTATAACCCTTGATTTCTTCACCACTTGAACTTCTCATAACTGGGAATGCATCAATTCCATCGCAATTGCCTTTTTCGCAATCGATGAATTTGTGAGGTATACCTTTCTTTTCTAAATACGCCAATTGTTTCTTTGTCCAACCGCACCACATTGCACCGTAGACTGTCCATTCAACCTTCTTATCCCCCGTCTTTACGGGTTCTTTTGGTTCAATTTTTGTTTTTCCTGTATGTGTGAGTATGTAAATATTTACAGCTAATAAAGTTAATACGGCAAACATGTTTATATACTTATTTTATATATTTTAATTTAATATCTTTACACATTTGAACGATCGTTTTATTTTCGGTATTTAAGCCTAATTTCTTTGCCATTTTTTTTAGGTTTGATTTTTTATACGAAGTACACTTACGTCCATCAAGTCTTACATAACCCTTATTTGCCATAGAAATTTTAACACTGGGTTTAGAAGGTGGCATTGTTGCACGAATAACTGGTCTCCTGATAACCGGTTTATTATTCTTTGACACAAGTTCCCTTTTAATCTGTTCCATAGTCTTTTTAACTTTACCACCACCATGTTTAACGACTATAGATTTTGGACTAGATGATTTTCGTCTCCCTATTATAGTACTTATATCGAAAGGGATAGACGCTTTTTTATAAGGTGAAAAGAATCTATCATTGAACACCTGTTTAAAAGATGGTAAATTTGGGTGCCCTAAAGGTGAAGATCGAAGACGGTGATTTTTTATTTTACTGGATTCTTTACCTAAATATTCTGCCGGAAGAACTCTTTCTATAAATTGAAGTGCTTCTGTTCCACTTTTCAGACCCAAATTCTTTATTTCCTGTCTAACTGAGTTCAAAAAGTACTGAATATCGTACATTATGTGAGATTCATTGTATATACCATAACTACTTTTATAGGAAAGTGTATCCACTTCTTGATTTTTAATACCTTTAATAGTTGAAAACCCAAAGTCGGATATCAATGCCTGAATACCTATATCATGAACTTTTAAAGTAGAGTTATACACTTTTAATAGTTTAACTCGTGACGGACTTTTATTATTTATTAATATGTTTTCACAATGTAAATCGTGATGTCTAAAAGTTGGATATTTATTTTGTATTTTATAAAGACTGTGTAAAATTTGAGTTATTATGGTTCTAAAATGTATCGGTAATAATTTATTATTATTATTTTTTAAAAACGACTTTAGAGTTCCGTTATTTGCATATTCTGTGTACATAAACATTAAATTATCACATCGTTCTATAGCGTATGGTTTTATACAACCGTATGGATGTAAACGCTTACTTATTTTATATTCGTGCGTTATATCTTCATCAAGAACAACTTTTATAGCAACTTTTTTTTTACATTCTTTATCTACACATCCCAGATAAACTTGTCCAAACGTACCTTGACCAATTCTTGCAGTACCTAATGACGTACTTACAGAATCTTCTATAGAAAGCGAAACAAGTTTATTGGATGGTAAATGTAAAAATTTTTCTGGATGACAACCCATTCCCTGCATACTTTTGATAAGATTTTTACCTATATTATTTTTTCGTGTTGTAGTATTATTTTTATTTTTTGCGATATTGGATAAAATTTTTAAATTTTTTAAATGACGTTCTCTTTCCATATTGGTCTAATATATAATGATATTTTATTCGTCGATGAGATCATCCATGATATCATCAAATGTATCATCCTGTTCCTTATCCAAACCCTGGAAGGCGAATGATGGTAATTTGGTGGATTCACCACACAAAACTTGTGAAAGACGAACACTTACGCCGAATTTATTATCAATGAACCAAATTTGATTGATTTCGGCGATACACATACACTTTTGTCCCTTCTCGATTTGATCAACTTGTATTAATTCCCTATCAGAATTATACGCCTCAGGAATAAAATCACCCGATTGATTCGTTTGAACTTTTAATTTTAATGTATTAGGATATCCTTCCTTTCCCTGACGAACGAGTGGTTTGTATAAAGCTTCGCGGATAACATTAATATCGTAAGATTTACCTAACCATTCTTTTGAATTTTCAGTCACTGTTTTAAGGATGATCTCATCTAACTCTGTAAACTTAGAAGAGAGCATCATCGCGTCTTCATTATCAGTATCAAAAGATAAATCAAGAGAATATGAAGTTTTATTTGTAGCTTCGTCAGTAAAAGCACTGAGACCAAAAGGAGATCTCATAAAAGGAAGTTGTAAGTAGAGTTTCTTTTTATTGTCTTGACTTAACATCACAGACTTACCACCATTTTTGTTTTTCTTTAGTTGACTGAAAGTAACGGTAGACGGTTCGAAATTGTTGGAAACTTGAATATTATTAGACATTGTATTTATTATATACTACATACAACTTCTAACTTTAAGTTAGTTTTTTTCTAAGTGTATATTAATAAATTACTATGGGTCACTGCTCAGGTCAAAAAAAAAGTTTAATATTTTCCGATTGTGGATGTGGATGCAAAGGTAAAGTCCAAGAAAAGAAGTTTCTTATTTCATTAATGTCAGCATTATTATTTTTCGTAATTGCTAACCCAGAGACGTTTCGTATTGTGAGAAAAATATTTGGTTCGTGGGTATCCACACCAACCGGTTGCCCTTCGACAAAAGGTCTTGTACTCCATTCTATGGTTTTTCTACTGATTTGTTGGTTGATGATGAATGTCAAAAAAGAGGCGTTTGAAATTGAAGGTAAAGTTACAGAAAAGGTTAAATCCGAAGTTAAAGCTGAATTAAAAGAAGAAGTCAAAGCCGAAGTCAAAGCCGAAGTCAAAGCCGAAGTGGAACAGTCTATGAAAGCTCCACCAGCTATGGTTAACATGCCAGAACCCTTACCAGGTATCTCAGAAGAACAATTTGCAATGATCGATACAGGTATGAGTTTGGGATCGTTAGACACAACCGATACTACGGTATTACCAAAACCAGCGGAATATAAAAGTGGTAATGGGAAATCCGTGACGTGTTCGTGTGAGGACGGAAGAAAAGTTGTTATTAGTCATTAGAATTCTTCATCGAATTCAATTGAAGTTGAATCTTCATCCAATTTACCATAATCACCAACTCGTTTCTCGAAAAAATTAGTTTTTCCATCGAGTGATATATTCTCCATAAAATCAAAGGGATTTTTTGTACCCCAAATTTTATCGTGACCACTCTGTTTTAGCAATCTATCTGCAACATATTCTATATATTCCGACATTTTATCAGAATTCATACCTATCAAACTACAGGGTAATGCATCCGTGATAAATTCCTTTTCGATCGAAACTGCGTCTCTAACAATTTCTTCAACAACAACTTTACTCAATTTATGTTTTAACATTTTAAATAATTCAATTGCGAACTCTAAATGTAAACCTTCATCCCTACTTATGAGTTCATTACTGAAACATAAACCAGGAAGTAATCCTCTTTTCTTTAACCAAAAAATAGCACAGAAACTTCCAGAAAAGAATATACCTTCGACGCAAGCAAATGCCAATAAACGTTCACCAAATGAACGTTCACGACTGAACCATTTCATTGCCCATTTTGCTTTATTTTCTATACACGGTATCGTCTGTATAGCTTCAAATAAATGTTTCTTTTCAGTTGGATTTTTTATATATTTATCAATAAGTTTACTATATGTTTCTCCATGGACCATTTCGTTATGTTCTTGGTACGCGTAAAAGGAACGCGCCTCTGTATATTGAACTTCACTCGCAAAGTTGTTATTTAGGTTTTCGAATACTATACCATCAGATCCTGCAAAAAAAGCAAGTATATATTTAATAAAATGTTGTTCGTTTTCACTTAAACTTACCCAATCATCCATATCTTTCGAAAAGTCAATTTCTTCAGCTGTCCAGTTAGACATTTGTGCCTTTTTGTACATCGTCCAAAGATTTTCATGTTCTATAGGGAAAACGGTAAATCTATCTAAAGTTGGTAATAACATCGGTTCACTATTTTCTAAATAGTCTTGAAAGTCAAAATAAGTTCCGATTAATTCATCATTCAATAAAATTTGTGGGTATACCGAAGCGCTATTACCACATCGTTTTTTTAGTTCATCTTTATCGACCATAATCTTTTTATTTTCTAAATTGTATTCCTTACATAAATCAACCGCCATGTCGCAGTATTGACAACCTTCTTTAGATAAAATTTCGACTCCCATGTGTGCTAATATCTGTAAATATTTTTGTATGAAAACTTTAATAATGATTAATATTTCAGAAATTCAGCCTGGAGAATTAATAAAAGTTTTAGTGAACTTAGAGGACGATATAGAAGATGAGATGTACGCGAAAGTAAAGGAAAATAACAAGGATTATATAGTTGTTTCTTATTACTCTGAAACGTCTATGACGTATAAAGGCGCAAGGTTATACGAACTCGAAGATAAAGATGAACTTGTCCAGGAAGAGAATTTATCAGAGCATCACCAAGCGTTTGATTTTTTTAAAAATGTAAAGGAAAATTTATACTATATGATAGATGAAATAGATTCAGATGAAGATAGCGATATTATAGATGAATCTGATGATGATGGTTCCGATTTAGAAGGTTTTATAGTACCGGATAATGAATGTACAAGTGTGATATCTATACCTAAAAATCACAGAGAAATTGATAAAGAATGGAATGAATGGAAACCTACAAGCCCCGGCTCTCTTAGATTTAAGAATATGGTTAACGATATAGAAACAATGGCAAAATATCAAAATGACGAATTAAATTTTTAACCTAAGTGCGAAAATCATTGCTTTAAAATCTAAGTACGTAAAATATAATGGATGAAGCTGCTATATGGTCTATCGTGGATAGATTACAAAAAAAACCAACAATAAAAAAGCTTATCAATAATCATATATGCAATGAATGTCAAAGTACTAAAGTAATTTCAAAAGAAGGTTTACCCACTTGTTCAAACTGTGGTTTAGTTGATAATATTTTTATAGATGAAAACCCTGAATGGACAAGTGGTATATCAGAAGATGGTAAAGTAAACGATCCTTCTCGGTGCGGTAATCCAAATTCAAACCCTGAATTGTTTTCACAAGCATGGGGCAAGGGTACTATAATTTCTACACAAAAAAATGGAACTTATCAGAATAAGAGAATGGCTAAAATAAATTTTCATCAATCAATGAATCACAAAGATAGATCTCTCTATCACGCATACAAAGATATCGAAGAAGCGTGTTATTTACTTCCCGATACAGTCCTAAAAGATGCTAAAATGATGTATAAGAAATTTAACGAAAAGAAATTAACTAGAGGTGCTGTTAGGTTAGGTATAAAAGGAAACTGTGTTTTATACGCGTGCAAAATGTCTAATGTATCTCGATCCACTAAAGAAATATCCGATATGTTTTGTATACAACCCAAAGATATAAGTAGAACTTCTCATTTGTTTAGAGAAACGTTACTTGGTAACGTTACAAAAAATTATACAACGCTACCTAATGATGTTATGCAAAGACTACTAAATTCATTCGAAGTTTCACGGGAAGAAAGATTGAAGTGTAATAGAATGTCAATTAAACTTGAGAACTGTTCAGAGTTAATGAGTAAAACACCTAATAGTGTTGCTTCGGTTATAATATACATAGTATTGAAAAATAATATTAGTAAAAATATTATATGTGAAAGATGTTCGGTATCTGTACCAACTATTAATAAAATTGAAAGTATAATAAAAAAATACTTAGAGGATAAAGAATAATAGAATATATTATAATGTCTGAAACACGACCAACTCGTGTTTTTATATCTACTCCATGTTACGGAGGTTTATGTTTAGAAAAGTACATGATTGGTATAATAAAGCTTCAGCTTGAATTTATACGCGAGGGTATACAGATGGTATTGGATACGACTGAAAATGAAAGCCTAGTACATCGTGCTCGAAATGTTGCAATTGGGAGATTCATGCAGAAATCAGATTGTGATTTTTTCATGTTTATAGATGCAGATGTAGATTTTGATCCTAAATCTGTTGTTAGATTAGTTCGTTCTGGACACGAAGTTTCGGTTGCTATTTATCCCAAAAAAGTTGTTATGTGGGATCAGGCAAAAAAAGCTATAGAACAAGGTGATAATCGTGATTTAGCAATGCTTTCGTCGAGTCTAGTTGCTAATGTCGGTGCTACTCACAGAAATGTGGAAAATGGTTTTGTTGAAGTGTTAGATGGTCCAACGGGATTTATGCTAATTAGCCGTAAGGCTTTGGAAAAAATGCACGAACATTACAAAGATCTAGATTGTAAAAATGATCACCAAAATAGGGATTTTGATGATTATTGTGCTATTTTCGATTGTATGATTGACCCAAATAATAAAAGATATCTTTCCGAAGATTATGCTTTTTGTAGGAGATGGCAACAAATTGGTGGTAAAATATACGCGGATTGTCAAACAACACTGGGACATGTAGGTAATTTACCATTTCAGGGGTGTTTAGAAGAAAGGCTTAAGGTTTAGGTTGTATTATAAAATAATATGAAGTTTGCTACTATAATAGTTACTAGAAGTAAATCATGTCACGTAAAAACCCTACACAGTATTCTTAGATTTAATTTATTATGTTTACAAAAAGGTGGTATCGAAAACGAAGTTACATTTGTTAACGACGACCCTTTCGATAAAGCGGATACAATTCATAAATATATCAAGACACATGATAGACTACTTTTTATAGATTTTGGTATACAAATTGACGATTCAAGTTTGGAGAAATGTTTTGACAAACACGAAGGGATTGGTTGTTTGGTATTTCCGGGTGTTCTTGAAGGTATAGATTGGGGTATGTTTAAATGTAAAGTAAATGACAAATGTAAAGAACCCGTTGAACAAATTGGTTTACATTTTGATACAGAAGTTACAAATAGGGTTATTGGTGATTACTATAACGTGAAAGAAACAAGTTCTAAATGTTGGTTACTCATGTCAAAAAATGTATCAAAACATATAAAAGATAAAAAAAATAATTCTTATAAAATATTTCCCAAAATGGAAACAATGTTTCGTAAATTTAAAGAGTCTGGTGTCAAAATTCTAGCGTATCCAAAATCTAAGTTAGTCATGACATATAATCATGAGTGTGTAAGTAATCTTTTAAACGCCGCGGGTGTTAAAAGTAATTAAAGATTAAATTTAAAATATAAAACATGATGAACCGTGTGTTTGTAAAAAAAGATGACCCTCTTTACAAATATACGATACACTTTATGGAAGAATCATGGGGTACATTAGGCAAGGGTATTTTCCCTGGCTGTCAACCTATTTCCATAGAACGAAAACATTTCAATATTCTGGAAAAAAATGATTACGTTGTGTGTGAAAAAACTGATGGTACACGATACATGATGATTGCTATACATTTTGGTAATCAAAGAGTTTGTGTATTTATAAACCGGGCACTAGAAATGTTTACGGTACCTTTAAATTTCAGAATGAATGTTTTCAAAGGTACCATACTCGAGGGTGAATTATATGAAAATACTTTCATGATTTATGATTGTTTGATGAATAGTGGCGAAGTTGTCGGTGATAAAAATTTATTTGATCGTTTAGAAAATTGTGAAAAAGTTGTGAAAAAGTCAATGATTCTAAGTACCGACCCCATTGTTTTACGTGTAAAGAAATTTTTTTTACACGATGATTTTTCTCAGTTTATGAATGACTACCTTCCAAAAATAAAACAAGAAGTAGATGGTCTAATATTTACACCGGTTAATACACCTATAAAAATAGGTACACATGAAACAATGTTTAAATGGAAACCACGAAATAAAAATACAATTGATTTCCTTGTTAAAAAGGAAAAGACTGTAGAAACACCTGGATGTGTACCGGGTGCATTTGTGTATAAATTATATATCCAAGATAAAGGTAAACATATATTTGAATCTTCCATACCAATAGATCGTACAAAAGATTATAAATGGTTGAAAAATGGTGATATTGTTGAATGTATGTATGTAACTTGGGAAGATGGACCACTTTGGTGGAAACCTTTAAAAAAAAGAACTGATAAAACGTTTCCGAATAGTAGAAGAACGTTTTATAGAACGCTGGTAAATATTAAAGAAAATATTACGATGAAGGAGTTTTTAGATTGTAGACCAATATAAAATGGTTATCTTCTTTAGGGAAATCATTTAATTTGCCTAAATTATCATCATCTTGAATAAACCAATCTTCTCCTATTTTTATAGTAGACATGTAATGACCACCATACTGAATACCTTTATGAATTATTGTAGATTGTAACTCGTATACATTATTTCCTATATTTAGATTTTTTTCTATTTTTACAAAACTTTTCTTATCAAACGATACAATAAATATATTCGGATATTTAGAAAAAACATTTCTTGTTGTCGCCACGTTATGTTTTTTACCATCGTTGTCTACATAATCTTCTATTGTATTCCATCCATTACTTTCTTTTATCATTGTATTTATATCCCTAACATCCCGTTTCATGTTTAGTATATGAATACAAAAAGGCGTCTTCATCATGTTTTTACCAACGGGTGATATAGTTATTTGATTTATTTCACCGTATATAACTTCTTTTATATACGGATACGAACGTTCGAGAATGTCTATTATACAAAATAAAGCATCCTGTGCATCGTGTGGATTTCCAATACTAAATCTAGGAAATACTTTTATAAATTCGTTTAACACGGGTCCCAATGTAAAAACTTTAGTTCCCTGTGTTGTAAAATATAACCGAGTTAAATTTTCATACGCTTTAGTAAAATTACAATCACCTTTATATTTATTATTCAATACGTGAGATGATATATCTCTCATATTCAATAAAATTTGTACAGCTGAGTTAAAATAACATGTATTTCCTAAATTTATAAACCCGTGCATCTAAAAAAAGGCGATAAAAAAGACTTAAGAAGAAGACGCGTTATTAAAAATGTAAACAAAATGGACGTACATAAAATATGCGACGCTATAAAACCAATAGTCGATAAATATAAAGACGAAGAAAATATCGAGATGGAATTTCGTTTGGGACGATTTAATGGATTATTTTTCGATACTAACGTAGGATCGAAAACGTACGTTGATATTATAAAAGGTCTCGGTGAATATTCTGGGTGGGAAAGAATTGTGGAGACTAAATCTGAAGTGTATTCTCGAGAAGATATTAATACAAGATTAACGGTAGACACTGTAACCGGTGAAGATACGTTGATTACTAAAGAAAGACTCGAAAACATCGATTTTAAACAGTTACAAGGATCACCATTTGATATCCGTTTTAGTGTTTCTAGAGAAACACCTATCGAAGAAGATGATAACGATGATAATAATTGGGATAGAAAAGTTGTAAAAGAACGCAACTCTTATATCAGGAAAAACTTATCCATAGATAGGACAGTGAGTGCAGGTGGTAATAGGGATAAAGATTCGGAAGACTCGACTATATATCAATTGGAACTTGAAATTATTGATCCTAAAAAACTCACTGATATAGATATTTTATTTAATATTTGTCACAAAATAAAAGATATTTTTAATATGTTGAATAGTAATAAAACATGTTAGTGTGGGTACTAATGATATGTGTAATAATGTTGATGTTTCATGATCCTGATAAACCTGAGCATATACACGTATTAGGATATTCACCAAAATACTTTTATGTTTCAAACGGAGAATCAAATAAAATGTTTGATAAATTGAAAAAGAATGGTATAATGGATGAGTCTTTGAAATATTTTATAATGAAAGAAGATAAACTATTAGAATTAGAAGTAAAATCCGTGTGTTCACAAGTATCCAATAAACTAGATGCATTTTCAATATCGGATCAAATAAAAAATCATTTTCTTGGGTATGATTTTTCATATCATGCGAAACACCTTAAACAAATAGCCGAACCAGAAAAACTCATAAACCGAAATGTAAAATGTTCATAAAATAAAACATAATTCGTCTATGTTTAGTAGATTCAATTTTTTGAAAATTGTCATAAATATACATTATTAAACCTTTTTCATGAAATTTTCTATTTGATTCGAGATAAAATTCTGGATATTCTGTATTAACAAAATCTTCGTCATATAGATAATATTCTTTTTCTAAATTAGACATAATCTTCTCATTTTCATTTACATTAACATTTCTATAAATGTTAATGTAATCCATTATAGTATAGTTTATACCTTCTATAATAGACGAAATTATATAATTATCCCATCTTTTATTATCGTCTGCATACCCCTTAATTGAATGAATATGATTGTTTAATAAAACACGAGGGTTTTCCATCTATATATTTACTTATTACCTTTTATTCTTTAATGCTTTACTCTCGAAATTTTTATATATTTCATTAAGTATTTGATTATTTGATTTACGTTTTGATTTCGAGTTCGAGTTCGAGTTCGAGTTCGAGTTCGAGTTCGAGTTCGAGTTCGAGTTCGAGTTCGAGTTAGGCTTAGAAACTGGGTGCCTAATTACCTTATTTTTTACAGGTAAAGATTTTTTCTTAATAACTTTTTGTTTTGGTTTTCGTACAACTTTAGGTTTTGGTGGTACAACTCTTTTCTTGTTTAACGGGAGTGGTTTTTGTTGGGATAATTCTCTCGTCATTTTAATATAATTAATAACTCTATTACTATTTACTGCCGGTGTTTTAGGAAAAGACATGATAAATCTAACGACTTTATTTACCACATTTTTACCAAATTTGCCATAAACTTTATTAGCTTCCTTCTCGATCAACAATTCTTTTAATTCCTCCTTTTTATTCATTTTAAACCTATATACCATATCTTTCTTAATCTTATCTGCCTCGCGCTTCATTAGTACTCCATTTTTAGTCACTAATCGTTTATTTATTTCCATTCTATTTAATTCAGACTTAACGTCTTTTACATTTTTATTAATATTCATAACGTTACCGTATTTTTTCATCCAAGTTTTACCGTAAAGTTTAATGATATCATTTTTTATACCTTTATCATCGAGTTTACGTCTTATATTAGTAGGTTTTCTCTTTTCTCTTTTCTGAGAATTTAATAAAACCTTCTCCATTTCGTTTGCGAGTGAATTCGGTGTATTTGGCGAATTCGGTTTTTGAAGTTTTTGGCACAATATTTTTACAGTATCTGAATCATTTACTGGTATTCCTTTGGATATCGCAAGCGATATGAGTTGTTCTTTTTTCATATCCTTACAAAGTTTACTATCTATTTTAAAATTAGAGTTACCTTTTTCAATTTTATCAAGTGCCTTACATATAGTATCCTTTTTATTCTTATTTTTGATACCAACAACACCCAACTTCTTAGCAACTTCAAGTAATACTGGTTTGGTAAGTCTTTCACACTTTAATCCTCCTATTTTCATTATACCCTCTTTATCATATGTAATTCTCATATTTTTTGTTTTTTTAATAGTTTGTTTCTTTACAGCGGGTTTCCTTTTTGGTTTTTTGAAACAACAATCATACCCTTGTGGATTTTTCTTAGTTTCAAAACCTTCTTTACACGGTGGTCTTCTAGGTTTGGGACACGTCGATGCTTTCAGTTTACCAGAAACTACCGAAATTTTATTCGCGTTTACGTTTTTATTAACCAAACCCAAAGTGTATCCATTTTCATGTAATTTATTAACTAGTTCTACACCAACGTTGTATGCAATTTCAATTTCATCCGGGTTATCTTCACCTTGTATTTGAACAACACCCGATCCCGATTTAGTTGTTTTTGAAGAAAATATAAATGTACGATCTTTATATTTTATATAAAGAAAGGGTGCCTGTTCTGGTTCATATTGAAGGAAAGATACACCCCAACTACGTAACTTAACATATTCTCGTGTCATTTTCGTTAATTCAAAATTCGCGTTCGTATAAAATTGACCCCCTATATTATTGTAAGATATGTCATTGTATAAAAAACCTTGTTTTTGTGTATACGTATCTATTATATATTTACGCAGAGATTCAGGTTGTCTTTTAAGGTTTTTTGATCCTAAAAATCCACCCGATAACCTAATTTTACCAGTTTTATAAATATTAAAACTAAAATTCTTTTTTTCTATACCATTTGTCATATACCCAGTAAATTGAGCAGAAGAAAAATCTAAATCCAAATTTCCCTTTAAACCAAAATCTTTTGTGTGAATAACACCGGTTTGAAATCTTCCGTAAACACCTTTTATTTCGTTAACGTCTATGGTTATACCACCTGATAAGGATGCATGACCTTTAGGTTTCTGTTTAAGTATATATTTGATATTAACACGTTTATCACCGTTTGTTTCGGGTGTGAAAAGCTTATTTACTAATGCATTATACATACCCGGTCTAAATTTACCCAAACGAAGTTCATTAAACATTGGTACATTTTCTCGTGTATTAGTATTCATACTCGGCATGGTGTCCGAACGCTGAACCTGTACGTTAGAATTTTTGACAAATTGACGAGGGTCCATACTTACACTACTCTGAGATTTTTAATCATTATCTATAACTGGTTACATCATACCCCTTTGTATTTTCTTTAGCAACAAGACTTATACCGTATAGAACTTTTCTACCTTTATAATTATCAGGTTCACTTAACCTTTCTGGATTTGTGATAATCCAATAATCATTGACTTCATTCTGTATTTTAATACCTCGCGTACTGAACGATCCGTTATAGAAATCATTATTGAAAGTTGGACGAGCAATTTTCTTATCACTGCAAAAATTTAAGAACATTTCTTCAAACAAGTCGATCGGAAATTTTAAATTTTCACCCATTTTGATCTCGTAATTTTTATACATTTCCAGTTGTAAATATCTTTCCAATGGGTTTGTGGCTGACGCAATTTGCTCCCGGATTTTAAAGAAATATTTAGGGAGTATACTCCAAATGTCCCTGTTTTGATATTTTTGAGCATACTCGAGATATCCACGAAGACACTTTTCAATTATAACTGGTATTTCAGATTCAAGTTTTGTATCAAGCATTGGGTCCGTATCCTTATCAGTAACCTGTTTTCCAAAATGAAACGTGACCATACGTCGCAGAATACTACCTGATTTATCTTTATACTGTGGAACTTCATTACCTCCGAGAATACCGGGTACTTTCCATATCAATGTTTTAGCTGTTTCACATTTTACAGCGAGTGAAACTTCTTCACCAGAAACTATAGATTGAAATTCAGCCTGTTCGAGTTGGAAATCACCTTTAATTTCTGGCGCAACGAACATTAACGCGTTATGAATAGACGATAATCCAAATTTTCTCTCTATGTTATTCGCTATTGTTTTAACATCAGCCGTTTCATAAAATTTACAGAAAACTTTTGTGATCAAGGTTGATTTACCTGAACGTGCAATCCCTTTTAAAAAGGGTATAATTTGCCATTTATCCAATTCATTAAGTTCAAAACATAATCGACCTCCTAAAATGTACATCCATTTGATAACATCATCACTGAATTCCTGATATGTAAGAACACTTTCGAAATGAGGTGTCGGTATATCTGACCAATCTTCTACCATTGCATGATCTTCAAAATCAACATCAAAATATTTACAACTTACGATAGTTGGATCAAGATTTTTATATTCTTTTGAATGATACGGGTAAAAGACCGTGTGGTATAACCCCGTTTTATCAGACCATTTTGAACCTATAAAAATACCGTTTTTAAACGACCAAACCCTTCGATTCTTTACAATTTCCGGAAATTGTATATCTGTACAATCTGTTAAATGCTTTATGACTTGAGAAAACATAGCTGTTCCGTTAGAGGATGTTAAATCCTTCCACAATTCATACCATGTTTCTTTATTAGCAATCCGATGAACATAATCTTTTATGGGTTCATCCTGTTTCCAAGCACGTGTCTTATACCCTTCAGTAGTTATGATCTCTTTACACGTATACCCTCGGTAACGTTTTGTATCATTTTTATGAAGAGAATCGAAAATTGCCATTATACATTTCTGGAATACGTTAAGTTCTTCAAAGTCTGGCATGGAACATCTAAATAGCGAAGGATTTGTTGTAACTTCTAACGGAACTTGCGTTGGGTTATTTTTACGGTCATAAATACGATTAGTACTAAGAACAATATTCCACGAATCACAAAGCTGATCGGTGAGTCTCCTGATTCTAAACCCTACATCTAAATCATCGTCGCTTCCCATATCACTTGAAAGTATATCGAGTATTTTTGCACGGTTAAAATATTTACTGTTTCGATCTAACAAATGTCTGTATACCTTTTCCTTAACTCTCATATCTACATATTTAGGTCTGTTCGTTATAATATCTAATTCTTCAGGTGAAAAGAATATTTTATACGAGAGTTCCACTGGATTCAAATTAACAAGTTCTGTATTATTTCTATCCGGTAGTAATCCAACATTCTTCTCTTCGTACTTTATTGCCCTTAATAATTCTTCTGGATTAAGATCGTCAGTGCGATTTGCCATATCGTGATAAAAGGCGTCTTCGCGGTCTGCATCCGGAGTAATGAATAAGGTGTTTGGATCCATTTCTTGTATTATAATTAATACACGCTAATTTTTTATACTCTTTTTTGGAGTTGAGCTAACATTTTTATCATTATCTTGTTCTGAACTTCAAGTTGTCTCGATATGTTTACCAGGGCTGAGCATACAGTTTCACCTTCTTCGTTTGTTAGTACGGAACCTAAGAGAGCACCCATATTATCCAGACCAAAAGTTTCATCTTCCATATAATCATCATCAAAATCGTCATTTTCTAATTCATCGATATCTGGGAGTTCGCCTCCGACTGTAGTTAATTCATCTTCTTCAATATTCGATCCAATTTCGGATTCGGATCCTGATTCAGATTCAATTTCGATATATTCTTCGTCTACGGATTCAAGTTTTGGTACGTCGTCGTTTGACATTTATATGTACCAGGAAAAATCAAACCGTGTTTTTTCGCGAAATCGTCCCAAATAAAAATCTCATGCTATAGTACAAAACAAACAAAATGGCCGGTGGTCTCATGCAACTCGTCGCCTACGGCGCCCAAGATGTCTACTTGACTGGTAACCCAAAAGTCACTTTCTTCCAGGCTGTTTACAAACGCCACACAAACTTTGCGATGGAAAACATCGAACAAACTGTCAACGGTACTGCCGCGAACTCGGGTCGCGTTTCCGTCACTGTCGCCAGAAACGGTGATTTGGTCGGCGACATGTACGTTGAATTGGCGAACGAAGCTGAATTGCTTCAATCTGGTGCCGCGGATGGTGCCGCCGTCAGCTCCGCATGGACTGGATGGGTCGCCGAGCGTGCGATTAAGTCCGCTGAATTGTCCATCGGTGGTCAAAGAATCGACAAACACTACCAAAGATGGTGGAGATTGTACTCTGAGTTGTACTTGGATGAAGCCAAGAGAACCAACTGGGGTAAGATGACATCCGCGACTGTCGCTTCGTCTGGTGCCGTTTACTTGCCACTCATCTTCTTCTTCAACAGAAACCCAGGATTGGCCTTGCCATTGATTGCCTTGCAATACCACGAAGTCAGAATTGACTTTGACTTGGCGTCCAACTTCGACAAGTACTTGAACACTTCCACGTTCAAAGTGTGGGCTAACTACATCTACCTCGACACTGAAGAGCGCAGACGATTCGCGCAAAAGGGTCACGAATACTTGATTGAGCAAGTTCAACACACTGGTACCGATACGGTCACCAAGAACGCGACCAAGCAAGTCAGATTGTCCTACAACCACCCAGTTAAGGAATTGGTGTGGTGCGTTGCCGAAGGTGATTCCGAAGGTGCGCAAACTGCGTGGAACTTGGGTTCCGAAGATGCCAACGCGGATATTGATATGGCCGTTGTTCCAGTTATTGCCACTTCGAACACGTTTATCTCTGCGAACCAATTGGGTTGCCCAAGCTATGATGCCGCTGGATCTAAGACTGCTTCCGCATCGGCCTTCACTGAAGAAGTCATGGGTAACTTGGACACGTTCAAATTGGTCCTTAACGGTCAAGACAGATTCAAGGAACAATCCGGTAAGTACTTTAACCAAGTTCAATCATACCAACACCACTCTGGTACCCCATACGCGGGCGTTTACTCGTACTCGTTTGCGCTTAAGCCAGAAGAGCATCAACCAACTGGTACCTGTAACTTCTCCAGAATTGACAACGCGCAAGTCGCCGTCAAATGTAGAAACGTCGGTGGTGCGACCTCCAAGAACCTCGACATGTTCGCGGTCAACTACAACGTTCTCCGTGTCCAATCGGGTATGGGTGGCCTCGCCTTCTCCAACTAAGCGTGTATTAAACGTTTACTAGCAAATAAATAAAATTTAAAAAATATATACAAATAAAATTTAGATTTTAAAATTTAGACCAAATTTTAAAATTTAACCTTAAAATACTTTTGTATTTTTTCGAGTATGTACCAGTTCGGATCAAGTTTACCCGTTTCGATCATGTTTATAGTATCTAACGTTTCGCCTATTCTGTGTGCAAGCTCAACTTGTGCGTGACTTCTTTGTATACGTAAAAGTTGTATTCGTTTACCTATTGGTTCTGACATATTAATAGTGATTAGAGTTTAACGCCCAAAACACGACGCAGTTTTTGCATGATTTTATGATCCGGTATTGATTTACCCAATTCGTATGATGAAATTATGTCTGAAGATACGTTTATGAGATTAGCAAGATCTTTTTGTGTATACTTTTTTGCGACACGCGCCCGTTGGATTGTTAACCCCGTTTCTTTACTGACCTTTTTGTGCGTCCCTAACTCAGTTTCGTCAAGTTTTTGTTCCGGCGATTTACCCGAATATTGACTCCGTTTAGGTAATTTGATTTCTTGACCCATGAATTTGACGTATTTTTCCTTTTCTTTTTCTTTAGTAACACTTTTACCGTGTATGGTAACTTCATCCCAATCTTGATGGAACATGTTTTATAGTATAAATACTTAAAATTTTAAGTCTTTTTTTGTATAAATGAAAAGTGCTTATATATTCTTAATAATTTTTGGAACTGTGGGTGGTTCGTGTGTATTGTTTAATCCGATGGTTAAATGTTATTATTACTTGTTCCCATATAAACGAGAACACGTTGTTGAAGTATAAAGTTTAAACCTGAGTATATAATAAATGATCGAAGCGTACACGGACGGAAGTTGTTTGGGTAATCCCGGACCCGGTGGATGGGCATATCTCATAAACACGGACCCTAAAATTGAAGATAAAGGTGGTAAAGAGATCTCTACGAATAACGTCATGGAAATGACTGCAATAATAAAAGTTTTAGAAAAGTTTATAGAATTGGGACACACGACCGTTCGTATTTTTACCGATAGTAATTATGTACGCATGGGTCTAACGGAATGGTCTAAAAATTGGGAACGTAACGGTTGGAAAACATCAAAAGGTGGTGACGTAAAAAATAAAGACGAATGGGTAAAAATGGTCGAGTTGATGCGTAAATTTGAAATAGTCGATATTAAATGGGTTAAGGCACATAACGGAAACGTAAACAACGAGCGTGTTGATACACAGGCACGAGAATATGCTTATTTATTTTCTAAGAAAGAGTAATGGGAGGTAACACACCAGAACAACATCATTGGTGTCCAAAACAAGAAAAACTCCTCATAGGATGGGCTGAAAAAGCTGCCGGATACCGATGGCTCCATAATTATTCACGCATGTTTTATAAGAAACAAAACGATTGGTTATCGTACCCGTGTATAATCATATCGAGTATTACAGGTGTTGGTGGCTTTGCAGTTTTAAGTCCTAACGACCAAACCATGTCAGATTCGAAAAAACAACAAATAATAGCGGTCCAATACTTTTTTGCATTTTTAAACGTACTCGCAGGTATACTTACATCGGTTTCTAAATTTAATAATAGTACGAAAATGATGGAAACACATTCAGCAATGTGTGTTCAATGGTCTAAATTTTATAGAAACATTGAGATGGAATTATCACTGGAAACCGAACATAGAGGTGAAGTCAATGAATTTGTGACGAAGTGTAGACAAGAGTACGATCGTCTTTTAGATGATTCACCCGATATTCCATCAAACTCTATAGATGCGTTTAACATGACATTTCCCGACAAAGAAAATAAACCTGACGTGTGTAATGGGTTAAACGTTATAGGAACAAACCTTGGTGGTAGTACGGATAGTGAATGTGGTAAACGCAAAATTGTCAAATGGTTAGCTAAATCGAGGACAAACACCCCCGATATAGAATCAGGTAGAAAAATGAGCATGGAATTATCGAGTAGTGATTTACAATCTCATTCAACTGCACAACAACATAAAGGTAAGCGGTAATATAAGAGTACGAATGATTGAATACAAAGAATACGTTTTACGGTTAGTAAAAGTCGTGTTTGGCTTAAAGTTTATGGTTGATGTATAGATATGATCCTATAGCTCAGTTGGTTAGAGCGCGGTGCTTATACACTACTAGGTATACCTAAGTGACTTTAGTGTCACAAACGCAACGCCGAGGTCGCGGGTTCGACCCCCGCTGGGATCACACATACTTTTTAACGTGTTAAAGATATATTACGTTAAAAGTAAATGATCAGAGTTTCTTCAATTCCCCCGACACCCGAAAACAAACGTAACCAAATACGTAAGAACATTCTCGAAGGTACGTATAGTAAAAAAATAAATATTGCGTTTCAGACGTTCGAGAACCCGCGTCTTCAGTTTAGGTTCGCGGAAGCACTCGATGAGGCGGATGAAAAGTGTTACGTTTCGGGAACATCAGAAGAGTGTTTTGCGGCATGGCAAGAAGTTGATGAATTGGAAGATTCAATGATGCGTCTCGGTGTAGAAGTATTTCAAAACTATAGTATGCGGTACGGATCTCTCCTTCGACGAACATTCAAACTTAGATGGAACGTTCGTAACGTCGAGGACCATCACGTCATACCAAAAGAGTTCAAGAGTCACCCAATTATTGAAAAGGTTAAGTATGATATCCACGCGAGTGAGAATATAATCATGATGCCGCGTGAAATTGGTAATTTGCGTGAGAATAGACATATACACAGGGGTAATCACGTAAAATATAACGAATATGTCGGTAACGTTCTCGATTCGATGGAAAATACCGATATATCCGAACCGGAATTTAAAAAGTTTGTTGACTTTTTAAAAGATGGGTGTCGGTTTCGTCCACAAGATATACCATGGTAGGTAATATTAGGTTAAAGAATACATGCATCATATATACGGGGAGCTATTGTCATATAGTGGTTAGTATCTTGGACTTTGAATCCAATCACCTAGGTTCAAATCCTAGCAATAGCTTTTGTATACGATGCCGTGGCCGAGTGGTCTAAGGCGCCAGATTAAGGCTCTGGTTCGAAAGAGCGCAGGTTCAAATCCTGTCGGCATCACCGTGCGATAGCTCAGTTGGTAGAGCATTGGATTGTAATTGTAATGAATTATTATAACTATTCGTTTAGTCACTAAACTCCAATTGTCCCGAGTTCGATCCTTGGTTGCGCGACCCCATACCCGTTTCTCTCGTAACTCAGTTGGTTAGAGTGTGCGACTGTTAATCGCGAAGTCACCGGTTCAACTCCGGTCGAGAGAGGTTTTACAAATTTAGCAAACGATCGCAGGTTCGAACCCTGTCGCGAGCATATTATATAGTCGAGCTCGTGTGGCCAAGTGGTAAGGCATTTGCTTTGTATTTTCATTTTTCTTAACAAATTTTTTACGTTTGTTAAGAACAATAATTTTGTGTTATAACTATAACAGGACACGGAGATGGTTTTCCTTTCGAACTATCTCGTATTCAAAATAGTCTTAGCGGCGTTAGGACGAGTAGATTATCCAGTCGCGGGTGATCTCGAACTCAAATACGATAACGCGAATAAAATTTATTTAAGCGGTGGGTCTTTGGACTATGTCGATGACGCAACACTTTACACAACTATTGGTGGGGAAACGATCAATTATGAATTGGGTCTTGGTAATATTCTAAACAAAACAACCACGACCGCATACGAAGTAGCTTTACCATCTAATTCTGTACACGCTACGTTTGGTATAAACCAAGATGCGACTCGATACGTACACCAATACCCCGTATCTGGTGGGTACGAAAACGGTAAATTCCAGGTTTATTCGGGTACACCGTCCGGTGGGTATACGACATACGGGAGTGAAATACAACCTTTTAATGGTAACGAGAAGATTTCATGTTCCATGTCAGCCGATGGTAAATATATACTGGTTACAACTTGGGGTGGTGGTAATGATGGATACAAAATGTATAAAGATAATGGTTCCGAATACGCGTACCATTCTGCGTACCCGTTTATAGGTAGTAGTGCCCCAAATACGGGTTATCAACCTGCATTTGTTCCGAGTAATAACAATTTTGTCATTACCGGTACGAACAATAATACTACGTGGTACTTTAAATTATACGTTTACAATTCATCTACGGAAACGTGGACGGCTAAAGCTCAAGTACAACCATCCGGATCATCTACCGCGGATGGTCAGAGAGGTACAACCGGTAAAGGGTTTACGTACGACGGTAGTTATTTCTTCCAAAGTAATAACGGTGGAACGACACGCGGTGAAGTCTGGTCAGTTGATTGGAATGCAAATACAATGACGTATAAATGGCACACAACTGAAGGTAATAACGGTGACGGCGCCGGTGGGGCAATATCACCCGATAATAGGTACGTCGTATTGTGTCAACACACTGGTAATCCATATAGAGTATACGAAAACACGAGCGGTGATTGGTCGACGGTTGTTAACGTAACATCCGATTTCGATCTTACAGGGTCTGGTACGAGTACATCGTTTGGGTCTTATGGTATAAACTTTTCAGGGTATTCTTCAAAAAATACAACACCTTTATACATTGGACAAGCCGCAGGTTTATATGGTGACGGTAAATTTAGATTAGAAAACTGGACGAAAAAAAGCCCTTATCAAATATACATAACCGATACCGGTAAATACTCGGTAGATGCTACCATAGCCGGTTTGAATTATAAGACGAACGAGCTTGAGGTGACGAGTTTGAATCCCGGTAATGCCGTGTATACGAACGATCTTAAGGAAACGTCGGAAATAGATCACGGTACAAGTACAGGTGCTGGTCTTAAATCGTGTTCCGTATCACTCGACGGAACGCGGGTCGCTTTTGGTTGGAGTGATGGTAAAGCTAAAGTGTACCATTTAGAAACGGGTGTATGGACCCTAAAAAGGGAGTATACAAAAAGCGGTTCCTTTGGTACACAAGTTTGTTTGAACGATGCGGGAACACGTCTCTTCGTAACCGATCCAGCTGATAACTCGAATACGGGTAAAGTTTACGTGTACGATTATTCCGGAAGTGCGTGGGGGAGTTCGGAAACGCACTCATGGACATCACCTAACGGATCCACGAGTGATAGATTCGGTGGTCGCGCTGCAAAAGGTATTTCGTGTAATTCCACCGGTACACGTTTATTGGTAGTGAATGGATATGCAGGTAGTAAAAAAGGGTATATATTTGACTATAACGGGACGAATTGGAATACGGCACCAACAAAATCGTGGTCGAGTGGGAGTACGTGGTGGGGATCGTGTTGTGCATTGAACGATGCGGGTGACCGCGCATTTATAGGATACCAGAACGGTGTCGATATATTCCACTACGACGGGTCGAATTGGCCTACATCTGCAACTAAAAATTATACAGGGTCGGGTTCTTTTGGTACAACATTAACTATAAACGGGGCGGGAACGCGTTTACTTGTTAGTTCGTATGCTTATAGTTCGAGTGGTGGAAAAACCGATCTTTACGATTACGTCGGGAGTTCATGGAATACGTCCGCGACCCAAACTATAAATGGATCGTATGGTGCTAATACGTATTATGGAACGGGTATTAACATGTCACGCGACGGTAAACGGTACCTCGTATCTGCTTCTTCATCTGCTACGTATTTTAGCGAAGGTGGTTTAGTTAATATGATGGAAGATACGACCGGTTCGGGTTCGTTTACCTTGAAACAAATATTCAAACCGGACCAAGCAAATGAAAATATGGGTTCGTATTCATTCGAAGAAGGTTCATGTCTCGATCAAAAAGGGTATACCGCGGTTATAGTTTCGGCGGGACAAGAAATATCTCGTATTTATTCGTCATATCCTATACCTACACTCGATTTCGACAACTATAACAAACTTTCCATTGGTAATGCACCTACAAATACATCCTCCAAACTCCTTTTAGGGTCGAACGTGTACGATATCGGCACACTCACGAGTGATTTAACTATCGAAACACCGGGTCTGTATAGAGGTCTCGTTTTCGATACGGGTTCGAACGTGGCGTACTTTAATAAGACGACCGTGGGTGCGATTGGGAGTACGATGGCGGGTTACGAAGCAGATACTATAATATACGGTACGGTTCAAAGTGGACATTCACACGGGACCAGTCAAGGTGGTTTCGGTAACAATACGATTTTGAATGCGGACGGTACGCGTTTACTCGTTACGGATCCACTTAATTATCCAAGTGGTCGGGGACGTGCGCATATATACCATTTGGAAAGTGGATCGTGGGTTCTCAAACAAACGTGGGATAACCCAAATAATTCTGGACAAAGGTTTACGGACGGTGTATGTATGAACGAAGACGGAACGCGTGTTTTTCTCATGCATAGCGCATCCGAAAAAGTGTACACGTACGAGTACGCGTCCGGAGCTTGGCCAACTGCAAATACAGGAACACACACGATTAGTCCGGGGACTATCGGCGGTGAATACGAAGGTATGGCGTGTAATAAAGCGGGTGACGTTCTTTTAATAGGACAGGGTGCCGTGAATACTGCGAAAATTTATAGACGTGCGAGTGCAACCTCATGGACACAAGATTCTGGTGGTTCTTTTTCTAAAGGTCGAGGTGTTGCTATGAACGGGGCAGGTACACGCGCTTTCATTGGAAACTCTGCAGATGGGACTGTTCACATGACGGAATGGAATGGGAGTACGTGGAGTTCATTAACTCAAATTATAGACGAATCGTACGCGCATTGGCCCTGTACAATGATGTCTGATTCGGCGGGTGAAACGCTTGTTATTAAATCTGGTACGTCATCTGGTCACGCAGACTCGGGTATTTACGAACAAGGTTCGGGTGATTTTAATGCGAGTTCCCAACCAGGCCTTGGTTCTATTTCGGGGGCTACCCAATTTAACGGTGATACGTTTGCTCTTGTTCCGAGTAAAAGTACGTCAACAAAATTATATTATGAACCATGGACCGATGCAACGACACATGCAATTACTGTTACCAAGAGTGGTTCCAATTATGTTATTAATGTTAATGATACTGGTGCGACTGGAAACCCCGCAAATGTCTCTGCTCCAGGTGGTTCAGCTGCGAGTACAGCCACAGTTAGTGCCGGTGATACGGTAACCGTATACGATTCAACTGGTAATTCGGGAACATTTACCATGCCGACACTTTACGGTCCCGCGTGGTCCCGCGCACAAGGTGTTAACGGTCATACAGAGATTTACGGTATGCGTCTCCCATCCATTAGTTACGACGGAACCATGGTTTTAGTAGGGCAGTATAGATACGATAATGATAAAGGGCGTGCACAATTATGGCAAAAATCGGGTGGGTCGTGGTCATTGACGAAAGAGTATTTGAACCCTGATGCGTCACCGTCCAATGACGACTATTGGGGTGGTGGAACTGGTATTGCGCGAACAACCAAGGATAAGTTCGTTATTGGTATGGAAGGTGACGATACCGCCGGTACGGAGTATGGTTCGGTCCACATATACACGAACGCGATCCCCGATTTCATAAGTTTCGATACGTACAATAAACTGAGTCTTTCGGGTATAACGAACCCAACGTCCAAAATCCACGCGTTACCTACGGGTGCCGAATCGACGACGACGTACGATATAGGAACGGCGACGAACATATACATAGAAAGTGCGGGTACGTATTCCGCGGAAATGAAAGGGTCGGACGGTTTTGCGTTAGATAGTAATGTTGTAAGTGGTAGTATTACAGAAAAATCTCACACATACGGATTTTCTGGTGGAATGGGGGATAATGGTTTTCTTGATAGTGATGGGTTTCTTTATGCGGTCGGGTCTGGTAGTGGTGGACAATTGGGTCAGGGTACAAACACGAATCACAATACACTTCTTAAAGTAAAAGGTGTTGGTGGATATGGGTTCCTTGAAAATATAGTTGATTTTTCTCACGGAGACCAGGTGGTTCTCGCGTGTGATTCTAGTGGTAATTGTTACGCGTGGGGTACGGGTACTAATGGTCGTCTCGGTCAAGGTAATACGACAACTCACTATACACCTGTCCAAGTAAAAGGTATTGGTGGTTCCGGGTTTTTAACAAATATAATAAAGGTAAGTTGTATGCTGACCGCTTCGTACGCTGTAGATTCCAGTGGTAATTGTTATGCTTGGGGTGATGGTCAGTATGGTAAACTTGGACAAGGTAATACGACGAGTTACAGTACACCTGTTAAAGTTAAAGGTGTCGGTGGTACCGGTTATCTTGAGAACGTAATCCAATTATCAGCTGGTGGTGCTGGTGGTTGTGCTTTAGTTTTAACGTCGTCTGGTACTTGTTATACATGGGGTAGAAACAACTTTGGACAACTTGGGGATGGAACTACTACAGAGCGACAAACACCAGTTCAAGTAAAAGGTGTTGGTGGTACTGGATATTTAACGGGTATAACAAAAGTAGCACAACACGGTTATAATTATTCTAAATGTAATATGGTTTTAGGTTCAGATGGGAGAGCGTATACATGGGGTGGTAACGGTTTTGGTGAACTTGGACAAAACAATACAAGTAATAGTAGTACACCTGTTATCGTAAAGGGTGTCGGTGGAACAGGATACCTCGAAAATGTAGTCGATGTGAGTTGTGGTGGGTACCATATGCACGGATGTGATTCTAGTGGTACTTGTTATGGGTGGGGACGTAACCATTCGACCTCACCGATAGGTGATGGAACTACTTCACAAAGAACTACACCTGTTAAAGTAAAGGGTGTAGGTGGATCCGGATACCTTGAAAATATAATAGGGGTTGGTGGATCGAGATTTGGTGGTTATGCTGTAGATAATAAAGGTAACGTATACGGTTGGAGTGGTTCAACGAGTCCAGGGTCATTGGGTGACGGAACTTCAACAGTTCGGTCAACACCGGTTCAAATTTTAGGGGTTGGTGGATCTGGGTTTTTATCGTTATTTGAAGCACCTCCTCCATCCCTAACCTTCGACGGGTTCAATAAGTATACGTTTACCGGCGCAGATACCGGCTCGACGTATAAGTTAAAGTACGAATCGAACACGTACGATATAGGGACGATTTCGAACGTGTACATTGCGAACCCGGGAACGTATTCCGCGGAAATCAAGGGCGCGACGAACTTTGGGTTGAGTAGTAATGTGACGAGTGGGACGATTCCACCGTACAAAACAATTCTTAAAATACAAGATATTTTAGGGACAGTAGCTAATGAAAATTTTGGTCAGACTGATTACGAAGGTACGGGATCCCTTAGTTTTAGTAAAGACGGTACGCGACTTGTTGTGGGGTCCTGGCTTTATAACAGTTCACAAGGTCGGTTTTATATTTATACGTTCTCGGGTGGGAAGTATGTATTAGATTCGGGTATGCCTATAGATGGTACGAGTAGTAGCCATCTGGGTTACGCTGTTAATCTTAACGACGATGGTACAAAGATAGGTATTGGTACAAATGGTTCACAGGGTTGGGCGAAAGTATACGAACGTTCTGCTAGTGGTTCATGGAGTTTAAGAGGTAGTACTTTTGGAAGTGGGACGTATTGGACAAGGGGTGCTATACTCGACGCATCTGGTGATAGAGTATTAGGTGCAGCTCATGGTGATAATACGTTAAAACTTTTCGATTGGAATGGGAGTAGTGCGTATACAGAAACAACAACCTTTTCAGGATCGGGTACAAATTTTGGTTGTGGTTTTGATATGACACGCGACGGGTTAACAGTTATAGGTATAAATGCGGATTCAAATGCAATTGTAAAAGCGTGGAAATATGCGAGTGGTTCGTGGAGTCAATTGGGTAGTGATATTAGTGTAGGAGATACGACTAATATGGTACACATGGCTAGAGGTACCGGTACGCGATTTGTTGTTGCTAATCATTCAAATAATTCTGGTACTGGTATTCTTAAACTTTACGAATATTCGGGTAGTTCGTGGAGTAAAATACAAGAATGGACTGGTTATACTTCCGGTGTTGGTTTGGGAATAGGCTATTCTATAAGCGACGACGGTACTATAATAATTGCGGGTGCATATACGGATGATACTGGTAGTAGTGGTAATGATGCGGGTATGATTTCCATTTTTACTGAAACGAACGGAATTTGGGAGGAGAAAAGGTTTTTCGGGGATACGGATGGAGATAATTTAGGGTACGGTGTTACCATGTCATACGACGGTGGTTTTTATGTTGCAGCCGCTCCGGCTAATGATGAAGCTGCTTCTAACGCCGGTAAAGTTCGAATATACCAAAATAAAAACGTATTAGATTTCGACGGGTACAATAAATTGACGTTTAGTGGTTTGGAATCGGGGTCGACCTCGAACGTTCTGTTTAACGGGAACACGTATTCTATAGGAACGGCGAGTAACGTATACATAACCGAGACGGGAACGTACGAGGCGGAAAGTAAAGGGACGACTACGTTTGCGTTGACGAGTAAAGCGGCGACTGTTAATACAACAATAATAGAATTTGCATTTCACTACGAAGCGTTTAATTCGAGTTATTATTCGGGTAAGTATTCATCGGCTTCTGCTGCAGCGACAGCGGGTGTTGTGTATTCCGATACGGCGACGGGGACGTACTCTTGGGGAACACTAAATTCTATAGATACAAGTACATCGGGACAAACTGGGTATTCATGGACACCTTCGAGTGCGATGACCGCAAACGTTTTGATCGTCGGTGGTGGTGGTGGTGGTCGAGCACCCGGCGGATGGTATTCTGCAGGTGGTGGTGGTAAAGTTCAGAATTTACCGAACCAAACCATATCGGCGGGTACGTATACGATAGTTGTTGGTAATAGTATATCTGGTACAACTGGTACAACTTCATCCGCGTTCGGAACAAGTGCTGTTGGTGGTGGGACAGGTAGTGGTAGTGCATCTGGTACATCCGGTTCGGGTAATGGTCCGGGTAGTAATTCTGGACAACATAAAGGTGGTGGTGGTGGCGATGCATCAGTCGGTGGTAATGCTGGTAATAAAGGTGGTAGTGGCGGTGACGGTTCGAACGTTTCGTGGTTAGACGGTACCGTATACGGGGAACAGGTCAGCGGTCAATCATATTTCGGTGGTGGGGGTTTCGGTGGTGATTCCGGGGGTCCAGTGGAGGGTAAAGGTAACGGGGTACCAGGTACGGGTGGTGGTGGAAGTTATGGACAGATCGGAACGAGTGGTATCGTAGTTATACGTTCCGGTCCCAGTTCTACTATACCTTCCCTCACCCACGACGGGTACAAACTCGTCGTTTCCGGAATAACCCCAACCTCAACGACACTCAAGTACGGCTCGAACACGTACGAAATCAGTTCGGCGACCAACATTTACGTCGAGAATACGGGTGCGTATACTGCGGAAATAGGGGGTGCCGCAGACTTCGCGTTTACGAGTAACACGGTAAGTGGAACAATAAAAACGATCGAACCGGGGTTTGCGTCTAGGTACCAAGGGTCGACGGCACTTACGTACGACGGGAAACTATACGCGTGGGGTTGGAACGACGAAGGTGAAGCTGGTGTAGGTACATCGTCCGATATAACCGTACCGACCTTGTGTACGGGAATAACTCAAGGTACGGTCGCTAAACTTTTATCGGGTTCCGATATAACCGAGAATAGTCGGGGTCAAGTGTCTGCTATAAAAACGACCGACGGTAAGATTTATATGGCCGGTAAAGGTGATAATAATTGTATCCCGTGGGATCCCCGGGTACCGAGCTCGA
>JGI24920J38491_100656_pt1 | contig 41152 bp, 44 predicted proteins | sample LinPFosmplate8_FD_38491 | JGI IMG/M metagenome (IMG submission 38491)
CGAGCTCGGTACCCGGGGATCCCACACTCAAAGAAAGAGGGATTGATTATCAATGCCTCGTAGGTTTTTCAGGAGAAGTTTCTGACCAAGGGGAGAAGTATACCGAGTCTGGACTTAACTTAAGCATTGGTCATGAAGGTGACGTTCCGCTCGGTCTCAAAAACCCGAAATATCGGTTACTTGTCGTTGCAAACAAGTTTCAAACAGGATTTGACGAACCATTAGTACAGTCGATGTATGTTGATAAGAAACTTGGTGGAGTGCAGTGCGTTCAAACACTTTCTAGGCTGAATAGAACGACGTCAGGCAAAACCCACACTTTTGTCTTGGATTTTGCAAATGAACCAGACGAAATTCGAGACTCGTTTCAAAGATTTTATCAGTCAACCATCCTTGATGGTGAGACGGATCCAAACACGCTATATGATACAAAGCAGGATATTTACGGGTATAACCTTTACACACATGAAGATGTAAACCGTTTTTGCGAGATATTCTATAATCCGAATAGAGATGAGGGAGAGTTGCACCCAATCTTAGATACTGTGGTTGATCGATTTAAGCAGATTGGGGAAGAAGAAGAGCGAGAAGATTTTAGATCAAAAATCCAATCTTACATTAGAATGTATGGATACCTTTCGCAGATCATAAATTTCAAAGATATCGAATTAGAGAAGACCTTCGTATTTTTGAAGTATGTGAACAAAAAACTACCAAAACGAGAAACAAACACGTTTGATATCACAGATATTATTGATCTGGACTCACTTCGAATTCAGAAGATGCATGAAAAGATTACGGAACTCGAAGAAGAAGACACAATTGTCACTCCACCTGATTTTGGTGGTAGTGGAACAGAGGAACCTGTTTACGATCTACTCTCTGAAATAATCAATCTTGTGAATAATCAGTATGGCATAAATCTTACTGAGGATGACAAAGTTAACATCGACCGAGTACGTCAGAAACTTCAAGAAGATACAGAACTTGAAATGTACATGACGGGTTCAAATTCGGAGGAAAATAAACGTTCCCACTTCCAACAAACATACAATGATAAGATCTTGGAATTCGTAAATGAACGTTTTGAATTCTATAAAAAGTTAGATGATAATCCAGAGATCAAGAAGACAATCATGTCTATGTTGTACAAAGAGTATTCTTCATCAACCTCATCGGAAATAAGGTCGTGAGCGATGGAACAGGCAGTTTCTGATTTATTCGAACAATTTTCGTCGGCAGTGATCAAGACCCTGAATCCAAACCGAACCTTCTTATTGACCGCACCCGATAATCTAGGATCACGAGACTTAATCCCAGATATATTCGCAACGCTCCCTAGTGATTTTCAGAAAAATTTTTTGGAACTGAATTTTGACGAAGGAGAGTTCGACCTTATTGCTGGAACGATCCCTTTGGGCTGGAAAGCAGCGCAAATTGGTGAAACAAAGTTTCGAACATCCAATGCTAGTTTTGAAATTATTCTCAAATTATCGGAAAGTTTGACCAACTGTGGTCATGGTATCTTTTTAATGGGTCCACTCGGATTTGGAGGAACTCAGGGAGAGCAGTTTCTGAATAGAATGAATGAACAAGGCATATTTGTTCACAGTTACATCAACCTACCTGAAAATATTCTTCAACCAGCGACCTCAATACGTCCAATATTGGTGGTGACGAGCAAACAGAATGTCGGATTACAGATTTGTTCACTTAACTTAGATTCTGATGTCCTGGGATTAGTAAGTGACTTATTTGAAGCTAATAGTGATTCAAAATTCATCGATAAGTTAGAACAGAAAACATTTTCCGGATTTCCATCCTTTGAAATTCGCAAGCGAATTGGTCGGTTGGAGACCCGATATAAAGATTTTATGGCAGTTCGATTTGATAAACTCGTAGAGAGTTGTTCGTTGGGACGAAACAGTAAACCTTTCGAAGAGTTACCAAATACAATTTATCTCAAAGTTCTCGGTAACAATGAAAACCTTATTACTTCCGTGTCAGATATTTCAGGGAGGATTGAAAATTTTTTGCAAATTCAATTGAACGAAACGGTCTCTAATCAATATCTGAAGATATTTTTTCGCTCCGACTTAGGTAAGCTGGTTTTGCAATCTGTAATGAACAGCAGTTATCTGCCAAGATTAAATAGACAGCTTCTATTTGATACTGAGATACCGGTTCCAGACATTGCGACGCAAAATCACATTGTTGAGACAACACTCCGATTGAGTCGTTTGGAAAAGCAACTCGATCAATTTAAAAATCAAATTTCGTTAAACCCTCTAAGCCCCAACATTCTGTCAAAAATTGACTCAATGTTGGAAATTTCAGATGAGTTAACTGCGGAAGACAAGATTAAGTCGATAGTTCTACAAGGTGAATCTGAAACAGTCGAATTTAAACAAACATTTCAGCATTGTTTGAGAAGCGAAAAGAGAGAAAATTATATCGAAACTGCTGCTTTTAAAACCATTGTTGCGTTTCTTAATACAAAGGGAGGATCACTACTAATAGGGGTAGCGGATAATGGATCGATCCCCGGTTTAGACTATGAAATCAAGAATTATCATAAAAATTCGAGCGATAAATTCCTTCTTCATTTAAAAGATAAACTGAAGTCTCGTATCGGAACGAGTATTTTCAATTTTATCGAAATTTCATTAGTAAATGTTGATGGATATCAAGTTCTTTCGATTTCATGTTTACCGTCTGATCTGGAGGTCTTTTTGGATAATAAAGAATTTTATGTGAGAACCTCCCCTGCGACAGAAAAGTTAGAAGGTCGTGATTTCACTAATTACGTACGGAATAGATTTTTCAATTAAGATTAATTTCTAATAAGAAATTAATGCAACGATAGTCCTGCCATGTATCTCAGTTTTGAGTTCTTCTCGACAACTTCAACAATCTTTATGAAGAATAAAACCCAGTCAGATGGGATCGAGTTCAAATTTAGCGATTTTTGGTAATCTTCATCAAATAAGTCTGGGTTTTTCCAACCAAGTCCATACTCCCAATTGCACAGGTAATCTTGATTTTCATCTTGTAAGTAGAATGAAGACCATTTCTTTGTTTTTCCTACCATCTGCGAGAATGAATTGAACTTACGAGTGTCGGTATAGTTGTCTTTACCGTATGTTCTTATGTACTCGATAACGTTTAGGCTTGGTCCAGTATATAGGCAAACCTGCAAATTATATGTTTCTTTATGATAGGAAAATGCTCCGAGGACAGTATCTTTACTGCGTTTGTTTTGAACAGTTACCAGGGGTTTTGAAAGGTCGACGGTTTGTAAACGGATTGTCCACTTTGCATAGTGGTTTTCATAAAAGTCATCGGGATCTTTTACGACTTTTCTACTCTTGTATGTGTATTCTGACTTTCCGGTACTAGGTGCAAATTCTTCTGCAATCTTAAGGAGATTTATCTCGTATATTTCACGATCTTCTGGTCCTCCGGAAATATAGTCCATGATCCAATAGATAAGAACTTCTGGAAATATTTTACCTCCAGTCTCTACGAGGAGCGGGAACTTTTCAGTTGGGATAGGATACTCAATATCTGGAAGACCATGTTCGATAAGAACATTATTTTTAAACTTTAATTTGGAAAAACCTTTTAACATTGATGATTTATCTGATCTCTGGGAAGTATCTTTTTTGATACTACTTTTTTGAATATTACTAGTTATCATGTGTTTATAACAAGATGACGGTTTGTAAGGGGAATTAAAGAACCAAATGAAAAAATTTATACCAAGAAAATTTCGGTATGAAGAATTTCACTATTTTAGGGAAGGGTTCTTGGTCGAGTGGACATCCAGAGGTCTTGAAATTCAAAGGACTTCAGCCTGTATACCGTTTCTCATTCATTCTGATGTTGTATTAAAAAAGTCATTGGAAGACTTTGAAGATTTTATCTCTAAAGTAGAAAATCTTGATCTAAACCCAACTGATCCAGAAGATTTAATGTGCGATGGATTTGCGGTTCAATGTCACATCACCTTTTACAGAACATTAATTAAATTTGATATTGTGAACCCAGACTTTGCGAATTTTGAACAATTCCGAGAGCTTATAAATCAGTTTACAGTCTGCGTAGAATTCCCACTTGGCTTATTCTACGAAGAAGAAGATTAAGTCGATTAATGCTATCACTTCATTGACTTCAATTTTTTCAACAAAACGGTATCTGATGAACCGATACCAACCCCTAACCCATTGATATAAGACATAAGTTTATTCTGTTTTGATATCAGTTTGTTTTGTTTTACTGGATCTTTTTCATTCTGGATTTGAACTGAAAGATTTCTCACCCTCAACACCAGTGATCCAACCGTAAACCTTACCCATATCGGATACTTTCCTTCTGAGATGAACTGTCTGAACCCAATCATTCGTTACTCCTCAAAAATATGACTGAGAATTGACCCTTTTGAATCATCTTATCAAACTGTTGGTTGAGTTTCGTTTTATCAGACTTATTCCAAACTTCTAAAACCTCTATCTTTGGGTGTCTCAGAGTTTGAATTGACTTAAGTAATTCTGACTTTGTTTTAGGAGTTGTGATCTTACCTAACATCAAAACCTCATCAGATCATTTTCCCAATCACCATTATCATAATCAGATGTCATCGGGATCATTGGTGGTGCATATTCATCTCTAATTTCGCTAATGTCTTGTCTGATTTCTTTCTTAAGATCTTCTCTGTTTCTTTGACCAATATCATTGATCATCAGATTCAATGATCCATCATCTTTCATCTTTTGATGTTCTGATCTGATATAGTCTTCCATCAATCGAACTAACATTGAGGTCCGACTCACTCTTTTGAATCTTACTAGATTATCAAAATTACTGATTAGGTACTTTGGAACATTAAAATTAATTAATTTATGATCTTCATGAGAAGAACTGTTCCAAAGTGTTTGGGATATACTCATCTTCATTGTTCCTTTGTTTAATAGGTCTGTCATCAATAATCGTTTCAAAGAACTCTAATAATTGTTCTGTGTTTCTTCCTTCAAAGTATGGTTCTCTGACTAGAAACTTTGATACTGATCTTAATTGTTTAGACGTTATGTATTCTTTGTTCTTAAGACGATTAATCATACTTATAATCACGTATTTCATGCTTAGATCATACTTGGAGTGATACTCAGTCAAGTACTTCAATAGTATTATCCTACTGTTTTCATTCATAATAACGGTCTCCTGGGTTTAGATAATAATAATGAATAAAGAGACCTTAGGATCTCTATTTATGGACGATTTAGACTGAACAGACTGAGGACTTTATAGTCTTCACAGAAGGGGAACGAAGGTGTTGTTCCAATCAATCGATGTTTCAAAACAAGTTTTGGTTCGATCTTTTAATATGTAATCTAACCAACCATCCTCACGTTCAGTAGTTGATGGTTTCTCTATATGAATATGCGTGTACCCGAATTTGGTAGAGATCCAGATTTCACGAATGATTTGTTCAAATTGTTCAAAGGATAGTCGTTCTGGTTGCTCAATGATCAGATGTAAGTGATGTCGTTTGTAATCAGATTCACGCACCACCAGCATGGATAAACATTTGCCATATCGTTTGAAGGCATTGCCATAAACAGTCTGATTTAATTTGTTTCGGAAATGTCGGACATTCTGCTCAGAACGAGCATCGTCAATCCACATACCATCAACGATCTGCTTCTCTGTGAATGTCACATTCACTGGATTGGGAATACGATTTTCCCAAAAGTACTGTCTGATTGCATTTGATGTTTTGTTGATGTCACGGAGCATTTTTTTGAAATGACCTTTATTTGTTATTTACTTAAGTATTTATAGTTTTTGAAATTTTGACCTTGTTTTGATAAGGGTAAGTGATTGTGTATGAATGAATTATAGTTAAAAATTGGGATGGTTCTTAGGACCTTAGTAGGGTTGCAGTTTTGTCCTAAAACTTTTTTAAAACTGATTTTAAAGCTTATTTGATTACATTTTGATTTCTAAAATATTCACTGGTAGGCAGATATCTAAAGAAGATTTTTGTTTACAAAAAATTTACATATTTTATTAATTTATTATAAATTATTGATAATAAACAATATAATACTTAAGCTTTTATCTCCTAAGGGGCAGGTTGTAGGTTCGAATCCTGCCGGGGTCACCATTTTTTATAAGATAAACGTTTTATGCTATTTTAACGTCATAGGTTAAATATGAAGAGGCTTCTTAGAGTTATTTCTTTGACTCTGGCGCACTTTTGTTACGCGCCGCATATTGTTTGATGAACGGGTTTAGAAGTATCGCCAAAGTCACACCTATTAGAACACCCACAAAATCCGCCCAAAAATCAGAGAAATCGCCAAACCGGTTTACATAGGGTTGGATGAGTTCGATAGCGCCGCCAAAAAGCAGCGCGAGGGGTGCGATCACGAGGCCGGTTTTCAGCCGCACCATCAGCATAGGCATTACCAGCAAGGCAAAGCCTGCGGTGTGAAGTAGCTTATCGGCACCCTGAGGGGCAAGTTTGCCCGCTCCGGGTGTTAGGGTCGTGGCCGCGATCACAACAGCTATGCACAGCGTAGTAAAAAGGGCAAGATTTTGAAGATTACCGATGCGTTTTATAAATGATATCATAGCGTGACCCGACTTGAGTAGATGCTTTATCGGATCCTAAGCTGACTGTAAAATGCCCTATATTTATCTTTTGGCGTTTAAGGCCTTGATAGCAGCACAAGCGGTTTAAGCCTGCAGGCTCGCGGATGCGCTGTTACAACGGTTTGAAACCTTTAGGGGTTGCCACCGTGTTGTGAAAACTTTATTAACAACGCTACCTCGGGGCGCCTTTTTGGCTGAGACGCATTTTGCGAACCCGTCGAACCTGAACCGGTTAAGACCGGCGGAGGAAAGGTCAGCTTCATGCTACACGCTCTCCGCCCGTCGCAAATATGGAGAGAACATGAAATACTTCACATTCGCAGCGGGTCTGTTCACTGCCAGCATGACGTTGGCACAGACTCCGATACTTACAATTTATGCACCAGATTATTTTGCGTCAGAATGGGGGCCAGGGCCCGCGATTGAGGCCGCTTTTGAGGAAAGCTGCAGCTGTGACTTGCAGTTTAAAACGGGTGATGTCATGTCGCGGATCATTCTGGAGGGTGAGCGCACCGAGGCAGATGCCGTGATCGGTCTGAACACAGATATTACAAAAAAAGCGCGCGAAACGGGTTTGTTCGCGGCCCATGGCCAAGACAATGCGCAGCTTACATTGCCGATAGAGTGGAGCGATGAAATATTCCTGCCGTTCAACTATGGCCATACTGCGTTTATCTACAATACTGAAAAAGTGGCCAACCCGCCCGCGTCTTTTGATGCGTTGGTGAATTCCGGCGCAGACTTGAGCTTGGTGATCCAAGATCCGCGCAGCTCAATCTCGGGCTTGGCCTTGGTGCTCTGGGTGAAGGCGGTCTATGGTGAGCAAGCAGAAGCAGTTTGGCAAAAGCTTGCGCCGAAAATTCTAACCGTCACCAAAGGCTGGTCAGAATCATATGGGCTGTTTTCAGATGGCGAAGCCGATATGGTGCTCTCTTACACGACCTCACCGGCCTATCATATTGTGGCGGAAAACGATCTTACCAAAAAGGCAGCGATTTTTCCCGAAGGGCATTATTTCATGGTCGAGTTGGCGGCGAAAATAGCATCGACAGATGTGCCCGATTTGGCGGATGCGTTTTTGGCTTTCATCATGACAGATCAATTCCAAAACATAATTCCAGAGGGTAATTGGTCTTTGCCTGCAGCCCTGCCAAAATCGCAATGGCCGCAAGCGTTCCAAGACTTGCCTTTGCCTGAAAAAGTGTTGTTCTATTCTGAAGAAGAAGCCGCAAACCTGCGCAAAGAGACGATTGAGGAATGGCGCCGCGCATTGTCCAAATAAGCACCTCAGCGCTGATTTGTAGCTTTGTACTTCTACCGCTTTTGGCGGTTTGGGGTCAGGCGGATGGGCCTACCGGCTTGGGGCCTGCAGATTGGTCAGCTTTGCGCTTTACCATTTTACAGGCTGCGCTTTCGGCGCTCTTGTCCACTTTATCAGCGGTCCCGCTGGCGCGCGCGCTTGCGCGCGCGCAGTTTTGGGGCCGCGCTGCGGTGATTAGGCTGATGGGCGCGCCTTTTATTTTGCCCGTTATTGTCGCCATTCTTGGTTTGATTGCGGTTTTCGGTCAAAATGGTTGGCTCAATACGGGGTTGCGCAGCTTGGGCTTTGGCAGCTTTTCGATCTATGGGCTGCAGGGCGTGCTGTTGGCGCATGTGTTTTTTAATTTGCCCCTTGCCACACGGATGATTTTATTGGGCTGGGCAACAATCCCACAAGAGCGGTTGCGGCTGGGGCAGAGCTTGGATCTTCGCGGTTTTGCGCGGTTTCGTTTGATTGAGTTTCCGATGCTGATGACGGTTTTGCCCTCGGCTGTGGTGGTCATCTTTGTGATTTGTTTATCAAGTTTTACTGTGGCGCTGGCTTTAGGAGGGGGGCCCAAATCAACGACGCTGGAATTGGCGATTTATCAAGCTTTTCGATTTGACTTTGATTTCGCAAAAGCCGCTCTGTTGGGGCTGGTGCAATTGGGGGTGTCTGCATTGGCTGCCGTTTTCGCGCTTGGCTTTGCCTGGGGGCATCAGCTGGGCATTGGGCTTGATCGTCCAATTGCGCTGGGCCGCCACTCTACCTTGCAAAAATATCTAGATGGGGTGGTGATTGGCGCGGCCCTGCTATTTTTAGGCCTGCCTTTGCTATTGGTCTTGGGCAATGGGCTTGGCAGTGTAACCAGCTTGCCGGCTGCGGTTTGGATGGCGGCGCTGCGCTCGGTTTTGATTGCTTTGGGGGCCACAGCGCTGTGCATGTTACTGTCGCTCAGTTTGCTGAGCCGCGGTGGAGAAGCCATCGCAACGTTGGGAATTACGGTATCGCCGCTTGTCCTGGGAACCGGTTTGTTTTTGATCGCCAGGCCTTATGTGAACCCGTTTGAGATAAGTCTTTGGGTAACGCTATGTGTGAATGCTCTGATGTCATTGCCCTTTGCAGTGCGTATTTTACGCCCGGAAATGAGCCAGGTAGACGCCAATTTCCGCTGGTTATCGGCTTCTTTGGGATTGTCTAGGTTGGGGTGGTGGCGCTGGGTGGTTTGGCCTAGATTACGCCGCCCATTCGGATTCGCCGCGGGATTGACCGCGGCGCTTTCGATGGGCGATCTGGGCGTTATCGCGCTGTTTGGCGATGCCGAGCGCGCGACCTTGCCGTTGAAGCTGTATCAATTGATGGGGTCGTACCGTATGGAGCAAGCCGCGGGCTGCGCCAGCCTTCTTTTGATATTAAGTTTTGGATTTTTCTGGGTCTTTGATTTTTTAGGGCGTCGTAATGCTTGATTTGCAAAACTTAAAAATTCGTCAAGGCAGTTTCCAATTGACCGCTTCATTGTGCGGTTTGGATGCGAAAATTTATGCCATTATGGGCCCATCAGGCGCTGGAAAATCTACTTTTTTGGCCGCGCTTGCGGGGTTTTTGCCGGTGTCTTCTGGCGCCGTGCTGTGGAACGGGCAGAATATCACTGGGCTGCGCCCGGCGCAGCGGCCTATGGCGATGCTGTTTCAAGACAATAATTTATTTCCGCATCTTAGCGCAAAACGGAACGTGGCTTTGGCGCTGACCCAGTGCAGATATCTGTCATCGATCCGTCAAGAGCAGGTGAAGGCGGCGCTGTCACGCGTGGGATTGGGTGGTTTTGAAGCCTCTAAGCCCGGTGAATTATCAGGGGGGCAGCAAAGCCGCGTGGCGCTGGCGCGGGTGCTGTTACAAGATAAACCAATCCTTTTATTGGATGAGCCCTTCACCGCATTGGGGCCTGCTTTGAAAAATGAGATGCTGGATTTGCTGCAAACGCTGGCGCAAGAGCGGCAGGCTACGGTGTTGATGGTGACACATGATCCCAATGACGCGCTGCGGATTGCTGATGAGACATTGCTGCTAAGCGATCAAGTGCTCAGCCCGCCCCAACCAACGACGCAAGTGATGGCAAGCCCTCCGAAAGCCTTGGCCGCTTATCTTGGGTTAGATTGATATAAAACAAAGCTCAGCGGATCCTCTTCTATCCGATATAGTGTAAGCGCTGACGATTATTTTGTTCTTTGGTCGCCACACAACATATCGAGCATCTTTTTAGACAAGCTTTTGGAACGCGCGGTTTTGCTCAAGCGGTGTAAAGTTAGGGCTTGTTAGATTTTATCTGGTCAATAGATTAGACTGGGCATAGCCCCGGGTGGATAGGGTTCACACCGGCCATCGTTTTGAATAGGGAACTTATTATGCTGACCAATGAAAAGCGTCTTGCTGACTGCGCCCGCCTGAGCGCGTTTTGCCATTTTATTTTAGAAAAAGCTGGGGCAGATCAGCCCAGCGCGCTGGCGGCAACGCGCGCAATGATGCATGGCTCGGTCCATGGTATCGACAGCCACGGGGTGCGTTTGCTGGGGCATTATGCGCAGGCCTTTCAAGGTGGCCGATTGAACATAGCGCCCAAGATCGCGTTGGATCAAACGCGCAGTGGTACGGCGCTGCTGAATGCTGATAATGCGCATGGGGCGGTGGCCACATTTGCCGCGATTGATCATGCTGTGGATCTTGCGCAGACAGCTGGGATTGCAGCGATCGGCATTCAAAACACTTCGCATTTCGGTCCAGCCGGTGCTTTTTCTAAGGCAGCAGCGGATAAAAATATGATCGGGATTGTGTTTGGAAATTCCGATAGTTTCGTGCGATTATTTGATGGCGCTGAGCGCTTTCATGGCACCAACCCGATTTCAGTGGCAGTGCCGACGGCAGAACCAAACCCATGGCTGTTGGATATGGCGACCAGCTCTGTTCCCTATAACCGGGTTCAATTACACCAATCGTTGCAACAGGATTTACCGCAGGGCGTGGCATCTGATCCGCAAGGCATGGATACTTTGGATCCGAATATTGCCGAAATGCTGGCTCCGATAGGGGGGGCTGATTTTGGTTTTAAAGGGGCTGCGCTGGGTGGTTTGGCCGAAATCTTTTCAGCGGTTTTGACGGGCATGAAGTTGAGCCCCGATATTGCCCCTATGGCGGGCCCTGATTTCACAACGCCAAGGGGAATGGGCGCTTTTGTGATTGTTATAGATCCCAGTGCCTTCGCAATAGGAGAGGTGGTCCGCGCTGGAATGCTGCGGTATTTAAAGCTTTTGCGCGGGTCAAAGGCGCGAAAGGGGGCGAGCGTTATGGCGCCAGGTGATCGCGAATGGGCGCGGGCGGCCGGGCGCATTGAGCAGGGCATTCCATTAGATCCTCTTTCAGTTAAAAGCTTTACGGATTTGGCGATAAAATGGGATACCAACCCGCCTTGGTGATCAGCTTTTACAAACGCTGCCAAAGTTTAAATCGAGCGTGGTAGCGGTTGTGGATGTCTGACACATTTGGCAGGCAGGGCGCGTACCCACCACGCATCTGAAGGTTAATCTTGGTGCAAGCATTCCAGCCATTTCGAACCAGCAGGGTGACAGATTATGAGGAAATGTAACGTGCATTTGTGTGTAGCGCTTACATCGTTTCTGAGCCTAACGACCCGCGTTGAATTTTAAGTGGTGTATTACAGAGCTTTTGATGGCAGTTCTGCTAGAAACTTTTACTTTGAAATTTTTATATTTTTAACTATGGTTTTTTCTCTGAGAGGAAACAGCGAAGTGACTGATCGGTATTGACCAAAAAATTTCGGGAGAATTTCGAATGGCGCAGATGATGAACTGCATCAAATTCAAGCCAAAAGCGGGCTCACATGATGCGCTTTATAAGGCCATTGCGATATATCTTCGCGATTACCCTTTGCCCGAAACGGTGCGCCTGTCAGCGCATGATATCGGCGATGGTGAACATGCTTTGATCGGGTTTTGGGGCGATCTTGAAGATCTTGCCGATGTTTTATCCAACCGCATCGACAATCGCTTTTCAGATGTGATCAAGCCCTTTGTAACCCCTTATCCAAGTGGAGATGAGTTCCAAAGCTTTTCAGGCCCTGGCATTGATTATAACGCCTTTCTCGAAAGTGATGATTAATCCGGGCGTTTTATGAGGGTTTTACCTTTGCCGGTTGTTTGCCGCTACGGTTGCGGGCGGATGTTTTGCAATGCCAAAATCACACGGGCACTTGCACAACGCTGATCAAGGACGGGCTGCTTTCTACATATTAACCCAGAGATTTCTTACAAATCCAAACGATAGCAATAAACCGTTTTAGGGTTGGTTGATCATTGAGAATAGGGCAGGTGAATGAATAATTTAGGCAATGGGCTCATGCTGGCGCTGGCAGGGGCTTTGTTATTAACGCCCGATACGCTTTTAATGCGCCTGTCCGGATTGGATGGCGGAGCTATGTTGGCGTGGCGCGCATGTTTGGCTGGATTGGTGTTTTTATCGATCGGGTTGATCGCGCGCTTCAAGGAAGAAAAAGGGAACCGCGCGCGCGTTTCGTCTTTTGGGTTTTGGTCTTTGGTCATTTGCCAGATTGGAAATGCCTCATTCTTTGCCTTTGGAATCGCGCTTGCGCCCGTGGCTGTGGTGTTGCTGGCCGTTGCTACTGTGCCCGTTATTGCGGCTTTGCTGGGTTATTTTCTATTGGGGGAACTGGCGGATCGCCGCGTTTGGGCAACCATAGTTTTAGTGTTTTCTGGAATCCTCATGTCGGTTGCTGGCGATATCGAAAGGGGCATGAATATTAATTTTGAAACGCTTTTGGGGGCGTGTTGTGGGCTTGCGGTTGCCATTAGTCTGGCCTTTAACTTTGTAATTATTCGGAAAAATAAAACTGTGCCGTTTGAATTGGCGATCGGGCTCGGCGCGCTGATCGCCGGGTGCACCGCCTTTTATCTTTGGCCTGGGGCTTGGCAGGTGAGAGGCGCGAGCCTCATTTATATCTCGGTCACGGGATTGATTATTTTACCCGTTTCTTTTTTCTTGCTGTCAAAGGCATCGCGGCTGACATCCGCTGCCAATGTGAGCATGATTATGCTGTTAGAAACGGTTTTGGGCCCTTTATGGGTTTGGCTTGGTATTAAAGAAACGCCGAATTCGCTGACCTTGCTTGGCGGTGTTTTGGTGGTAGGGGCTTTGGGTTTTTTTCTCTACAGACAAGCAGGTGAGCCTGCCCTTGAGCGGGCAGGCAAATAACAACATGGGCCTTTGCGCTTTATATTCCTGAAGCGATTAACTGGTTTACATTTTGAATAAACAATGTGGGATCTTCGGGCATTTCACCATCTAAAATACGCGCTTGTTGAAACAACACTAAAGCCAGCGCATCAAGGCCCTGATCGGTTTCTTCGGGCTGTGCTTTTAGCTTTTGCATTATCGGATGCGTTGCGTTCAGTTCTAACACTTTGGCGCTGCCCGTGTAATCCGGATTTTGCGCTTTCATGATACGCTCGAGGTTGAAATCAAGGCCTCCATCTGCGGCGACCAAGCGCACCGGGCTTGAGGTCAGGGTGCTGGACACCCGAATATCCGATACTTTTTCACCCAATGCGGCTTTCAGCTTTACGATAACATCAGACATATCCAAATTTTGGTCATCGGCTTCATCCGCTTCACCCTCTTTGGCGAATTTGGATAGGTCGACGTTTTCTCGTGCAATAGAGATTAAAGATTTTTCTGAATATTTCGGACTTGTTGAAATCCAGAACTCATCAATCGGGTCTGTCATCAGTAAAACGTCAATGTCTCTTTCCGCAAAGCCTTCGATATGCGGGCTGCGCTTTGCGGCTTCAACAGAGTCGGAGGCTAGGTAATAGATATCGTCCTGCGTTTGAGGCATCGCATCGATATAATCTTCAAGCGAAATCATCTTATCTTGCTTCAAAGAATAAAACCGGCAGATTTTTAAAATGCGGTCGCGATTATCCGCATCTTCATAAATGCCTTCCTTCAAAACGCAGCCAAAATTTGCCCAAAACGCTTCATAGGCTTGCGCGTCTTTTTTAACCTTTTTCGCCAATTCGGACAGCACGCGCTTGGTCACGGCTTTGCGAATTTTAAGCAGCGTTGCATTATGTTGTAGCATTTCCCGACTGACATTCAGGTCCAGGCTGGCCGTATCAATGATGCCGCGCACAAAGCGCAGCCATTCTGGAATAAGATCCTTCAATTCGTCCGTTATGAACACGCGGTTTACATAAAGCTGAACTTTTGTTTTGCGTTCTGGATCAAAAAGATCAAAAGGCTTTTGGCTTGGTAAAAATAGCAGGTTGGTAAATTCTACAGCGCCTTCGGCTTTGTTATGCAGGGTCAAAAACGGCGTGTCATATTGCCCGCTATGGCTCTGATAAAAATTATTATATTGCTCTTGCGTGATGTCTTTTGCAGGTTTTGTCCAAAGCGCTTCCACAGAGTTTAACACTTCAGAGGTTTGATCGTCTTTCATCAATTGGATTGGATAGGCAATATGATCTGAATATTTCTTTACGAGGGTTTGGATCCGGATGTCTTCCAAAAACTCTTTCGCCTCCTTTTTAAGATGCAAAACAACCGTGGTACCAACGGTTTCGCGCGCGCCGCTTGCGTTGATTTCATAGCCGGATTGGCCATCGCTTTGCCAAGAATATCCTTGATCCTGACCTGCTTTTAATGTGTGCACTTCCACTTTATCGGCCACCATGAATGAGGCGTAAAAGCCAACGCCGAATTGACCAATTAGGCTTATTGCATCCTTGTCTTTTTCCGAGGCTTCTTCGATTTGTTCGATAAAGGCTTTGGTGCCAGATCGGGCGATTGTGCCCAGAGCTTCGATCAAATCTTCCTGGTCCAAGCCTATGCCGCTATCGCTGATCGCGATGGTTTTGCGCTTTTTATTCAATGTAATTGAAATCTCGGCCGCGTCGGCGCTGAGCAATTTGCTATCTGTCTGACCCAGATATTGCCGCTTGTGAAGGGCGTCTGACGCGTTGGAGAGGAGTTCTCTCAAAAAGATTTCTTTGTTTGAATAAAGTGAGTTGATAACGATGTTCAGTATTTTTCCGGTATCGGCTTCAAATTCGCGCGTGGTGCTCGCCATTGGGGGGTCCTTTGGTCAGATGACATGTTGTTGGGGGGATGTAATCATTTTGGGCCATTGTTCAATAACCCATCTGCCTCTTACATGAAATTCTTTGCATAAGTTTAAGCTGCTCGTTACGGGCCGGTGTCATGCTGAGCGCGCCGTGCGGTTCAACGTTCCAGCTGCGCTGGCAGACGAGCCTTGGAGCAGTGTTTACAGATCGAGTGTTTGCTTTTTGTCGAACAGTTCGGACACGGAGAGATGTAACATCTTTGCGGCCAGTTCTACATCATTCTCGGCCGCCACTAAGGCCGCGGCGACCACTTTGCGCTCTACAGTTTTTAAATGCTCTGCAATCATCAACTTGCCATTTGACACAAAAAAGCTGCGGTAATCGGTTACAGAATCCAGCGGTGACCTGTTGGACTCTTCGGCGTTCAAGGCTTGCTGCGCCGGTGATCCTTGGTCGTTTAAGCCTTGCTCATTTTGTTCACGCAAAGCCTGTTGTACTTGGATTGCGTTGATCGGCTGACCACCCGAACGAATAATCAAACATTCGATAACGTTGCGCAACTGGCGTACATTTCCGGGCCAAGAGAAGGTTTTCAGCAACCAAAGCGCATCACCTTCAATTTCAAATTTCATATTTGTCTGACCTGACAGGGTCAGTTGCTGCGCCAAATGATAGACGAGGTTTTCAATATCACCAGAGCGATCTTTCAGTGCAGGCACACGGATCGGAAAGGCGCTGATCCTGAAAAACAGGTCTGAGCGAAAATTCTTAAGGACAACTTGCTTATATAGATTTTTGTGCGTGGCGCAGATCAACCGGAAGTCTACTTTGATTTCGCGCGACGAGCCGACCGGCGAGAAACATTTAGTTTCCAAAGCCCGCAACAATTTCGATTGTAAATCAAGTGGCATATCGCCAATTTCATCTAAAAAGAGGGTGCCGTTATGTGCTTGTTCAAACTTGCCTTTGTGGGTCTTGCTTGCGCCTGTAAATGCTCCTTTTTCATAGCCAAAAAGCTCAGCTTCAAGCAGAGATTTGGGAATAGAGGCGCAATTCACTGAAATTAACTTGCCAGATCTACCTGATAAATCTGCTAAGGATTGTGCAACGACTTCTTTGCCAGATCCGCTGGGACCAAGGATTAATACGGGGATATTATGCTCGGCAACATCCATCACCGATTTTCGAAGCGCCATCATGGCGTCTGAAGACCCCACAATATTGCGGGACAAATTATCCACGAATGACATCGCTGACCTCTACAAAACCTACCTTTACGTGCTCGCTTGCTCTCATTCTAACGACAAGATGCGAAGTTAGCGCCTCACCTGAAAAGTTATGATATTTACGGATGGAGTTCAGTAGCCAGTTGGGATAATTTACCGGTCCATTGGGAGATATTTTTTAAAAAATTGATACTTTCGGATGGAATTTTGGGCGATTTTCCATCGCGGATCTTGAAACAATATTTCAAATGGCGAAGCTATGGGGCCTAATGCATGTCGCCCTGTAAGATCATGAAAAATATTGTAATTTTTATATAAAATTTATTGGCATAAGTTTTTTAGGCGGCCGTTTCTTAGTTTTTTGGACGCATGACTCAAAGATTTCTCTTTTTGTAGTAAATATGCGAGAAAACGGGTAATTCCTACCATATCTTGTGGTTTAGTGGCGCAGCTTGGTTTCTATTTCTGCCTCCTCGCGCAGCACAGATAGCACATCTGCGGTATAGGCGCGCCGCGTTGCGGGCTCGCGCGCCGGCACGGGCGCGTGTTGCGCAGCTTGATTTTTGATTGCGTAATTTCTACGTGCGGGCACAAAATTTTGTTTCCACATGTGATTGCAGCTGCTGCACATCACGACGCGGTTTTTGCTGGGAATTTTGTCTTTAGGGATCCTGTAACCTGATCCACATTTCGGGCAAAGCAGATGCATTTAAAATGCTCCTTGGTAACACGCTGACATTGTTATCTTTTTTGCTCGATTAAGCTGTGGATAACATCAGAGATGTGATTTGGCAAATATTTTGAAGCGTTGGGTGTTGGTAAAGGTTTCTGCAGCACGCTTTTGTTCCTTCTTTCGATGTGAGCGGGCTTAAAACCTGCAGAGTAAATATAACTTTCTCAACATCTTCAGCAAAATTTGGGCCAAGCTGGTGTGTTAAGTTTGAAAAAATGAGATAAGGCTTTGATTCGCTCCATATGTCGCGGTGCCAAAAGCGTTTGGGATAGGGTTCGCGCCAATACGGGCTTGCCAAACATTATGAAATCGGGTTTCACGCGTTTATGAATTGCCCGGATCTTTTCAATGAAACTGAAGCTTGGCAGGCTGGCTTTGAGCAAGTTGCGGGCGTTGATGAGGTGGGGCGTGGCCCTTTGGCAGGCCCTGTTACTGCGGCTGCGGTTATTCTGAACCCAAAGGCCATTCCCGACGGGTTGAACGATTCCAAAAAGCTAAGTGCAAAACGCCGCGAAAGCCTATTTGAGCAAATCCAAGCAACCTCAATTGTCTCTTATGCGCATATTTCCGAGTCGGTGATTGATGATATCAATATCCTGAATGCCAGCCTCTTGGCGATGAGAACGGCGGTTGCAGGGCTTTCTACAGCTGCCGATTTTCTCTTAATTGATGGCAATAAAGCACCTGCCCATTTGCCGATGTCGTATCGTACGATTATCAAGGGGGATGCAAAATCCTTATCCATCGCAGCCGCTTCGATCATTGCCAAGACGGTGCGCGACCGTTTGATGAGCGATTTGGCTGCCTCATTTCCCGGTTATGGCTGGGAAAAAAATGCAGGCTATCCCTCTGCAGAGCATAAATCGGCCCTTCTGCGCCTTGGTGTGACCCCACATCATAGGGTTTCTTTCAAACCTATACACAACATCTTGTATTCAAAAAATAAATAACCCCTTGATTCAAAAAAGAAATTGACGGCGAATCAGCTTTGATTCATTTTAGTTCCAAGAAAAGAGCGCAAACATGCGCCGGTTCAAGAGGCAGAAAAATGAAGACAGTAACAAAGAAGGCAGCCGTTGGGTTGCCGGTGAATAGTATTTTGGCAGGCGATTGCATCGAGGTGATGAACAGCCTGCCGGCAGAGTCGGTTGATTTGATTTTTGCAGACCCTCCCTATAATTTGCAGTTAAAAGGTGATTTGCATCGCCCTGATAATAGCCGCGTTGATGCGGTCGATGATGATTGGGATCAATTCTCCTCTTTCGCGGCCTATGACGCGTTCACAAATGCTTGGCTGAAGGCGGCCCGTCGCCTGTTAAAGCCCGATGGCGCCATATGGGTGATTGGTTCGTATCATAATATTTTTAGAGTGGGCGCCGCGCTGCAGAACCATAGCTATTGGATTTTGAACGATGTGGTGTGGCGCAAAGCCAACCCCATGCCAAATTTTCGGGGCAAACGGTTTACCAATGCGCATGAAACAATGATTTGGGCATCAAAATCGGAAAACTCGAAATACACATTTAACTATGACGCGCTGAAAGCATTGAATGAAGGTATTCAAATGCGCAGCGATTGGTTGCTGCCAATATGTAACGGTCATGAGAGGTTGAAGAATGATCAGGGCGATAAAGCCCACCCGACCCAAAAGCCGGAAAGCTTGCTGCACCGCATTTTGGTGGGGGCCAGCCAACCAGGTGATGTTATTTTAGACCCGTTTTTTGGCACCGGCACAACCGGTGCCGTTGCGAAAATGCTGGGTCGTAATTTTATTGGCATCGAGCAAGAGGCGGCCTATCGCAAAGTTGCAGAAAAACGGATCGCGATGGTGCGTAAATTTGACAGCGAGGCGCTTCAGGTCACAACCGCAAAACGCGCCGAACCGCGGGTGCCCTTTGGGCAGCTTGTTGAGCGTGGCATGCTGCGCCCGGGTGAAGAGCTTCACAGTTTGAACGGGCGGCATAAAGTGAAAGTGCGTGCTGATGGCACGTTGGCGACCGCCGATATCAAAGGTTCGATCCATCAAGTGGGCGCTGCGCTGGAAGGCGCGCCCAGCTGCAACGGCTGGACCTATTGGTGTTTCAAGCGCGAAGGTAAGAAGGTGCCCATCGATTTGTTGCGCCAACAAATTCGAGATGAAATGGGCAATCGGCCCAATTAACGCTGCACCGCGCATATAATTGAGCCCTAAGAGATAAACGTATTTGCCTGTGGCCTGAAAAGCCACCACTTCCCCGCTTTTTGAAGGGGGGATTTTTTAATTTGGTGGCGGGTTTGTGCCTTTGTTATAGGGCTGCCAATTGCTTATTTCTGGATAATGCATGGCCCGCCATGCCTTCACTTTCGGATTCATGAATTTACGCCAAAGTCTGGGATATACTGCAATTATCCCCATGATCGGATAGCTGTAGGGAAGCTGTGGGGCAAGTTGCTTTGGATAGGTGTGCAGCAAAGGATAGGCACGGGCAGGTTTGTAATGGTGGTCAGAATGGCGCTGAAGGTTGATCAGAAGCCAATTGGTCGCACGGTGCTCTGCATTCCAAGAATGATGCGGTTGAACAGCTTCATATTTGCCGTTTCCCAAATATTTTCGCGTTAGGCCATAATGTTCCAGGTAATTTATAAGCTCGAGATGAAAAATCGCAATACAGGCCTGAAAAGCAAATAGAAGGAAACCCCAAAAACCCGCCAAACCATATGTAAATCCAAGCATAAGCAACTGCAGTAGCCAGTAGATCCAAAAGGGGTTTTTGAGATCATACCATGCCAACCCCTGCCGGGTGAGGCGCTGCGCTTCTGCGCGAAATGCGGAGAGATAGCTTGCTTTTAAAACCCGGATGAAAAAGCGATGCACGTTTTCATTATAACGCGCCGTAACAGCATCGCGGGGGGTGCCTACATAGCGGTGATGCACCAAAAGATGCTCGCTGCGAAAATGCGAATAGAGCACCATCGCCATCAGTATATCGGCGAGCCAACGGTCGCCTCGGCGGGGTTGGTGCATAAGCTCATGCGCATAATTGATGCCAATCGTGCCCGTCATCACGCCAGGGAAAAAAAACAACCCGGTTAATTCCCAGCCATTTAGGTCAAGCCCTTTGTGAAAAGCGATCAGCCCGAATAAAATAAAAAATTGCAAAATTGGCCAGAGTAGGAGGTTAAGCCGATGCCATTTCAACTGCATGCTTTTTTCAGATGGTGCGGGGTTTGTTTGTTCTTTGCCAAGCACCGCGTCTAGGGTTGGAAAAACATACCAAATGACGAAGGGAATGCTCAAAACCCAGAAGCCGCCAAGCAGCGCCGCAGCTATGATGATTGGCCCGATGGATACACCAATCCAAGAGGGCAGGGCAGATTTAAACGCAGATGCCATGTTTAACTACTTGCCCGATGTTCCAGCGATAACCTCAGCCGCAATCTGAGCCGCCTTTGTGGCTATTTAATGGCCAGATCAAACACTTTTCGCATCACCGTTGGAAGATCCGTGGGGCGAAATTGCGCGCGGCTTAAAAATTCGCCGCGCCCCGGCGTCGTATGGATCAATATATCAGCTTTGCGAACGGTGAGATGAAGATGAAAATGGGTGAATGTGTGGCGCACTTCACCAGGCATCTTCTGCCAATTGGCAGTGATTGGAGGTGCTGGAACAGGGGCGTCGTTCCAATCGCTGCCGGGCCAACCCAGCATCCCTCCTAGCAAGCCGCGCTCGGGGCGCCGCTCAAGAAGATAGGCGCCATCTTCACGGCAGGCCACATAGGCAATGCCAAAGCGCGTTGGCTTGGGCTTTTTAGGAATTTTTTTTGGCAATTGTGCCATCGTGCCAGCCAGAAAGGCGCGGCAAGGGCCTCGCCACGGGCACAAGCCGCAGGCTGGTTTTTTGGGGGTGCAAATCGTTGCCCCTAAATCCATCACGGCTTGGGCGTAATCGCCGGGCCTTTCACGCGGGGTCAGATGGTCGGCTTTTTCTGTAAGTTCTGGTTTGGCCGTTGGCAGCGGGGTATGGATATCAAACAAGCGCGCCATCACCCGCTCTACATTGCCATCCACCACGGTCTCGGGCCGATCAAAGGCAATCGCTCCAATCGCAGCTGCCGTGTAGGGGCCGATTCCGGGCAGCGCGCGCAAAGCGGCCTGATCGTTTGGAAACCTGCCTGCATATTCTGTAGCGATGACGCGCGCGCATTTCAAAAGATTGCGCGCCCGCGCGTAATATCCAAGGCCGGCCCATTCCGCCATAACGGCTGCGTCTTGCGCTGCTGCAAGATCGCCAATCGTGGGCCAAAGCTGGGTGAAACGCAGAAAATATTTTTTGACGGCGGCAACGGTGGTTTGTTGCAGCATGATTTCTGAAAGCCAAATGCGATAGGGATCAGGTATCTGCCCGTTTTTGCGATCTTGCGGTGCTACGCGCCAGGGCATTTCGCGTGCATGAGCGTCATACCAAGACAGAAGATCGCTTGCTTTGGCGCTAGGTGGCATGATCTACTTCACTTTTTTGTATAGGGGCTGGCAAGATCATTCGAAGGCCTTATGCTAGGGCTCATGTCGGTAAGCGAAAAGAAATCGGGCAAGAAACGCGCTATGCAGGGGTTTAAGCAGACCTCTGCCTTGTTGCAATCCCACATTCGAAAACTGGGCGAAAGCCGTGGGTTTGCCCAGCCCCGCGTGCTGACCCATTGGCGTGAGATCGTTGGTGAAGATCTGGCCGATGTGACCTACCCGACCGAGGTCAGTTATGCCAAACAAGGGTTCGGGGGCACGTTGACGATACTGACAATGGGCGCGCATGCCCCGATGATCGAAATGCAAAAGGAAAGCTTACGCCGGCGCGTCAACGCCATCTATGGTTATAACGCAATTCGGCGCATTCGAATTACGCAAACCTCCGCGCATGGATTTGCCGAGGCGCAAGCCGTCTTTGCCCCGCAATCCAAGCCAGCGCCAAAGCGCGCGCACAAAGCCGCAGAGGCACAGGCGCAAACCCTTGCAGAGCCGGTGCGTGATGCAAAGCTGCGTCGCGCTCTTGAACAGTTGGGGCAGAATGTTCTAACACAGTCTCAAGAAGAGAAATAAATCGAAAAATAAGGATAAAAAATGCGCAAATTTGCTTATATGTTTGTGGTGTTTGGCCTCGCGGTCGGACTGGGGGTTTGGCTGAATCAATCCCCCCAAACGGCTGCTTTGGATCAAGAGTTTGCCTTACCCTTCGCCGCAAACGCGCAAAGCAGCGATGCCGATGCGGGTGCAGCTGAGATTATCGATATGGTACAAGGCGCCGAAGATGCCCCGATCACTGTGATCGAATATGCTTCATTCACCTGCCCGCATTGTGCCCGTTTCCATTCTGATGTGTATAAGTTATTGCGCAAAAATTATATCGATACGGGCAAGGTCAAATTTATTTTCCGTGAGGTTTATTTCGATAAATACGGCATGTGGGCGTCAATGATCGCGCGCTGCAGTGGTCCAGATCGGTTTTTCGGTATGACAGATTTGATCCTGAACAGCCAAAGCACATGGGCGCGGGCCGGAGAAGATCTGGCGATCGTGGAAGCCTTGCGAAAAATTGGACGCTTATCGGGCATGCAGGATGCGGCGTTAGACAGCTGTTTGCAAGATGGCGAAAAGCTTCGGGCATTGGTGGGGTGGTACAAGGAAAACGCGCAGCGCGACGGTATCCAATCGACGCCGTCTTTCCTAATCGATGGACAGCCTTATAAGAACATGGATTATGAAGAGTTTGCTAAAATCCTTGACGAAAAGCTTTAGCTGGAATGGCTACGCCGCTTGACGGATTAAAGGTGGTTGAGCTTGCGCGGATTTTGGCTGGTCCTTGGGCCGGGCAAACCCTCGCCGATCTTGGCGCGGAAGTGATCAAGGTAGAAGCCCCAAGCGGGGATGATACGCGGCAATGGGGTCCGCCGTTTATTCAGCGTGAAGATGAAGAGACCGCCGCGTATTTTCATTCTTGCAACCGTGGAAAAAGAAGCGTTGTGATTGATTTTCGAACGCCAGAGGGGCAAGCAGAGTTGCGCCGCCTGGTTCGGGATGCCGATATCCTGATCGAAAATTTTAAAGTCGGCGGATTGGCAAAATACGGGCTGGATTATGCCAGTCTTGCCAAAGAGAATCCGCAGTTGATCTATTGTTCGATCACTGGGTTCGGGCAAACCGGTCCCTATGCGCATCGCGCGGGGTATGATTACATCATTCAGGGGATGTCCGGCTTTATGTCGATCACGGGTGAGCCCGATGGCGCACCGCAGCGCGCGGGTGTAGCGATCACCGATATTTTCACGGGCGTTTACGCCACCACGGCGATCCTCTCGGCGATCCATATGCGCGCTAGCACGGGCCGGGGGCAGCATATCGACATGTCGCTTTTGGATACGGCGGTTTCTGTAATGGCCAATCAGGCCTTGAATTATTTATCAACGGGCACTGCGCCGGAAAGAACGGGCAATTATCACCCGAACCTCACGCCTTATCAGGTGTTTGACTGCGCCGATGGGCATATCATCATCGCCACGGGTAACGATGGCCAATATCAGCGGCTATGTGGCCTTTTGGGCCTCGCTGACATGGCTGAGGCGCCAGAGTTTTTGAAAAATTCAGACCGGATTACAAATCGCGATAAAATGGTCTCGCAGCTTATGCAAAAGACAAAAACGTTTTCCAAAGATGCGCTGTTAAGCGCTTGTGAAGCGGCGGGTGTGCCTGCAGGTCCGATTAATGATATGGCACAAGTTTTTGCGGATCCTCAGGTGATCGCGCGGAAAATGCAGCTTAATCTTGATGGTATCCCCAGCGTGCGCTCACCCTTTCAGTTTTCTGAGGCATCGCTGAATTTAACGCGCCCCTCGCCGAGTCTGGGCGAATATGATTGACGCTTAAGCGCGGTTGAGGGCGTTTAAAAGATAGCCCTGCAAAGCGTCGAGCTCAGAGATTTCTAGCCGTACGGGTACCGTTAGAATATCGCGTTTGAAAGCCTGCGGCAGGCGCACCGCGTCCTTTTCGGTAGTGACAAGTTGCGCATCAAGGGCCTGCGCCTGATTTTGCAAGCGCTTGAGAAGCGCAGGGGTTAATATTTGATGATCTCCCAAAGGCTGGGTGCCAACAATATGGGCGCCAAGGCGCTTTAACGTTGTGAAAAATTTTTCGGGCTGGCCGATACCGGCAAAGGCAAAATAACGTCCTTCAGACCAGTCTAACCCGGTTTGAAGCGGGGAAAGCTGGGCGGTGAAATGCCTACACGGCACTATATGCCCCCAGGTTTTGGCGAATATTGTTTGCGCGGCTTGCTCGCCAATTGACAGGATGATATCGGCGCGGCGCAAGCCATTGGGAATCGTTTCGCGCAGCGGCCCGGCCGGAATGCAGCGGCCATTGCCAAAGCCCAATGCCGCGTCCACCACCACGATGCTTACAGTTTTTTTGATCGAGGGGTCTTGGAACCCGTCATCCAACAAAATCACATCGGCGCCAGCTTGTTGGGCCGCTTTCACGCCTGCGCTGCGCGATTTTGCAACCCAAGTCGGGGCAAACGCGGCCAAAAGCAATGGCTCGTCGCCGCTTTCTTCTGCGCGGTGTTGCGCCGGATCAACGCGTATTGGTCCTGTGAACGTGCCGCCATAGCCTTTGCTCAGAACATGCGGGTTTCGCCCAGCCGCTATTAACATGTTCAACAGGGCGATTACGGTGGGCGTTTTGCCCGTGCCACCGGCATTCAAATTGCCAATACAAATTACAGGGCAGCGAGGTGAAAGCGTGGCCGGGCGCGCCACGCGCCACGCGGTCGCAAACCCGTAGATCTGCCCAAGCGGGGCGAGTATGCGCGCCGAAAATCCAGGGCGCTGCGGCGAATTATACCAGAAATTTGGTGCATGCATAGTTTACTTTTAGCCGCCTAATTGATCCAGCGCCAGAGCTGTCAGCGCATCTGTCACTTCTGCGCCTTGTGACACCACGGTCCAGGCGGCGAGGCTGGTTTGCGCAGCTTGCTCGGGTGCGCTCATCTGCAACACGGCCGTCGCCAATTCATTCGGATCGTTTACGCGCCGCAAGCCGCCCGCTTCGTATAGCCGATCATAATCGGCCATATGCGCACCAACAAATGGCCCAACGATAATGGCGGCGCCCAAGGCAGCTGCCTGATAAGGGCTTTGACCCTGCCCGGTTTCAAATAATGATTGGCCCAAGAAGCATAAGGGGGCCAAACGAAAACATGATGTCAGGTCAATCTGAGCGGGGATCATGATTACATCAAGATTTTGGCCTATCTCTAGACCGGTCTGCCAGAGCGCGGCGTTCAAATCTAAACCCTGCGCAAGGGCGAGGATTTGATCAGCCTCATCGGATGGGCGCATGGTGATCAGCAACAGCATGCGGTGGGCTTGTCGCATCACCACGCGCTGGGCTTGCAAAATTGCTGTCAGCTCGCGATCTGTCACATTTATGGCCATCCAAGCAGGGCGCCCGGTTACCAGCTGTTTTACAATGGGCGGATCTTCTTCGCGCGTCTCTGACAAAACATAGCCTTGCTGCAAAGGGCCGTTAATCTTAATTTTTGACGCCACAACCCCTAATCTGGCCAGCAATGTAGCGGCTTTGGCATCAAGGGCATAATATGTTGAGAATAACCGCACCGCTTTTGCGATTGCCGGTGTGAACAGGGTAAAGCGTCGGGTTTTTAAAGTCTCTACAGCATCCGCGACCAGCGTCATCTTGCAGCCCTCTTTATGCAATTCGCTTATGATTTTGGGCATCACATCTCCGCCAAGCCATATTAAGCTTCTCGGGTTGAAGCGTTGCAATAGGCTGCGCGCGGTAGAACCGCTATCATTCGTGACCATTTGCGATGAGAGGCGGGGATGTAGATTGAGCTGGTGCTTAGTGTTCCAAGTATATGTCAGCAATACTGTAACGTTTTGATGCCTGTGCAGAAGCTGTTGTGCCAGATGCGTGGTGGCTCCTAGCATCTCTCGATTGGCGGCGTGCAGCCAAATACAGTTATGCTTGTGATCGATGGGGCTGTCTGACTGTTCATCAGGCATCGTTACCGGCCTTTTTAGCATGGGTTGAAACAGTGGTTCGATTGCTTTTTGGCCGGTTCGAAAACATGACAAAGTATGGCTCGGCTCACCGTGTCTTATTAAGCTGTTAGGTTATGATAGAAAGCAAGATGGGTAAAGCAAGCGGCTGGCGCAATCTGCAGGCATAAAAAAAGCCGCTGCAAAAACAGCGGCTTCTTTTGCTTCTGACTGTATTGGGTTTAGAAGCCCAAGCCGTCATATTTTTGTTTAAACTTCGAAACCCGCCCGCCTGTGTCAAGCAAGCGCGCGTTTCCGCCATTCCATGCTGGATGCGCTGACGGATCAATATCAAGCGCCAATGTGTCGCCCTCTTTGCCCCAAGTTGAACGCATTTGAATAACGGATCCATCGGTCATTTTGACATCGATGAAATGGTAGTCTGGGTGAATATCTTTTCTCATAGACCCGCTCCTTAGCTTTCAGCCGCGGCAGATGGCGCGCGGTAATTGGTTTGCTCGGCGATACGGGCTGATTTACCACGGCGCTCGCGCAAGTAATACAGTTTGGCGCGTCTTACTTTACCGCGACGTACAACCGTAATGCTGTCGATATTGGTCGAGAACAGCGGAAAGACCCGCTCAACGCCTTCACCGAATGAAATCTTACGCACGGTAAAGGATCCGGCAATACCTTTTCCGTTATTGCGGGCAATGCAGACGCCTTCGTAATTTTGAATTCTGGTTCGTGTGCCTTCTGTTACACGATAGCCAACGCGAATCGTGTCTCCAGCTTTGAAATCGGGAATGCTCTTCCCGAGTGAGGCCATTTGTTCGGCCTCTATCTGAGCGATAATATCCATCGCTATCTCCTTTTTAATACGGTTTTATCCGTTATCTTGTGCGTGCCGCAGAACTCTTGATCTTTGGTCGGGTTCCTATCATTTGATAAGCCCGTCAGAGGGTCCGGTCATCATTGTTTGTGCCATTTGGCTGCGCATCGGTGAGGTGCCAGAGCTCAAAGCGGGCGTGGCGCAGGATGCGTGGCGCGTATAACAGTCAATTGCGGTTAGGATCAAGGGGTAATTCACCGTAGAGTTGGTTGCCAAGAGGTGGGAGGCCTGCCGCTTAGCCCCACAGATCCGTAGAGAGATATTTCAAACCGCTATCGCATATTATAATGGCGATGGTTTCGCCTTTATGCGTGCGTTGTAAAAGCTTGGCGGCGGCCGCCAAATTGGCGCCTGCGGAAAAGCCCGCAAAAACCCCTTCAAGCCGGGCTAAACCGCGTGTCGCCTCTTTGGCGTCATTGCCGGTGACGGTGAGATAGCCATCGATATCGCTAGAGGCAAGCGCGGCGAGTTGTTTCATGGCATAGCCCCCGCCTTGGATTGGATGCTGGGGCTGCGTTGCGCCTTGGCCAGACAGCACCGCCGCGCCATCAGGTTCGACCACGTAGCCTTTACAGGCGGGGTTAAACGCCTTGAGCGCCTGAATTGTACCTGCATAGGTGCCCCCGGATCCAACAAAATCGACAAAGGCATCAAGTTGCCCGCCGCTTTGCTGCCAAAGTTCCGGCCCCGTTGTTGTCAGATGCGCGCCGCGATTTGCCGGATGATGAAACTGGTCTGCGCGAAAGCCGTTGCGCTCTGCCACCAATCGTTGCGCCCTTTCTTCAACCTTGGCTAGATCTGCCCCCGAAACCTGCCCCTTCTGCGCGCCGGGGGCTTGATCAACCAATATTACTTCTGCGCCTAAAGCGCGCATCATTCGTGCCCGTTCTGGTGAATTGCCGTGTGACATAACCGCGACAAACGGATAGTTTTTAAGCGCGCAAACGATGGCCAACCCGGCGCCCATATTGCCGCTTGTCAGCTCGATAACGCATTGTCCCGGTTGCAATGCGCCGCTGCTTTCGGCCGCCTCAATAATCGCTTTGGCCGCGCGGTCTTTTTTAGAAAATCCGGGGTTCAAATAGTCAAGCTTGGCCAGAATGCGCCCGTCAAGTTTGTGATGGGCTACCCAGCGGTCCAACCAAATCGCAGGGGTGTTTCCAATCACATCAAGCAAGGAGAGATGCGCCGGGTTTAAGCCTGCCATGCCATGTTCCTTTCCCATTGGGTTTTATATCACAATTTGCCAGAGAGAGGGAGTGCACCCAAATCTGCGATATAATTCGCAGTTTAATCCTTTGGATCTGGTTTCCCAAGCGCGTTTTGAAAGGAGGCCCATAGATCTGGGCGCTTTTCTTTGGTCACCTGCTGCGACATCTCCTGTCGCCATTTGGCAATATTGATATGATGGCCTGATTGTAAAACATCGGGAATACGGCGGCCATTCCAAAGCGCTGGCCGGGTATAATGGGGGTGCTCTAGCAAGCCTACCATATGGCTTTCTTCTGCGATGGAAGCCTCGTTGCCCAAAATATCTGGCAACAGGCGCACTGTCGCATCGATCATCGCTTGCGCGGCGATTTCACCACCGGTCAGAACAAAATCGCCCAGTGAAACCTCTTCCAGCTGGTAATGATCAATCACCCGCTGATCAATCCCCTCAAAGCGCCCGCATAGCATTGTGACACCGCCAGCATTCGCCCAAGCGCGGGCCTTTGCTTGCGTAAACGGCGTTCCGCGCGGTGAGAGGCAGACCATTGGTAATGGCGTTTTTTGCTGCGCCAGTGCCCGATCGAGCGCTGCGCCCACGACATTGGGTTTCAGCACCATGCCCGCGCCGCCACCAGCAGGCGTATCATCGACATTTCTATGCTTGCCCTCTCCAAACAGGCGCAAATCAATCGTATCAAGCGCCCATTTGCCGTCTTTTAACGCACGGCCGGTCAGGCTTTCTCCCAAAACGCCGGGAAAAGCTTCGGGAAAGAGCGTTAGAATTTGCGCTGTCCACACGCCGGCAAGCTGCGGCGATGGGGTCATCAAGGCGCGCGGCTGCAAATTTGCACTTATGGATTTACGCCCGTGGGATTTGCTTTGCTGGCTCATGGTAAATCTGGCAAAACTCCATCGGGTGGATCGATGATAATCTTGCCTTGTGCCAGATCAACGGTGGGAACCGCAGCGCGGGTGAAGGGCAGCAATATGCTGGCCTTCAAATTGGGGCCTTGAATTTCAAGCAAATCGCTGGCGCCGTGGTTCTGTACGGTCATAACATGGCCCCAATCTTGACCGCCACTGTCAAAGACCTGCAAGCCTTCCAGATCGGCGTGATAAAACTCATCATCGGGCAAGCTGGGCAGGCGGTCTCTTGGAACGAACAGTTTCACCCCCTTCAGCGCATCAGCCTGCTCTTTGCTGGTAACGCCGGATAAACGGCCGGTAAGGGCATTTTTGGTTCGCCCCGTCAGATGGACGGTGAAGCTCTGCGCGTTGTCTTGCGTTACCAGCGGGGCATAGGCTTCCAAAGCGCTGGGGTCAGCGGTGAAGCTTTTTAGGCGCACGTCGCCATGCACGCCAAAGGCACCGGCGATTGCGGCCACGCAAATCATGTGTTCGGGCATTGATTACCTTTCACAAAAACCACTTTCTATATCACCGCCAACGTGTGTGCAGCGGGCTTTCATCTCACCCCGCTCGTATAGAATGCCCGCAATGAAGGCAATTCCAAGTAAAATCAGCAATCGAAAAGGGCGAAAAAGCATGAGATATCTATGCGGTCGAAAAATGGGCCATTTTTTCGCTCCAGAGAGCATCAGAGCTTGGCTTGGAGGTGGTTATGGGGCCTAATCTGACAATGGAGGATGCAAATGGGTGTTGCCCTGCCCATACTGAAGCTTATGGACAAGGCTGTGATAGAGAGGCGCCTCAAAAAGGCTGCTCAATTTAGCTTTCTGCAGTCTCGGCGGCAGGGGCTTCGCTGGTGCCTTCTGCTGGGGCTTCCGCCTCTTCAACGGGGGCCTCGGCCTCTTCTACTGCGGCGCTTGCTTCTGCGGCTTTTGCAGCTTTTTCTTCCGCACGATCCTGCATTTTCTTACCAGGGATCGCTTTTTTCGGGTTGTTGCGCTCTTTCTTTTCAATCACGCCGGCGGCTTCCAACATTCTTGATACGCGATCGGTGACCTGCGCGCCTTCGCTCATCCAATACTGCACCCGCTCTAGGTTCATTTTCACACGGTCTTCGCTGTCTTTTGGCAGCAACGGATTATATGTGCCCAGTTTTTCAACATAGCGGCCATCGCGCGGCATACGGCTATCAGCCGCAACGATGCGATAAAATGGACGCTTTTTGCTGCCACCACGGGCAAGACGGATTTTCATAGCCATTTGATATTCTCCTTTAGAATGGCGGTTGGGGCAGAGCCCCTAGGATTGGTGTTCTTGGTGATGTCGGATGACTTCCTGAATGACAAAATTCAGAAATTTTTTGGCAAATTGCGGGTCGAGATCGGCTTGCACTGCCAAATCCTCAAGCCTTGCAATCTGTGTGGCCTCGCGCGTTGGGTCTGAGGGGGGCAAGTCATGCTCGGCCTTCAATGTGCCCACGGCTTGGGTGTGCTTGAAACGTTCGCCCAGCGTATAGATTAAGATAGCATCAAGCCGGTCGATACTTTGGCGATGTTCTTTCAGAACAGTGGCGGCTAATGTTACTTTATCGGTCATTCGGGTCTCCACAGATTGCGCATAGAAACCCGAAACCGGTATATCGGCCAGATTAAAGCGATATATATCGGCATCAAGTCAGCGCCTCGGGGCTAGGATGGCGGTAGAGCATGTCTTCCCCCATATTAGAGTTGTAATAATTGCGCTCAAAAAACGCGCCCATGCGTTTGGCCAATGCGATAGAGCGCTCATTGCCGGGCACAATATTGCTGGTCAAAGTGGTAAAGCCGAGATTTTCGTAAGCCCAGAGGCGGGCCCGGCAGGCCGCTTCATAGGCGATACCACGCCCCTCAAAGCCGTCAAAAACCACCCAGCCAAGTTCTGGCTCGGGCCAGGTTTCGGGGTTCCAGATGCCGCTGATACCGGCAATCTCGCCGGTTTTGGTTTCAATCGTGAAATATCCATAGCCGTGAATATGCCAATGCCCCACATTCAACGCAAACCAGCGCCAGGCTGCGCCGCGTTCGGGCAGATGGCCGAACCCTGTGGACCGGCGTTCATCTTGCAGGAAGGCGATTATCGGCTCGGCATCCTGCAATTCAGGTCCGCGCAGGATCAGCTCTTGGCTGTGCAGGCGAGGGGCGTTGGTCAGAGTCATGTTGATGCTCCTGCCCTTGCGCTTATTGCGGTTTTACCTTGCAGGACAGGCATGGCTGGATTTGAATATCTGCAAAACGAATGGCTTTGCGGCTTCGGTTTTTTAAAAACCGGGCGACGCGCCAATAAACGGGACGGACTCGCAAAAATCATTTCTTTTTCCCGAAGCCCGAGAGGCCGGGGGGCAAGGCGCCGCCCCCCAAACCGGGCAGTCCGCCTGGCATTTTCCCAAGACCGGCCCCACCCATTTGTTTTGCCGCGGCTTCCAAAGCTTTGGGATCCATTTGGCTGGGATCCATCCCGGGCGGCATTCCGCCCTTGCCGAACAGGCCCCGCATGGCCTGCTTTAGCATGCCGCCTTTGCCCATCTTGCCCATTTTTTTCATCATATCGCCCATTTGGCGCTGCATCTTGAGCAGTTTGTTCAATTCGCTTACTTCCAGACCCGCGCCGGCGGCAATTCGTTTTTTACGGCTGGCTTGTAGAATTTGGGGATTGGCGCGTTCTTTTTTGGTCATGGATTGGATCAGCGCGATTTGCCGCTTGAACACTTTATCATCCATACCCGCTTCACTGGCCTGCTTGGCCATTTTGCCCATGCCCGGCATCATGCCCATAATGCTTTCGATGCCGCCCATTTTCATCATTTGTTCGAGCTGGGATTTCATATCATTCATGTTGAATTGGCCCTTTTGGAACCGTTTCATCATGCGCTCGGCTTGTTCAGCCTCGATCGTTTCTTGGGCTTTTTCCACCAGCGCGACGATATCGCCCATGCCCAGAATGCGGCCCGCAACCCGTTCGGGTTCGAACAGCTCTAGCGCCTCCATTTTCTCACCTAAGCCCACAAACCGGATTGGTTTGCCGGTAACGGCGCGCATTGAAAGCGCGGCGCCGCCGCGGCCATCGCCATCCATGCGGGTCAATACAACGCCCGTGACGCCAATCTTATCATCAAATTCGGTGGCCACGTTCACAGCGTCTTGACCGGTTAAGCCATCGACGACCAATAATGTTTCGCGCGGCTGGGCAACATCGCGCACCGCGGCGGCTTGCGCAATCAATTCCTGATCGATATGCAAACGGCCTGCTGTGTCCAATATGTAAACGTCATAGCCACCTAAACTGGCTTGTGTTTTAGCGCGTTTGGCGATTTTTACAGGATCTTCGCCCTTTACAATCGGCAATGTGTCGACACCGATTTGCCGACCTAGAATCTGCAATTGTTCCATCGCCGCGGGGCGGTTGACATCGAGCGAGGCCATCAAAATGCGTTTGCCATCTTTCTCTTTCAAACGCTTTGCAAGTTTTGCCGTGGTGGTCGTTTTGCCCGAGCCTTGCAAACCCACCATCAAAATGGGTGCTGGCGCGCTGTCAATTTTCAACGCACCGGGATCTTCGCTTCCGGCCAGCACGTGTACCAGTTCATCATGAACGATCTTTACGACTTGCTGGCCTGGAGTCACTGATTTTGTGACCGATTGCCCTGTGGCTTTTTCTTGGACGGCTTTCACAAAATCACGCGCGATGCCCAGCGAGACATCCGCCTCAAGCAGGGCGACCCTGACCTCGCGCAGCGCTGTTTTAACGTCGTCTTCGGACAGCGCACCCTGTTTGGTCAGCCGATCGAAAACACCAGAGAGGCGTTCGGACAGGTTTTCAAACATTAAGCGCTCCTTCATTGCTGCGCGGCTCACACCGGTCCGTTTAAGTGTTTTAAAACCAAAATTGCCCCCGTGGGCGAAACCTCGCTGACGGGGGGCGATCCTGAACATGCTTTGGACCGGAAGTTTACTGCTTCCTATAAGTTGAGGGCGATCTAATCGTTAAATGCGGCAGTGTCAACCAAAGCTGCACGTTGCGCCTGAATAGCAAGCAAATTTTAGGCAAATCAAGACGCCGTTTGCGGATGGGGGGCGTTTCACCTTTTTACAAACGTCAAAAATCGCTTGCGGGCAATTCTGATTTGAGAAACTGCTCGAACTGGTCAAGATCTACAGCGTCAAATTGCCCAAACCCTTGCAGCCATATGCTGGCAGCACGCATCGCATCCGGTTCAAGTTTGCACCATTTCACCCGGCCGCGTTTTTCTTGGCTGATCAATCCAGCGCGCGTTAAAATAGCCAAATGTTTGGACACGGCCGCCAAAGATATTGCGAAAGGTTCGGCGACATCGCTCACCGCCATATCATCTTCGAGCAAAAGCGTTAGGATGTTGCGCCGCGTGGCATCTGCCATAGCTGCAAAGATCAAATCAATTTGTTGGTCCATACGCCCATTTAAAAGTCGCTGGTTCGGATCGTCAACCGAATGGTTGAATATGCAAAAATTCGTGTTTTGGGCATTTTCCAATAAGGATAGGCTGGCTAGGTAGTACGGGTTAAAAATAAAACATATAACTATCATGGGCTTACTGGCTGTTATCGGGTTTGAATCAGGCGGTTGACTCGGCGCGGCACCCAGACTACACCAGCGGAAATTTTGCTGGAGTGCGAAGGTGACTGGCCCCGATGATAGAAATTCGCTTGAAGCGCTAACGGCGCGTATCGAAGCGGCAAAATCGGAGGCTAAACCAGAGGAAAAGGCAGAAGATCATCACAAAGCTGCGCAACTAGCATGGCGAATGGTGATTGAGTTGGTGGCCGGTCTTGGGATTGGTTTTGGCATTGGATACGGTTTGGATGTTCTATTTGGAACGATACCCGTGTTCTTAGTTGCCTTTACGATGTTGGGTTTCATAGCAGGCGTGCGCACTATGTTGCGGTCTGCAAAAGAAATCCAGGAAAAGCAGATGGCCGATTTGGCCAAGGATGAAGAAGAGGATTGATCGTGGCAAGCGAAGCGCAAAGTGAAGGCTCTGGTCTGGCGTTCCATCCGATGGATCAGTTTATTGTGCAACCATTGTTTGCGGGCAATGAGGTGCATTGGTACACGATCACAAACGTAACCTTATGGATGGCTTTGACCGTGGTTGCAGTTTTGGCGATTATGGTTTTTGGCACCTCGCATCGCGGAATCATTCCCAGCCGTAGTCAGTCGATCGGTGAGTTGGTTTACGGATTTATTTACAAGATGGTTGAGGATGTCGCCGGAAAAGACGCGGTTGGATATTTTCCCTATATCATGACGCTATTTATGTTTATCCTGTGCGCCAACTTTTTGGGGTTGTTGCCGATGTCCTTTACCACCACATCGCACATCGCGGTGACGGCGGTGATGGCGATGGCGGTATTTTTGGCGGTAACCATCATTGGGTTTGCCAAAAATGGGGCTTCTTTCTTGTCGCTGTTTTGGATTTCTTCGGCGCCTTTACCACTGCGGCCGATTTTGGCTTTGATCGAAGTCATTTCTTACTTTGTACGCCCCGTAAGTCATTCAATCAGGCTTGCTGGTAATATGATGGCGGGCCACGCTGTGATTAAGGTGTTTGCAGCATTTGCAGGCATCGCCGCGATCGCGCCGCTATCTGTTCTTGCAATTTCGACCATTTACGCGCTCGAGGTTTTGGTTTCGTTCATCCAAGCCTATGTGTTCGCTATTTTGACGTGCGTTTATCTGAAGGACGCACTTCACCCTCACCACTAATCTTTAACAACGAACCAGAATAAACACGAAGGAGAAAGCCATGGAAGGCGATATCGTACAAATGGGTGCTTACATTGGAGCCGGACTTGCCTGCACAGGCATGGGCGGAGCCGCAATCGGCGTTGGGCATGTAGTCGGAAACTTTCTGGCGGGCGCTTTGAGAAACCCATCCGCTGCAGCGGCACAAACAGCCACGATGTTTATCGGTATCGCGTTTGCCGAAGCATTGGGTATTTTCTCATTCCTCGTTGCTTTGTTGTTGATGTTTGCTGTTTAAGCACACGACGCAAGAACCTAAGAGCGGGATGAACGCAAGGCGCGTTCATCCTAATGGTTTCGCGTAGGACGGAGAACGAGATGGCATCATCTACCACCACTGCCGCATCCAAAGCTGCCGAGGCATCCGAGGGCGGTTTGCCCCAATTGGATTTCTCAACATTTGGAAACCAGATTTTTTGGCTTCTGGTCACTTTAATTGCCATTTATCTGATTCTATCAAAGCTTGCTTTGCCACGGATCGCGGCCGTATTGGCCGAACGCCAAGGAACGATCAGCCACGATGTTGCGATGGCAGAGGAACTGAAAGAAAAAGCAGTCTCAGCCGAAGCCGCCTATAACAAAGCGCTGAATGATGCGCGCTCTGAAGCAGCGCGGATTGTTGAGGCAACCAAAGCCGAAATCAAAGAAGAGCTTGATGCGGCGATTGCCACGGCCGATGCGCAAATTTCGGAAAAGGCAAAAGCCGGTGAAGAGGCGATCGCCGAAATTCGCAGCAATGCCCTTGCCAGCGTCAAGGAAGTCGCCGCGGCAACGACCGCCGATTTGGTAATGGCATTGGGCGGCAAGAGCGATGCGAAAGCCGTTACTGCTGCTGTGAAGCAAGAGATGAAGGGTTAAGAACATGCGTTATATTACACCTCTTCTCTTTGCGGTTTTGTCGAGCCCAGCTTGGGCTGCCTCTGGCCCGTTTGTGTCGCTGAAAAATACCAATTTCATCGTTTTATTGGCGTTTATTCTGTTCATTGCGGCGTTGATTTATCTCAAAGTGCCCGCGATGATCGGGAAATTGCTGGATCAACGCGCCGAAGGCATTCAAGCTGACTTGGATCAAGCGCGTCTTTTGCGCGAAGAAGCCCAAGGAATTTTGGCCGAATACGAGCGGAAGCAAAAAGAGGTTCAAGAACAGGCTGATCGTATTGTAGAGGCAGCCCGGGCAGAAGCTGCAAGCGCCGCTGAACAAGGCAAAGCGGACCTGCAAGCGTCAATTGAACGGCGTCTGGCCGCTGCTGAGGATCGGATCACGTCTGCGCAGGCTGCGGCCGAGCGAGAAGTGCGCGATCAAGCGGTCAGCGTGGCAATTGCGGCGGCGCGTGGCTTGATTGCCGAGCAGATGAGCGCGGCGCAAGCGAATAAATTGATCGATGGGTCGATTGCGGAAGTCGGACAAAAGCTTCACTGATTGGTCTTTGAAATTCAAGATATGAAAAGCTCGAAGCGCGCCTTCGGGCTTTTTTTTGGTCTTTAACAGCGTTTATGCGCTGAACAATCGCGCGCTTGTGCAGCGCCAAAACGCTGCCTGCGGGGTCCAATTGACAGGATGCCGGCGGCCCCGGAAGCCATTGGCGCTATGAAGTGTGCAGCAAGCTGGCCTTGGCTTGATGAAGTCGCCGTCATAGAGTGGCCGTACGCCCCGACATCCCCCGCAAGCGTTTAATGCACCATTCACTGCAGATCATTTTGTTCAACCTGTGGATCCCATTTGGGCACCGTTGAGAGGGGGGAGGGAGCGCGTGTTTCTAAACCGGCTGTGGCAGTCGGGTACCCTTTTTCAAGCCGCACCCATGAGCTGACATTATACCGTAACCAAAGTCTTATGCCCAAGCTGCCGGATCTATAAACAGCTCGGATGCCGGCGCCTTAACAGCGGCTAGATCCGCCGCTGCATGTAGAGTTTTCGTGCTGCGGCTATCGTTTTCCGTAATATAATCCAACAACATGTTCCGCCTGAGCAAAGAACAGCCAACGAGAGGTAAAGACACCCGCGATATGGGTGGCCACAGCGCCAAGCGCGAGCCAGTGATTGAAGGGCAGTGACAAAAATAAAGTTGGCGTACCAATCATCAAAATAAGCGCGATGACGCGTAGCTTTGCAGCATGTTTGCGGCCCACGATATGCACAAACTCTCTCAGCAGATAATTGGTGCCTGTATGCGGTGGTTCAAAGGCTTTGACTGTTCCCATGGCAGCCAATCCCGTGGCGCTGGCCATGCTGGTGCCAGAGCGGGCCAGAGCTTGATCGCCGTTGATCCAATACACGATTTGAACGATGCCGGCAGAAATTAACATTAAAAGCGCCGTATCCACAGATCCAGACAGGATTGCCCCTCCGGTTAGAGCAAGCGTGATAAACAGCAATGGGGTTAGGGCAGTGTTCCAGCGGGGTACGGTTTTTAATTGCGCATAAATCATCGCTGTTGAAAACACAGTGGCCAAGGATAGGGCCGAACCGATCACGCCCAATACGCCCCAGCGTGTATCAAGAAACACCAAACCTGCGCCGTAAATCGCCATCACGAGCAAAGATGCCACTGCCAGCCACGCTTCGCGGCTCAACCAGCTGCTGCGCCATTGCAAAAAGGCTTTAATTGCGCGTTCGGGGCGCCCCAAATGGAACGTCGAGGAAATCAAACCGCCAATGGCTAGCAGATAAGCGATTGCAAAGAAGACAAAGGCCACCACTCCAGAAGTATCGGGCAGGCCAAGCCCTAAAAAGACCAAAAGCCCAAAGCCAAGGCCCGTCAGCGAAGTGAAAATAATAACGGAAGGCGCTGGATGCATTAGATTTTCTCCAAAGTTTTATCGAGCCAAGCCATAAAACCCGTGGTCTCTTCGGCCACGGGCTCTAAGAACGGGGCCAAAATATCAATTTCATCCATCGTATCTTTTGGCCGCGGTGGCAGATATTTATTCACCGGTTTTGTCCCTTGTTCGGGCATTAAATCCATACCGCCGCGCGCTGCGCTTAGCTGGCTTACATGGCTGTCGGGATCGGCGAAATCACCAAAATGGCGGGCGCCTGCAGGGCAGGTGCGCACGCAAGCGGGTTCGCGATCTTCTTCGGGTAGGTTTTCATTATAAATCCGATCCACGCAGAGCGTACATTTCTTCATGACGCCGGCAGCCGCATCCAATTCGCGCGCGCCATAGGGGCAGGCCCAGGCGCATAGGCCACAGCCGATACAATCACTTTCATTCACCAAGACAATGCCGTCTTCAACGCGCTTGTAGCTGGCGCCTGTCGGGCAGACGGTAACGCATGGGGCGTCTTCGCAATGCAGGCAGGATTTTGGAAAATGTACCAATTGCGCCGCGCCGCCCTGTTCGGGTTGCATTTCATAGCTGTGTACGCGGTTCAAAAAGGTACCGCTTGGATTGCCGCCATAGGCATCTTGATCGCTGAGCGGGGCGCCATAATTTTCAGTGTTCCAGCCTTTGCAGCTGATCACGCAGGCATGGCAGCCAACACATGTATCAAGATCAATCACAAGCCCCAGCTTGCGGTTGGTTTGCGTGGGTAAGGTTGTCATTCTCCCACCTTCCATTCTAGATTTTTCGGTCCTGGCTGAACAGGAGAGTTCAGTGTGGGTAAAGCCGGTTGGCTTTCGCTTGGCGGCGGTGCTTTTTCAATTTTCACGCGCAAATCAAACCACGCGGCTTGCCCCGTGATCGGGTCTGAATTGGCCCACCGCAAACCATCGCCCTTGGGGGGGAGTAGCTCGTGGATCAGATGGTTGAGCAGAAACCCTTTGGTGGCTTCGGGGGCTTGTTCGTCCAGAGCCCAGGCCCCTTTGCGCTTGCCAATCGCGTTCCATGTCCAGACGGTATTTTCGTTTAACGCGGCCATTTCCATCACCGGGACAGTAATATTGCCATGGACTGAGCTTACTTTTGCCCATTCGCCATCAATCAAGTTATTTTCTTGCATCAATTTGCTCGGCAAATATAGCGGGTTCATCCCATGGATCTGCCTTAACCAGGCATTTTGCGTACCCCAGCTATGATACATCGCCATTGGGCGCTGGGTTAAGGCATGGATCGGATATTCTGTCAGGTCGATATGCGAATCCTCTGCGGGCGCATACCAAATTGGCAGGGGATCCAGCGTTTCTTTGATCCGATTGCGTAGATGCTCTGGCGGTTGTCTGTCGCCATGGCCTTCTGCCGCGCGTTGGAATTTACGCATTGGCTCGACATAGAGTTGAAATAAATAGGGTTGCGGGCTGTCAATAATGCCCATTTTCACGGCCCAATCCTGATAGGCGCTGTTCCAAGGCTTATAGTAATTGGCACCTTCGGGAACATGCTCAACGAAAAAACCACCATTTTCGATATAGCGCTCAAGTTGTTTTGGATTTGGCGCACCGCGCCCGGAATCGCTGCCATCGCCGCGAAAGCCTGCCAATGGGCCAATGCCCGGTTTGCGCTCATGCGATACGATGTAATCTCCATAATCGGCGTATTTCTGGGTGCCATCCTCATTCACAAAGCCTGGTAGATCCAGTTTTGCGCCAAGCTCGCAGAGCACGGATTGGAAGCCGCGCACATCGCGGTCGGGCTCGATCACCGGCCAGCGGATTGCATCCGCCAATCCGTCGGCCTCACAAATCGGGCGGTCAAGCAGGCTGATGCAATCATGGCGCTCTAGATAAGTTGCATCGGGCAGGATCAGATCGGCATAGGCAACCATTTCAGAAGAATACGCATCCGAATAAATGATCCTAGGGATCACATACTCGCCGTTTTCATCTTGATCGGTAAGCATATCGATCACGCCACGGGTGTTCATCGAGCTATTCCATGACATATTTGCCATATACATAAACAATGTGTCGATCTTATAGGGATCTCCGGCATGCGCGTTTGAAATCACCATATGCATCAAACCATGCGCCGACATTGGGTTTTCCCAGGTGAACGCCTTATCAATCCGCGCCGGGCTGCCATCTTCTTTCAAGCAAAGATCTTCTGGCCCATGCACAAAACCCAGATGCGGACCGTCAAGCGGTGCACCCGGAGTGGTTTTGCAATGCGGCTTTGGATGGATTGTTGCCGGCTTTGGATAGGGAGGTTTAAAGCGAAAGCCACCCGGGGCTTCGACGCTACCCAAAATGATCTGCAAAATATGCAGCGCACGGCATGTTTGAAACCCGTTCGAATGTGCTGAAATCCCGCGCATCGCGTGGAAGCTGACGGGCCGCCCGGTCATTTTTGTATGGGTTTCACCGCGAAAATCGGTCCATTCTTGATCCAGCTCAATGGCTTCGTCAAAGGCCACCCGCGCCAGCTCATTCGCGATAGCACGAATTTTACCAGCTGGGATACCCACGTCTTTGGCCACAGCTTCGGGGGCATATTGCGGGTCAAGATAGCGTTCGATCATTGCGTGAAAAACCGTACGATGCGTCGTGCCGCCAATACGGCGGCTGCCGTTCAAATCGGGTTTTACGCCTTTTTGATCGAAGGGGGCAGGTTTTTTTGTGCTGCGATCAATGACCAGTTCTTTGCCATTTTCATCGCGCATCAAAAGCCCGGTTTCCGCATCCAGCAAAACCGGCGCATTTGTATATTGTGACAGATAATGCAGATCAATTCTGCCCGCTTTTAACAGTTCATGGATCAACGAAAGGATGAACAACCCATCCGTGCCCGGGGTAATGCCCACCCATTCATCGGCAACAGCGTTATAGCCAGTGCGGATGGGATTAACGCCAATCACTTTGGCGCCGCGTTCTTTTAACTTGCCAAGGCCCATTTTGATTGGATTACTGTCATGATCTTCGGCCACGCCAAAGAGCATAAACAATTTGGTATGGTCCCAATCTGGTTGACCAAACTCCCAAAATGCACCGCCCATTGTGTAGATGCCTGCCGCCGCCATATTGACGCTGCAAAAGCCGCCATGCGCTGCATAATTCGGGGTGCCAAAATTTTGAGCCCAGAAGCTGGTAAAGCTTTGCGATTGATCACGGCCCGTAAAAAAGGCCAACTTTTCAGGATTTTCGTCGCGGATTGGTTTGAGCCAGCCCGCCGCCATATCGAGCGCCTCATCCCAGCTTATTTCCTCAAACTGGCCAGAACCGCGGGGCCCAACGCGTTTGAGCGGAGCGTTTAAGCGAGACGGGGCATTCACCTGCATAATGCCGGCGCTGCCTTTGGCGCATAAAACGCCTTTGTTCGTGGGATCCTCTAGAGTCGACCTGCA
>JGI24920J38491_100199_pt1 | contig 41065 bp, 42 predicted proteins | sample LinPFosmplate8_FD_38491 | JGI IMG/M metagenome (IMG submission 38491)
TCGAGCTCGGTACCCGGGGATCCCACTGGGCCCCTTCGTTGATGGATGATGCAGCAGAATGGCTGTGACAGTCTATGAGGCCCGGGGTGACATATTTACCAGTGCCATCGATAACCAATGCGCTTCCCATGGGCACACTGATATCAGGGGCGACCTTGTCAATTTTTCCATTTACAAAAAGAATATCCCAATCCTCTACAATTCCCTTTGGTCCGCAGGTCCAGAGGGTGGCGTTGTCAATGAGTACAGCGTTGGGAGATAGAAGGGCTTTATTTAAGCCATAAGCACCTTCAGGAAAAAATAGTTCTGCATCGCTGGCGATATCCTTATCTCGAGCGATGGGTTTTACGTCTACAGTGCGTTTCGCAATAAAGGTATATTCCTTTTTTGAGCCGTCAAATACTTTACCGCTAATTCGGTCTTTAATAATCTGCCCTTTAAAGGCCAGCATGGCATCTTGTTCCAGCAAGGTTCCCTTCAATTTGAATTCTATGGTTGAATTGTAAATTTTAAGATCAATAAGATTTAGTGTTACATCACCAAAAAATAATTTTCCTTCCAGCTTATTAGCGTCCAATGCAGCTTGGCGTAATTTTTTATCCTTTTTGTATGAACTGGGAATTGAGAATTCTAAGTCATAGGTCTTTTTTTCTATTTCCAAGTTCCATTTTCCCGCAAGTTTCGGTTTATGACGTTGTGCGATGTAGTATTCCTTTCCAGAAAGCCAGATGGAAGTAATTCTGGACTTTGGATCAAAATAATTTCCATCTGTGACAACAAGATTCGCCATGTACCCGCGCTGAATTTTCCCCAGTACTTTACTGAGGCCCATAGCTTCTGCGGGGAAGGTGGTCAGTGCGGCTAGGGCTACATCCTGGGGCAAGCCACGGTCAATGATCTTTTGGAGATTTTTCCTAAACTCTGATTTTTTTTTCAAAGTGCTTGATGTAAAACTAAACCGTAAGCCGGCATCATAAACTTTTTTTATGTTATCCGGTGCCATATCCCAATGTTTCAACTGTTCAGTGGAATATTGCAGGGCGATGTATGGGTCGGTTACTTTTGGTTTCGCTGGAAAATCCAGAGGAAAAATAATAAATGGTTTGCTATTGACGATCTTATCCAGCCTGCGGTATTCATACCCGCTACCCAACAACCATGGATTAAGGTTGAATTCATCTGCAATTTTTAGTGATCGAAGGGCGCCATGTTCTTCACGGGTCATAAATAATATGGGGCGACGGTTTGTCTGGAAATCTCCTAGTTCGGCAAGAGAAGGATTAAGAGGAATGGACTCATTTTCTTCCGGATATTTTCCAATTATATCAAGAGACTTGCGGTACCATTCAGCATCCAGAAATGTTTGTCTCATGACTGCGATCACACCAAGTAAAGAATTTGGATACCCCTTATCCGACCATCCGCCTGTTTTGAATTCCAGTATTTGGGAAACATCTTTTGCAACAGAAACCGTATTTTCATTTAAAACAACAAGGTCAGATTTCCCTTTAAAAATGCCTTTTTCAGGAACAACATGGGCAGCGGTAATCCCAATAGACCGCAATGCTTTTAGGTCTTTGTCCTTGAGTTTCAGGTCATCCTTAGCCCTGTATTCTGCGCGAATCTTTTCATTCCAGTGATCATCGGGGCTTTTGATCTTCTCATCCAGCTTCACTTTTAGCCAACCATCAATAAATCCGGCATAAATATTGGCACCTTCCATATCAATCTCATAGGCATCCAAAGGAATTTGAATGTATCTGCCTACTTTTTCAATCCTGCCATCCCGCACAATTACGGTACCATCCTTTATTGAATCTCCAGGCTCCGTATGAATCATAGCATGGCTTAATGCCCAAACACGAGGCGAATTTCTATGAATGTCTTTAACCGGCTCTGTCTGTGCTAACAGCCCAGAGAATAGCAGAAGTATATATAGAAGTTTATTCATTAAAAGTTTGGCCCTTTCAACTGGTTCGTTTCTATAAATTTTGTGACATAAATAAATGTATCATTTATATCATCTGATATGTGAAACAGATCAAGGTCTTCTGGGGAAATAGTTCCAATATCTACCAGATAATCCCAGTTAACTACCTTTTCCCAAAATTCTTTTCCATACAATACAATGGGCAGTCGTTTTTTGATTTTCTCGGTCTGGATCAAGGTCAACAATTCCATAAGCTCATCAAGAGTACCAAAACCGCCAGGCCAAACGATAAGTGCTTTTGCAAGGTAAAGGAACCAGAATTTACGCATAAAAAAGTAATGAAATTTCATATCAAGATCATCGGAGATCCATTTATTCCCTGATGACTCATTGGGTAGTGAGATCGTTAATCCAACATTGACTCCGCCTGCTTCAGATGCACCGCGGTTTGATGCTTCCATTATTCCAGGTCCACCTCCAGAACAAATAATGTAACGATGCTTGGTCCCTTTCAGACTTTTACTCCATTTTGTGAACTTACCAGCCAGGATGCGTGCATCTTCATAGTAACGACTCATTTTCAAATCCATTTTCAATCGCTTTAAACTCTGTTTGTCCGAATCCTTGGGCGCATTATCTAATGCGTCCTGTGCGACTTCGCGCGCATGTATTCGCGCTGAGCCAAAAAAAACAATGGTATCGGAGATCCTTTTTCGCTGCATACGTTGGAGCGGACCATAGTATTCTGATAAAATTCTAACAGACCGTCCTGATGAACTCCCTAAAAAATCTGGATTGTAATAGAACCTGTCTTTATCTATAATTTTTGTCATTCTATATTTTCCTTCCTAATCTAATCATAAAAGTAAACCTTTTTCCTGTGGTAGAAAAGTCAGGATTCTATTTTATATAATCTATTGATTGAACAATTTCAATCTAGGTATTTTCCATGGATGTACAATTACATAATATTGATTGGATTATTGTTTATTTCATGTTCAGCACCTCCTCCACCGAAACCGGTTGTTATGCCTCCCACAAAACAGTCCAGCTCTGGTCCAGTTGAAGAAACTATTTTCTCTCGTGGATATATGTCTGAATACGATATCTGGGAATTCTTGCGGGAGAATCCATCAGAAAAGGATGTAATTGAAACATTTGGCCTTCCAGATTCGGTCTGGGTGGATGATAGACAATCAACGAAATTTCTCTACTATTTTATTTCTGAAATGCAGGATTATAATACCATAGAGATCAGCGCAAAAACGGATAGTGTTTCCGGGTTTGAATGGGATTGAATGATGCCGAAAAAAATACCCCTTAATTACAGCGATTATTTAAAGCTGGACGATATTTTAAACAGTCAGGAATTAAAGAGTGCAGGGCATGGAACACCTGCTCATGATGAGATGTTATTCATTATTATCCACCAGGTCTATGAACTATGGTTTAAACAGGTTCTTCACGAGTTGGACTCAGTCCTGAATATATTTGGACAGGAGATTGTGGTTGAATCTGATGTGAGCCTTGCTGTTTCAAGACTGAATCGTATTATCGAGATCCAGAAAATATTGATCGATCAAATTCGTGTCTTGGAAACTATGACAGCCATGGATTTCTTGGAGTTCAGAGATGACCTTTTCCCTTCATCGGGATTTCAGAGTGCACAGTTCAGGCTTTTAGAAAACAAGCTTGGGCTCCTCAAGAATGAGAGAATTAACTATGGTAGACAGGATTACAAGAATGTAATCCTGGATGAAGAAAAGATTAAGGTAGAGCAGTCTGAAAATGAAAAATCCCTTTTTAAATTACTGGAAAATTGGCTGGAACGAACTCCATTTTTATCTTTTGAAGGGTTTAGTTTCTGGAAACAATACAGTGATGCAGTTCGCTCCATGCTGAAAAAAGAAAAAACGGTAATTCGTACTAATCCAAACCATACAAAAACAGAAATTAAAATTCATTTAAAAGAGCACGAGCGTGCAGTTGCATCGTTTGAAGCCATGATCAGTACCGAAAAGCACAATGAACTAATTGAAAAAAAGAAAAAACGGTTATCGCATAAAGCAACCCAGGCTGCGCTGCTTATTTTTCTATATCGTGATGAACCAATCTTACATTCACCATTCAATCTATTATCACGTATCATGGATGTGGATGAACTTTTCACCACCTGGCGTCAGCGACATGCGCTCATGGTTCGGAGAATGATCGGTGCCAAGATTGGTACAGGGGGATCGTCAGGGCATGCTTATTTGCAGGCCACAGCAGACCGCCATAAAGTATTCGCTGAACTCGCAGACCTATCTACATTTTTCATTCCTCGGTCTGCTTTACCAGAACTACCTGAACATATTAAACAAAATCTAGGATACCATTTTAAATCATGAATTTATCTTTAAAACATAAGCATGCCTTTGTCTGCGGCAGTACAGATGGAATTGGAAAAGCATCAGCATTATTAATGGCAGAATATGGGTGTGAAATCACATTAATTGCCCGTAGCCAGGAAAAACTGGATTCCACCTTATCGAAACTTGCCCAAAATAATGATCAAAATCATTCTACAGTGTGTGCAGATTTTGATGATCCTGAAACTTTAAAAGAAAAAGTTAATTCCCAGATAAGCACGTTGGGTAAATCGGTAGATATACTTGTAAATAATTCTGGTGGTCCCCATGGCGGTGCACTTATTGAAGCGGAAGAAGATGAATTTCGCATTGCTTTCGAACGACTTCTGATCTGCAATCATATTATGGCCAAGGCAGTCGTTCCAGGAATGAAGGAACAGGGTTCAGGCCGAATTATTAATATTATTTCAACGTCAGTTCGCCAGGTGATCCCTGGTTTGGGCGTGTCCAATACAATTAGAGGCAGCGTGGCTCAATGGGGCAAGACTCTTGCTATAGAGCTCGGTGAATATGGCATCTGCGTAAACAATATTTTACCTGGATACACGGCTACTGCGCGCCTTCATGACTTGGCTGATAGTAAAGCTGAGACCATGGGTGTGACCCCGGATCAAATTCGAGATGATTGGGCAAAAAACACATCCTTAAAGCGTTTGGGAACGCCAGACGAAATTGCGAGTTCGGTAGCATTTTTAGCATCGGATGCAGCCGGATATGTCAGCGGACATAACTTATCGGTGGATGGCGGACGTTTCGGTGCCTGATGATAAAACGAACTAGTTACTGTCAGAACTCATCCAATGATAAAGACTGGGAGCGGTTGATGGTGTACATTATTGATGGTGTACAAAAATTTACGGTGCATATCAAATTGGAATTTCAATAGTGGAACAATTATATAATTTTATAAATGGTGAATATATCCCGCCAAGTTTAAACCAATATATAGATGTATTTGAACCTGCTATCGGAAAGGTTTACGCACAAGTAGCGGATTCTAATTCTGATGATGTGGAGAATGCTTTTCGATTTGCTGAGGATGCTTTTTCTGGCTGGTCAGAATTAACTATTAAGGAAAGGGCAGACTTTTTAAACAGGATTGCAGATGGAATAGAGTCGCGGTTGGATGAATTTGCTTATTATGAATCGAAAGACACTGGGAAACCCATTACCCAAGCTCGAACTGTGGATATCCCAAGGGCTATCGCTAATTTTCGGTTTTTTTCAGAATACGGTCATTCCTTTGATTTTGAGTCTAACCTAACAGATGATATATCAAAAAATAAAGTTGTTCGATCCCCTTTAGGTGTAGTGGGTTGTATTTCACCATGGAACCTTCCTCTTTATTTATTTTCATGGAAAATTGCTCCAGCCCTTATAGCTGGGAATACAGTTTTAGCAAAACCATCAGAGTTGACACCATACACTGCCTTTAAATTAGGAGAAATCTGCCAAGATTCAGGATTGCCATCCGGTGTTCTTAATATTATTCATGGACAGGGCAGCATTGCTGGTGATGCGATGGTAAGTCATCCAAAGATCAAAGCAGTTTCATTTACGGGTGGAACCGCTACAGGAAAATTAATTGCTGAAAAGACTGCATCTTCTTTTAAAAAATTATCGCTGGAGATGGGTGGTAAGAATCCGGCCATAATTTTTTCTGATTGTAACTATGATAAAATGTTGGAAACAGTAATTCGGTCATCCTTTTCCAATCAGGGTCAAGTCTGTTTATGCAGTTCGAGAATACTGATAGAAAAATCAATATATGATAAGTTTAAAAAAGATTTTATTAGCCGTGTTTCAGAGTTAATAGTAGGCGACCCAAATGATGAAGAAACCCAATTTGGTGCTGTTTCATCTCAAGCTCATTATAATAAAATTATGGATTATATTATTTTGGGGAAACAGGAAGGAGGAGAAATACTTTTAGGTGGTAATGCAGTAAAGATAAATGGCCGTTGCAAGGATGGGTATTTTATAGAGCCAACCATATTTCAGGGACTAAAAAACTCGTGTCAGACAAACCAGGATGAGATTTTTGGACCAGTGGTAACATTAATTCCATTTGATACGGAAGAAGATGGAATTCGAATTGCTAATAATATAAAATACGGGTTATCGGCAACCATCTGGACTGAAGACATGGTCAAAGCCCAACGTGTTGCAAAAGGGGTTGATGCAGGCGTTATCTGGGTAAATTGTTGGCTTGTGCGAGACCTTCGGACACCCTTTGGCGGAATGAAAAAATCAGGTCTGGGTCGAGAAGGCGGTGATGAAGCACTGAGATTTTTTACAGAACCAAAAAACATATGTACACTGATATGACACCAAAGTATAAAAAACATATTTTTATTTGTGTTAATGAGCGGGATAAAACCAATCCTAAGGGGGACTGTACTCGTTGCGGGGGTATGGACATCCGCATGAAATTTGTACAGCTTATTAATCGACATGGACTGAAAGGAAAAATACGTGCAAACAAAAGCGGGTGTTTGGATGCCTGTGAAATGGGTGCCGCTGTTGTAATTTATCCCAATAATATTTGGTACACGCGCGTTAGTGTTGATGATGTAGATGAAATTTTTGAAACTTCTGTTATAAATGATAACGTTGTAGAGCGTCTTGTCTCTACAGAAGAAACTTGGAGAAAACTACAAGAGATCAGGCAACATAATTTATGACTGGAAATATCCAAACGGAAAAAGCCCCAGAACCAGTTGGCAATTACCCACATTCCAGGAAAGTAGGAAACCTGTTATTTCTATCTGGTGTAGGTCCAAGAAAACCGGGAACAAATGTTATTCCAGGCGTGATGATGGATGGACAGGGCAATGCTGTGGGCCATGATATTGAAGCTCAGTGCCATTCTGTTTTTGAAAATGTACGAATTATATTAGAAGAATCGGGAAGCAGTTGGGATAACCTAGTAGATATCACAGTTTTTTTGACAAACATGCAGCGGGATTTTGATACGTATAATCAGATCTATGGGGATTATTTCAAAAATAACCAACCCTGTCGGACTACGGTTGAGATCTCTTCCTTGCCGACCCCGATCGCGATCGAACTAAAGTGTATAGCTACTATTGATTAGCTGAAATAATGCCGTTAATTCCACCGCTCAATTTTAAAAAATGGATCGAAGAAAATCGACATCTATTAAAGCCACCTATAGGCAACAAGATGGTGTATAAAGATGGTGATTTCATGATCATGGTTGTTGGAGGTCCTAATTCCCGGAAGGACTACCACGTGGATCCAGTGGAGGAATTTTTCTATCAGTTAGAAGGGGATATGCTGTTAAAGCTCATGGATAATGGGAAACGTATGGATCTCCCCATCAAAGAAGGAGAAATATTTCTTTTACCAAAAAATGTACCCCATTCACCACAGAGATTTGAAAATACGGTTGGACTTGTGGTTGAATATCAAAGGGAAGAAGGCGACCTTGATGCCTTCCAATGGTACTGTGATGAATGTGATGACCTGCTGCATGAAGTAACGTTAGATCTGGAAGATATTGTGTTACAACTTCCTCCTTTATTTGATGAATATTGGAACAGTGTTGAATCGAGAACCTGCGATTCGTGTGGTGCCATTCAAGAACCGCCCCAATAGCAATTCATTTTGAAAATTGATATTCACACACACATTCTTCCTAAAGAATGGCCAAACCTAAAAGAGAAGTATGGCTATGGCGGCTGGATACATTTAGAGCACCATAAAACCAGTTGTGCCCGAATGTTTAAGGATGAAAAATTCTTTCGGGAAATTGAATCCAATTGCTGGGATCCCAAAGTCCGGATGAGTGAATGTGATGGGCACGGTGTAAATATTCAGGTCTTATCCACCGTACCGGTCATGTTCAGCTACTGGTCAAAGCCAGATGATGCACTGGACATTTCTAAACTATTGAATGATCATATTGCCGGGATTCTGATTGACCATTCTAATCGATTCCTTGGGCTTGGTACACTTCCGATGCAGGAGCCGGATCTATCCATCAAAGAATTAGAACGATGCGTGAATGTCCTTGGATTGTCTGGAATCCAGATCGGTACAAATATCAATGGGATAAACTTGAGTAATGATTCACTCTTTCCGGTTTTTGAAGCAGCAGCAGATCTGGGTGCATCTATGTTTATCCATCCATGGGATATGATGGGTAAGGGACAGATTAATAAATACTGGCTTCCCTGGCTGGTGGGCATGCCAGCGGAAACAAGCAGGGCCATTTGTTCTATGATTTTTGGCGGTGTGTTTGAAAGGCTTCCTAATCTTCGGATAGCGTTCGCTCATGGTGGTGGCGCTTTCCCAGTAACAGCGGGGCGAATCCAGCATGGTTTTGATGTTCGTCCTGATCTTTGTGCAGTAGATAATAAAGTTGATCCATTGGATTATCTTGGAAAATTCTGGGTGGATTCTTTGGTGCATGATTTGGATGCTTTGGATTTTCTGATTAAAAAAATTGGAGATGAAAAGATTGCTCTTGGGACGGATTACCCCTTTCCTTTAGGTGAACTGGAACCGGGGAAATTGATTGAATCATCAAGACTAGCTAATACTGTTAAAGAAAAACTCCTTTTTAAAAATGCTCTGGACTGGCTTGGACTTCCTCATAACCATTTTGAATGATGTACGAAAACACCAGATCATTTGCTGATTTAGAGGATCAGCGTGATCCATTAAGATCCTACCGCGATAAATTTCATTATCCGAAAAACGAGAAAGGTGAAAATGTCATTTATTTTTGTGGGAATTCACTTGGTTTACAGCCGAAATCTGTTCGATCTTTTATTGAGAAGGAACTGGCTTTATGGGAAAAGGATGGTGTATTGGGGCAGCATAGTCGTTGGGAGAACTTTCATGAACGATTAATCCATTTAACAGCACATCTTGTTGGGGCAGAAGCATCGGAAATAGTGGTCATGAACGCGCTCACTATCAATCTCCATTTGCTGCTGGTTTCCTTTTACCAGCCTCATAAAAAGCGAAATAAAATCATGATTGAAAAGGGCGCATTTCCTTCAGATCAATACGCGATTAAATCACAGATTAAATACCATGGATTTGATCCAAAAGAGTGCTTGATCGAAATAGAGCCCAACAAAAACAGTAATGTAATTCAAACAAAAAATATCATAGAAGCTATTTTACAAGCGGGAGATGATTTAGCAACCATCCTGTTTGGTGGTGTGAATTATTATACGGGACAAGCATTTGATTTGAAAGCCATCACCGAAACAGGACGATCTGTAGGTGCCTTTGTTGGATTTGATTTAGCTCACGCAGCTGGAAATCTAGTACTTGCTCTTCATAATTGTGATGTTGACTTTGCAGCGTGGTGTTCTTATAAATATTTATGTGCTGGGCCCGGAGCTCCATCAGGTATTTTTATCCATGAGCGCCATCATAAATGGTCCGGTCCCAGACTGGAAGGATGGTGGGGACACAATAAATCTACCCGGTTTGAAATGGGGTCCAATTTTGACGGAATCCAAACAGCAGAAGGATGGCAGATAAGCAATGCGCCCGTTATGGGTATGGCGCCTTTGCTTGCATCTATGGAAATATTTGAAGAAGCAGGTATGCCGTCCATTTGGGAAAAGGGGAATAAGCTAACAGGATTCCTGGCATTTTTGATTCAGGAGAATCTTCCAGAAGTTTCCATCATTACACCTAAGGACCGAGGATGTCAATTGTCGCTGGTAGTCCCAGGTGGTAAATCTGTATTCAATTTAATTACTGAAAAAGATGTGATCTGTGATTGGCGGACTCCAGATGTAATCCGTGTAGCACCACACCCATTATATAATTCCTATTCAGAAGTCTATCAATTCGTTGAATTATTGAACCATTCCATTAATGGGTAATGAAAAGATTACTTTGATCGGTGCTGGATTAGCCGGTCCGCTCATGGCAACCTATTTGGCACAGCATGGATATTCAGTTGCTATTTATGAGAGCAGACCTGATATGCGAAAGGTGGATTTATCTGCTGGGCGATCCATAAACCTTGCCTTATCAATTCGCGGAATCAATGCATTAAAAGAAGTAGGTGTATTTGGCAGGATCCAACCCATCACCATCCCAATGAAAGGACGAATGATCCATAACCTGGATGGCAATATTTATCTACAGCCCTATGGGCAAAAAGAAGATGAAGTGATCTATTCTGTGTCCCGGGCTCAACTGAATATGGATCTTATTACACATGCTCAAGAGACTGGAAAAGTGGACATTCATTTCGAGCATACATTGGATTCTGCTGATTTACAGACTAATGAATTAGATTTTGGAAATAAAAAAGTATTCTTTGATAAAGTGATCGGATGCGATGGTTCATCATCTGCACTTCGGCAAGCCATTATTGAAAAATCGAATGCAAATTATGAAAAAAAATCATTAGGACATGGCTATAAAGAACTAACGATCCCGCCTTCAGCTTCAGGTGATTTCCAGATCGAAACAAATGCTCTTCATATTTGGCCTCGTGGTGAATACATGCTGATTGCACTACCAAATATGGATCGATCTTTCACCTGCACGTTATTTTTCCCAATGACTGGACTTACCAGTTTTGCAACAGTTCAAAAAGAAGATGAGATCATCAGGTTGTTTCAAAACCAATTTCCGGATGCGTATGATCTCATGCCAACATTATTGAAAGATTTTCAAACCAATCCAACAGGACATTTGGGCACCGTGTATTGTGATCCTTGGCATTATGAAGACAAAGCCATTTTACTTGGTGATGCAGCCCATGCGGTGGTTCCATTTTTTGGCCAGGGTATGAATGCATCTTTTCAAGATTGTTCAGTGTTGAATAAACTCATCGTTAAATATAGTGGAGATTGGAAGGATGTTTTCAATGGTTTTACTAAGTCTCATGTTATGAATGGTCATGCTATTGCTGATATGGCCATTGAGAATTATATCGAAATGCGAGACCTGGTGAATGACCCAATCTATAAAAAGAGAAGGGAACTGGAACTCCTATTGGAGGACAAATTTACGGAGCAGTTTATCCCTCGATATTCCATGGTTTCGTTCCATCAGATTCCTTACGCAGAAGTCTATCGAAGGGGAGAAATTCAGTTTAAATTAATGAACCGATATCTTTCAAATGAATTAACAGAAACTCAATTACATGAGCACATAAAACAACAATTAACCCCTATTCGATGAAAAATCTTCAACCCCTACTTTTTCTTTTTTTCAGCATATTTTTGATATCCTGTGGCCTAGATAATGCTCGAATACATAATGAAGCCTTTGTGGCAGATACACATAACGATGTATTACTTCGATCACTTACCGGACGAGATATTTTAACCGATCTGCCTGAAAGCCATTCGGATTTACCCAAATTCAGGGATGGAGGAGTTGACCTTCAAGTTTTTTCCATCTATGTCTCGCCTACTAAATTCAAAGAGCGATATTATGAACGTGCAAATACGATGATCACCCAGTTAGAATATCTTTGTTCAAGAGTTCCAGATCAGTGGGAAATTCCATTTAATTACCAGGATATTGTATACAATGATCAGAAAGGAATCCTTTCCTGTATGATCGGTGTGGAAGGTGGCCATGTCATTGAAAATGATATGGCAAAACTGGAGGCTCTTTACGAAAGAGGTATGAGGTATCTGGGTGTGACTTGGAATAATTCAAATGAATGGGCAACATCAGCAAAAGACGAAACAGAAAAAAGAGATTCTTTACAATTTATTGGGTTGACAGAATTTGGGAAAGATATAATTCGTAGATGTAATAAACTGGGCGTTATGGTAGATATCTCTCATGCCGGTGAACAGACTGTTTCAGATATCTTGAAGATTACAAAAAAACCAGTCATTGCCTCCCATTCATCTGTGTACAGTTTATGTCCCCAATTTCGGAATCTAAAAGATAGTCAACTTTTAGCAATTAAAGAAAATGGTGGCGTGGTTTTTGTGAATTTTTATCCAGGTTTTATTGATTCAACCTATATCAGGAAAGAAAAAGAGTTGAAAGAATCCCATAAACATATATTGGATTCACTGGCAACAATTTATGATCCGAATACAGATGCCCATTGGTATAAGGTAAATGAATTATTGAATCCATTTTATAAAAGGATTGTCCCTGATTTGGATGATGTGATCGATCATATTGATTACATTGTTAATCTAATTGGAGCAGACCATGTTGGTATCGGTGCAGACTGGGATGGCGTTGAAGCACTTCCAAGAGATATTGAACATATTGGAAAAATGCCCGCCATTACGGAAAAATTACTCCAGCGGGGATATACAGTACGGGATGTTAAAAAAATATTAGGGGGCAATTTTAAACGTGTATTTCGGGAAGTAACAGGATGATATCAAAAGTTATATATGAAGGTGAATTGAGGACTCAAGCGACTCACTTACAATCAGGAAAGACTATTTATACTGACGCTCCGGTTGATAATCAGGGCAATGGAGATGCATTTTCACCTACAGATCTTGTGGCAACTGCATTGGCATCCTGCATGTTAACTATCATGGGAATTGTGGCACGCAGAGATGGAATTATGATTGAAGGGACAGTGGCTGAAGTAGAAAAGATAATGGCAAAAGATCCAAGGAGGATTGGAGAAATTAAAATTAAAATTTTTTTCAAACATATAATAGAAGATAAAGACAGAGTAAAATTAGAGCGTGCAGCTCGTACTTGCCCTGTCAGTGGAAGTTTGCATCAAGATTTGAAACAGAATATAGACTTTATTTATCCATAACCTGTAACACGATTCATATTTTTTCTAAGTTTTCATATCTAATATGCCTAATAATTTCAAATTAGCCCCTTCCATTTTATCAGCTGATTTCTCTGATCTTCAATCCGCATTAAATATGTGCGATGAGGGCGGTGCTCACTGGATCCATGTGGATGTTATGGATAACCAGTTTGTTCCCAACCTTACAATAGGGCCACCGGTGGTTAAATCTCTTAGGTCTAAGACAGAGAAATTCATGGATGTTCATATGATGGTTATTGAACCAGAAAAACTGGTAGAACCTTTTGCCAAGGCAGGGGCAGACAATATTACATTCCATATTGAAGCAACAAATGACCCTGATGGTATTATTGAATTGATCAAATCCTGCGGCTGTAAAGTTGGTGTATCTATCAAACCAAAAACTCCATTAACAGAAATTTTCCCATTTCTTCAAAAAGTTGATGTTGTGCTGGTGATGAGTGTGGAACCTGGATTTGGTAGTCAAGGATATATACCCGGGTCAAATGAACGGATCGGCGAAATTAAATCGTTTTTAAATGAAAATTGCCTAGATCGTGTTTTGATCGAAGTGGATGGTGGTGTAAAACTTCATAATGCCAAAGAAGTGATGGATGCCGGGGCGGATGTGTTGGTGGCTGGATCGGAAGTGTTCAAATCAAGTGATCCGGTCCAAACAATTAAAGAATTTTATCATCTTTCCGTTCAATAAGGTCATTAAAATACAACGCAATTATTTCTGATTTTTCATAAAATTCAAATCATCCGGTTCTATTTTTCTCGATTTACATTAATTACTAAATGAAAACCTTTCGAGATATAAGCGACTTCTCCAACTGGTTTTTAGAAGACCAGGATCAATATTCTATTGCAACAATCAAAGGTCTGGTCATGGATGCCACACGGAAGGCCAACAGTGGGCATCCAGGTGGTCCCATGTCCTGTGCGGATTTTGCCTATATACTTTATCGTGATTTTTTAAATTTTGATCCAACCAGCCCGGAATGGTTCAATCGTGACCGGTTTGTGTTGTCCGGCGGTCATATGTCCATGTTGCAGTATTCTCTTCTGCTGTATATAGGTTGGCTGGATATGGATGATATAAAAAGTTTTCGTCAGTTGCACAGTCGAACCCCTGGCCATCCAGAAGTAGAAATCCCCGGTGTGGAATGTACGACCGGCCCGCTAGGCCAGGGTTTTGCCATGGGCACCGGGATGGCTCATGCCGAAGCATATCTACGTAATCTTTTTAATTCAGTAATTGAAGAAGCAGAGCAACTGGTGGATCATAATACCTATGTTCTTGCCAGCGATGGAGACCTTCAGGAGCCTGTTTCCTTGGGTTCAGCATCTTTGGCAGGGCATCTTGGATTATCTAGGTTGATTGTTTTTTATGATGCAAATGAAGCACAGATATCAGGACATACCAACCGTTCAGACTCCACGACCTATGCAACTGTTTTTGAGGGATTTAACTGGCATGTTCAAGAGATTGATGGTCATGATCATGATCAGATTCGCAATGCTATTGAAAAAGCTCAGGATAATGAGAAACCCAGTATTATTATTGGAAATACAATAATGGCCAAGGGTACTGCCACAATGGAAAAGGACCACAATACACATGGAGCACCATTGTCTCAGGAAGAAATAGATGCCAGTAAGGAAAAACTGGGTTTGCCGGATGAACCCTTTTATTGTCCACCAGAAGTAATAGACCATTTCCGGAAACGTTTCTCATCTTTAACGGATGCTGTAAAGTCTTGGGAAGAAAAGCGAAATTCCCTTTCTGCAATTGAAGATGTTTCATCTTTGATTTCCATTTGCCTTGAAAATGAACTCCCTGATCTAAAATATCCCGATTTTGTTTCAGGTGAATCACTAGCGACCCGAAAAGCCTTTGGTGCTACACTGGATCAATTTGCAAAATCCCTGCCGAACCTTATTGGTGGATCGGCAGACCTGGAACCTTCCAACTATACTGGCAATTTTGCTAAGACCTACTCTGATTTTCAGGTACATAACCAGTCAGGGCGCAATATAGCATTTGGGGTCAGGGAATTTCCCATGGCAGCAATGATGAATGGCATGGCCCTGCATGGTGGTATAATACCTTTTGGAGGCACGTTTCTGGTCTTTGCCGATTATGAACGACCTGCGTTGCGCCTTGGTGCGATTCAACAGGTCAGGGTCATCCATGAATTTACCCATGATTCTTTTCACGTTGGGGAAGACGGACCAACCCATCAACCTATCGAGCACGCCATGGCCCTACGAGCTATACCCGGCTTCAATGTATTTCGGCCAGCTGATGCCAAAGAGACAGCGGTGTGTTTCAGGTTGGCGCTGGAAAATAAAGAAACCCCCAGTGCGCTGTTGCTGACTCGCCAGGGTGTGCCCGTCACAGATCAGGATTATGAAACATTAGATGCTTCTGTAAGGAAAGGTGCCTATGTAATTAAAGACTGCGATGGAGCACCGGAATTAGTATTCATTGCCACAGGCTCCGAAGTATCGTTGGCTATTGAGACAGCAGAGAACATGGCCGATAAAAAAATTCGCATAATAAGTATGCCCTGCATGGAATTATTTAAAGAACAACATGATAAGTATAAAAATAAATTAATTCCTGAACGGGGTTGTTTAAAAGTGACTCTTGAAGCAGGTATCACCCATGGTTGGGAGAAATATGCAGGACTAAATGGGTTGTCGATTGGTTTAAATCATTATGGCTCTTCTGCGCCAGGCAAGGAATTGGCAGATGAATTTGGATTTACACCCGTAAAAGTAGAAAAAAAGATCAGGGCGCACTTGGCTGAACTATTATGAAAATTCATTTAGCGACCGATCATGCGGGCTTGGATTTGAAAAATGCAATCAAAGAATATTTGTTAGATAAGGGTCATGATATAACGGACCATGGTGCCAATGAATATGATGCTTTGGATGATTATCCCGATTTTATTTTTCCCTGTGCCAGAGCTGTGGCCGCAGATACGGAGAGCAGGGGAATCATTCTTGGGGGTTCCGGGCAGGGAGAAGCTATGGCGGCCAACCGTATTAAAGGATGCCGCGCAGCTGTTTTCTATAATGGTCCTGAAGAAATAGTTAAACTTTCCCGGGAACACAATAATGCAAATATATTATCTCTGGGTGCACGGTTCATGTCTCAGGAAGAAATCTATGATGTGATTGAAATATGGCTTGAAGAACCATTTGAAGGTGGACGTCATCAAAGGCGAATTGAAAAGTTAGATAAATAATATCTAACCCTTTTCATAATGGTTGTTTTAATTATTTAGATATTTACTTACAAATTCCCTAACAGAATAATGATTCTCAATATCCATACGAAATGTATTATGAACATAATTACCATTTTCATCTACATGATACAATGCTACAAACTCTTCTTTCCTAAAAACGATCTCTTGTAATGCATTTATAAGAGCATCAACATCTTCAGGTTTATTATAAAGTCCGAAAGATGCACGTACCATGCCGGCTAATAATTTGTATATTGATTCAATTTCTTCTTCCGGGATATCAGTAATTGCATCCAGCATATCATCTAAGATCAATTCTTTCACGTATGGATGGGCACAGAAGCATTCATTCCGGACAGCGATATTGAAATAATCATTTAATACGGCAGCTACCAGCCCATGATGCATTCCTTTAATATTGAACGAAATGGAGCCAGCCCGGGAACATTTGTCGTTGTTTGATTCACCATAAATAATTACGTCCGGAATTTTCTCCATCCGTTCCATTGTATCAAGAACCAGTTCATCTTCTTCACTGTAAATGGTTTCCATCCCTACTCTATCCATAATTTCGATTGCCGCTGCCAACGCAATTGCACCGGGAATATTTGGCGTTCCCGCTTCTTCCCGATCAGGGAAATAATCTTTTATTATATATTTGTCAACAAATACATCTTCTACCATTCCCCCACCCAGTTCTTCCGGTTCTATGGCTGTTAAAATATCCTTGCGGCACACAACGACACCGGGTGATCCTGGGACATAAGTTTTGTGTCCAGAGAAAACAAATGCATCGATATTTTTAGCAGGATCGCTGTATCCAGACATCTGGACAGGCATATGTGCTGCCATTTGTGCTCCATCGATCAAGATTAATGCACCATAACTATGAGCTAGTTCGGCAATGTCATGAATAGGGTTAATAATGCCAGTAACATTGCTGATACCGGTAATGGCTACGTAATTAATCTGATCTTGGAATTTTTCCAGATTTTCTTGCAATGATTTCATATCAAGACTACCGGGCTGTCCGGATGAATGAGATTTTAAAGGGATATGTATCACTTTACCGGCATGCTTGCGATGTGGCAGATCATTGGAATGGTGTTCCATAATGGAAATAAGTACCACATCCTTGTCCTTGCGGTAGTCTCTAAATACGCGGGCGAGTCGATTTATGCCTGCTGTTGTTCCGCTACCTGTAAAAAAGCATGTGTATTCTTCAGGGTCTGCGCCCAGGAAAGAGAGGATACGCTGGTGTGCCCAATCATACTGGCTGGTCGTAATCTTGGCAGAAAAGTGCAGTAAACTATGAGAATTGGCGTAGTGGTCAAAAAATTCTTCTAACATATCATGTGCTGCACCCATCATCAGTGTTGATGCTGAGGAATCCAAATAAACCCGGGCAGTTTTCCGGCCGTCTGCTAATGTGTAAATAGTATCAAGTCCGATAAAATCGTTCTGTACTTTTGAAAGAAGTAAATTTTCAGATTTGGTAATATTGGTCATCAGGTTTATTTAATCAGGATGTAACGCGATTCGAAATTTAAGTACAATAATTTATTATTCTTTTAAGGTCCTGCTTTGTGTTCATATTCCAGAAGCGGATATCATCATCCAATCTTATAACTGATGAATTCATTTTCCCCAATAATTTAACCAGGTTGTAATTACGAGTCTGTACCGCTGATAAAATAACTGGTAGAACCCGTTTATGATAAAAGGCACATGTTACCTGGTGCTTATTATTTGAGTAAGGAACAATAGCGTCATCTTTTTCATCTTGTGCATTCCAAAGGTTTTCAAAAAGGTCAGTATCTACCAAGGGTAGATCACAGGCTAGCAATAGCGACCAATCGGTTTTTGCATGTTCGAGCGCTGTATATAAACCGTTAATGGGTGCTTCGATTTCCAGTTTGTCAGAAATAAATGGTTTATCCATGTCAGCAGGCTTTTTTTTCCCGATTACATAGCGATGTTCAAAGTTTTTACATGATTTCCATATTCGTTCAAGAATGAATTCTCCATTGATCACAGCACGCCATTTTGGTGAACCAAAGCGTTTACTTTTACCGCCAGTCAGAATGAATGCAGAAGCTGGGAATTTATTATTTTTCATTTTGTTAATATTTTACTTGAATCAAATATAGTAAAAGTTTTATATATAAGAATCGTAATATAGTAAAATTATAATCTTTGGAAAGATAATCATGACTAAATCAATTTCAACAGAATTCATTCAAATGGCTGCCCGCATTTTAAAAACTCTTGGTCATCCTGACCGCATCAAAATCGTCGAATTCCTTGAAGATGGCGAAAAAACTGTTGGACAAATTCAACGGGAATTTAACCTGCTCCAACCAGTAACAAGCCAGCATCTTAAAGTGATGTATAACCGAAATATTGTCATCTTTAGACAGGAAGGAACCCGCTATTTTTATTCACTGGCAAATAAATTTATACTCAAAATTCTAGACTGTATGAGTGAAGTCCAAGAAAAATTAGATTCGGGTGAATGGGATTTTGACTTTAGTAAAATCGAAAACCAAAAGGAAGTAGTATGAATGATATGGTGCATGAACAAGCATTGGATTGTAAAGGACTCAACTGCCCATTGCCAATTCTGAAGACAAAAAAACAAATAGATGCCATGCAATCAGGTCAAGTTTTGAAAATGGAAGCAACGGATCCAGGGTCTGTTAATGATGTAAATGCATGGACCCGGCGAACTGGAAACGAGTTGGTTTCCCATTCTGAAGAAGGTGGCATTTACATTTTTTATATTAAAAAAGCCTGATCTGTCTTCGTATTGACAGGTATTCAATTTCAAATAATAAACATAGGAGTTAGTTATGAGTGAACCTAAAAAAATGGCCCTCATTGCATCCAAAGGAACTTTAGATTGGGCCTATCCGCCATTTATTTTGGCTTCAACCGCTGCAGCCATGGAGATGGAAGTTGCTGTTTTTTTCACATTTTATGGTCTGACCCTCTTGAAAAAAGATATTAAGGCTAAAGTTGCCCCAGCTACCAATCCGGCTATGCCTATGAAGATGCCCTTTGGACCGCAAGGATTTCAAAATATTGAATGGCCCATGCCCAATATACTGATGGGGAATGTCCCCGGCTTTGAAACTATGGCCACATCCCTGATGAAACAGACCTTTAAAAATAAAGGTGTAGCAACTATTGAAGAATTACGCGATATCTGTATTGAATCCGATGTAAAGCTGATTGGTTGTCAAATGACAATGGACGTATTTGGTTTTGAAAAAGATGATTTTGTGGATGGTGTAGATATAGGCGGAGCTGCCACCTTTTTGGAATTTGCCGCAGAATCAGATATTCAACTGTTTATTTAATAAAAATAAAAATAAAGAGATACTAATGACTGATGAAGGAAAAGTAACCATCTTTGTTACTTCGGGGCCAGAAACACCACAACGATGTGCCACACCATTTTATATGGCCAATATTGCGGCGGCCATGGATAATGAAGCTGAAATGATTTTCCAGATCGATGGAGTCCTGCTTATGAAAAAGGGCGTTGCTGAAAACCTTTTTGCTAAAGAAGGCGGTAAATCCATCATTGATTTTATTCGCGATGCAAAGGATGCTGATGTGGAAATGAGAGTTTGTTCTGCCGCCTTGCAATTGCACGACATGACAGAAGACGATCTTATTGAAGAATGTGATGGTGTAGTGGGTGCAGCCTATATGACAGACGTGGGTCTTGATAGTGAACTGGTTTTATCCTATTAGGTAAAGGTGTGAAATGGCAGAATTAAAGAATTGTATGTTGCCTGATGAACTTTTATATCATGTGGATTTCAACGTGTGGATTCACAAGAATGATGATGGGACTATTAATCTAGGCATGACAGACATAGCCCAATCCTTGGCAGGAAATATTATTCATTGCCGACCAAAAAAAGTGGGCAGAAGTGTAAAAGCAGGTAAAAGTGTTGCTACAGTAGAGAGTGGGAAATGGGTTGGGCCGGTTAAAACACCATTTGCAGGTGAAATTGTTGCTGCAAATGATGATGTAGAAAGTGATGCCACGATTCTAAACAGAAGTCCCTACAAACAGGGATGGATTGTTCGGATACAACCCAGCAACTTTGATGAAGATGGCGTTGACTTGGTAAGTGGAAATGATGCTATTTCTGGATTTAAAACTTACATGGATGAAAAAGAAATTAGCGAATGTATCCATTGCGAAGGGTTTGAAGGTTAATTAGGAGATAAAACCAATTTAGGAATTCGTATGTCAATTTATAAAGATGCAAAATATCAGGACGTGCCCTATGAAGAAAAGCAAAAACTTTTCCAGGAAGTAAAAGATGACATGCGCTGGGATTCGGTAATGTACGGGTGTTATGAATGCGGAATCTGCGTGGCGGCTTGTCCATCGGCGCGGTTTTATGATTTCAGTCCGCGAGTTTTTGCCCAGGTTATGGGACGAGAGGATATAGATACTTTCTACGAACTTTTGAATGACTCGGTATGGGATTGCTCACAATGTTTTTCCTGTACCCGTTGTCCCCGGCAAAACAACCCTGGAGCCATTATTACTATTATGCGTGAAGTGGCTGTAAACCACGGTTTGTCATCTGCGAAAAAAGCACTACAGGCATACAGCCGAATCATTTATAAAATAATGTCTACCGGTACACAAGTAGCTCCAGATATGCTGCAGCCAGATTTTTTTCCCGACTGGGGTCCAGATGTAAAAAACGTATCGGAAAATCTGGATGTGTGGCGCAGAGCAATTCCCCCGGAAACCATGCATACGACTGAACTTGCTTGGGATGTTTCAGAGAAAACGCGATTGGAACTTTACATGATATGGAAATTGACCGGAAATCTTGAAATGATAGAAAATATTGATGAAGGAATTTTTATGATCTTAGAAGAAGTAATGGAAGAACTGCTAGAAGAGCATGGTTATGACATTGACGATTTTGAAAATGTTTTGGAAGATTAACAGGGAGTTATTATGAGTGTAACAACTGCACCACCACCAAAAGCTTCAATGCGGGAATTTATCCGCAAAGGAAAGCCACCTACAGAAGATTACCGAGAATTACTTTTTGAATTGGAAGCCAAAGGCGAATTAGAAGTTCAGCGTGTACCGGAACCCTATGTGAAAGTGGAGACAAAATATGGCCGCAAGAAAAAAATTCCGCTGGAACAAACCTGGCACCATAAATCGTGCGGTCAGTGTGGTCATATCCCCGGCTACTCCACAGCAATTTTTTGGTTGAATCGTAAGTTGGGGTATGAATATCATGATCCAAGAGACCAAACTTCCTGCACAGCGTGGAATTATTATGCATCATCTACATCAAATTCTGGGGCTCAGGCAGCAGTGGCGGTACGAAATTTTGCTCAGGCAAAGCTGGATGGTTTCTTCCCTATGATCCATTGTGGAACTAGTTATGGTCATTACAAGGAGGTCCGTGAAGAAATTCTACACCATCCAAAATTAAGAGACCAGGTTCGGAAAATTATGGACCGGCTCAAGATGCCGTTTGTCTTTCCCGAAGAAATCGTTCATTACTCGGAGTGGGTGCATGTAGTGAGGAAAGAAATCGCTGAGAAGCAAGTTTTGGATTTCAGCGGTATTACGGCGACAGTCCATCCTGCGTGCCATTACCATAAACTGGTTGTTGAAGATGCTATTTATGATAGGGAGTTATACGATGGTCAGCGGACGGCTATCGTCACTGCACTTGTGGAGGCCTTAGATGCCAAAGCAGCGGATTATTCCACCTGGCATGATTGTTGTGGATTTGGTTTTCGGCACATTTTAGTCAGCAGGGATTTTTCTCGATCATTTGCTACTGTCAGAAAGATCGAGCGAATGAAAGAGGAAGCAGATCCGGATGTTACATTGACCCATGATACGGGCTGTGTCACCACTCTGGATAAAAGCCAGTTTTCTACCCAAGCCCATGGTCGTAACGTAGGAATTCCAGTTATGTCCGATGCCCAGTTTGCCGCATTAGCCATGGGGGCTCACCCCTATAAAGTATGCCAGCTTCATTGGCACGGCGTGGATATGAAGCCGCTGATGGAGAAGATGGGCATTGACCATGAAAAAGCATGGCAGGAATTTGAAGAAGTGGCCAGCCGTTTGAAAGATAATGGGACTGAATTTATGACGTGGGAGGATGCAGATGCCTAATTTGCCCGTATTAGTAATAGGCGGTGGTCCCGCGGGCTTGGAGGCAGCACGGGGAATTGTCGATCTTGGATATAATTGTATTTTGGTGGACAAAGCAGATTTTCTTGGTGGAAACCCGATTTTCGCAGATTATTCAGCTATAACCCCGGACATGCGTAATGCCGAAGAAGCCATGGATGAAATGATCGCAAAGGTTATGGTTAATCCGTTGGTCGATATTCGTTTGAATACAACTGTTGCAGCATCAGAAGGAGATGCGCCCCATATAAATGTGACACTAAAAAATGGGAAAGGTGAAGAAACAGTTGATGTTGGAAGTGTTGTTGTTGCCACTGGATTCCAGCATTTTGATCCGGGTAAAGAAACACAAATGTACGGTTATTATGAATTTGATGACGTTATAACGTTAGTAGATGTGGAACGGATGCTGAAGGGAGGTAATTTTATTCAACCATCCACAGGAGAAAAACCAAAGCAAGTGTGTTTCATCCAATGCGTTGGCAGCCGGGACAGGCAGATCGGCAATTTCTGGTGTTCCAAAGTTTGTTGCGGGGTTGCTACAAAAGAAGCCATTGAAATTCGTCATTTACTTCCTGATTGTCGGGTCTTTGTGTTTTATATCGATATGCGCATGTATGGATTTTGGGAAGATGAACTTTATTGGAAGGCGCAGGAAGAGTATAAGGTAAACTTCATTCGCGGTATAGTTACGGAAATTACCAAAAGGGGTGATACCGTTGTTGTAAAAGGCGAAGATACCACCATGGGCCGCCCTATGGAAATCCCCATGGATGTTGTTATACTATCGATTGGCATAGAGCCTAGCGAAGGAACGAAGGAAATGGCAAAGATCTTTCATATACCTCTGGAATCTCATGGTTTTATTGAAACGATCGGCGGTGCTCTGAATACGGTAGAAACAAAAGTATCCGGCATATTTGCCGTTGGGGCGACTACCGGGCCTGCAGATCTAGAAGATTCTATTTCAACCGGCGGATCTGCCGCCATGAAAGCCTGTGCATTCATTCGTAAAGCGGAACTGCAAACAGTATAACAATTGGCTTTATGGATTATTGGATTATTGGAATAATGGGCTGATGTTATACGACGAAATCAATGTCAAGGATGTGGTGGATTCTGAGTCCGCTCTGGAATTCATGAAAGAAGCAACCAAGTTGGCTTCATCCAGTGAGCTTGAAAATATTGGTCAAAAGTTAGAAGAAAAAAACCATCTGTTTTACTCAATTTTGAATCAAAAAGACATTGAGTCCATGACTGATAAAGATTTTGCTAAAGTAGTGGGGAAGATATTTTCCATCCGGAGAAAGTCAAAACGATTGTTAAAAGCGAATGGGTTTGAAAATTTGCGCGGCAAGATAGTGCGCCTATTATATGGAAAAGATTCAATAGAAATACGATTTAACAATTTCGTTGATTCAATTGAAAACATTGAAGGGAAAATGCGTATCAATTTCGCCAGTGAACTTTTGCATTTTACCGATCCCCAAAAATATTGGCTTTGGACAAACTGGATCTGGGATCCTGATGCAAACACAGGTTCTCTGCCATTGGTCGTACAGGAGAATGTAGATCTTTTATCGGATACCAATGGTGAAATCTACTGTAAGGTTGGGGAAGCGATTTCGTATGTAAATGCTGTGGGGCATGCAAAAAGTTTTTCCAGTATGGGCAGGGGTTTATTTGGCACCGATGTATTATTGGCATCTGTGTACGCTGTCTATATGTATACGGTTTTTAAAGTAAAACTTTCCCAGGAATTCAATCGCATTTTGCCTGAATTACCAGAATTGACCCAACGGGTCCTTGGTGTGCACAATATGGAGAAATATTAGGTATGGCTGATCATAAGTACGAAAAGTGGATTCAGAAGGATAATGTGGTTATCGAAGGGATTGATGTGTCCGGGGAATGGAATAAAATGTATGAACCCCGGGAGATCATGGATTATGATCTTACATATATGGATAAGGTTACTGAACTTGATGGCGGTGAATCCATGGGCTGGTGTTACGAGTGTGCACAGTGTATTGGCGTATGTCCTGTAGACAATGTAGGTAGCTATGGTCCACGCAAGATTTATCGGAAGTTGCATACAGGATTAAATTTATTTGAACATCCGGATCTATGGCTCTGCACTACCTGTTCTAACTGTTTACGTGTTTGCCCCAAGGAAGTGGATATGATGAAAATTATGCCAGCAGTCAGAGAACAAGCTGTCCTTGATGGCAATGTTCCAGCCGAACTTCAGGACATGCTGAAAAATGTAGCTGAATATGGGAATCCTATGGGTGAATCAGCTCGCAAACGTGTGAAGTGGATGAGGAAATTTGAAGAACCGGTTCGTGATTTGTCCAAAGAAAATGATCCCCAACCAGTAGATGTGCTATGGTATGTGAGTGATTATTTTTCGTACCATAATCGTGGTAATGATGCGGCTAAAGCAATGGTCAGAGTATTTAATCGATTAGGGATTGATTACGGAATTTTAGGCAAAGAAGAAAAGTGCGATGGCGATTCCCAGAGATTGGTAGGAGAGTCTGGACTGTTCGAAGAACTGGCTGAACATAATGGCGCTCAATTCGAAAAATATGAACACAATAAACTTGTGGTGAGTGATCCCCACGCATATAACGCTTTTAAAAATTTTTACCCCAAGGTGACAAAGAGAGAATACAATGTTCAACATTATACCCAATTTTTAGCTGAACATGTTAACAATTTAAAAACATTGATGAAGCGATCTTATTCAAAGAAAGTTACGTTTCATGATCCCTGTTATTTGGGACGTCATAATGGTGAGTACAATGCACCACGAACGTTAATTAATGCAATCCCAGGGATTGATTTTATGGAAATGTTTCGCTGTAAGGAGCAGGGCTATTGCTGTGGCGGTGGCGGTGGCGGCATGTGGCTGGATGGATTGGTTGCTGATCATACGTCAGAACGTCTGTCAGAAAATCGTGTAAAAGAAGCCATTGAAGTGGGCGCAGAAGTGCTGGCGGTTTGCTGTCCGTATGAAGTATCTCGGTTCGAAGATGCGGTTAAATCCACCGATAATGATGGCAAGCTTGCAGTCATTGATATCATCGAAATCATAGATTATTCCATGGGTACCGGGGAAACAATTGAAAATGTTTGATATCCTTAATTCATTTCCACCAGCACTATTTTAATTTTGTCAAATTCATTCATACGCATAATTCAGAATCCGATCTTACTGCGTCATTTGGATCGTGTTGCTTTCAAGACAAGTATTGATTTTATTACAGTTGAATCACCTTTGGCACTACCTGAAGGTGTGAATCCGACTATGATTATATTTGAAATAGAAATGAAAAATGCTATTGAATTAATTTCAAAATGGAAAGCAAAATGGCCTAAATGTTTCTTGGCTGCTGCTGTGACAAATCCTGATAAAGAATTATGGATGGCAGCAAATGCGGCGGGCTGTGATTTGGTATCCAACCGCGGTTCTTTACCAATATTATTGAGAAAGAAAATCGAAGCATATCTTGCTGGCGTTGAAAAGCTGATCCCAGAAACAATGCGTTTGATGGCGAAACCGGTTGTAAATCCAGGGGATGGATTAATAGCTCGATTACCCGATAATCCCGAAGACCCTATCTGTGTTTTCAGGATCGGCAATGAATATTTCGGTATCCGTGATGTATGTCCACATGCCGGGTTTTCTTTAGCAGATGGTGATTTTGATGCGAGCACAGGTATAGTGACATGTCCGGAGCACGGCAGTCGATTTAATGTGCACTCGGGAGAACGAGTTCGTGGACCAGCGGATTATTCAATAAAAACCTATCCAGTAACGATAGAAGGAAATGATATCTATGTTCATGTGTAGTAATCATTGTTTTTAACAATGGCTACGGAAAAATTAGATAGCATGGAAAATGATCTGGCAAAAACCATATCGGATGCTGTCTGGGAAAGAATTCGGTCTCTTACTCTATCCACTGCAAAATACGAGAATTTTGTGCGGTTAGGAGCGGAATCAAGGCCAGAGAATAGAGAATTACATAAAACCATTTGGGAAGGAATAAACCCGCAAGATGATCCAAAATCAATGGCTATGGATTTTGTGCTGATGTCTCTTGGCTGCGCTTTGGAACCAGAAAATTCAAGAATATTAATGAAAATTGGTGAATCTGAATCACTATATCCAAAAGACCTGGCAAAACAACTTGGAATGACGGAATTGACAGTTCGAGAACGGATTAATGTATTATTTCAATCCGGATTTGTGAGCAGAAATTATGAAAGTGGAACCAACTGTCTGACAGAAGCCGGTCAATCTTTAGTTTCCATGCTTAATCAAATAGTTGATTTGTTGGTAGTGACAATCAATGAAAAACTTCTGGATTTGGTTAGTAAAGGAAATGAACCCCGTTTATGAGAGCTGATGTACACGCTGAATCTGGTGATTACGGAATGGGTATGCCGGTGATTCATTCCGGACAAGATTTATTAGAGAGGAAAAAAGATTAACAAAAAAGACACTTTTTTTGTCCAGGGAATGAAATGGCGAAAATAATTGTATTACTCAAACAAGTCCCAGACTTGGTTGAAGACCTGGAAGTGGATGCCTCCGGCAAAGCTCTGGACAGGTCAGACATTAAATTTAAATTGAATGAATTTGATGACCATGCCCTTGAAGAAGCTATTTTATTGAAGGAGAGCGGTTCAGCTGATGAAGTGGTTGCCATGGCTGTGGATGGAGACGATGTGGATAAAATGCTTTTTACAGCCTTGGCCAAAGGAGCAGATAGGGCGGTGAAACTCACGGGTGGAAATCCTGTCGATAGCCATCAAATGGGAAAAGCATTTTCGAACGCTTTGGGCTCTGAAGGGTATGATTTGGTTTTTACAGGAGTTCAATCTGTAGATGACCGAGATGGACAATTGGGGCCGATTGTTGCAAGTTACATGAATAAGCCTTGTGTGAGCGTTGTATCCGGTGTTTTCGTTTCCGGTGGAACGGCAGTGGTTCACAAGGAATATTCTGCTGGCATTATGGGTGAATTTGAAGTGGACCTACCGGCAGTGCTTGGTATTCAGGCTGCAAAACAGTCACCACGCTATGCACCGGTGAGCAAAATCCGCCAAGTACAGCGGACAGCATCCCTTGGGGAATCAGGTATGGGTGACCTGGGACCTGGCGGTGGAAGTTCAGTAGCAAATATGGCACCGCCGGAGAAAGGTGCCGGTGCAGAAATGCTTGATAATGTGGAAGATTTAATGGATGTGTTGAAAGACAAGGGGGCACTCTAGTGGGCGATGTATTTGTAATTACAGAACATTTAAAAGGCGAATTTCAGGATATCACATTCGAAATGCTGGGTAAAGCCAAGGAAATGGCCACCGCGTCCGATGGGCAATGTGTAGCCGTGGCTTTCGGAAGCATGAATGAAAAAGCTGGTGAACTTGGTGCGGCAGATTCTGTTATTTCTATAGGCGGAAATGATGATTATAACCCTGAATCTTATGCAGCAGCAGTACAATCTCTTGTAAGTGCTAAATCACCATCTTTGATTCTGGTGGGTTCTACATCCATGGGGATGGACATTGCCAATACCGTAGCCACTGCATTGGATATGCCAAACATATCTTATTGTTCTGATATAAGTGCCGGCAGTGGCGGATTTTCCTATACCAGTTCCATGTATGGCGGAAAAATGAATACGGTGACCAATGTGGACAGTCCTGCTGTAGCCATGGTATTGGCCGGCGCTTTTAATGCCGATGCCGGCAGAATGACTGGATCTCCAACGGTAGAAGATTTTTCCGCTGATTTCGGTGCCGGCAAAGTTCGGTTTAAACGATTGATTGAACCGGAAGATGCTGACGTGGATATCACCCAGAGTGATATTCTTGTTGCAGTGGGACGTGGTATCGGCAGTAAAGACGACATTGAACTGGCAGAAGAATTAGCTGAAGTTTTGGACGCTGACCTGGCTTGTTCCCGTCCGTTGGTGGATGCGGGATGGATGCCTAAAGCCCGGCAGGTGGGGAAGTCTGGTTTGAAAGTGAAACCGAAAGTGTACATTGCCCTAGGTATTTCCGGTGCACCCGAACACATCGAAGGAATGAAAAGTTCATCCACAATTATTGCGATCAATACAGATAAAAACGCTCCCATATTTGATGTGGCTCATTACGGCATGACGAAAGACTTATTTGACGTTGTGGAAGAATTGGTAGAAGAACTGGAATAGATTAATACATGTTAAGTCCGAATGAACGAATTGTATTTATCCTTTTAGTTGTTGTCTGCGGTATCCTGTCTTTTCAGGGATTTAATCGTATTTTCAAAACGGTAAAAGCCGGTGGAAATGCAGACAGAAGTGACAATTTGATTGGTCGGTTCAGCACTGCTTTGGTTGATGTATTATTGCAGAAACCCATTTCCAGAGCCCGTCCCATAGTTGGCTTGTTTCATTCATTCATTTTCTATGCCTTCAGTTTTTATCTGCTGGTAAATGTGAATGATGTCTTGGAAGCCTATGTGGATGGTTGGACTACACTTGGGAGCGATAATATTCTGGCAAACTTATTCAATTTATTTGCTGATATTTTCAGCGTACTTGTATTGGTGGGGATGGTTTTCTTTTTGTACCGGCGATTTGTTCAAAAACCCAAGGTTATGGAATTCAATGCAAATGTAAAATTGCATCCGGGTGTGAGCGCAGGCGGACTTAAAAAAGATTCTTTTATTGTAGGGATTTTTATACTGGTCCATGTGGGTTCAAGGTGGCTCGGGACAGCCATACATTTAGCGAATAATGGTAATACAGATAAATGGCTGCCTACTGCAAGCATCATGTCTGGACTTTTTTCTGACTGGTCCCCTGCAGCTCTGGAAACAGGCATCCATGTGACCTGGTGGCTGGCCATAGGACTTATTGTGTTATTCATTCCATACTTTCCCAGAACAAAACACATCCATCTCATGGTGGCTCCGGTTAATCTTACTTTAGGTCGTAAAACACATCGTGGTGCCATGGATGGAGTATCTAACCCGGCATCACCTGGAGCAAGAACATTGTCCGATTTGCCATGGCCACAGGTTCTGGATTCCTGGGCTTGTATTATGTGTACCCGTTGCCACGAAGTATGCCCTGCTCACGAAAGCGGGACATCGTTGAGCCCATCTGCTATGGAGATCAATAAACGCTATTTCATCAATGAACAGGGTAATGCGCTTTTCAACGGTGGGGGAAATGCATCCCTATTGGATTATGCCATTTCTGATGATGCAGTCTGGTCCTGCACAACTTGTTATGCCTGTGTTCAAGTCTGTCCTGTTGGGAATGAACCCATGATGGATATTCTTGAATTGCGGCGCAATCAGGTATTTGATGCTAAAATGCCCGATGAATTGGCTGATGTATTACGCAGTCTGGATGAACAGGGGAATTCTTTTAATGAGTCAGCACGCCGCCGTTCCAGATGGTCCAGAACCCTTGATTTCAAACTCAAGGATGCCACAAAAGAACCAGTGAAATACTTATGGTATGTGGGTGACTTTGCCAGTTTTAACCAAATTTGCCAGGATACCACTCGTAAGGTTGCAGAAGTGTTGATGGTTGCCGGCGTGGATTTTGGAATCATGGGGAAAAAGGAAAAATCCGCTGGAAATGATGTACGGCGCGTTGGGGAAGAAGGTCTTTTTGAAGTACTGGCTGAACAGAATATCGAGTCCATTGAAAGCTGTGAGTTTGAAGAAATTTTTACCACGGATCCTCATACGTTCAATACGCTGAGAAATGAATATCCTGAAAAGGGCGGAAATTTCCCGGTGAAACATTATTCTACTCTATTGCTGGAACTCATAAAAAATGGTGATATCAAGCTGAATAAAAAATTGGACATAAAAGCCACCTATCATGACCCGTGTTATCTGGGTCGGTACAATGGCATTTATGACGATCCGCGGGAAGTGATGAAGCTCTGCGGGGTTGATTTGGTGGAAATGCCACGAAATAAGGAAAACAGTTTCTGTTGTGGTGCAGGAGGAGGTCAAATTTGGCTTCCGGATCATGATGACATGGTACAACGTCCTAGTGAGAATCGAATCGAAGAAGCTGTTTCTGTAGGTGTCAATCATTTCACTGTTGCTTGCCCAAAAGATATGACTATGTACTCCGATGCTGCCAAAACATCCGGGAATGAAGATAACATGGCAGTAAACGATATTGTTGATTTTGTCCTGGAAGCCATGGATCTCCCTGAGCGGACAATGGACAAAACTGTCAGTTCAGATGCGGAAGAAGCAGTGTCACCAGAAACCCTAACTGAAGAATTAAACTCGTGAAAAAACAATATGATTTTAGAACCGATCGTTTTTATAACTCAAATCATCTCTGGATAAAAGAGATTGATTCCGGACACGTCACAGTTGGCATGGACGAGCTTGGGTTGGATTCACTGGGTGAAATGGCTTATTTGACACTTCCAGATGTAGGAACACCTGTGGAAATGGGGAAAGCTATGGGAACCATGGAAGCAGCAAAAATGACAGGTGAAATCTATGCGCCTGTGACCGGATTTGTGGTTGAAAAAAATGATGCTGTCCTACAAAATCCACTCTTAGTCAATGAAGAGCCCTACGATAATGGATGGCTGGTAAAAATAGAGCCAACAAATTGGGAAGATGAATCTGCCGGAATGGTAACTGGTAATTATTTATCCGCATGGATAGATGCAGAAATTGAACGCTTTGAAACACAGGGCATCTTGGGTTGACCACTTGGCGATATATCAAAAATGATAATGTAACCGCATCTGCAGGACTGGCAGCTGATGAAGTTCTTGCAAATTGTTCCGGTGCCGGCACATCTCTGCCAACACTTCGACTCTATACTTACCAACCCTGCGCTTTGGTGGGAAGATTCCAAACAATTGAAAATGAATTGAATTTGAATTACTGCGTTGAAAACAAGATACCTGTTAATCGTCGTCCCACTGGTGGTGGCGCCATTATTATGGGGCAGGACCAACTGGGTGTGGCATTGGTCATTCCTGGAAAATCCGATGAAACATATGCCCTTGTCCGGGAGCGAATGGCACAGTTTTCCCAAGGAATCATTTCAGGATTAGCGACTTTGGGTATTGAAGTTGAATTTCGTCGCAAGAATGATTTGGAAGTAAATGGTAAAAAAATAGCCGGATTGGGATTACATAAAACGGCCACGAGCGGTTTGCTGTTCCATGCGTCTTTGTTGGTGGATTTGGATGTTCCAAATATGTTGAATGTGCTGAAGACACCTTTCGAAAAAATTTCTGATAAGGAAATCTCAACCGTTTCTGAAAGAACAACTACTGTCAGGCGAGAAATCGACACCAATTTAAATAATAATGAAGTGCGAACTATTATTTTGAACGGATACAGGAATGCTTTTCAGGTGGATATTCAAAAAGGTGATTTTACGAAATCGGAATTGGAAGAAATACATCAGCTTGAGAAAAATAAGTACTGTGATAGGGATTGGATTTTCCAAACCACAGATGTGCTAGATGCCACAGGGAAAGCTGTAGTAAAAACACCGGGTGGTTTGTTGGATGTCCGGATTGTGCTTGCAGGAAAAATGATAAAATCAGCCTATATCGGCGGGGATTTTTTTACATCTGAACACGCCATTGCTGATTTGGAGCAGAGCCTACGATGGCATTCGAGCAATGAGAATTCCGTTTCGGAGACACTCTCTAAAATTTATGAAAGATGGTCTGAAGATTTGACAAATCTACCTATGGATGCCCTGATAAAAGCAATTAATTCTGCCATTCAAAAAGCTGCACACACTGCAAGAAAAGCGTCTGCAGACCCTTATGGATGTTTTGTAACACCCGGCGGTGCCCATGCATGAAGCAGCAATAAAGAGTATAGATTATTCTATGGTAAATCCGTTTGCTATTCGGCAAGAAAATTTTCCTGATGAAATCACATTTTATGGTCCTGGACTAAAACCCCACAAGACTTCAGAATTCACCGGGTCACTCAAGGAATTCGTATCCATCAGTGTCACGGGAAATAATTGCGCGTTGAATTGCGAGCACTGCAACACAAAGATGCTGGACAATATGCTGGATTTACCAGCTTTTAAAGGTCGATTATTCGATATGGCAAAAAGTCTGCAGGAAAATGGGACGAAAGGTATTTTGGTTTCCGGCGGGAGTAATATTCGTAATCAAGTGCCGTTACTTCCCCATATAGATGACATGAAACGGATTCGCAATGAACTGGGCATGGTAATTCGGGTTCATCCCGGATTACCGGACGAACAAACATGCCAGGCCTTGGCGGAAGTGGATTTAGATGGCGTTATGCTTGATATCATTGGTGATCAGGAAACGATTACAGATGTATATCATCTGGATGCTACACCGGCAGATTACGAAACAGTACTCGAGCGATTGAATCGCCATGGTATTCCGGCAATTCCACATATTATCTTGGGTCATTATTTTGGAAAAATGAATGGAGAATGGGCTGCGTTGAATATGATTAAGAAATATCCACTCAAGGCACTGGTACTTGTGATTTTACTTCCACTCACAGGAACAGGCATGGAGGGTGTTTCGCCGCCATCCGTTAATGACATTGGGGGGTTTTTTGAAACGGTACGATTGGCTCTTCCAAAGATACCGATATTATTAGGCTGTGCCCGACCATTGGGATCAATGAAAATTGAAATTGACCAAATGGCTGTTAACGCAGGCCTAAACGGAATCGCTTTTCCATCAGAGGGCATTGTGAGTTATGCTGGAGACAAAGGGTTGAAACCAGCTTTTATTAACGCATGTTGTGGTGTGACATGGTAAAGTATAAACATGAACTCTGAAATATTAAAATTATCGTCACAGGAACAAGCGGAAATGCTGAATATCAGTCCCGACTTTGTCCGAATTAGTATGGCAGCTGCGATAGAACTTAGACTCAAACCAGGCAAGATTCATGGATGTGGATGCGGGTGTATTAACTTACTACAAAATTATCCAGAAGGCTGTTTTGCCAATTGCAGTTACTGTGGCTTGGCGCGGGAGCGCCCGGGATTAGCAGAAGAGAACAGTTTTATTCGTGTGGATTGGCCCCTTTTTCCTACAGATCTGGTTGCTGAGAAGATTGCTGATAAGGAAACGGAAAGCACTGTGGGTCGCGTATGCATAGCACAAGTTCAGGATCATAGAGCCAACGATGATCTTTTAGATATGACCCGACGAATTCGAAAGCAAGCACAGGAAGTCCCTATTTCCGCGCTGGCAATGGCAACACTGCTGGATAAAAATATTCTGCAGGAAATTAAGAAAGCTGGTGCAGATATCATTGGTATCGGGATGGATGCTGCAACTGAAGAAATATTTTATAATACTCGTGGGAAAGGTGCAAAAGGTCCCCACGATTGGGACTATCACTGGGAAGTTGTATACATGGCCAGGGATATGTATGGGCCCTTCAAGGTGAATTGCCATATTATTATTGGTCTTGGTGAAACGGATCAAAACCTTGTAGATATGTTTTACAAATGTTTTTCACAGAAAATTGCATGCTACCTATTTTCATTTAATCCTGAACCGGGGACAATGATGGAGAATACTCCAAGGCAACCCATAAAACGACACCGCAGAGTACAATTAGCCAAATATCTCATCGAAGAGAAAGGTTTGAATCGTGAAGCCATTCAGTTTGATGAAAATGGATTTATTTTGAACATTAAATCTGAAAATACATTCATACAAAATACAATTGATGAAGGCCTGCCATTTATGACAAATGGTTGTCCGGATAGGGAGGGTGTTATGGCATGCAACCGCCCTTATGGTTCCTATCGACCCGGGGAAGAATACAGGGATTATCCATTTAAACCTTCGGGCGATGAATTGAATGTTATTCAAGAACAAATGCAGTTGAAAGGAATTATTGCTTAAACAATGATGCTTCGAATGTATTTTAATATCCTCCTTTGGAAAGGGGGACTTTTTGATAAAATGACCAAGATTTATTATAATCCAAATTTTACACATGCTTAAAGTAGTCAAAGTGCCGCCAGAAATCGTTCGGCCCCTAAGACATAAAGTTTTGAGGCCCTCTCTACCATTCGATACATCATGCTTATCTTCAGACCATGATGATGGTGCGTGCCACTTTGCTGTTTTAGATGACGAAACCATTATGAGCGTTGCATCCGCTTATTATGAATTGTTTGCCGAATTTCCAGGTAGGGATGCTTTTCGTCTTCGCGGGATGGCCACTGAGCCAGAACAACAAGGTAAAGGATTTGGCTCCAAAGTGTTAGACGGTATGGTTTCTTATTTACAACGACACACAAAGGCCCAACTTCTTTGGTGTAATGCCCGGGTTTCTGTAATTGGTTTCTACGAAAAAATGGGTTTTGAAATCATAGGAAAAGAATTTGACATTCCCAATTTAGGGTCTCATAAAACAGGGTATTTTAAACTTAAGGAATGATATGAAATCCATTTCGGTAAAAGAATTAAAGCTAAAAAATAGATAATGGAGTGGATTTTCTGTTTTGAAATTTGATGATAATCAAGTGAAACAAGGATTGGAGTATGTTCTGGAAGACATTGAAAAATGGATCCTTCAAAATGTAAATCGTGATGATTAATCTCAATAAAAATAACTACCAAATGATTGTGAAATCCTTTTGCAGTACCCTTTTAAAAAAGGGGATTTAGGGGATTTTATGTGAACAATAAAATGAAAGAATCAAAATTCATTCGTTTAATCCACATGGGTCAAATTCCCGGCTGGCAAACGCAGGCAGTCTACCACACTGTTGCGGAACTGATGACCGAAGAAACACCCGACACCATTATTATTTCCCAGCCGTCCGATACCTATGTCTGTTTGGGTTATCACCAGAAATTGGACCATGTTTTTGACCGTAAAGTTTGTAATGAGAAGGACATACCCATTCTGCGCAGGAAAGTTGGCGGCGGCGGGACCTATCTTGACTCAAATCAATTGTTCTATCAATGTGTTTTTCATCAAAGTCGTGTTCCAACGGATTCAAAAAAGGTTTACGAACAGATGCTTACCCCCGTGGTGAATACGCTCAAACATTTTTTCGATGTAAAGGCGGAATTAAAAGGCAGTCATGAAGTAGAAATTAATGGCAAACGGATTGCAGGTATTGGTGGTGGACAGATTGGAGATGCCAGCATTGTGGTTGGAAATATTCTGTTTGATTTTGATTTTGACACCATGGCATCTATGTGGAGCGTTCCTAATGAACAATTTCGTGAAATAGCTAAACAAGCCATGAAAGATCATATTATTACACTGGACAATATTGGGTCAGTGGTATCCATGGATAAGATTGCGAATCAACTCATAGAAGAATATGAAACTTATTTTAATCGTAAATTGAATCCGGGTGGTATGACCATAGATGAAATTGAGCGTGCAGGAGAGATGGGTGCCTTTTTAAGGTCCGACTCTTTTTTGAATTATATGGATGATACCAATGGATCATCTCACCGGAAACCGCTGAAAATTGCGCGGAATGTATTCATTCATTATGATAAAATGGAAATGGATGGCGAAGAGATTGCGGGAAGTTTTCGTGTTGAAAATGGAAAAATTCATTCAGCAAAAATTGAAGGTTCAAATACTGAAATGGAATCAGCAGTAGTGGGAAAACCATTTGATGATTGGAAAGGAATCATCGGCCGATTAGAAACGATATCCTGATGCCAAATTCATTAAGAAGATATTTAAAAGATCCATTTTTGAATCGTTTATATAAAAAGATTCGAAAGACCGGTCCTATGAAATCCATATCGTTGGATTTGAACCAGGAATGCAATATTCGCTGCACAGGATGTTATTATTTTTCCGAAGGAATGGATGTGTCTGAAACACCCAATGATGAATCTGAATTTGATGCATTTATAGAAAGGGAATTGGAACGAGGGACAAATTTTGTTACGGTTGTTGGTGGTGAACCCAGCATGCGCCTAGGCCGCTTAAAAAAGATCTATGATAATTTCAAAATGAATGTGTCCACCAACGGCATCATTCCCATTCCAAAAAACGGGTTTGAAAATATGCCCATTGGTGTATCCATATGGGGGGATCATAAAACGGATGCCGTATTGCGAGGCAACGGGAAACGGGATATTTTTTCAATTGCCTTGAATAATTATAGAGCTGACCCGCGGGTATTTTGGTACTATACGGTTTCAGCCGGGAACGCTCATGAAATTGAAGTGGTGGCGGACCAGTGTGTGGCGAATGGGAATCGGATCCTATTTAATTTTTATAGCGATATCAGCAATGTGGGCGGGACAATGGACCACCGAAAAGGATTTGGGACAGTCCGGAAAGAGATAGATAAAGTTATTGGACGATATCCCAATTTTATTTATCTCTCATCTTATTTGACGAAGGTTATTTCCACTGGGAGGCTATATGACCAAGAATGGGGATATGATGTGTGTACAACGATTAGTACGGATAATCTGGTAAATGCTGAACGATTGAAAAATGGGAATCTTTATAGCCCCCATTTTCGGGCGTATAATGCTGATTTCAAAACGACGCGAAGATGCTGCGTAGGTATAGAACGGTCATGTGATTCATGTTTTGATGTATGGAACCATTTTTCTTGGGTAATGCTGAACATGAAAAAACATTTGGGTTCTAAACAGGAATTCACCAACTGGCTAACAAGTATGTATCTATTTTATCTTATTAATCGCTTGGTAGATTATGAAACTGGTATACATCTTTTACCTGAGATTCATAAGCGAGTGGGTGGTTTAAAATCAATCCCGATGAAAAACCAATGGGTATTTACCTAGTGTTCATGCGGCTCAAAGAAGACCAATTATAAAATGAACTACGGGTTTGTCATTGATAATCGTTTATGCATCGGTTGCCACGCCTGTACCGTTGCGTGCAAAAGCGAACATGATATTCCAATTGGTGTAAATCGTACCCACGTGAAATATATTGAAAAAGGTGTCTTCCCCAATTCCACCCGGGAGTTTTCTGTACATCGCTGTAATCATTGTGCGGATGCACCCTGTGTCGAAATTTGTCCTACCACCGCCCTATATACCAGAGCGGATGGCATTGTGGACTTTGACAGTGACCGTTGCATCGGCTGTAAGGCCTGTATGCAGGCCTGCCCCTATGACGCACTCTATATTGACCCCAATACCCAAACAGCAGCTAAATGTAATTATTGCGCTCACCGTTTAGATGGCGGATATGAGCCGGCCTGTGTAATTGTCTGTCCTGTTGAAGCCATAATTTCGGGCGATCTTGATGACCAAGAGTCAAAGATCTCCCAATTGGTCGCCAATGAAAAAACCATGACTCGAAAGCCAGAAAAAATGACCGATCCAAATTTGTACTATGTAAACGGAACGAATGAAATGCTCGACCCAAATGCCACCAATCAGGAAAATAAATATGTTTGGTCAGAACAATCATCAGGTGTGGGGCATTTTGCAAAATACGCTGAGCAACGTGTCGCTGATTCAGAAACAGAAAACCTACTTATCCAGTTAGCAATGGAGACTTCAACCAAGACTGGAAAACCCATTGATCAACGAGCAATAGATAATGTGGCCAAAGAAATTCAACAGGGTATAGATACTCAGGAAGCCCGCCGTGTTTATGACACTCCAAGTAAAGGGGTATTGTGGGGTTGGGAGGTTCCAACCTATGTTTGGACCAAAGCTATTGCAACGGGAACGTTTCTAATGATGGCTATCTGGCATTTTGTTAACGATGGATTGGATGCATCAACCGAATTAACCGGGCTTATGACCACATTAATATTTATTAGTGTCACGGGGGCATTGTTAGTAAAAGATTTAGACCGTCCAGATCGATTTCTGTATGTACTTCTTCGACCCCAATGGAAGTCCTGGCTGGTTCGTGGTGCATACATTATTACGGGTTTTGGTGGGATTGTAATACTGAAATTGTTGGATAATTATTTTAGACTTGGACTGGACTGGCTCATGATTCCGGGAATGATTCTAGCAATCTTTGGTGCCATTTATACAGCATTCTTATTTTCCCAAGCAAGAGCTCGTGATCTATGGCAATCTTCTATTTTCTCAGCTGTTCATATGCTGGTCCATGCTTTGATGGCAGGATCCGTAGTTATGATGTTGATTTTACCGGGATCAATGACGTGGATGACTCCCTTATTAGAGTTCAGTATTTTATTTAATATTCTCCTGATCTCGAAAGAAATACTGTTGCCACATGATACACCCGATTCACGAAAAACTGTAGAACTCATGACGAAAGGATATTATTCAAAATATTTCTGGGCAGGCGTTGTGTTTGGCAATGTTCTACCAATCGTTATTTTGAATTTAATCTTTGGCAATATGACCTTGATCGCTGGTGGGTTGGTATTGATGGGAATATTTTTAACAGAATTTGCACGCATCCGCGTACCCCAAATGATACCTTTGAGTTAAATATGAAGCGCAGCTGGATAGAAACATTTTCAGAATCTTTGGGGCTCATACCCAAGATATCGGATCGGCCCGATTGGTCTGAAGAATTCGCTATGGAAGGGCCACGGGAATTGTACAAGTACCCGGACCCAAGCGAATGGAATGATTTTATGGAGTTGGATCCACTGGCCTGGCCGGGAAAAAAGGAACGGCATTATTCCATCGTGCCAACCACCTGTTTCAATTGTGAATCGGCCTGCGGATTGTTGGCATATGTAGATAAGGAATCAAACGAAGTGCGAAAATTCGAAGGTAATCCGCATCATCCCGGGAGCCGTGGTAGGAATTGCGCTAAAGGACCAGCAACGATTAACCAAATTAATGATACGGAACGCATACTTTATCCTTTGAAGCGTGTTGGCGAACGGGGCGAAGGACAATGGGAGCAAATCAGCTGGGACCAGGCATTGGATGAGATCTCTGAAAAGATTGCAGCTTCAATAAGAAAGAGTAAAGAGAAAGTTGTTTATCATGTAGGTCGCCCGGGACACGAAGGTTATGCAGAGCGCGTGTTAAAAGCGTGGGGTGTGGATGGACACAATTCCCACACCAATATTTGTTCTGCCGGCGCGCGAACCGGCTATGCCCTGTGGCATAAATATGATCGCCCAAGTCCGGATCATACCAATGCCGAAGTGATTCTACTGGCATCGTCTCATCTGGAGACGGGGCATTATTTTAATCCCCATGCCCAACGCATTATGGAAGGCATGATGAAAGGCGCCAAACTCATAGTTATCGATCCGCGCCTGTCCAATACGGCGTCCATGGCGGATGAGTGGATGCCCACCTATCCCGGTAGTGAATCGGCAGTTTTTATGGCCATGGCAAAAATCATTTTAGACGAAGGAATGTTTGACCGTCATTATATGGAAAACTGGGTGAACTGGGATGACTATCTCAAAAATCTCCATCCGGATGACCCGTTAGAATTTGATCAATTTATCGAACGCTTGAGCGAAGAATGGGCGGAATACACACCGGAATATGCAGCGAAAGAAGCCCAAATTGATGTGGATCAAATTGTCCGAGTGGCACGCATGATTGGGAAGGCGGGCAGTAAATTATCCACCCATGTTTGGCGTGGCGCATCCATTGGAAATCTTGGCGGATGGCAAGTGTCAAGGACACTGCATTTATTAAACGTTTTGACTGGCTCGGTTGGAACAGAAGGGGGCACATCCCCCAGTGCCTGGAATAAATTTCACCCGGAATTTTTTGATAAACCCCCGGGGCCCGATGCCTGGAATGAATTGGCCTGGCCTAAAGAATACACCTTGAACCATTATGAAATGAGTCAGATTTTGCCCCATCTCTTAAAGGATAACCGCGGTTCCATGGATGTGTATTTTACCCGTGTTTTTAACCCGGTTTGGACTTATCCCGATGGATTTTCCTGGATTGAAATGTTGTCTGATGCAGAAAAAGTTGGGTGCCATATTGCATTAACACCCACTTGGAATGAGACGGCCTTTTTCGCTGATTATGTTTTGCCTATGGGACACGCATCGGAACGGCATGACATTAATTCTTACGAAACACAATCTGGCGTTTGGATTGCATTCCGTCAACCGGTTTTGCGAGAAAAGGCCCGCCGCGATGGAAAGGATGTGGAATTCACCTACGAAGTGAATCCAGGTGAAGTGTGGGAAGAAGACGAATTTTGGATTGAACTTTCGTGGCGGATTGACAAAGATGACGATCTTGGCATTCGGAAACATTTTATGAGTCCCTATCGGGACGGTCGGAAAATTAATGTTGATGAATATTATCAATATATTTTCGAGCATACAAATGGCTTACCGGAAACAGCCGAAAAAGAAGGACTCTCTCCATTAGAATATATGCGGAAGTTTGGGGCTTATTTGGTTGATCCGGAAGTGTATGTGAAAAATGAAGATGCTGTTTCTGATGATTCTATGAATGGTGCCACATTGTGGGATCCTCTAGAGTCGACCTGCA
>JGI24920J38491_100448_pt1 | contig 41032 bp, 24 predicted proteins | sample LinPFosmplate8_FD_38491 | JGI IMG/M metagenome (IMG submission 38491)
GCAGGTCGACTCTAGAGGATCCCACATCAATATTAAATGTATTGACACCTGTAAATATAACAGATGCATCAGCTGTATTATTTTGAATATGACATGTGTCAAGTGATGATCTGTCAAAAATACAATCTTTAAATGTTATAGTATCAGATGCTTGTTGTTGATCAATGTTAATCTTTCTGGTAAACACGGAGGTTGAATTGGGTGCCTGGTCCCCATCAATAATCGGGTTACCACTTATGGTCCATTGTAGCCCCACTGCATCAATAGGGTCTGACTTTGGTACACTTAAGAATCTGAACTTTGTGCCTTCGATAACTACTGGGTTTTCAAGCTCAATGTCTCTTCTGAATGAACAATCGTATATCATCTTGCTAGTGTGACCCATCAATTTAATTGTACAGTTTGATGATATAGTTGGTTTTGTTAATGATATATCATTACGACTCTGAGAAAATGTGTTGTAACTATACGGTGTGTAAATGCACTGTGCATTATTACTATCTTCAGAGTTATTAAGAACCAATGTTGAATTATTAAGGGTAACTTTACCTCTTGAAGCAGAGATATCCATTAATGAGTCGATAGTACCTGTCATATTAAAGGTCGTATTGTTGAGATTAAGTGTATTTTCAGTTCCAGTAGCACTGTTAGGTGGTAATGTTGTAAATTTAACTTTTTTGGGAAAAGTTGTGTTTTCAATAGTTGTATTCTTGCGAAGCTTCATGTCAATTGGAGCAGATTGTGTTGATTTTATAGTATTTTGGTCTAAACCTAATAATTTATAAGTTGCACTATCATCACTTTCTGTCTTTTGTCCAGCAAAAATCATAGATCCTGAATCTTGTGCATTTCTTTCTATTTTTCTCTTATCATTGTTAAAATCATATACAGCTGTTGTACCATTACTTGCTCTTAACACAACGTTAGGTGGTGCCGTAATACCTACAGTAGCAGTTGCAGGGGTAAACACAAAAGCACTGGTATCCGCTAAATTAAGCGATCCTCCACTAACATTAATTTGAGCATCAGAAATGGTGATTTTATCTTCGTTATTTGCAACATCAAGTACACAGTTATAAATATAGAATGTATTAGAACTAGAACCAGAAACAGTAATTGATGATCCTGCTGGGAATAATGTATCTTTAATAGTTCTGTTTCCATCAGTGGCAAAAGTAAGATTAGTTGATCCCAGATTTCCGAACTGTGGGAAATTGTAATCATTTGTTGAGGTTAAGTTAATGACTCCGGTTTGGACATCAAATCCTCTGAGACTACCATTTCCAGTAACTGATTGAACAGTTACCTCGGTGTTAGCACTATTAAGCGCGGCGCTTGGTGGATTACTTGTACCTGCTGAAACACTTAGTGATTTGCCAAACTGCTCATAAACTACTCTGTGGTAACCAATACTAAGGTCAACTGAATGTCCACTACTACTGGTAACCCACTCACCACCGGATTTTTCGGTACCATCAATGTACAACTTATAGCCTGATGATACATCACTTAGTGTTTGGTTAAAGTAATAAGTTTCAGAGGTTTTATCTTCAGTGGGGGTCCAGCTTCCAACATATACTAAACCCGTCCATCGTGTTTGTGTTTTATCAGATGATTTGGATTTGGAAACTGCAGTTGTGGTTGCTACATTGTAAAGATCTCCGAATCTACTAGGAGGATTCGTTGCATGCTTATCATAATAATATTCAGTTGTAAAATTAGGTGTCCATCCACCATATTCGCCACTAGTTAAGGCATTGTAACAGATATCTGGTTTGTTAGTCACGCTTATCTTAGCCATATTACTAAAAGCAAAGGTCTTACCATCATATGTGAATGAGCCACCACTAACGGTGACTGTTCCTGAACCGAGATTATCTATAAGATAAGGAGATTCAGCTGGCTCTGATCCAGTCAAGTTAAAAGTGTCCAATGTAAAGGGACCTGTACCGGCGGTGTGCACAGTGTTAGGGAAGTTGGGACTAGAAATAATAACAGTACCGGTATTGTTATTTGTTAATTTGATAAAAGGTGAATTATATTGATTCCACCATGGGCCATCACGAATACCGGTTGGAGTCTGTGTATCGCCTAAGTTATAATTTCCAGCATACAAATTAAAATTGTTGTTACGAGAAGTATACCCCTGAGATGTGACATACTCAGCCGACAAGTCCACATGTTCTGTGGAAGCTACAAGATATTTTGTAACCGAGTCATCACCTTGTGTAATACTAATATCATAATTACTACTTTTACTGTTAAACCACACATTCTTTCCTGGATAGTTTTCAAGCGTCACCCCAGCTCTGGTATAAATGTGACCAGTCCCACTGACACATAATGCACTATCGGCTGACCAGTCACCACAGACTGTAGTGTTTTGTAATGCAAGATGTTTACCAGACCCTTGAGCAGTGACCAGTAAACTGGAACTATTTCCACTAAAATCCATTGATGCTACACATATACCTGGATTCTCGGTGGTATTTGCTCTACCAAGTACGTTATACCAATCTGGTGTACTTCCATCATTCCCTGCTTGAATTGTGACGGTGCCACATGCATCAATATTTTCAAACTTAAAAAGGTGATCAGGAGTCCCTACTTCTGGCATAGGTGGAGCTAAGTGAAAGTGTTTCATAAAGGCTCTGGTGTTAGCCTCATTACCTCCTGTAGGGAAAACAGCATATGAAAATGGTCCATGATCTGGGTTAGTACATTCTTCCTGATTTGGGTAAAGATAAATTTCAGGATAGCCACTAATGACTGCTTCATCTCCTGAAATAGTCCAAATACGATTACCTACACGATGAATGGCGCTTGAACCAGTATGAACACCGATTTTACCTGGCGCTAAAGCAGAATTATTAAATAAAACGGTACCTTTTCCTTTTGAGATACCACATGTTGCACTGGTTCCAGTACCATTCATTAAGACCGTATTTTCGAGTTGTAAGGTGTTTCCTTGTGATACATCAAATATGTTTTCGCCTGATTTTTCGAAAACTGTATCAGCAATACTGACATCCGCTTCAACTTTAAAATAAATACCATTACCAAATAAGTTAGCACCATATCTGGTTGCACCATTACCTACCTTGGTTTTATCGGACACAGTGCTATTTCCAAGAGCTATGTTTACATCATTATAACCAATACTTGTATCATGTGTGAATTTATAGGTTCCTGTTGAATTGAGAGTAAGAGGAAACACATCCCTGAGTTTAGAGACCCGGTTAAATAATGGTAATACGTGTCTATATGTAAAGTCACCAGTATAAGTAATACTATGGTTACTATTACTATCTAAGAAAACATGATTTTCATCTATATTATCCAGTGATCCGTTATCAATAGCAAATGGAATGACACCATCAGCTGCTCTAATATCAATATCTCCTTTAAAACCAATAGTAGAGTCTGCATCACCCAAGTTAAGGTAAAGAGCACCTGTATTATCACTTCTAGTGGTACCGTAGAAACGACCACCATCAATGTGAATTCTGGCTGAGGCGTCAGTGTGAAGTTGTATCGAACCATCATGTATGGGCATATTGATAAGTGTACAGTTTGCCATACTTGCATCTTTAATTGTTACTGAGACATCACTATCAACGGTGATAGTTTTTGATACACCTGCTCCGTCTCCAAGAAAATAATATAAACCGCTTGTTGGACGGTTTCCTGTAATTTCGTATTTACCTGTTAAATTGTAATCATTAGTAAGTGTTTTTTCAATAACCATATTGTTAAATGTGTTGAGTGACACAGTAGTAGAATTATTGGCAGTATCTTCAAGATTAATATATAAACCAGTAACACTACTTTCTTTTTCATAAAGTTCTGCTTTCAGGGGGGACCCAGCATCGTCTTGGGCAAGCTTGATAATTATTTGTTGAGTTGCATCAGCCGATAGAGATACATCTTGTCGCCAATTAGATGGGGTTTCTCCAGAAATAGTCATATAGAGGCTATTGTCACTTGAACCAACATAGGACTTAATTGTTAATGCTCCTGAATCTTTTGACCAGACATCATTAACACTTATAGTAATATGAGGGTTGTAGTTAGATATGACAATATCACTAGGTGTCTCTATTATTGCGACCTCAGGAGGGTTTCTATCAATCGTAAAGCCATAGTTTTGAGCCATTATATATAGTCAAAATAAAAAATTAAATTAAGACTTTGTCACCGCCTGAAGTTGGAAAATTAATTTGTATTCTATCTTTATATAATGGCAAATATTACACTTACTCAGGATATTGATACTTATGTTAATGCTGTTCCTAATTTTACTTTTCAAGTAAAATCTCAGGATGTAGGTGATCTATCTGTTAACACGCCGCTAACAGTGAAAGTTAGAGACCGAGACGACCCAGCGACTCTGATTGATATTGGCATAGATACTAATGGTTCATTTGATACATCAGTTACCATAGATGGAGGTGAATGGGCAGGTACTGAACGTAGTATATATATTGATCTTGACAACACAAGTACTAACCCACACGAGTTGCAAGTATTTGTACATACAGAAATAAACGATGTATCCGTAACTCGAAGTCTCAACACATTCTATGTGGATGTTACTCCACCACTTCCACTAATAGTACGCAACATTACATCAGACAACACATCGAATGGTGTAGCAAATAGATTTTCTACTAGATCGAGATGGACTGCAGGAGATGTCAGTGGTAAAAATATAACATACTCAGAAGATGTCTCTATGACCGCTGGAGATAGTACAACAACCATATATGAATCTGGTGATCAAGTTGGAAGGATACCAATGATAGAAGTTAACTTAAAGGATTCAGGAACAGGACAACTTAGTAGAAGATCTGTTAAGATAACAGGTAGTCTTGTAAAAGATGGTGCGGTGGATAGAACTGACTTATGGTTTAATGCTAACCCTATTAATCAAAATGAACTTTACTCTGGATCATCTGCAAGTGGAGATGCTTTACCAACAGCTCCATATGGTCGTTGGTCTAAAACTGGTGATAACTGTGGTGGTCTTTGTGATGGTAGTGGTGACACACCTGTTTTAAATAAAATATTTTTGGCTATGGATAATGCAGACGCGCCCATTACCTTTCTGGCCGGTAGCTATACTGACATCTGTCTTAACTTTGAGGATAGTGCAGGCAATATAACAAGACTCTCCTTGAATGATTTTAGCATTTCAAACGTTTTTCAAGAAACCACTCTCAATGACACATCATTAACATTAATTAATGATGGAGAAAGAGACAATAACTTCACCGCTCCAAGATATACTTGCACTGTACCAGGAGTTAGCTTAGAAATTTCAGGAGTTATAAATGGAGATACAACAATTATTGCTGATGTTTCTGGAGGAAATGACTTGTCCCTAGGTGTAAATACTAGTATTTTTCAAACAAGCATTGCAGATAGTGGAAGTGCTTTTGATATCTCATTCAGAGAAAACGATAGTTCTCCATTTCTTACGGAATCAAAAAATTATGTTGATAGTTCAGTGGTTCGTATTAATTTTACAGATGGCTTGGGTAATCGTTTTACAAAGCATGTTGAACATTTTAGATATGATATTTATAATCCAGTTGCTGGTGCTGATGCCTCACATTTTAATATGCCTCCAGTTACCAGAGTAAATGGTGATCTGACCTATCCCAATAGATTTAATTCATCTAACCCAACACCAGTATTTTTAGTTAAAGCAACTGATCCTTCACTACACGGAAATACAACCGGTAATGTTCTTAGAGTTTCTGCGGCAGTGGATGGATCTAGTTTAAAGCTTAAGATCGATGACGGAACTTTTCTTGATGAAGTTAAAATAAGTAGCGGAGCAGATACAAATGTTACGGTGTCAGGATTTTTGGAACCTTCACCATCCACCATAAATTTTAGTATTAAAGATCCAGCAGGTAATACATTAACTGCAAGTGGATCCCAGGTAATGCTTGATAATGATGGACCAACTTCAAGTAATCTTGTTAATGTTAAAAACAATAGTGATAGTCCTTTACTTACAACTGCTGAACAGACTGGACATCTTTTAAAATCAGGTACTAGTACTCTTATGACCCGTATGGTTCAGCCACAGCTACAAATAACAACTAATGATACTGGGTCATCAGTTCTTTTTGCCCAAGCAGTTGGTAAATTTAATGATGATGACTTCAGTTTTGGTTTAGTAAATGGGGTCGTTGCTGATATCGTTCCACCTGATTATCACGGCAGAGCTAATATGGAAACGGATAACCTGATAACTTTCAACATAGGAAGAAACATTAAAACCGATACAACTGCCTCATTTGAGGCACTTGAACAAGGAACTTATGATTTATCACTAATTTTAACGGATGATGCAGGAAACACTACAAGAGTTGATGTATCTAGCTTTATTGTTGATAACGACCCACCTATCGGTTACAAAGGATCTGATGTTTGCATAGGAAACGATGAACTACTTGTACTCACTAATTTTGGTAAACTAAATGGATCTAATGAAAGTGTTGAATTTAAAATCAAGGTTAACGATATTAATACTCAAGACAGCGTTTATATTCATGACGTATCAGGACTAGTACAAGACACTGGAAACTACTTTATCACGGTCAGTGGAAGAGCAGCAGCCGAAAATGGACCATTTGTGACATATACCGATATTCCTACTGGAGATTCAGCTACATCACAACTACTAGACACATCTGGAGGAGAACAACCTTGGTTCCATCTTAAACTTTTTAAAACTGTTTCTGGTGGCGATTTTTCGAGTTCAAAGGGTAAAGGTCATTATGGTACAGGTAACTTTAGTGTTACTGATAGTGGGCACCGTAGAATGACCGCACCCCTTGACGATGGTACCATAACAGATGCAAGTAGACATCAGTTTACTTTCAGATTAACAGATAAACTTGGAAATGAAAGTTCCCTGCTTACTTCAAATAAGTTTATCATTGACTATACTACACCCGTTGACGGATCGATAACATTGGTACCTAGTAAAGTTGGTGGTAATGCGGATGCTAGTGTTACTAAATTTCAATCACCAGAATTCCAGATCTCTGTCGCAGATGGAAATGCGCAAGGAGCTCTTTCAACATATTTCAGTATTCTTGATGGTAGCTTAATCTCACTCAACAATAGTGATGATGTTACCAGTGCATTGGATGTTTGCTTTTCACAAGAACGTAGTGGAACTTATGATCAATCACTGGTCACAACCGACTTTTCTATTAACGGTGATGTCGCGGTTGGGGCAGGACATAGTGGAAATAGAACCTTTTTCTTAAAAGACATTAATGGTAACATAGCACACGGTCACTACAAATTAAGAGTTAACGTTGCCAATGATCATGGTGGTACAGCAGCAATTACGAGTCCGGCTTTTATCATTGATGTGTCAGGACCTTCGGGTGACTTGTCAGCAAATGCCACTTTTGATGAAGATAAGTTTGCAACACCTGTTAAATTTGGAGAGCTTAGCACCGTAACATCAAGTGGTGATTTTGGTTATCATTTTGGAATAGTTAACAGTGATGCGAATTCGCTGGTATTCAAAATTAATGGCAGAGATAACAAATCTAGTGGTACACCATCCAGGAACATTGGACAAATTGAAGTTTCCGCGGCATTATTAGCTGGTGGTAAATTTGTTAATGGTGGAACTGCAACCGATACTGGAACTTTAGCTCTTAGAGTCTTTAGATCATCTACTATTCCTGGAACAGAACCAACATTTGCAGTAGCTGGTGCAAATGTAACTATTTCAGGTGATACTAACAATAGTGATGAATTTCTGTGTGTATCAGGTTATGACTTCAATAGACCAGGATCTTACAATATCCAATTCAGTTTAACAGATAATGCAGATAATTTAACACAGTTATCAGGATATTACTATATTGAAACCAGTGGCGTGGATGTTTCTATGGAAAATGGGGGTACAACACGTAATCTTGCCATTGGTAATGCCACTACAAGTGTTCATACTCTTGGTAGAAATAAACATCCCCTAGCTAGAGATCAAACTAATCTTGATCAACACTCACATACTAATGATCCAAGTGCAGTTAGAATCCAGAGTGGTTTTATTCATAGTAAAGGACCATCAAGCAAGGTTAAAATAACAGGTCTAGCCTCGAAAAATGCAGCAGCCGGTAGTATATACTTCGGTACCAATCCCAACGGATCTGATGATTTTAATGATACCATCACAATTGATGTTGATCCTAAGGCAAGATACAATCAAAGTAGCTTTGATGGTGCTAGTGTTCCTACAGATATAAGTAACCAATATATTAGAGAATCCGCAAGTGCTGTGCTCAGCGACGGTTCTTGGAACAGTTTTACTATTTCTATGGTAAATGAATCAAACATTCCATCAACTATTACAGGAAAAGACCATACTGGTGCAGAAAACGCTGCTTTTGTAATTGATACAGAAGATCCAAGTATTAATACATTTGAAATAGATGTTACTAATTCAACCGCTTACTCTTTTGATCATTGTGCAAATATTACTAAAAATTATGTTATAACTGGACAAGATCCTAAGGTTCGTGTTATGGCTAAAAACACTCAAACCGGTTCAGATCAGATGTTTATGAGAATTATAACAAGTAATACGATAGAAACCGATCTCGGAACAGATGTTTCTTTTAGACATTTTAAGATTTCACAACCCAATGGTGGAGCATTTCAGACTTTCAATGATGTTTCATCGGTTGGCACCACCAGAAACTTTAATCTTGATGATGAAAGTGCAACTGTATTCACAATTAGTGGTGACTTAACAGATACTAATAAATATGTTTTTGGTGTTGTTGTTGAAGATAGAGCTGGGAATGTCAAGGTTCACGATAGTTCGCTTAGATTTGTGTTTGATAGAACCGCACCAGATGTCACGGCAGTTGCAGATAACCCAATTGGAAATATCTTAAGAAATGGTGTTCAAACACGTAAGATTAAGAGCTCATTTGTAAATACTGATATAAGTGTTATTGATACTTCTGGTTCAAGTGACAGTGCATTGTTAACTCTTGGCGGTTCTGAATCCGCTGAATTTGAAAAATTACTTACAGTTAGTGCACAAATTGTTAGGACAAGAGGTATGGATGCCGGTGGTAATCCAGATGGAGATTGGGATGACGGTGCTAATGTTAATACACCTCTTACGGTCTCTGTAAGTAACACAAGTTCAGGGTTCAATCTTGATACAAGTTTTGCGCCATCATCAGAAACGTTGACACTTGATTTTAAACATCAAAATGGTACAAGTAATCTAACCACAGGATTTTACAGTATCAGATGTGCTGTTATTGATAAGTGTGAGAACTTAACTCAATTATGGGAACCTCTTGATTTCTCATTTGTTGTAGATAATGCTCTACCAAGTATTACACTCGTTGGAAAGGGTGCGGAGGTTTCTAATAGTACCTACGGTATCAATGGAACCGGACCCGCATATTATGTTGATGTCACTACTACAGATGGTTGTGCTAATGGTATACCTAGATTTGATATATCTGTTGCTGATTTAGTTAGTAACACAACAGCCGATGGTGAGCTTGGTCACGGTTCGATTACTCTTTCACTGGAAGTGATTCAAGTTGATAACTGTAATAATACTCAAACAAGTTTGGCTGTAGAATGTGCTCCAATAGGAACAGACATTACTGATTTTTCATCTTACTTATTCCTATCTAACTACAATGGAGCTACCATGAACACCATCCAGTTTGCTCCATCTGCAGGTAATCTTACATACCCTGAATACCAGGATGGATCTTTTAGTTACATCTTAATAGCACATGCAATTGATGAGGCCGGCAATACTACTGATGCTAGTTTAGCATATGTTGTCGATCGTACGGCTCCTGTTATCAATGCAGTTCAGCATGTTGGAAACACTGCAATTAGTAAAACTAACTCAAATAACAACGACATTAGTTTTGGATTAAATATTGCAGATATTATTGATAACAACAACACATTATTGACAATTACGGCATCATTATCTAAGGTTGACCGTCAGTATGATAGAGTATTAGATGCTTCCCTTGAAAACTTAGTGGTTTCTGTTGCCGCCGGGGTGTTTGGTGATTCTGTTGACATCTCAACATACAATCTTCAAACTATTAACCTTAAAAGATCAGCTGGACCTGATGTTTCATTAGATCACCACAGATATGATATTAGCGTCTACATTACAGATAAAAGTAAAAACCAGACAGTCCAAAACCTGAGCTTTTACATTGATAATGAGGATCCATCGGGAACACTTGCTACTGTAAATGCCCATAACTACAATGTACTTGGGTCTTCACCTTATAGGGCAGAAGCTCCTGCAAAATATGATTTATTTACCAATGTATCCCATCCTGATGTCAGTATCACACCATCGGATCCATCAGGATACAGTACAGAATCAGATCAATTAACATTAACGGCCAATCATAACGGTACAACATTATATTTATCTAATGATGGTAATACCTGGGATTCTAGTATTCAGGTAACCCACAATACCGCTCTAAATGTCAAATTTGCAAAAGATAATATTGGTACTCAATTAGATGCAAGTTCATATGAAGATGACAGTGTTGATTCAAGACATAGTGAATTGGATAATAGAATTAAACTAACGTTAACAGATCAAGCAGAAAACACATCAGAAGTTGTTGTTAGTGGATTCATCATTGATCGCACTGCTCCAACAGTAACATTAACTAGTGTTAGTGCTACTGAATTTACCTTCGTCGGGGACTCCAATATCACCAAACATTACATTAACACCGCATTGGGAGCCGAGTTACCTCAACTTAGTGTAAATGTAACAGATGAAGGAGTAGGTGCTAATGCTACATATCTTGGTGCTGGAACAAGTGATGACCTCAGAATTAGCTTTTATAATGCCACCACTGGACATCCAGTTAGAAATACTGTAGGAAGTTCCATGGAACTTACTGTTTTGGGAGCTGATTCATATGACGTTAGTCATAGACTTACCAGTGGAAGCTTGGAAATATTCGAGCTTAGTGGTAATTTACTACCATCCAACCAATATTCTTTTGGTGTTAGTGTTGAAGATTTGGCTGGTAACCAAGGAGATGCTTCATTACTATTTGTGTGGAACCTTGAAGATCCTGAAATTGCTATCACGGATCAGGTCGGTAGACAACTTTCGCTATCACATCACACTGCTAAAACTAGAAAAGTTAAACCAAATACAGTTCAGTTGAGCTGTAGCGTTGATGATGTTAGTGGCTCGAGAGATAGAGCCAGCAACAGTGCCGCTTTTGAAAGGTTATTTACGGTTAGTGCACAAGTAATTCAATTTGGCGATACTGATGCATCCTACAATGCTGATCAAGCTGAAAATGGTGCTCGTTCAGATCCATTATTTGTTGATGCTAGTGGTACAGGTACCTATACTTTAGATGCATCATTTGCCTATAACCAAAATGGAAACATTACACTCGATTTTAGAAAGACCGCCACAAATAACTTAGATGAGGGTATCTACAGTATAAGACTTGCTGTTCTAGATAAATGCAATAAGTCAGCAGTTGCACCTGTTACAACATCATTCTTCGTTGACAATACTGCACCCAGTATTACCATAGGTGCACACGGCAATGGTATTTCAGACAGTCAATACTGTGCAAATGGACAACAGACACACTATGTTGATAGAACACTTGGATCCGACTACACCTATGGTGCACCAAGAATTGATATCTGTGTCACTGATGCAACGTTCACAGAAACAGAACTTACACATGGTCCACTTACAGTGTCTCTTAGTGTGGTTAGAGTTGATAAAGATGGTAATACAGTTGGACAAGATAACTGCTTATCGCTTATTGCTGACGTTACACCTTCATTAAACTATTTCATGTCATCACCTGATACCAATCAGACATTCCACTTTACACCACCTGACTCCAGTGTATTCTTAGAATATGGCAACGATAAATACAGATACATTATTAAAGCAACTGCAACAGATGAAGCAGGTAATTCTACAACTACAGACACCAGTTTTGTATACTTGATCGATCGTACTGCACCTGTTATTGCATTAAATACAGCAATTGGAGCTAATACTAACCAGAAGGTAAAATCGGGTGTTGGTAGTGATGTTTCATTTACCACAACAATATCTGATGTTAGTGATGGAACCTTACAATTACTTACCATCTCAGCCTCTATTATTCAGCGCGATAGCGCCTCATATGATGGTACATTATCAAATATAACACCTGAAGCAATCCATGTCAGTGGTGCTATCGATCATAGTATGGTACCAAATACCTCAACCGAACTTACACTTACAGGAACAGGTGCTGTTTTACCACATCATTACTACAATGTCCAGATTAGAGCTACTGATAAATGTAACAATACTGGATCACTTGATATGAGTTTTTACGTTGATAATAATGATCCTTCACTAAGCTTCAAAACCATAACTGGTTCTGATTCACTGTATCGTGCAAGTAATCCAACCCTTTATAATAAATGGACCAACGCAACATATCCTCAGATTACCATCTCTGCCAATGATGTCAGTGGATATAGTAGAACAAACACAGATGCTGGTAGAAACGAGGGTCAAATGACTATAACGGCAGTAACTGCAGCAGAAGGAACAATTGATCCTATTACAGTTTTCTTAGCACAAGGAGATAGCACACCCGATCCTAGTGATTTCGCAGCTTCTATTGATGTTAGCCATGATTTTGAAGTGTCTCTCTGGTTAGCTAAAACAGATGGTGCTGCATTAGAAGAAGGTAGATATACTGCTGGAACAGGTGCTGGTGCAGGCAATAATGTTCACTACGGATCAATTGTATTAACCGTAGCCGATGAAGCAGGAAATAGCTCTGAATTAACACTTGCCGACATCAACGTTGATCGTACAGTACCCACAGGTACACATATTACACAAGAGCAATACTATGCAAGAACACCACATCTTAGCTTAACACCTATTGATCATTCTGTAAGTAAAGATGTTGTAGATGGTATTAAGATGATGGCTTTCTTACGAAAGTCAGATGGTGCAATTGGTGAAAACTTCACACTCCATCATGGTGCACGTAACTATCATAGCAATGATGTCAGTTTTAGTTTATCCGTAGTTGATGGGTCTCTAGTTGCTGGAACAGCACACGATTTAAGTATTAGTGACATCAGTGGTAGTGATACCGAACAAAAACCACATCTTGATGACGGTATCTATCATGTACATACCTTTTATCGTGATCTTGCCGGTAATGCCACACCTGGATGGGACAGTATAGTTGAAGATAATGACACATCTCGTAATGAATTTATAGCAAGCATCGATGATTTGAGTCTCAGTACCATTGGTGATGTGTCTTACAATAACCACAGACTCTTCATTGATCATAAGGATCCTGTAATTGTGTTTACCAATCGTATTGGAGCAAGCTTAAATCCTGCATTTACCTCAGATACTACACCAACCTTTGAAATTTCAGTTAACGATACTTTTATGGAACAACCTATTATCAAGAGAGATCATGGACTCAATCTTAGAGTATTTAGTTCTGTGAACCCACAAACAGATGTTAGCTCATTAATGATAAGAAACCGCACAACTGGTTCAGATTTAGCCGACAATCTTGATTTTTCTGCAGGCGAAAGCTATCAAATAACTTTATTTAACAAAGATGCAACACAGCTAAATCAGATAGGACTTCTCGAGGAAGCATTTGGTCAGTCTGTCAATCCAAGCGATGCATCTGGAATTGTGCTGATTCTTAGTGATAAAAACACAGCTGCGCACGCTAAAAAGGCAGGTGTACATGATAATACCTTAACAATTGCTGGTTCAACTTACTACAGCGCCAATACCAACCTAACATTTTTACCACATCCTTCTTTTACTGTAGATACTACAAGTCCAACAATTGCGGACTCAGATGGTAACCCCATAACAGGAAATATTTATGATTATACTATTGGTCCTTTAGCTGGTAAGGCAGCAAACACTATTACCGGCAGTAGTCTACCACAAGGTAATAGTGGAACAAACACAAACCATGTTGGTTTCAAGCTTTCAGTTACAGATACACCTATTCCTGGAACAGTAGGGGAAGTAGTTATTCAGGCTTATAAAGTTGACCCTACCACAGGTGTGTTAACACCATTAAAATTAGCTAACAATGGCTATGAAGATATAGTATGAGGCTGTTGGTATTAGCGTTAAATAACTAACACATCCAATTAGATGTATCCAAATGAAACATCTAATCTGGTTAACTGTATTAAAAAAATAATGTTTAGGTAAATTATATGTCATTTGTAACATCCTTAACAGTTTCAATGCACGATGCTAGTTTTGCGAATTTATTATTAGCACAATCTGATGAATCTCCTTTGTCAGATGGAACCTATGAACAAGGTAATATTGTACTTACTGTTACTGATCAAGCAGGAAGTATAACTAGATACGTCACATTCGGGAGTTTTGTTATTGATATGAGTGGACCAGAAATGACCACTGATTTATGCTCGAATTTTACTTCAAGTAATAGTAACTTATTTACAAGTGCAAATACTTTTACATTTGATTTTTCTGCACATGATACTATGTCAAATGGTACTAATGATCTTTCTTTGAATATTGACGTAAGCTATTCAGGTAATAGTAATACTAATAGAGTTAGTCTTAGCTACAGCACCCTAACAACGGTTAGTTTGCAAGAACTGACACAGTCTACTGATTATGTTGATACACTCAGAGTTGATGGTTCATCCGGTGCAACTCCATCAAGAATTAATGTTTCAAATGAAGGTAATGCATTTGATGAAGGGTACTATCAGGTCAGATTGAGAGCTACCGATCAAGGCTTAGGCTCTGGTGATACTGGTCAAAACACATCTACTAGACCATTATTTTTAAACTCCGCCGGAACTCGTGTTCTTGTAGATAGAACAGCACCAAATGTATCCAATACCAACTGGACCTGGGATGGAACAGGTGGTCTTTATAATAATCATAACAGTAACCTTAAGCCCGTATTTACGCTTAGTGATTTCAGTGATAATTGGTCCAATGCTGCAGGACAAATAACTTTAACAGTTACTGCAAGTGGGTCAGATGTATCTCTTAGACCAATGAACTCTGATCTTACAACAGCAAACGGTCAATGGTCTCACCAACTTGCAGTTGGAAATGATGATACTGTCTACGTACAAGTTGCGCAATCTGCACAATATCTAGGAAGCAATGTGACACCCATGGCACAAGGAATCTATGGTACTGATAATTCTTTTGTATTCACTTTTACTGATGAAGCAGGTAATTCAAGATCTCGAGGTTTCCCTGATACCATTTACCTAGATGCTTCTGGACCATGGGTATCCGTTAACACTCAAATCCCATCTGATCATGGTGGTATTACCACCCCAATGATTGTACTTAATGTCAATGATTCATATTCCAATGCCTCACTACCACTTCATGCAAGTGCCACCCTTAATGGTACTGCCGTTCAACTTGTGACCGGTAATGGATTAACAAACAGCAATTTAACATCAGTTGCTGGATTAACTAGTTGTGGTACTGATATATCACTAACACATGGAAATGAAAAGACAGTCAAGATTGTTAAGTCTATCACCGGTAGTGCGCCTACTGGTCTTGATGACGGTATCTATCCCGATGGAGATGGAACATCAGGTCTAGTATTTACCTTTACTGATCCAACAGACAACACACAAACACTAGCTGTAGAGGGTTTTACTATAGATAATACACAACCTGTAATTGATTTCTGCACCAGCCAGATCTCAACATTTTCTCAAAATCGTAGTCCAAGAGTAACTATTGGTGTCTATGATACTATCAGTACTTCAGTTGAAATCACTGGAGATGTTTCAGTCCAACTAACTGACTCAGCTGGAGCTGCAAATGGGTCTTTATCACACAGCGATCTGTCTCTTGCATTAGTAACTGATGGAGTAGTTGGTGCTTATGTATCTACATTAGTTGTACCAGCTACCGGTGCAGACCAATACATTATTCAGGTTGGAAATACTGCAGATGCATCACTCTCAGACGGTATTTATACTAATCTTACCTTGACTGTAACTGATGACATTGCTACCACTCCCAAAACCGTTACGACTTCCAGTTTAAGCCAGTTTGTAGTTGATAACTCAGGACCAGCCCTAGCATTTAATGCTGTCTCCGGATTGTTTAATAACTCAGGAATTGGATGCGCCAATGTAACATTAACTGAGAAGGTCTCTGGAGTTCATGGTAATGTTACGGTTTCTGGTGCTCTTGCGGGTAGACAACTATTGTTATCTAATGACGGTACTACCTATAGTGAAACATTAACATTATCATCTAGAGATGATGCATATGACATCAGTTTTGGTTACAGTGGAGCTGCCACCCCAATAGCTCTTGTTTCGAATGGCAGTGTTTCTAAATTTGCTGATAACTCATTAAGCTTTACCGTGACTGATAGTGCCCAAAACAGTACCCCTTACACTTATGACAACTCATTTGTAGTAGATCGTAAGGGTCCAGAAGTTACAGTCACATCACAGGTTACCGCTACTGGTTCTGGTCGCAATGCAATTGGAAATAATGTTAACTACAGTAATAAAGCACATGTCACTGCAACTGATAGTAACCCTGCTCAGTTCACAGTTTCAGCTAATGATCTGGTTTCATTTAATGGTGCAGATGTTTCAACTTGTGATAATATAACCTTAACCGCTTCTTTAGGCACTGCAGATTTAATGGTTAATGGAGGTTCATCCATTACCTTGGCCAATGGAGGTAGTGTTGATATCTGTCTTGCACAGTCAGATGGTGATGCGCTTGATCAAGGCGACAACATTGTTGTTTTACATGCTAGAGATGAACTTAATAATATTACCTCAACTACTTTATCAACATTTATAGTTGATCGTACCGCACCAGAAGTAACAATACACAGACAAGTGGTCTTACAAAGTGACTCCGATTTTGTAGTAGTAGGAAATACAGGTGCATATATTGAAGTTTCAGCAAATGATAACAATAGTACTGAAGCTGATGATATTTTAGTAACATGTTCTCTTAACGACTCCACTACAGCCGGTTACTTATCAGTTGGTCCAGATAGACCTTCAATTGGAAATTTCTTTACAACAGTTAGTTTAACTCACAATACCAGTGTATCTTTATGGTTTGCCAAAGACGCAACTGGTACTGGTTTAGATCAAGAAAAATACGATTCAGTTAGTTTGTGTTTCACCGATTTAGCCGGAAACCAAAAGATACAAGGACTTGATACATTCTATATTGATACCGAGGCACCAACACTTACAGTTACGATGGCCGCAGAAATGGAAGCAAGTCTTAATGATAGAACCAATAACACTCCCGCTAATACTGATAGTACTAGAACAGTCACAGTAAATGCCACAGATACAAGTATGCAGAAAAGAGCAGTTGATGATGGAAAGATTACTGCAGCTCAAAATGTGTTTACAATTACGGGTAAATTTGGCAATGATACTGTTTTTATGAAGAGAACAGGTGGAAATTATGCAAGTTCATTGACAATTAGCGGAGATGTAGATATTAGTTTATTACTTGCAAGTGCCGCTACCGGAACAGCTTTATCACCATATAATGGAACTATTGACTTTAGTATTGATGATGTTGTAGGTGCACAAACAGGCAGTGGTTCAAGTGACCAGTTATGTGTCGATAGAACAGATCCAACTATTACTGTTGTGGATACAGATGGAACAGGTTTAATTTCAAAAACAAATGACTTGACACCAAGAATTAAGTTGCGTGTTGCAGACTACTATGACAGTAACAATTCAGCAAGACCACTCTATGTCACCATTTGCGGAGAAGTGGCCAGTTCGTCTACACATGCCAGTCTAGTGGGAACACAATTACTATTATCATTAATAACTGATGGTTCACACAACACATCGAATGCAGCAACAACCAACCAATCCATAACATCTACAGATAACAGTGCAACGGTTGTTTATCAAATGAGTCTAAACGACATAGGTGACTTTTCAGTTAATAATCATGAACATGAGACAGACGAAGAAATTGGTCTTGGACAATACAGTGTGTCATTATATGTTACTGATAGTGCAGGAAACTCAAGTTCAACTAATGCAAGTTTCACACTTGATACATGTACATCCACCATGACTATTGGAACTCAAGTTGGAGGAACTGACCAACATACCAATGCAGTTTATCCATCAATGCGATTCACACCCAGCGATCTTTGCAGTAATACTATTAGAGTTGATGCAAGAATGGGGCGCTACGCTTCTGGATTTTATGATAGTACCGTAGGTGTAGGTCTTTATGCTGGTTCAACAGCTCCAACAGCTGAAAGTGATTTTAGCACAAACTTTTTAGAATTAACTAATGGTGATGAGACAACTCTTTATTTTGCACAGGCAGATGGTGCACAATTGACCGAAGGAAAATATGGATATAACAGTACAGATAGCAGTACAATCTACATTAGAATGGTTGATGAAGCTGCTTACAATACATCAACCACTGGTGGTGATGTATCACTTCATGCTGGAAATACTAGAGTCAGAGCTCTTAAACAGTAATAAGAATCTTAACCTTTAAATCAAAGTAAGATAAATTAATGTACATTTAGTTTATCTTAGATTGATTGACTAACCCGTGCCGCCATGTAATCGTCATCTACCTGACAAACCATTTTGACAAACTTATCACATGGCTTTTTCTTTCGACCACGTCCTTCCATTGGGGAAACCGACATAATACCACGCTTAAAGATATAGAGCCATTCCCCCATAGACTCAATTTGAGGAAGATAGTCAAGACTCAATGCATGTTTTCGGTAAAATTTAAAAAAGTAACTGTGAATAGGTTTAGAAAAGTTAATTCCAAGGTCATAAATCTCAGATGCCTTTTGAAGTTTAGTAAACAAATCCGGAAACTTGTTAAACTTAGGCAAATAATAGTCTTCCGAATCTTCACCTACAGGTTGTCCACTATCATCAATGTCACCAGTCCACTCAATACGGTTATAAAGCAATGCCATTAGATTAATAAAATCCACTGGATCAAACTGATGAAGCACTCCAATAGCCAACATTTTAGTTAAAACAATTGATGCTGCTTCAGGCAATGTTTTTACCATGTTGGTCAAACGATGATAATGCCATTGTTCTCGATGAATCATAGCAATATGCCTCAAACATTGTTCCTTCTGGTCACTATCAAGTGTCGAGAGGTAACTTTCAAGGATGACTTTTGAAAAGTCATGGATAGGATCCGCTTTAGGAAAATCAGGATTTGCTTCCTGATAGTATGACTGTAGGTTTGTTGGTACCAAAAGTCGAATAAGATCAGAATAGGTCATTTTAGTAGGCATACTAAGATGAACTTCAGGCACCTTAGTATTAATGCATCGAAGAATATCTGGTTCGGGCATCATATGAACAATATAGCCTTGGGTATCCATTCCACGGCGTCCAGCCCGACCACTTGCTTGTTTGTATAGACTATGAGACATGTAACCACACATCACTGTAGTACGAATCGGAAGGTTAATACCCACAGAAATGGTGGAGTCGGAAAACAGTACCTTGATTTTGCCATCTCTGAAAGCATCAAACATAAAATGTCTCTGCCAGACTTTCATGTGCGAAACATATACCCCAATACCATACTCAAGAGAATCCTTAATCCATTGAGGCATGTTATCGGGGACACTCTGAAGGTCTGAAGGAAATCGCCATTTCCTGAGTAGTTTTCGAAGCGCATGAACATTGATTTTTTCCTCCTCTCCTTCATCAGGGAGTGGTTTACTCCAGTCATCCTTTCCCTTTTCGTTCTTTTTACTACGATCCTTTTTATCCCTTGCCCGATGCTGTGCTTTATTATAGGCATCCATCTTCTTTTGGGCAACACGATACTCTTCATCAGCATGCTCTACCTGAGAAATATGTGCTACTACTCTTTTGCATAGGTGCTCGGTTGCGCCAGCAGTAGTATTAAATACCATAACGGGTTGCTTATCATTTGAAAATAGATAGCACAATAGATTGTAAATATTTTCTTGGGTAGGTTCAACCTCAACATCGACCAGTGCATCATCAATCTTCTGGTTAATTACCGTTTCGTTTTCGGAAACGACAGTTTGTCCAAATTCATACTGAATGTCCCTATCTTCAGGAATATCAGGTTTAGGTTGCTCCTTGGTTCGAAGGATTGAGGTTAGATCTCTTTTGGTAGGATCAAAACGGTTAATCAAACACGATAGTTTCTTTGCACCTTTTAGATTTGCTGAAATCATTCCATCCTTTGGAGCTTCAGAGCCTTTGAAAACCAATGGTTGAAGTGGAATAGGGCGAACACGATAGGTAATAATCTTTGTCTCGAGTGGTCGATCTCCTTGAAGGCCTTGAATATCTGAAACAGCTCTCATAACTTCTTCAGGATCGCCAAGTGTAGCAGATAGCAATACCAGCTGTGCTTGATGAGGGATATATTGTGACCACCATAGAGCCCGTGTTACTGCGCTCAAATGGACTTCATCGAAAACAATGATTTTCAGATTAGAAACGAAACTCTGATTAATTGGCTCTGTAATAAAGTCTTCCACACATTCTACTGAGATTACAAGTATCTGAGAAGCGGGTGCTCTCTTATCATCATAAGTGGCAAAATTCCTTGTTAATGTGTCAAGCATTTTTGTAGAATAGTTATAGTGTTTGTTATGATGTTCACAGATGTCTTTGACACTATCCCTCATAACTTCACTGTTGGGAGAAATAATAAGAGCTGTTGACTTGGCACCTGACGGTGTATCACGTGCCAAGATTTCATACGCGGTGATCAAGTTTGCAGCCCATGTTTTACCACATGAAGTTACAACATCAGCCACAACGTTATGCCCCTGATGCAGGTGTCTGGCCATATCTGCTTGCCATCCTGAAAACTTATCATTTGGATAGATTGGTGTTTCGGGAGGACCACGAACTGCCTTTTTACCTTTCTTTTGTTTAAATTCGCGATGCACCAATGCATCTGGTTTAAGAACATACCCTGTACTCTGATAATTAAGTCTGGAAGGCTTACCTGAAATCTTCCAGCCAGGTAAGTGTCTTGAAGATGCAATAGCTATGTCTTCTTGATGTGTCGGAACCATGATGTACCAGATATAACAAATCATTTTTTCAGAAATCTGACCTTTAAAAATGTTAGATATATTATATGTTTTTAATTTTCCCAATGATAATGTTTGGTGTTGTCCTTGGAGTATTGTCATCTATTTACTATCTTATAAATGGACGAAACGAACACGGTGGATTGGCGCCTCACGGAAATTGGATTGCATCACACAAACATGAATTTTTCACATCAGAAATGGAGTCTCAAGAACCAGACTTATTAGATATCAATATTGATATAGAGAAAAAATGGGAACCTCCATACTATCCAGATATTGAAGAATAGAAAATGACATCTCACTTTAAATTAATGAGAGGACTTAATAATTTAGGTAACACCTGTTACTTGAATTCAATAATCCAGATATTGTTCAACACACCTGGATTTTATGAATCATTTAAAAAATTTGCATCATCAACCAACAATAATCATCCTTTACATAACACATCAATGGCTTTTTACAAACTAATGATCGGTTATCATATTGACCCTGATAACCAAAAACTCAAGCAATATTTAATTGAGTTTGTTAGAAGTTTTCAACAGGGTCATGAGCAATTTGGATTTGGACAACATGATATTCATGAATATCTGACATTCTTGTTTAGAGCTATTCATGACACTATGCATCATGAAACATTTTTCAATATTACGGGAAATATAGCTAATAATGGTGATCGATTAGAACAAGAGGCTCTGGAAAGTCATCGTATAAATGGTAGCTCAACTACAGAACTAATGTTAAAACCTAGTAGTGGTAAAAAACGCCCATGTTATAATTCTTCGATATTTAGTATGTTTACTGGTCAATATCATTTTCAAACACAATGTTTAAATCCCGGTTGCAAGTATGTATCAAATAGGTTTGATACGTTTCGTTGTTGCGAAGTACCAATTTCAAATCCGGATTTAACAGAAGTGCCTTTTCAAAACATAATAAAAGAATTTGCATCGGTAACACAGCTAGAAGATGAGTATGAATGTGACAAATGTAAAGTAAAGACAAGATCTTACAGACGCTGTACCTTCTGGAGACTTCCTCAAATACTTGTTTTTAGCTTAAAAAGAACTATTGGGCACTTTAAAAATGGACAATATATAGAGTTTAAAGATAATCGAAAGGTTCTATTACCAGAAACCATTGATCTGTCTGATTATGTTTCGGCACCAAGACAAGATACAAAATATAAGTTATATGCTACAGGAAATCATTTTGGAACCCCACGAGGCGGACATTACTATGCAACTGTGAAACATGATAATAAATGGATGATTGCTAATGATGAAGTTATTAATGAAGGTAAAGGTGATCCGAGCCATGCATATTTATTATTCTTTCATAAAATTTGATGGTCATATTTAAATTATAGATGAAAACTCGAGCACAGAGAAAAAAGGAAAATAACTCACATCCATATAAAAGAAAGACTGTGACTACTAAATCAAGAATTTTTCTAATCACGGAAAAAAACGGTGATTCCGGATGGGTCTCAAATGCAGTTACACCTGATGCAGCGGTCACCTCATTTCAAACCGAAGTGACCAATACCAAAGGTAGTTGTACCCTAAAAGGATCAATTAAGTGGATAGAATATACTGATATTGAAAATACTATGCCAAGCACTGATCGACCATGTTATATGTCTATGTTTAAGTTAAATCAGAAGGACTATTATATTGAACTTCTAACCAAACCAAATTCTAAAGTTGGATGGATACCAACGAGTTTTGATTAACATGCTCCATAGATAGGGTATGCAACTAACATATATGAAATCAGGTAAAATATACCTAGAATAAACCCATCAATCATAGTACCTACATAGGGAATAAAGCTAATTATGGTAAATGGGACCTTGAGAATAGGCACAAAACTAATCAAAGTTAATGCAGCTGTTGCAATACCTCCGCAAATTAACCCCTTATATATACCGTTTTTAATACCAATCGATTTAAATTTACCTTGCTTTGTTCTGCAGTGACGCAGCGCTCTAACAATATTTGTTACAATTGTAATACCAACAATAACACCCAAAACTGCAAGTTTTGGTAAGATAAGCGCTCCAATAATACCACCAGGCATCTCTAATCCATCAACCAAGGTTGGTGCAAATAAGGTACCGATAAAAGCCAAAAATGTTTCCAACATATAATATTGTTATTAAAAAAAATGAAATTCCGTTAAATTTATAAGATGTCAGAATCTGCTTTAAGAAAGAGAATTAATATTGCTAATGCTATGGACAGTATTAGCCTTAATGATAATGATATATTTTTTGAACAAGACACTGATCTTTCAGCAGACACTGTTTCTTCTGAGCAAACAGTGTCCACTGATAATACTGAAGACTTCGTTGAACTTAGGCAGAGAATGGAAGAACTAGAGGCACAAGTCGCAACTTATAGGCTTCAGAGCTATGGATTATCTGGGTTACTTGTTTACTTGCTAGTTCTTTATACTGCCGTAACGGTTGGTTCTATATTTTAAACGGTGTATCAGAAATCATGGTTCCGCAATAAGGTACTGGTGACTGATGATATGGGTGGTATTTGTAAAACCCATCTTTAACCGCATGTTCTAATAAAAATTCAAAATTGTCCCAAAATTCTTTAGTATGACCAATGCTTTTGGTCATTACATGAGCTAATTCATGTAATGCAACGAATACTAAAGTATTTTCATCAATTATATTGTTACCGTCTTTTCTTTCTCTAACACACATAAAAATCTTTTGTCCTTTGTTTACAGTGTAACTGGTAAATTTAGATTCTGGTTTGCTTTCCAACAACACCGATTTAAACTGTTCATACATACGATTGATTGCTTGTTTGCATGATAAACCACAACTATGTATTTGATCTTTTTTATTATTCATATGTCTAACAAAGCTTTCTAACCGAATTCTGATTTTTGCTAATTCATTGGCAACTTTTCTTTGATTTGGTCTATTGAGAACTAGATAATGTCTATTATCTATATCAGACATTACGCTAGACACTTCAGAATCAAAGCCTTCAATGAACTTATAGCCACTTATAGCAATAATCATGAGGGTTACAATCATTACAAAATTCTTAGGCATATATAAAATGCAACCATTAATTTATTTGCTTGAGAATTTTGTTTGAATTCTTTATCCCAAAAGGAATGTCGATACTGTAGATACTTTTAAACATATGTACCGATTCTTTAGGGTAAAATTCTAAATATTTATTAACTATACTGTTTGATCTAGAGGTGACGGATTTCTTAAAAAGTTCATAAAATAGTTCTTCAGAATCTATTTCTCCTCTGATTACACTAATAACATAATTTTTGATAGTAACGGAAGAACTACGATTATTGCAACATCTGTGGAGTAACGAAATAAATCTCATGCTTGATGATGAACAACACTCTATTGTTTCCAATGGATCATGATGTGTAAACCCCTGAACTGGATTTACAGATCTAATTTCACACACTTTAATCCATCTCTTTAGATTTGTTCCAGCTATGCTACAATGATATTCCCCTTCAGCAAGGATTAGCCAAAAATATTGCTTTAAAAACCTATTTATACATGTAAAGATTTCCGTGTAATCTCTATTTTGTTGTAAGAAATTTAACTTCTTGGTTATTAATGGAATAGTTTTGGAAAGATCAATAATGGGTTGTAGCACTTCAATAGGAAGTGAACTACAAAGGTGTGCATTATTAACAGAATCTTTAAAATTTAACCAAAAATATTCATAACCGCAGTCAGGTTCATTATTTAGTAAAACCTGACTGTGTTGTAAATCTTTATCAATGTATGCTGAAACATCCATATATTTAATGAATATATAATCATTTTAGATAGAATAAATCAAAGTTATGTTTGATTTCCAGTTAATTTAGGTTAAATTATAAATCTATCCACATTTTCTATCACAATGTGCCTCATATCTGGACATTTCGAAGTTAATACTATTAATATTTTTTGGAAAGATAGCGTGAGCGGTATGCTTACTATCTAAGTTCCACACACTTAGGGTACAAAAGTTACCTCTTTTTGGAGATAATGAGATACCACTAATTAGTTCTGCATCCTTTTCTTCCATACACATAGTTTCACTTACCAGATACATTGACAATGTTAACCAGGTATTATCTGCTTCCACACCATTTACTCTAAATTTAAATGATCCTCCTTCCTTGTTAACTGGTGCTTCCCACTGCGGGGGAATACCATCTCTCATTAAAAACCACATATCTCGATTTAAAAGAGATGGTAAACCATTAAATATCTCCCAAAACTCTTCAACAGTAGACATTGTACAATGTTTACGATAGTCTTCAAGTCTCCAACCATTATTATCGATAGAATGTGACCACAATACCCATTTATCAGATAACATATGAGAGCCATCAGCATTCAGTGTTTCAGGATGGTCCTTATCAAATTGTTCAATAAAGCTAGGTTTATCTGCCTCTTGTGTTGTCATCATATAGTAACAGAGTTATTTTCATTTTTTTCTATTATTAATATTATATGATGTTTTTATTAAATCCTATGTGGTATATTGGATTATTTGTAAGTATGTATGAAATAATTACCGCCTTTATGGTTGTGCTTTATGCTGGTTTAATAATATAAGTATTAATTAATACAACTAATTAACTTTTGATAATCAATAGGTATGTATTTTTTTCCACCGACAAGATAATCTGCTATTAAGTGAGCGGTTATTTCATTTGGATGATAAAGTTGTCGTTTCGTCCCAAAACGACTGTTATAAGGTTCAATATCTTCAATCTGATGCAATATAGTTTGGTTTTCATCTCCATATGACGCAGCATACGGATTAACCACTTCTAATAATAAACTACTAAATTTACACTTGTGTATTAATGCAACCGGGGCATATATCGGACCACCATCGTCACTTTGCCAGGTCCATTCATATTTCTCTGCATCAGGGTTTCTAAGTAAATATGGTGATAAAGCTCCAAAATCTACATTAGACTTGGTAAAACCAATTTGCTTGTAATATTTTTCAAATTTATCTGGTTGTTTTCTCTGTTGAAGATGAACCCATTCATGTGCAATAATTTTAAGAATATGGTTGTTTTCTTTAGTAAACATTTTAGGTGTTAACATAATCATTGTTGTGCCCCATGTAAAGGGAAAGTCCCAGTATACCCCTTTCTCTAGTAAAACAAAATCAATAGTTCCAACAGAACAACTATACGGGGCTAATAGGTTTTCTAATTTTCTCATTAAAAACAAAAGTAATGTTTTTTGCTCAGAGTTAAATACTGATATTCTATTGAAATGGGCTTTAGTACATCCCTTATTGATGTAGAGAAATTGTAGCTTGGGATGAGCTTCTACAGGTGTCAAAAAATTAATTCTCATTACTATAAAAAAAATAGATTTATTTTATATTGATGAATCAATATCCTGGCTATAATGAAGATCCTAGGATAAAAAGAAGTATTGATAAATGCAAACGTTTGGGGTTTTCTATAGAAGATTTCAAGCAAAAAAAATCACCTGGTAAATGGTATAATATTAGCACCATTAGAGGGTCAGTGTGCACACCAAAATATGGTGTTATCCATATACCCAGGTTCGGCAATCAAGTTCAGGTTGGTGCTGGTCCGCAACTAGACGTAGATATAACTCACTTATATCATCACTCATCAGTGAAATATCTTCAAGATATTCTCGTGAATGGATTAATAACAAGGTCACCTTACCAATATAGTAGGAAAAATGAGGATGACCATGAACAATTGATATTTTTTAATTATTTGGCACAGGGAACTAAAGGTATATTTAGAACAACAGAATTAAATATGAAATCAAGTAATATTATGTTTGTGCTTAACTACAAACAAATTTATGCAGATTACAGTAAAGGGAATATTGGAAGTCTCCAAGATATATCCATATATCCAGACTTACGTAACTTTGATGATATGTTACAACCTCTATGGACCCAACATAAACAAGAATCAGAACGACAGCAAGTTCCGGACAATAGATGTGATGAGATTGTGTTTGGTTTTGGTTGGGCAAATCCTCCAGAAAAAGGGTTTTTGTATTTTCCTATCTCTAAATACATTGAATGCATGTATACTGTACCAAGTCAAACACATATTGTAGCACAAATCTTGAAAGACCAAGGTTTGAAGATTAAGGTTTACACTGTACAAAATTCACAGTTAAAACCAACTGATGTTTTTGATTCTGATCCTAGATATCAACATATTGTGAGTCTTTGCCAAGATAAAAAGACAAATAAAGCTACATTGCAAGCGCTGGCAACAAAATATAACTTACCAAAATCTGGATCAAAGCAAGAAATATGTAATCGTTTATTACACTTTGTACAATTTTAAGAGAACAGTAATATATAAAATAATGGCATTATCTAATATTGATAGTGAACACGCAAACAAGCTTCTATCCCAAATAAATACAAATTTTGACGTTAACTCATTAGAAGCAGTAAAAACAACCATGTCCAATATGCAAAGCTTAAACAATTAGCAAAACAGATGGAAATGATCAAAAGAGAAGCCTTTCAAGTAATCAATGAAGCCAACGAGCAACAAACATTGCATTCTGTGAAGTGTTCCGTGAAAAAAGTTAGTGGTAAAAATTATTACCTCTATAAAAAAACAAATGGGGAAAGATATTTTTCAATTATATACAGACATTTTTTTAGGAAGATATTTTTATGATTTTGATAAAACCTTCGAGTTGCTTTAGTTTTTCGCATAGTAATCAATATCTGATATTTTTACATTATACGGTAGTTTTATGTTTTTATGATAAGGCATAAAACGTGCGGTTTTAGATCTTCCCTTAGAACCTCCATTAGTATTCCTTTTAAGAGCATTATAACTGTCTCGGTTACACACCACATTAACCATAATTTTCCCAATTAATGTTTGGAAGCATTTTGTTAAATATCTCACCCCAGATACATCGCCCATTTGTGAATGGGTGACAAATGTTTTATTTGCATAAGCAATTACCGTATCATCGAAAACCAATTCATTTGATTTTAACCCAAATTCTTTTAAACATGATGGTAGCAAAAAGTTTTTAACAATGTGCACCTTCTGTTCTCCATTAAAAGGTTCAAAATTCACTTCTTTAATCCGATCTCTAAGTGGTGAAGGCAAACGACTAGGGTCGTTATAACTAAAAATAAAGGTTACATTTGAAAGATCTAAATCAATACCAAGATAGTGATCTTGGATATGCTTGTTTGTACTGGAATCTGTAACATGTGTTAACAACCCATATATATCCAGTGCAGTATCATTAGATACCTTATCTAGCTCATCAATATAGATGACCGGATTTAAACATTTTTCTTTAATCAGAATATCTGTAAATTTTCCTTGATGTGCACCTTTCCAACACCTCATACTACCACTAAAATATGTTACATCTCGAAGACCACCTACTGAAATCTGATAAAAAGGTACACCCATTACATCGGCAATGCCATGTATTGCTAAACTTGTTTTACCGACACCTGGTGGTCCAACAAGACCCAAAATTCTTGGTTGTGGATTAGGAGTTAATAATTTTGAAACAAGATATTCAATAATTTCAGACTTAGCTTTTTCCTGACCATAGATCTGAGACTGCATATGATCCCAGGCTTTTTGTAAAAAAGCAGTTGTTTCCTCAAACGTATTTTCTAAGGATATGGGAAGTGGTTTTAAACCGGTCGGTAGTTGTAAAATCATCTGTAATGCAGTTAAAGATGTACTGTTATTTTCAGGATCATCTTCGTATTCCCTAAGCATCTGCAAACATTTCCCCTTTATTAGATCAGGTTGATTAGAACTTAGTATATCATCTTTTACATTAGTGCTAGTTCCAACCATATTAAGTAACCGATGTTCCTCGTTTGATACCGTCGTACGTGGTCTTTTAGATGGAGGTTCATATGATTCATCCTCATCTGATGATACAAAATCATCATGATTATCTAATAGTGAAGAAGTTATTGGATGATAAGTCTGATCAACTATCTCTTTTATTTCTCTAGAATAACCTGACATAAATACATATCTAACTCATATCATTTTTAGGTAAAAAAAGTTTATACCAAAAAATGATTATAATATTTGTAAGTATATAATGTCTCTGGTGCACGCAATCAAAACAGGTAATGATGGTGTTAAAACAATTAAAAAAGTGCAATTCGGGGTGCTTAGCCCTGAGAAGATTTTAGCTGAAGGCGTTGCTGATATTCATAAACACATGACTAAGGGTGGAGAACTACAAGGCACATTAATGGACCCCCGTCTTGGTGCGACCCGAACTACTAAAAATACAGTTACTGGTCTAGACAGCAAAATGGATCCTGGTCTATTCGGGTACTGTGTACTGGCTCTACCGGTATATCATCCTATATTTTTTGGTACAATACATAATGTTTTGAGAGTTGTGTGTCCAAACTGTTCTGCTATTAGAGAGCATAATGAAGGTGATACCAAAGTTCTTAGGAAGAAAATCAAAACGCAAAGGATTGCTAAGCCTTCGAGATTATCCATGATTCAGGATCATGTTAAAAGTGCAAATGTTTGTACCTACTGTGGTACATCTTTTTCGGATGTACAGACTGATAAAACACAGATACTTGGTTTTGCCTTTTCTTCAAAGGGTAAAGAGGGTGAAAAGATAAAAGAACCTAAAAACGCCAAAGTAATCTATGATATTTTGAAAAGAATTTCTGATGCTGACTCTGAACTTATGGGGCTTGATCCAAAGCATTCGAGACCTGAATGGTTAATGTATACAATTTTGCCAGTGCCACCACCAACAATGAGACCTTCGGTGGTAGCAGATAATAACAAAACATCTGACGATGATATTACTCAATCTCTTCACAACATTATTAAATCAAATAACATCCTAAGTGCTTGTTTAGCCGACGAGGAAGCTGAAGCTACTCGAAGCGGTACAACAGACATGTATGGGACTCCCAATGTTGTTAGTACTTGGCAATCATTGCAATCACAGATTGCATCATTGGTTGATAACGAAACAAATTCATATGCTAAAGTGTGTAACAGAGCACAGCGTCCCCTCAAAACTATCAAAGGAAGGCACAAAGGTAAAGCCGGACGCCTGCGTAATAATCTTATGGGGAAACGTACGAATTATTCAGCACGTACTGTTATTACTGCTGATCCCAACCTAGGGCTTGATGAAGTAGGTGTCCCAATTGAAATGGCGTATATTCTAACATATCCAGAAGTAGTTAATGCATACAATATTGATGCATTAACCTCTTTAGTACGCAGAGGACCAAACGTATACCCGGGAGCCAAAGAAATAAAGAAACCAGGTCAGTCATACACAATTGATCTCGATTGCATTCAAGACAGAGATTCGATCAGGCTTGAGCATGGAACAATTGTCTATAGACATGTAATTGACGGTGATATTGTTTTATTCAACAGGCAGCCTTCACTCCACAGAATGAATATGATGGCACATTATGTTAAAATTCTACCGGGTCGATCTTTTAGAATTAGTGCTAATATTACTCAACCTTATGGTGCAGATTTTGATGGTGATGAAATGAATCTTCATTTACCACAGAGTGAAATGACACGAAGAGAGATTGAGATGCTTGCTCTTTCACCGACACAAATTTGTAGTCCACAGTCCAATGCCCCCGTTGTTGGTGCTGTACAGGACACTATGTTGGCAACATATCGGGCTTCTAGTGAACAGACTCGTGGTTACAATATTGGCGAACCATACAATATTAACATCAAAGACTTTATGAATCTAGCATTATGGATTAACAATACACCTGAACGTTTTGAAAACTTGAAGGATAATAAATGGACAATGCAAGATCTAATTAACCTGATTTTACCACCTATTACTCTGTCTCGTAGAGGTAAAGGAGATAGTAAGCTTGTAATCAGTAATGGTAAGCTTATTGTCCCAAAGTCAAACAAAGGTGAAATCGTGCCAATGGCGAAGTCAAATAGTTTGCTCGGTGCAAGTGCAGGAAGTATTTTTCATATTGCATGGAATGATCTGGGTCCAACAACCGCTAAAAATCTAATGGATGATTTGTCCAGGGTAATGTCACAATGGTTAATGATCAGTGGTTTTAGTGTTGGTCTTAGAGATCTGGAGATTCCAAAAGTTTACATGGACGAAATTGACTATGATAAGGAAGCATATTTAGACAAGGCGTATCAGCTTATCGAAGGTCTTAATAATGGTAACTATACTGACAAGTTTAGAGAAAGTTTAGGTCTTGGCAAGAGAGGATTAACCGCAAATGATTATGATCAATTTGAGCAGGATATGATGTTTATTCTAGACACCTGCCGTAATAGAGTTCAGGAGTATGTTGCCAAACACATCTATGAATATGATGTTCAACCTGGAAAACAGAGAATTTATGATAATCGTTTCATGTCAATGGTTGCTTCGGGTTCTAAGGGTAAACCAACAAATGCCGTACAAATTGTTGGAACTCTGGGTCAGCAGGTGCTATCTGGTGCTCGTGCCGGAGATTACTATTACCGCCGACCACTACCTTTTGTACCAAAGGACGATCTCAGTCCAGAAGGTCGGGGATTTGTGATTAATTCCTATAATAAGGGTCTTAATTTCATGGAATACATTTATCATGCTATGGCTGGTCGTATGGGTGTTATTTCCACTTCAATTAAAACCGCAGATACTGGATACCTACAGAGAAAGCTAATGAAGAGATTGGAAGATATTGGAACTTATTATGATGGCACGGTTCGACTTGCAGGTACCGCTATTGTACAGTATGTTTATGGTGGTGATGGCTATGATGGCTCAAAGGTTGAGAAACAGTATATCAATCACATAACTCATAGTATTGATGAAATTAAACTTAAATATGGATACTCAAATGCTGATTGGGATGTTTACAAAACATTTTTACCAAGTACTTATACATATGATGAAGCGGCTGAGAAAGAAGCAGTGAATGATGAAGTATTAGATATTATTAAAGACTGGAAATACCTTAGGGATCGTTATCAATACAATATCCCAGATTCTGTGCCATCTGTTGTAAATTTTGATCGTCTTATTGATGGTATACTGTCTAAAATGGAATCATCGGGAAGCCTTCCTTATCTAAACGATGATTCAGTACTCAAGCCATCCCATGTGAGAGAAGCCATCAATACGCTTGTAACGGACAAGCTTAAGCTCCCAACAAACGAGAGTATCAATCATCATTGTATGAAACAATTTGTGGCTCTTTTGAGATCTAAGATTTGTTCAAAGAAACTGATCATTGAGAAAGGATATAACAAATTTGCTCTTGACAGACTCATGGATGAGATACATTATAAATTCTATAATGGTATTGTAACACCAGGAGAAGCCGTTGGAGCGATTGCCGCCCAATCTATTGGTGAACCAGGTACTCAGATGACCCTAGATGCTTTCCACAGTACTGGTGCAAAGATCACGGTATCTGGAGGTGTTCCAAGATTTAAGGAGATTCTATCATTGACCAAAATGAAAACTCCATCAGTTTCCATTTATCTCCAAGGTTTATCCATCCCTCAGGGAATGACTAATCTGATCAGAACTAAAGCTGATCTATTAGGTGGCGTTGATGGACATGATAATGTTAAAACAATTGCCGAGGTGGATGAATTTCTACTGAAGATGGTTGATCTTGGTCATAGAGATGATGCTAAACAGCTTAAAAAAGAGTTGGAGAGTAAATACCTTCAGGAAGGCGAAAATTCAATTCTAAGGATAAGTGAAAGATTTGAATACATTACGATGAGGGATCTTGTTGATCGATCTGAAATAATTTTTGTGGATAGAGCGGATAATGACCCTGATAAAGATGATATAACTGAGGCTTTTTGTTTCGACCCAGACCCACCTCAATATCCAATGATATCGATAAGATTTGAACTTAACAGGGATAAACTAGTTACCACATCAACAGACCTTGACAAATGGATAGCTAGCTCACTCGATGCAATCAAAAAATTCGAATGTAATGGGAAATCTGTTATGAGGGCAATATATTCAATGAATGAACTAGAATCCATTAATCAGAAAGAATCTGAACTTTTGAAGGCTACAATTAGAGGCATTTCAGATATTGTGAAAACAACTGTTCGCAAGGAAAAGAGAGATATTAGATTTGGTGGGAAATACGGTAAGGTTGTCAAGAGATCTGATTCAGATTATAAGAAGCTTGCTGATGTAATGATGAGTGCAGATGACTACATTATTGATACCGTTGGGTCTAATATTTCAGATATATTAGGAATGGATAATGTTGACCCATACCGTACTTACTCAAACGATATTAACGAGATGCACCGGACCTTCGGTATTGAAGTTGGTCGTAAATCAATTATAAGGGAAATTAAGGAAGTTCTAGAAAATTCTGCAAAGGCTAATATTGATCATCGCCATTTAGCATTACTCGCAGATGCCATGACATGTAGAGGCTTTATGCAAAAGATTGATCGGTATGGTGCTAAGAAAGGTGAATCTGGTCCTCTGGCTCTTGCAAGTTTTGAAGAAACAACAACAGTTCTATCCAAAGCAGCAGTGTACAGTGAAGAAGACCCCATGGCTGGTGTAAGTAGTAATGTTATGTTTGGTCAATATATTAAACTTGGAACTAATGCATTTGATTTATACCTTGATGAGACAATGTTGCTTGAATATGGTGTTCCTCCCAAGAAGGAAGATATGCAAGACTCAGGAGCATTCGATATAAAGGATATTGAAATGTGTACAGACGAAGGCATGATGTTTGATTTCGCTTTATAGTTATTTAAAAAATACTTGATGATTAATATCAACATATGGAAAAACTAAAACCTAAGGTAAGACCAGTTAGACGTAGTATCCCGGACCCCATACCAGAAAGATCTGAAATTAAAGAGCAAATTCCTAAGAAAAGATCCATAACTATGGTTAAACGTACTTTGGATGATCTGATAAATGATAACAATAACAATAGTTTTGTCGAAACAAAAATAAATGTTTCGTCAGAAAAAGAGGTTCAAACCGATAAAGAACCAGAATACAATATACACCCTCAACTACAAGAAATTTTACAATACTTAGCAGATAACGAACATGTTTATATGGTAAACAATCCTAATGATGACATATCTGTACAAATAGATACTTTGAATAACAAACTATCCGATAGAAACACTGAAGATAACAATATATTGCAAAAACTCGATGCTTTAATGGGGAAAATAGATGAATTAGAACAAAAAAATAACAGTTTGCAGGCTTTATTGTCAGATAAGACGAGTGAATTGTCAAAATTACCTCAGATTATGACAAAACTTGAACAGCTAGAAACCTTGGCTCTGTCACAGCCTGAACCAGAACCAGAACCAGAACCAGAACCAGAACCAGAACCAGAACCAGAACCAGAACCTGAACCTGAACCTGAACCTGAACCTGAACCTGAGCCTGAACCTGAGCCTGAGCCTGAGCCTGAACCTGAGCCACAACCTGAACCTGAGCCAGAACCTGAACCAGAACCTGAGCCAGAACCTGAACCAGAACCAGAACCTGAGCCAGAACCTGAACCAGAACCTGAACCAGAACCTGAGCCTGAACCACAAACACAACCTGATCCAATAAAAACACTAATGGAAAAATACAAAACAAAAACTGTAAACCAAAAAGGTATTGATGTGTTTAATGAAATTTTTGATGCAACCTATGTTTATGATTATTCTGGTAAAGCAAATAGATATATTAATAAACTGGAAGGTCTTGGTATTACAAATTGTAAATTATCAAACCCTAAGATCCCACATAACTGTAAAAGTCATTTAAAAGCAATATATTTCATAAAAGATATTATTAATGATGCACGTAAAAACAATTATAGAAAAATTAACATTATTTCGGATGTAGTGTTACATCATAAAAACATTAGTAAAATGTTTTACCATCTGTCAGACAGTATAAAGAAGGATTGGAAAATACTACAATACTGTTGCATTGATCATAAATACAAAGATACTTCAATTAGATTTGATTGGCAGTTTTATTTGGATACTAATGATGATATAAAAGGACTGATAAATGAAAACGATGCATTGTCTCACTGGGAAACAAACGGTTGTAAGGTAGGGAGAGTACCGGGTTACTTGTTTCATGAAACTAAAAGTAACAATACTCTAGCATTTGCACTATCAGCACAAATTTATGATTCTTTAGAAGAAAGACTAAATTCTATACTGAATTCTGATGAAAACGTGAGTAAAAAAATGGGTATTTTTGAAGGTATAGAAAGATCTATTGTAGTTCCCAATATTTTCATTCTTCCTCAGACTGGGAACGTGGTTGCCAAGTCATTTAGGTGGTACAAGCCAAATTATATTATGTTTTAGCTATTTAAGAATAGCAGTTTAGTTTAAATTAAATGAAATTTGTAACGGAATGCAAATTTACATCAGGTAAATCTACGACGGTCACAGTACCAAATCTAACTAAGAAATTACTTATTCCTTCAAAAATTACACTAAACCAAACAGAAGGTGGGAAAGAATCGCCAGTGAAAGGTATCTTATGTAGGGTTAATTCCAAAGGAGCTGAATTAGCTGTCTGTGGCGAAGCATCTTTTATGTTGTCAAATGAAATTGAGCTTAATCAATCCATTGTTGAAAAATCAGGTGCAGTGAGTATTAATATTACTAACCGTAGTACAGATCACAAGAATATTAAAATGTATGTGGAGTACTCTAGATCTTATGGCAGTGTATTAATGGAGGAAAAAATCGATCATTTTGAAAATGTTCTGTCAGAGATACATAAAAAAGGTTTTTGTACCAGAGTACTGGTTACATTTAGCAAGGATGTGGATGCTATCGAATTTGCATCAGTTGCAGAATGTGTCGATGAAAAGGATAAATGGGTTGAACCATTTAGCGTCCCCATGGATAAAGAACTCGATCTGGAAGATCGAATATGTAATATTGATCTAACAAGTAATGATTTAGGACCAATGTATTCAGATTATTTAAACTTCTTAGAAATGAGAGTCACTGAAACAAAGAAAGACGACAATAGAGAACCCTTATATATGTATATAATTGCATATGGTTATCCATGGTAATTATTTATTATACTTGCCTTTTCCTTGTTGATTTCTCTTGTATTTACGTTGATGTTCTCTTAGACCATTATATGCACTGTTTGATAGTGTGACATCATCATTAAGAATGATGTCATACTTATTAAGATTCATAATATGGAATTTATTAGTATCTTTGGTATTATGTCTGTTCTTTCCCTTTAGTTTTTTCTTTTGATTTTTGATATCTTCATCAGTTACTACACTGAAATCATCATCCATTTTAATAGTTAAAACTATTTATCATTTTTATTTCTTTTTGCCAGTGCTTTGCTTGTTGGGTCCATTTCGTGTTCCACTTTCTTGTCTTGCAACCATACGATTGTATTTAATCCTTCTACCAGCTCTTCCTGTCTTCTGTTTAGGTTTTTCTTGTTTATCTACCTTGGGAGTCTTTGCTTTAACTTTTCCTGCTTGTGCCAAACCACCGTGTGCCATTTTAATACTTATTTAATATCATCATTTTTAATAATAAATCATTAACTAAGAATGGGTTCTCATTAAAATGAATTGTTATTAATAATAATATGTCCAACGCCAATGGGTGGACAATTTCAGTAAAAAAATCCATAGCAAGATGGTCTACTGTTTTAACAAGGCTTTCCGATGTTTATGACACAAAAGCCGATCAAATGAGAGTCAGCATTAAAAGGTTTAATACTATACTTTTAATAGTGGGACTTGCAAGTGTAGTAACCGGATTACTGCAACTAAATGAAAGTAGTATGGAATATAGAATATTATTAATAATATCCACTTCTCTATCAGAACTAATAACAGGTTATATGACAATAGCAAGCTATGATCAGAAGTTAGAAGTGTATTCGAGGTATAATGAAAAATTAAAAATGTTTCTCGGTGAAATTTCAACTCAAACAAGTCTTCCCGAAGATTTTAGAACACCAGGTATTGATTTTCTAAAAAACAATACCGAAAGGTATCAAAAACTGCTTATTGAAAAACCAAACATACTGGGAAAAGATATGAAGTATACCGATCTTGAAACAGATCGCGGAACAGTTCTACATAGACAATTACCGGATCTTTCGCTAACACAGGATATGGTATCAATTAATATAAACACAACGGACCTATAAAATTGATTTCTCAGTAAATATAAACATGCAATCACCTGAGATGAAGATGGTAGACTACACTGAAGAACTGATGAGTAACTCTGACTGTTTTGGAGAATTGCCAAAAGACATGGTAGAACATAGTCCATTTGAAAATGTAACTAAAATAACCCTAGATATGCTAAGACGTAGACCAGATATTACAAAAGCCTTGACAGAAGGTATGAAAGATCTATTAATTGAATGGCCTAACGAGGACGAAGAAGAACCGGAAGATTTTATTGAAAAGCAAATTGTTACAGCTATTAATCTCGACCCATTTATCGGTACAACTGTATTTGAATGTTTAATGGGGATGTCTGACTTAGTTTCTGAGGAAGGAGATGAAATGTATTTACCCAGTATTTTTGATACAGACAATTTTAGTGAGATCAAGGAAACCATGGATAATGGAGGCTTTAGAGAAGATAAAGATCCTATCCCTGCAAAGTACTGTCATCTCAGCAGTAAATACCAGGATATGATTTATACTAATCCAAATGTTCGTAAAATTGTTTCCAAGCTACCTGCAACAGCAATAACCGAAACCCTAGTGGAAAGCTTATGTTCATAAGTTAAAAACATTTTACCTTAAGAAATTAATATGCCTAAAAATATTCCTTTGTTAGTTAAAAAATCTGATTCGGATGATGAGATTAGAATAGATGATTCTGTTGAAGGAGATAGTAACAACACTGAAGAATACATTACCTTGAGCTCTGAACAAAAAGAAGATCTTATAGATAAATTAGAAAGTAAGAAACATAATATACAAAAAATTCATAAAAAAGCATTGAGTAGCGGTGATAATACTGATGATCTGGAAACAGAACTCAAAAAAATAAGTTCTTTGCTAGCAAAAGTTAAAGAATGTGATGCAATCAGTAAGATAGACAGTAATATGCAAGATTCTAGTAAACTTGAGAAAGAGTTTAAATCAAGAAACAAAAAACTTGCTATGACAGATTTCAATAAGATTATCGATCTAACGGCTCCTAAAGAGGACAGGCAACCAGACATTTCAACTGAACAAATATGGAACCGTTCTAAAACTGTTATTTTTAAAGGTAAGACATATCGTCCTCCACCCGATGACAAGCATCAAAGATTTATCAATAAGATGAAGCTTAAGCCTATGCCTAAGCAGTATAGAAAGGATATTAAAAATCGCACGGAACATAATACTGAAGTTATTAATATAAGACAGAATAGACAAGATATGATACAATATAGAAGGTATGATCCTTTGAACTATAATGGTTTAAATTCATATTGAATCTAAAATTTGAAGACTATTTTACTTAGAAGATATGCAATATAATTACTATTATAATGGATCAACAAGTGCAAAAAGGACTCGACGAAGGTCTTACTAACTTCACAGCTAAATATGATTTAGATACCACTGTAGTGGATGATTTACGACAGATGCTAGTTGCTGCAATGAGAACTCATGTCAAGCCACGCCCCGCTGGTGCCACAGGAGGCAAGAGCGAAGGTAAGAGACCACGCCTTAAGACAGGCTATAACCTTTATATTAGAGCTAAGTTTGAAGAAGCCAAGTCATCAGGTGCAGAGGAAGGTGCCAAGACTAACAGCCAGGAACTCATGGCTTCATTCTCTAAGGAGTGGAAGGACCTTTCCACTGATCAGCGTTCACCATACATCGAACAGGCTGATGCAATCAACGCCGAAAACGGTGCTGAATCTTCAGGAACTAAAAAGAAGACTGGAAAGAAAAGCCTTTCTGGATACAACTTGTTTTATAGTGAAAACAAGGACGAAATTAGAGATAGCAAGGACAAGGAACTTAGTCTTATGAAGGCAGTTGGCGCTGCTTGGAAGGCTCTTTCCAAGGAAGACCAGGATAAGTACAAGGAACGTGCGGCTGAGATAAGTGCTGAACGCGATTAAACATTAACTAACCAGTTTCAATATTAAGTAGTTTTACTTTGAAAACTACTTAAAGAGATCTTTATATATCCATATACAATATGGATAGTGACTGTATCTATAACCATCCAGTATACCCAAAGTACCCGGACATTATAAAAAAAGCAAACATCAGATATGCGTTATCTCTGATGGAAGTTAAAAAGTATGTTAAAAAGGCAACTTTATAAGTAAAAAATACATCAGCTAATAATGTATTTTTTACTATCATATTCAAAATAGCATTATATAATATATAATGCAGTGCAAATGTGGTAACTATGCCCCATTAATCAAAAATGGCGACTGCCGTTTTTGTTATACACGATATATTCCTTTGAAAATAAGGAAAATGAAATAAAGTGTTCGCTTTTAAAGTAATAGATTTTTACTTTAAAACTAAACTAAACCGATTAATTACTCTGTAATTTTCTTCATTTGCGCAATATCGTCCTTCATCTTTGCATTCTTTTTTTCACGTAGCTTCTGCTGAAGTCTTTCTTTAGTACTAAGTTTACCCTTGTTGTTTCGTGCAGATTCTTCCATTTCCCTCTTACGTTCTTGATAGTGAGCGTTTCTTGCCTGTGTACCTTCATGATACTTACCCATTAGTTCATTAAGCTGTGGTAACATATATTCTTGATCTTGAACTTCGTCGGCATCCATATCAATGGGGAACCATGTTCCTGTTGGTACAACATAAGCATGGACAGCAGGTTCTACGCTGTCACGCAAGTACTTTGCTCTTTCTCTAGCATCATCAAGTCTAGCAAAAGAACCTCTTACTTTAAACCCACGAAGACTGGTCTGGTGATCATTTGCTTCGTCATATTCTTGGTCAAGCTTGGTTCTATCTGATGTGAGATAAATCTTATATCTATCAAGGACTTCTGTCTCATCCATTGTATATCTTCTTCTGCATTCTTCGACAAATGCATCTTCGTCAATGCACATCTCGCGATAGCGAGATTCCAGGAGTCTGGATAATACCTTATCTTCCTCATCGACCGAGTACTTAAGTTTGTCAAGAACGCCATCTATTTTTCCTTTCATCTCAACCTGAAGTTTTCTTGCCATTTGGATAGCTTGGGCAGTAATGTTTTTATTGATATCATTGACCATAAAGCTATTAACATAGTGAAGTTGTTTACCAAGTACATGATCTTTAGGACTTACAAATGACACGACTGTATAGTCTTGTCCAGCGAGGATAGGATCTTGTTTAAGGTAGTCAGTGTTTGAATCGTAACTCATATTAATTTTAATCTGATGTTATTTTTAAGTTATGAACGTATTTCTTTATTTTTTTTCTCAATATAAAGATATATGCTTGATCTTGATGTCCAAGAAGTTGTCAAACGCGCAATTAAGTACCTTGTTGAAGGTTTAGCAGTTGCTGCTGCGGCTTACTATATCCCACGTAAGCAGATGAATATCCAGGAGATCGCAATGATTGCCGTCACTGGAGCCGCTGCTCTTGCTATCCTTGACTTACTTGCACCATCTGTTGGTGCACATGCCCGTCATGGTGCAGGTTTCGGAATTGGTGCCAGCCTTGTTGGGTGGGATCCCCGGGTACCGAGCTCGA